>JAABUZ0100002290.1_pt1 | contig 32398 bp, 32 predicted proteins | sample 5562091 | NCBI WGS metagenome assembly JAABUZ01 (sample SAMN12813069, study PRJNA571459) | rock metagenome | isolation source: Antarctica rocks | place: Antarctica: Victoria Land, Linnaeus Terrace sud | collected 2015-12-21
CGATGCACGTCTCGCCGTTCATGGGCATGGACCATCGCTACGACATCCGCCTCACCGATCCGGGTCGCCAGTTAGTCGTCCACATCGAGAGCCGGCGGCGCGAGGACGTGACCTTCGACGCGACCCTGTCCCTGCGCCGACGCGAGATCACGGGCCCCGCGCTCGACCGGGCGCTGCTGCGCCACCCGGGCATGTCGCTGCGCGTGCTCGGCGGCATCTACGCCCAGGCCCTCCGGCTCAAGCTGCGGGGCGCACCGGTCTTCGGACATCCCGGACCTCCGCCGGCGGGTGTCCCGGCGGCGTCATGATCGACCGCCTCGCGCGCGCGATCGTCGTGTGGCTGCTGCGCCCGCGGGTACGTCGCGGACGGCTCGAGATCCGCGAGGGCGGGGAGCTGCACGGCTTCGGTCCCGAAAACGGCCGGCCGCTCGCCCGCGTCGAGGTGGCCTCACCGCGCTTCTGGCGTGCCCTGCTCCGCGGGAGCATGGGGCTGGCCGAGTCCTACCGCGACGGGGCATGGACGACCCCGGACCTGGTCGCGGTCGTACGCGTAGCGGCCCTCAACGCGCCCGAGATCGACGCGGTGCGGCAGCGCTTCGGGTTCGTCCTGCGGCCGCTCAAGCGCGTCGCGCGCGGCGTGAGCCGGCCCACCGTCTCGCGCAGCCGTCGCCAGATCGCCGCCCACTACGACCTGGGCAACGACCTGTTCGCGCTCTTCCTCGACGAGACGATGATGTACTCGTGCGCGCTGTTCGAGTCGCCGTCGGCCACGCTGCACGAGGCCTCGCTGGCCAAGCTCGAGCACGTCTGCACGAAGCTCGACCTCGGCCCCGACGACCACCTGCTCGAGATCGGGACCGGGTGGGGTGGCCTCGCGATCCACGCCGCGTCGCGCTTCGGCTGCCGCGTGACCACGACGACCATCTCGCGGGAGCAGCACGACTACGCGGTGGAGCGGATTCGCGCGGCCGGGCTCGCCGACCGCGTGACCGTGCTCATGCGCGACTACCGGGAGCTCGAGGGCAGCTTCGACAAGCTGGTCTCGATCGAGATGATCGAGGCCGTCGGCTGGCAGTACTTCGACACGTTCTTCTCCAAGTGCAGCGACCTCCTCGCGCCCGAGGGGGCGATGCTCCTGCAGGCGATAACCATGGACGATCGCGCCTACGAGGTCGAGAAGGCTTCGAAGAGCTTCATCAACACCTACATCTTCCCGGGGGGCTGCCTGCCGTCGCTGCGGGCGGTCTCGAGCTCGGTGGCGCGGCGGACCGACCTGCGCGCCGTGCACCTCGAGGACATCTCGGGCCACTACGCCGAGACGCTCCGCCACTGGCGCGAGCGCTTCGCGGCGAACGCCGCTCACGCCGCCCGGCTGGGCTACGACCAGCCGTTCCGCCGTCTGTGGGAGTTCTACCTCTGCTACTGCGAGGCGGGATTCAGGGAGCGACGCATCGCCAATGTGCAGCTCATGCTCGTCAAGCCCGGGTTCCGCGCCGAGCCGCTGCTGCCGCTGGGGCTCGGTGAGATGGACGAGGACGGCGGCGCCGAGCGCGCCGCCGCCTGACGCTCTCGCAGGCCGGGTGAGGCGGGGGAAGTAGGGCCGCGCCTTCAGGGGGGTGGGCCCCGATCCGCATGCCATGCGTGCAAACGGGGGCCCACCCCCCTCAGCGCCGCGGCGTACGGCTGAACATCCGCGCCGAGACCGCGTCGAGCAGCCCCGCCGGCCCGTGGGCGGCGCGCTTGGCCCACGCGCTCCTGCCGCCGGGGCCAAGCACCGTCTCGTCGGACTCGATCGCCCGCACGACCCGCGCCGCCCACTCCTCGGGGGCGAGGCGATCCCAGCCGGAGGTGTCCATGTGGCGCCCGTAGACCTCCTCGGTGTCGGCGAGCATCTCGGTCTCCACCCCGGGGGTCACGAGGTGCAGCGTGCTCACGCCCGTGCCCCGCAGCTCGCGGCGCAGCGACTCGGTGAGCGCGACGACCCCCGCCTTGGAGGCGGCATACGTCGTGGCCGCGGGGAAGTAGGCGTAGCCGCTGATCGAGGCGTTGTTGACCACCTTGCCCCGCCCGCGCGCGAGCATCCCCGGCAGCACGCGGTGGGTGAGGTGAGCGACGGCCACGAGGTTTACCTGGAACATCGCGTAGACCGCGTCCATGGACTGCTCCTCGAGCAGGCCGCCGGTCATGAGACCGGCGTTGTTGACGAGCAGGTCGATGGCGCCCAGGTCGGCGCCGAGCTCATAGACAGAGGCATCGATCGCCGCACGGGAGGAGAGGTCCATGCGCACCGGGCGCACCTCCCGCGCGCCGCCCGGCGGCGCCACGACGGGCTCGTAGCGGTCGGGGTCGCGCACGCCGGCGAGCAGCCGCACCGGCCTGCGCGCCACCTCCCGGGCGATCGCCAGCCCCACGCCGCGATTCGCGCCGGTGACGAGGCAGGTCGCGCCGTCGAGCTCCACGAACGGCGAAGCTACCGGACGAGACCCCTCGGTAGAGTGCGCGGCAGTGGCCGAGGGGGTTGCCCAGGCGAGCAGCGCACGGGAGGAGAGCAGCCTGCCCGAGCCCGGCGTGGCGCGGGAGTGGCTCGGGACGATGGCGCTCATCCGGCGCTTCGAGGAACGCGCGGGCGAGATGTACGCCAAGGCGAAGGTCGGCGGCTTCCTGCACCTCGCGATCGGGGAGGAGGCCACCATCGTCGGCGCGGTGCGGGCGTTGCGCGATACCGACTACCTCATCTCCACCTACCGCTCCCACGGCCACGCGCTCTCCCGCGGCACGCCCCCCGACGCCGTGATGGCCGAGCTCTTCGGCCGCGAGACGGGCTGCTCGAAGGGCCGCGGCGGCTCCATGCACATGTTCGACCTCGAGAGGCGCTTCATGGGTGGCTACGGCATCGTGGGCGGCAACCTGCCCATCGCCGCCGGCTTCGGGCTCTCCTCCGACCTGCGGGGCACCGACGAGGTGACGCTCTGCGTCTTCGGTGACGGCGCCTCGAACCAGGGGACGTTCGGCGAGACGATGAACCTGGCGGCGCTGTGGAGCCTGCCCGTCGTCTTCATGGTCACCAACAACCAGTTCGGGATGGGCACCTCGCTCGAGCGCCACTCCGCGGTGACCGACCTGCAGCGCAAGGGGGAGGGCTTCGGCGTGCCCGGCATGCGCTGCGACGGGATGGACGTCGTGGACACCCACGAGGTCATCGGCGAGGCGCTGCGCCGAGCGCGCGAGGAGCGCCAGCCCGTGCTCGTGGAGGCGATCACGTACCGCTTCCGCGGCCACTCGATGGCCGATCCCGAGGAGTACCGCACCAAGGAGCAGGTCGCCGAGTGGCGCAAGCGTGACCCGATCCCGCTCTTCGCCGACCGGCTGACGCAGGCTGGAGTGCTCGACGCCGAGGAGGTGGAGCGCCTCGACGCCGAGGCGCTCCGGCGCGTGGACGGGGCGGTGTCCTTCGCGGACTCCTCGCCGTTCCCCCCGCCCGAGTCGCTCTACGACGACGTCTATGCGCTCGGCAGCCAGGTGCGTGGCTGGTACTCGGTCGACGAGCGTGGCGCGGGGGTGCACAAGGGCGAGGACGAGCGCGCGATGGATCGCGCCGAGGTGCCCGGGGCCGAGGCCTACGAGCGCCACGCCGCGGGCGGCGGGTCCGCCCAGGGCGCCGGCCCCTCCGACGTGGCGCAGGAGACCGAGGAGGCCGCCGGCCCCGCGGAGGCAGGCTCCTGATGGCGGTGATGCGCTATCGCGAGGCCCTGAACCACGCCCTGCGGGAGGAGATGCAGCGCGACGAGGCCGTCATGCTCATGGGGGAGGACATCGGCGTCTTCAACGGCGCCTTCAAGGTGACCGCGGGGCTGCTCGAGGAGTTCGGCGAGAGGCGCGTGCGCGACACGCCGATCTCGGAGAACACGATCGTCGGGATGGGCGTCGGCGCGGCGATGACGGGCCTGCGCCCCGTCGTCGAGCTCATGACGATCAACTTCTCGCTGCTCGCCCTGGACCAGATCGTCAACCACGCCGCCCACATCCACTACATGTTCGGCGGCCAGGTGAACGTGCCGCTCGTGGTCCGCATGCCCCAGGGCGCGGGGCACCAGCTCGGGCCCACGCACTCTCACTGCCTCGAGGCGATGTTCCTCCAGGTGCCCGGGCTGCTCGTCGCCGTGCCCTCCACCGCGGCCGACGCCAAGGGCCTGCTCAAGGCGGCGATCCGGGACGACAACCCGGTGATCTTCATCGAGCACGAGTACCTCTACGGCCAGCGCGGCGAGGTGCCCGACGAGGAGGACCACGTCGTCGACTTCGGCCACGCCGCGGTGCGCCGGGAGGGCGGCGACGTGACGCTCATCGGGATATCGCGCATGGCGGTCGTCGCCGAGAAGGCGGCGGCCAAGCTCGCCGACGAGCACGGCGTCGAGGCCGAGGTGATCGACCCACGGACGCTGCGCCCCCTCGACCTCGACACGATCATCGCCTCCGTGCGCGAGACCAACCGGTGCGTGATCGTGGAGGAGGGCTGGCCGCACGGCGGCGTGGGCGCCAACCTCGCGGCGCTCATCCAGGAGCAGGCCTTCGACTACCTCGACGCGCCCATCGGCCGGGTGACCGGCGCCGACGTTCCCATGCCCTACTCCAAGCCCCTCGAGCAGATCGCGTTCCCCCACGAGCCGCAGATCGTCGGCGCGGTGCTCGAGCTCTTCTGATGGAGAGCGGAACGGACCACACGCGGAACGCCGACCCGCATCCCTCCCAGCACAGGTTCGAGGCCGTCACCCAGTCCATCGACGACGCCGTCATCGCCGGCGACGCCGCAAGCAGGATCGTCTTCTGGAACCGGGGGGCGCAGAAGGTGTTCGGCTGGACGGAGGAGGAGGCGATCGGATCGCCGCTCACCATGCTCATGCCCGAGCGCTTCCACGAGGCGCACCTGGCCGGGATGCGCCGCGTGCTCGACGGCGGCGAGCCGCGCGTCATCGGCCACACCGTCCGCCTCGCCGCGCTGCGCAGCGACGGCACGGAGTTCCCGGTGGAGCTCACGCTCGGGCGCTGGAGCGGCGAGGACACCGACTGCTTCACCGGCGTCGTGCACGACGTCAGCGAGCGCGAGCGCAGCGAGCGCTACCTGGCCACGCAGCTCGCGGTGACGGGCATCCTCGTCGAGGCCGAGACGGACGATCCGGGCGTGATACCCCGGCTCCTCTCCACCTTCGCGCGCTCCATGGGCTGGCAGGTCGGGGAGCTCTGGCTCCTCGACGAGGCGGCCGGCGTCCTGCGCCTGGACAGCGCCTGGCATCAGGCCGAGCACGCCACCCGGGCGTTCCGAGAGGCCAGCGCCGCCCTCGCGCCGGCGCGGGGAGAGGGGCTGGCCGGCACGGTGTGGGCCACGGGCGCGCCCCTCCACGTCCCGGACTTCGCGGCCGACTCCCGGCTCCTGCGCCAGGCGGAGGCGGCCGCCGTGGGCCTGAAGGGGGCGATCGGGCTGCCCGTGCTCGCCGCGGGGGAGGTCAGCGGCGTGCTCACCTTCTACTCCGGCGACGTCGGGCAGTTCGACGAGGGACTCGTGGTGATGATGGAGACCCTGAGCCGGCAGCTCGGGCTGTTCTTCCGCCGCACGAGGGCCGAGCGCGCCCTGGCCGCGGCCACGGCGGAGCTGCAGGAGCACGCGGAGGAGCTCGAGCGCTCCAACGCCGATCTCGAGCAGTTCGCCTACATCGCCTCCCATGACCTCTCCGAGCCGCTGCGCACGATCTCGGGCTTCGTGCAGCTCCTCTCCAGCCGCTACCGCGGAGAGCTCGACGAGCAGGCCGATCAGTTCATCGCCTACGTGGTGGACGGCACGGAGCGCATGCGGGCGCTGATCGACGGGCTGCTGCTCTACTCGCGCGCGAGCAGCCAGGAGCAGCACCGCCGCCCCGTTTCGCTGGCAGAGACGGTCGCGCGCGTGCGCTCCTCGCTCGGACCCGCGCTCGAGGAGAGCGGCGGACACATCCTCGAGGAGGAGCTGCCAGACGTCGTCGCCGACCCCACCCAGCTCGAGCAGATCCTCCAGAACCTGATCGCCAACGCGCTGAAGTTCCGCGGCGAGCATCCCCCCGAGGTCCGCGTGCTGGCCGCGCGGCAACCCGGCGCGTGGCGCGTGACGGTACGGGACAACGGCATCGGGATCGAGGACCGCCACGCCGAGAAGGCCTTCCAGATGTTCGGCCGCCTGAACGCCCGCGAGGCCTACCCCGGCACGGGCATCGGGCTCGCGCTGTGCAAGCGCGTGGTCGAGCGGCACGGCGGGCGGATCTGGCTCGAGTCCGAGCCGGGACGCGGCAGTGCCTTCCACTTCACCCTCGCCGACGCCGGGGCGGAGGCCGCGGCATGACGGCCGTCGTCATGCCCCGCCTCTCCGACTCCATGGAGGAGGGCACGATCATCAAGTGGCTCAAGGGCGACGGGGACGAGGTCTCGCGCGGCGAGGCGCTGGTCGAGATCGAGACCGACAAGGCGAACATGACCTACGAGGCCGACGCCGACGGGATGCTCGAGATCGTCGCCCAGGAGGGAGACACGCTCGCGATCGGCGAGACGATCGCTCGCCTCGGGGGAGAGAGCGCCAAGGAGGGTGACGGTGGCGGGGGGAGCGAGGCTGCGCCGCCGCCCGCGCCCGAAGCCGCGCCCGAGGCTCCGCCCGCGCCCGAGGCCCCGTCCGCTCCCGAGGCCCCGGCGCCGAGCGCGACCGAGGCTCCCGCCTCGGCGCCAGCCGCGCGGGAGCCCGCCGAGGAGAACGGACGGATCAAGGCCTCGCCGGTCGCCCGGCGCATGGCGCGCGAGCTCGACCTCGACCTCGCGCAGCTCGAGGGCAGCGGGCCCGGGGGGAGGATCGTCAAGGCCGACGTCGAGGCCCGCGGCGACGAGGGCGCCGCGGCCGCTCCCGCCGCTCCTGCGTCCACACCGTCGGCCGGCGGCCCGGCGCCGGCCGCTCCCGGCAAGGGCGAGGTCACGAGCGAGGAGCTCTCGCGCACCCAGGCGCTGATCGCGCGGCGCATGGCGGAGGCCAAGGCCACCGTGCCGGAGTTCACCCTCACCGCCGAGGTGGACATGGAGCAGGCCGCCGCACTGCGCGAGCAGCTCAAGGCCGTGGCCGCCGACGGGCCGGTTCCGTCGTTCAACGACATGATCGTCAAGGCCTGTGCCCGGGCGCTGCGCGAGCATCCGCGCGCCAACGGCGCCTACCGCGACGGCCACTTCGAGCTCTACGGCCGCGTGAACGTGGGGGTGGCGGTGGCCGGGCAGGACGCGCTCGTCGTTCCCACCGTCTTCGACGCCGACCGCCGGTCGCTCGGCGAGATCGCCCGCGAGACCCGGGGGCTGGCCGAGCGGGTCCGTGACCGCTCGATCACGCCGCCCGAGCTCTCGGGCGGCACGTTCACGGTCTCGAACCTCGGGATGTTCGGGATCACCGACTTCACGGCGGTCATCAACCCGCCGCAGGCGGCGATCCTGGCCGTCGGGGCGATCCGGGAGACGCCGGTGGTTCGCGAGGGCGAGATCGTCCCCGGCCGGCGGATGAGCGTCACCCTCGCCTGCGACCACCGGATCCTCTACGGCGCCGACGCGGCGCATTTCCTCGGCCGCGTCCGCGAGCTGCTCGAGCAGCCGCTCGCCCTCCTGCTGTAGCCGCCGCTCAGTAGCCCCCGCGGGGCGCCCAGCTCGCGTTCGGCTCGTGGCCGTTCAGGACGATCGTGGGCTGATCGGTGTCGAGGTGGACGAGCACGCACAGCGGCCGCTCCGCGTCGCGCGCCGGAACGCAGGTGCGGTAGAGCTGGCCCTCGACCACGCGGATGGTGTCGGCCTGCGCGGCGTTGGCGCGGTAGGCCGCGGGCGCGCGGGTCAACACGTACTCGCGGGCCAGCCCGACGGCGAGCCGAGACGCGCGCGCCTCCCGCATCACGGCGCCCTGGTGGTGCACGGCAACGGCGAGGAGCCCGGCCGCGACCACCGCGAGCAGCGCGGTGCCCGCGTAGTCGAAAGCGACCGCGCGGGGGAGGTCCTGCCGGCGCCGTCGCACCAGGCGTCCGAGCAGCGGCCCGAGCACCGCGACCGCTCCCAGGTTGAGAATGCCCGAGAGCAGGAGCGCGGGCGCCAGGCCGGTCCCCTCGCCCGAGAGCGGCCAGGTGTGGATCAGCAGCCCGTCGAGCACCGTCAGGGCGGCGAAGGTCGGCCACAGCCACGCGCCCCGCATGCGCCAGCGCAGCCGCGCGAGCCACAGTCGCTCCATCCCCGTCTAGGGTAGTCCCGCGCTGGCCGCGAGTGGGACAATGGCGCGATGGGAGCACCAGAGGAGCTATGGGTCTGTCATCTCGGCACGGTGGAGTACCGCGCCGCCGTCGCGCTCCAGGAGGAGCTCCGCGCCGCCCGGCTCGCGGGCGCCCTGCCCGACGTGCTCCTCCTGCTCGAGCACCCGCCCGTCTACACGCGGGGGCGACGCTCCGATTCGCACGAGCTCCCGATGGGCGAGGCGTGGTACCTCGGGCAGGGCATCGACGTGGTGCAGACCGATCGCGGGGGCAAGCTCACCTACCACGGCCCCGGCCAGCTCGTCGGCTATCCGATCATGGCGATCTCCGATGTGGTGGACTTCCTGCGCCGCATGGAGCGCGCGCTCATCGCGGCCCTCGGCGCCGCGGGCATCGAGGCGCGCATGCGCGAGGGGCTCACCGGCGTCTGGGTCGGCGAGCGCAAGGTCGCCTCGATCGGCGTGCACGTCTCGCGCGGAACCACCACTCACGGGTTCGCGGTCAACCTCGAAAACGACCTCCAGCCCTTCGAGTGGGTAGTTCCGTGTGGACTCGAGGGCGTCAGGATGACCTCGGTGATCGCCGAGGCGGGCGGGGGGCAGGGGACGCTCGCGAGCTTTCGCGACCGTGTCGCGGAGTGCTTCGCCGAGGCGCACGGGCGCCGGGCGCTCGAAGTGGCGCCCGCGCGCCTGCAGAGCGCCCTCGGGGCCTCGATACCCTTGCCCGCGTGAGCACGACGGAGCCCCGCGAGCACGTCACGCGGTCGCGGGCCAATCCGGGCGGGATGGACGTCCGCCGGGTGCTCGGCGCCGAGACGGAGCCCTTCCGCGGCCGCAAGCCGCCCTGGTTCAAGGTGCCCGCGCCGGGCGGGGAGCGCTACCGCGAGCTCGACGAGCTCATCCGCGCCGAGGGCCTTCACACGGTCTGCCAGGAGGCCGCCTGCCCCAACGTCGGCGAGTGCTGGTCGCGCGGCACGGCCACGTTCATGATCCTCGGGGACACCTGCACGCGGCGCTGCGGCTTCTGCAACGTCAAGACGGGCAAGCCGACGTGGAGCGATCCGCTCGAGCCGGCGCGCGTCGCGCGCTCGGTGGCGCGCATGGGCCTGCGCCACGCGGTCATCACGAGCGTCGACCGCGACGACCTCCCCGATTACGGCGCCGCCGCCTTCGTGGGTGTCATCCGCCAGGTCCGCCGGCAGGCGCCCGGGTGCAAGATCGAGGTCCTGACTCCCGACTTCCGCGGCGCGGAGATGCCGCTGGCCAAGGTCATCGCCGAGCGCCCCGACGTCTTCAACCACAACGTCGAGGTCGTTCCCCGCCTCTATCCCGTCGCGCGCCGCGGCTCTCGCTGGGAGCGCTCGTGCCGGGTGCTCCGCAACGCCAAGGAGATGGGCGGCGAGGAGGTGGTCACGAAGTCGGGGCTCATGGTCGGGCTCGGGGAGACCCACGAGGAGATGGTCGAAGCCTTCGGAACCCTGCGCGAGCACGGGGTGCAGGTGCTCACCGTCGGCCAGTACCTGAGGCCCACCGAGCGCCACCTGCCCATCGTCCGCTACTGGCATCCGGAGGAGTTCGCCGAGCTCGAGAAGGCCGCCTACGCCCTCGGCTTCGACCACATCGCCGCCGGACCGCTCGTGCGCTCGAGCTACCACGCCGACCAGCACGTTCCGCAGGACCGGCCCGGCGTCGGGCCGTTGGCGACCTCGGGCTGAGCCCCCGGCGTGGAGCTCGAGCAGGCGGTCCGCACCCGCCGCACGCACAAGGCCTACGGTCCCGAGCCGGTCGACCCGGCGACCCTCGCCGAGCTGCTCGAGCTCGCGCGCTGGGCGCCGAATCACCACCTCACGAACCCGTGGCGCTTCCGGGTCATCGGGCCCGACGCGCTCGCCGCGCTCAAGGACGCCGCCGGCCCCGAGGCGGCCGGCAAGCTCGACCGCGCCCCGACGCTCGTGGCGGTCTCGGTCGTGCACGGCGGCGATCCGGTGCAGCAGGAGGAGGATCTGTGCGCGACGGCGTGCGCGGCCTACATCGTCCTGCTCGCCGCCCACGGACGCGGCTTGGCGGGCTACTGGCGCACGCCCGCCGTGTTGCGCAGCACCGCCGGACGGACCGCCCTGGGCATCGGCCCGGACGAGACGTCCGTCGCCCTGCTGCACCTCGGCTCTGCGCGGCAGGAACGGGCGGCTCCGGAGCGGGACCCGGTGGAACGCTACGTGCGCTGGCTCCACTGAGGTCGGGACGGCCCGCCTTGGGATGCGTGCGGAGCGCCCGCGCGCGGGCCAGCTTCTCCCCGCCGTAGAAGCGGGTCGCCCACCAGGATCCGGGCTTGGCGAGCCGGACGGCGGCGATCCACCACGCCGGATGCACGATGAAGCCGATCAGGAAGTAGCCCCACTTGCCCATCCCCCCGCGAGCGCCCCGATCGCGTCTGTCAAGCTGCCCCCGTCCCGTGTTCCCCCTCAAGGACAACATCCCGACCGACCGGTTCCCGCTCGTCACCGTGGCCCTCATCGTGGCCAACACGCTCATGTACTTCCTCTTCCAGAAGGGCGGGATCCTTCACGGGCCGAGCAACGCGAACGTGATCGAGTACGGAGCGATCCCCTGCGAGCTCAGCCATCCGGGACAGCATGTCGACGCGTTCCGCGATGCCGCCGGGCAGGTCCAGCTCCAGTGCGGCAACGGGCCGGGCGCCATCCCGGGCGCGCCCCCCACCTACCTGACGGTGCTCACCTCGATGTTCATGCACGGGTCGATCCTCCACCTCGCGGGCAACATGCTCTTCTTGTGGATCTTCGGTAACAACGTCGAGGACTCCATGGGCCGCGTGAAGTTCATCGCCTTCTACCTGATCGGCGGAGCGGCGGCCCTCGCCCTGCAGACCCTGGTGGGCCCGAACGCGTCGGTCCCCACCGTCGGCGCCTCGGGCGCGATCGCCGCCGTCCTGGGGGGCTACATCCTTCTCTACCCGCGGGCGCGCGTGGTCACGGTCATCTTCCTCGTGATCTTCTTCACGGTGCTCGAGCTCCCCGCCCTCCTGGTCCTCGGCCTCTGGTTCGTCCAGCAGGCGGTCTTCGGGGCCACGAACCTCACCGACCCGACCGGCGGTGGGGGCGGGGTGGCGTACTTCGCGCACATCGGCGGCTTCATCTTCGGGCTGCTCGTCATACGCGCGATCGCGCGCGCCAAGCCGATCCCCGCGCGCTTCCCGGTGTAGTGATGGACCGGCGCCGCGTGGTCCTCGTCATCGTCCTCGCCTTCATCGGGCTCTTGGCCTTCCTCACCATCCGAGTGATCGCCCAGCGCGGGTTTGACGTGCTCGTCGCCATCTCCATTCTCGTGCTCGCCCTGTTCTCCTTCGGTATCGTCGGCGCGCTGCGCCAGCCGCCCGAGGAGTGAGCATGGGAACCGTCTTGCAGGAAGGGCGGCGCCGCGAGCGCCGCGGGTTTCGGCCGCTGCTCGCGGTCGCGGTGCTCCTGGCCACCGTGGTGGCCGCTCTCGTGCTCCTGAGCGGGACGGCGGGCGACCCCCCGCGCCGCGCGGCGTCCGCCCGCGCGGGCGACTCGACCGCGCCGGCGCCCGCTCGCGGGCACCTGCCCGTGGCGCCCCCCTACGCCACGCTGCCCGCGCCCGCGCGCGAACGGGTGGACATCCGCTTCCACACCCAACCGCGAAGCGGGCTGCTCGTCGACCTCGGCACAGGTCGCGTCCTCTGGTCCGACCGGCCCGACCGTGTGCTCCCGATCGCCAGCGTGACGAAGATGATGACCGCGCTGCTCGTGGTCACCCACGTGCCGCCGAGGGGACGCGTGCTCATCACCCGCCAGGCGCTGAACTTCCGAGGCTCGGCGGTCGGAGTGCTGCCCCTCGGGCGCCGGATCGACGTGGAGACGATGCTGAACGGGCTGCTTTTGCCTTCGGGCAACGATGCCGCCCGCGCGCTGGCCCAGCGCGTCGCCGGCACGCTGCCGGCCTTCGTGAGGCTGATGAACGCCAAGGCCCGGGCGCTGCGGCTTCGCTGCACCCACTTCACCTCCCCCGACGGCTTCGAGGACCGGGGCAACCACTCGTGCGCCGTCGACCTCGCCCTGCTCGCGCGCGAGGTCCTGGCCCAGCCGCGCCTCGCGCGCATCGTGCGCCGGCGCAAGGCGCTCCTGCCCTTTCCGATCCGCACGGGGCACCTCGAGCTCTTCAACAACAACCCCCTTCTGCTCCGCCGCTACCGGGGAACGGACGGCGTGAAGACGGGCTTCACCGACCGCGCGGGGCGCTGCCTCGTCGCCGCCGCCCACCGCGGACGGACGCGACTCGCCGTCGTGCTCCTACACTCGCCCGACCCCGGCGCCCAGGCGATGCGGCTGCTCGACGCGGGCTTCCGGGCGGCACGCCGGCTCCGCTGAGGAGGCCTCTCAGCGCTCGCTCGCCGCCCACTCCTGCACGCTCCACCCGAGCACCATCCCCCCCAGGTAGGCGAACGCGACGAGGCTGAGCGCCGCCGCCAGGATGCGCACGCCGAGGCTGGGGATCTCGAACCCCAAGTCGAGCGCCACCGCGCCGAGGGCCAGGAGCGCCGCCACCCAGCGCGGCGCCGACCCCGAGCGCCACAGCCCGGCCGCGAGGACGCAAAGCCCGAGGGCCGGCAGCGCGGCGGCGAGGAGGATGGGAACGAAGCCCGCGGAGAACTCGATCCGGTGCAGCAGCGCCACCATCTGCGACCGCTCGGCGCCGCCCTTGACCATCTGCCACTCGACGAGCCCCAGCGCGATCTGCACGGCCACCGGCATGACGCCGGCCAGGGCGAGCGCCCCCCCGACGAGCGCGAGGCGAGGGGCGCGCTCACGCAGCATGTGCACGAGGCCGAGCAGCGCCGGCACGAGGAGCACGAGCGAGGCCAGCGCGAGGAGGTTCGCGGCGAGGAACCGGTCGGGGTGGGCGGCCACGCCCGCGACCTGCGCGCCGAGGTCGGAGTGGTTGGCCGGCAGGATCACCGCGGTCGCGAGCGAGAGCCCCGCCGAGGCGATCATGCTCAGCCCGGCGAGCCGGCGTCGAAGGTCGGAGGGGGCGAGCGGCACGAGCGCGAGGCGACCGTACCGGCTCTTCGCACTACGAGCGCTTACGTGCCAAGCTGGGTGATCGGCGCGCGACAGGAAGCGCCCGCCGAGTGTCGAATGGCGCCCTCGTGTCAGGTGCCGCCGCCGTCCTCCATGTGGCTTTCCCGAGCACCGATCCCCGCCTTCGCCGGCGCCGTCGCGCTGCTCGCGGCGGCGCCGGCTTCGGCCCCGGCCACCTTCTCCGTCGCCACCCAGGCCAATCCGAGCTTCGGGCTGACCCTCAACGGCACCGACCAGACCGGGGTCTCGACGATCGTCCTCCGCGTGACCCAAACCGACAGCGGGGCGAACGGGAAGACGGGCTGGAACGTGACGATGACCTCGACGCCCTTCCAGGCCGCAAGCGGCTCGCGGCTCACCGCGAATGCGACGTCGCTCGTCTCGAGCGGCTCCACGTGCGCCGTCGGCCCGTACACGGACCCGGTGAGCACCGTGGGGCGGCCCGTGGCCATCCCGGCGGGCTTCGCCCCCACCGGCCGCGGTCAAGGCCTTCAACGCCGCGCAGAACTCGGGCATGGGTGTCTTCGACCTCACCGGCAACCTGCAGACCACCGTGCCCGCCAATGCCGACGCCGGCGCCTACACCAGCACCATGACGGTCTCGCTCGTTCGCGGGCCGTAGCGGAGTCGACGCCTCGGAGGGAGGGGGCCCCGGGTCGGTGCTGCTCTACGGGGTCGACGCGACGACCGGGGAGACTACCGGGGCGATCTACCAGGGGCCCGAGGTTCCTCGCCGCGACGTTGGCGCCTGGACCGCTCTGAGGCGCCACTCCCTGCGGCTGGCGCCCGGTGAGGCCCGGCTCGTCACGGTGCGCGTGCGCGTGCCGCGCTCCGCGGCGCCCGGCACGCACCTCGGAGGCATCGTCGCCGAGAACCAGACGCTCGGCGGTGGCGGCAAGGTCCGGCGCGGACGGGGCAGCTTCCACGTCCGCATTCGCGACCTCACCGTCAGCGCCGTGCAGGTCGAGCTCCCGGGCCCCCGGGTCCCGCGAATGGCGCTCACCGGCGTCGTGCGCGCCGGCGGCTCGCCGGGCGGCCACCAGTCCGTGCTGGTCGGGATGCGCAACGCGGGCGACGTTCTGGTCAAGCCCATCCTCTCCGTCCTCCTGCGCGACGTGGCCGGCCACGTTGTGCAACGCACCCGGCTCAAGCTCGACACCTTCGTCCCGCGCACGGAGATCCTCTACCCGATGCCGGTGCTCCGTCGCGCCCTGCGCACGGGCCACTACACCGCCGAGATCGCCCTCGACGACGGCTCCGGCCACGTCACGAGCGCCCGGACCCCCTTCGACGTCTCCGCCAAGCAGGTCAAGCAGGTCTTCGGGGGGAACTCGCCGCTGGCGCAGTCGAGCGGCGGCAGCGCGCTCGGGAAGTACCTCCCCTGGGCCCTCGTCGCCGTGCTCGCGGGCGTCGCCGGCTTGCTGTACCGGCGCCAGCGGCGCGCAGGGGCCGGCAGCGCGGCGGGTTAGCGCCCGGCTCGCGGAGCGCTACAACTCCCGGGTGCGACCTGATTGAGCAGCTCCTCGTCGCGCGCCCCGGGGGCGTGGTGCTAACGGGAACACGCCGCCTTTGCAAGGCGGAGTTGGGGGTTCGATTCCCCCCGCCTCCATGGTTGGTTGCTTACCGAAGTGGCCCCAGGGACCGGCGGTCTTGCTGCTCCGGAGACGTTCACTCGACTGCTCCAGACGGGGAGAAGGGATTGGCGGGCACGCTCTCGATCAGGGCGGCAAGCGATGCGTCGATGTTTTCGAGCACCGGCAGGGACACGATCAGGTTGTGGGCGGCGGCGTCGCGAACGGCCCGTTGGCAGCTGTCAAATTCACTCGGGGCGACGGGAAGAGTTCGTGAGAGGCGAGGTCGAGGTAGGCGAATCTCTGCCGTCTTGACCGGCTTAACGTTCCAGCTCCCGTACTTTCGGCACATGCCCACGAACAGGCTATACGCCCTGCGGAGCTCCGCGGGAGCGATGTCTTGCGACTTGTGCAGCATCGCAAAGCCATCTTGCATGATGATCGCGCGGCCGCCGAGATACCCCGCTTCGGCCCTGTGTTGCAACGCCTTGTTGCGCACGCTCAAGAGCCAGCGGAGTAGCCCAAGCTCACGCCGGGCTTGGCGCAGGCGGCCGGCGAGGGAATGCGCGGGCTGCTCGGTCAGCTTCTTCTCCAGTTGAGCAAGGCCGGAGACAGCGAGAGGCGGGGTCGCTAGCTGACCGAGCAACACAACAGCCGTCGTGACGGTCGCGTGCAACTGTTGGTAGAGGCCTTCCGTGAACAGCCGCGTGAGCAGCGTGCCTATGTCGTCGATGGATTCGCGATCAGCTCGAGCAGCGGCGGCGGCTAACGACCTCGAGAAGTGCTGTGCGCGGTTCGGCGTGGTCATCGAGACCGTCATAGTGTCCCGCAGGGAATGCCTCCGACGCCCCATTTGGTCCGCTGGACCGATCACGCCGCCGCGAAGGCTCGGACGCTCGACATCACGCGCACCGAAGTCGAGGCTGCGGTTCTCGAGCATCATGCGGAGCGGCGGGCGAATACAGGGGCGGCTGCCTGGCTGGTCGCTGTGGGTCGAATCCTGGTGGCGTACGACTACCCCGACCACGACGATCTCGTTGCTGCACGCGTCGTCACGGTCTGGCGCGCGCGGTAGCCTGGTTTCGTGCGAATCGACGGGCACTACGATCGGACGGCCGACATCGCCTGGCTCCGTTTTGAGGCCTACGATCCCGCGCGCGTCGTTGCCGAGGAAGTCGAATTCGGTCTTCTCGAGAAGGACCCCGACAGCGACGCAGTGATCGGCCTCGAGTATTGGCGCGCTAGCCGCAGTCTTCCTGCTGCTTTCCTCGCGATGCTGCCGCCGCCGGAGGTTGGCGTTACCGCCTGATCGAAAGTCTCGGCGGCTTCCAGGCCGTGACTTCGGATGCGGAGTTGAGTCCGCGCGGTCATTCAGGGGTTCTATAGCCGTCCCATCAACTCCATCAATGGCTGGCTGCCTGTGCGCCGTGGCCGGCTTGTGGGCCGAATGTAGTTGTCACGCGTTCGAGCTGCGCGAGGCACGGTCTTTCCGGCACTGCACCGCTTGGAAGCCGAACGGACTGACCGACAGCCATTGGTCATCCGAGAGAGTCTTCGCGTCGAGACGAGGGGACGAAGGGATCATTCCTGGCCGCTATGGCTGAAAGCCCGGGCGGGGCGCCGAGCCGGCGCCCCGCCCCAAGCGACTCAGCTCAGCGGAAGGGGACGATCGTCACCGACCGGCTCGTCTGCCCGATGGTCCCGTTCACGCCGGTCACGCTGACCGTCGCTCCCAGGTGATGTCCGGGCGCGCGGGCCAAGAGGGTCCGGCCCGTCCTGTTGAGCGTCAAGTGCACGATCCCGCCATCGTTCACGTTCACGAAGAAGAGTGAGCGGCGGCCGATCAACCTGCCCGAAGCGGTCACCGTCATCCTGCCGGAGCACTGACGCTGCTGACCAAAGCACCCGACGAAGACCCCGAACACCGAGCTCGGCGAGGAGAAGGCGGTGTGCCCGAAGAGCGCTATGCGAGAAGGCGGCACCGGTACCGCCTGGGTCGTGAAGGTCTGGTCGAGGCCGAAGGCCTTCTTGTTCTGCGAGTTCGTCGCGACGATCCGGTAGTGGTAGGTGGTGCCCGGCGTCAGGCCGGTCACGTTGCGCGACGCCGCGACGGGCGCGGTGCCCGCGCCGGCGCTCGCCGTCGACGACATGCTCCCGTAGGCGGTCGTGGTGCCGTACTGGAACACGTAGGTGGTGGCGGTCCCGTTCGGGTTCACGGTGCCGTTGAGCGTCGCCAGGTTCTGGCTCACGTTGGTGGCATTGCCGGTCGTCGCCGTGGGAGTGGCGCTCGAGGCGCCGATCGCCGAGCCGAGCGGAGTGAGTGCCCCGGCCGCCAGAATTCCCAGGGCCGATACGGCCAGGATGAGCATTCTTCTCATGGTGCGTCCTCCGGTGGTAGGTATCCCTTGCCCAGCGGACCCGCGCGGGGAGGGAAAGTTGCGGCCGATGCGTTCGGAGCATGCCGAGGATCGCTCCCGGGTAGGGGAGCGGGAAGTCGATTGCACCGCGGAGACAAAGGGAGAGGCGATGAGCGACGAGACGGCGACGCATGAGAGGCCCGCCACCACGCCCCAGCGAGACGACGGCGTAGGGGATCGGCACGCGCCAGACAAGTCGCCGCGCACGGCCAACCAGGAGGACGGCAAGGTCACGCGGCGCGCCGAGGTCTCGAACCTCGAGATCGTCCACCACTACTTCGACCGCGCCGCCGACCGGCTCGAGCTCGCCGACGACATCCGGGCCGTCATGCTCTCGGCCTACCGCGAGGTCCAGGTTCAGGTGCCCGTGAAGCTCGCCGACGGGCGCATCCATGTCTACTCGGGCTACCGCGTCCAGCACAACGGCGCCCGCGGCCCCTACAAGGGCGGCATGCGCTACCACCCCGAGGTCGACCTCGACGAGGTCCGCGCGCTTGCCGCGCTCATGACGTGGAAGACGGCGATCGTGAACATCCCGTTCGGCGGTGCCAAGGGCGGCATCAACTGCCCGGCCGACAAGCTCGAGCGCGACGAGCTGCAGAAGATCACCCGTTCGTTCATGTCGAAGATCGACAAGGTGCTCGGGCCCACCCGCGACATCCCCGCGCCCGACGTCAACACGAACGCCCAGGTGATGGCGTGGATGATGGACGAGTACGGCAAGACCCACGGCCACACCCCGGCGTGCGTGACGGGCAAGCCCATCGCCCTCGAGGGCTCCTACGGTCGCGAGTCGGCCACCGGCCGGGGGCTGGTCTTCATGTTCCGCGAGGCGGCGCCGCAGCTCGGGCTCAAGGCGGAGGAGACGCGCGTGGTCGTCCAGGGCTTCGGCAACGTCGGGGCGTGGGCGGCACGGATCCTCCGCCAGCTCGGGTGCCGGATCGTCGGCGTCTCAGACGCCAACGGCTCGCTGCACTCCGAGGCGGGCATCGACGTGGACGCCCTCCACGAGCACCTGCGCGAGGGGGGGACGTCGAACGACTTCGAGGGCGAGGGAGTCGAGTCGATCGGCGCGGAGGAGCTCATGGAGCTCGAGTGCGAGGTCTTCATCCCGGCGGCGCTCGGCGGGATGATCCACGCCGACAACGCCGACCGACTGAACTGCAAGCTCGTGATCGAGGGGGCGAACTCGCCCACCACGCCCAAGGCGGACGAGATCCTCAACGACAAGGGAGTCTTCCTCATTCCCGACGTCATGGCCAACGCCGGCGGCGTCGTCGTCTCCTACTTCGAGTGGGTTCAGAACCTCCAGCACTTCCGGTGGGACGAGCGCGAGGTCAACGACAAGCTCGGAGGGATCATGCGCCGCGCCTACCGCCAGGTGAAGGAGCGCTGCAGCGACGACGTTCCCCCGCGGGTGGCGGCCTACGAGGTGGGCATCGAGCGGGTCGTGGAGGCGGCGCAGACGCGCGGCTACATCTGATCGGGCGGCTCGCCGGTGGCCCGGGAGGCCGGCTCGGCCGGCTCCTCCACGAGGGGCGGAGCCTCCGCCGGGTCCGGCTCGAGGTCGGGTTCCGGCTCGCGGTGGACGGGTTCGAGGGCGTCACGCTCCTGAGCGGCGACCTCGCCGGGATCGGCGCCCCGTCGGCGCTTCAGGTCGAGGTGCTCACGGATGGCGTCATCGAGCTGTCCCATCGTCCCGGATGCTACTCGCCGCTCCCCACGCCAACGGGTGCGACGGCCGCCGCGAACCGTGGGGTTCCTCGCCGCCCCGCCTGCCTCCCGGAGCGCCCGTCGGCCGGCCGCCGCTCCTCGTTGCGTGATGGGCGCCCTACTTCGCGAGAGCCCGGTCCCGGGCTACACTCCTTCGCGTCCGGCGCGCGCGACCTCCCGTTCCAGCGTGCCGCCGCGGGGCTATAGCTCAGTTTGGGAGAGCGCCTGGATCGCACCCAGGAGGTCGCCGGTTCGAGCCCGGCTAGCTCCATTCTCGGAGAAGTCCTGCACGTGCGCGGCTTCTGTTCTGCCGGATCGGCGGGGATCGCCAGTGATCGACGACCATGTTTCAGGCACTAGTGCCTGAACCGGCCGTGCGGGCCGTTCAGCGTGGGGTTCGTCCGCCACCCAAAGTGCCTCAGCTTGGTCGTCGGCGGCGGCATGCGGGGGGCGTCTCGCGACCGGCGGGCTCGGGGCTCGCCCCAGCGCGAGCCAGAGGTCCGCCGATGGCTCGACGCAGCCGAGACCATGTCCGAGGCCCGTACTCTGCTACCGCCCCACCGGACTCAGCCGACACCCTGGCTCGGCGGGTCTGCGGTCGGCGATTCAGGAGCCCGTATAGCCCTCCGTCACCGGGCATTTCATCGGGCGGGTCTTGTGGGACACCCCGGCTTCGTGGCGGGCCTGAAGGCGCTCAACTGCAGGCTGAGCGCCCGCACGGGTTCGGCTTACGGCACAGCCTTCCGGGAGCGACGGCAGGCATCAATGTCGGCTGACGGACCGTACTGAGATAACACAAGTTTGTGTGATCTCAGCCATACGTGTAGGGTATGGGCGTGCCGACAGACACGGAGATCACGTTCGCGGACCATGCGGGGCGCTTCTACGCTCGCCGCTACGGGTTTTCGCCGATAGCCGGACGGTTGCTCGGCTACCTCGCTGTGTGCGACCCGCCGGATCAGAGCGTTGGCGAGCTGGCCGAGGCGCTGCTGGCGAGCCGCAGCGCGATCGCCGGAGCGATCAAGACGCTGGAGGTCACGCATTCGATCCATCGCTCACGCGAAGCGGGCGAACGGATGGATCGGGTGCGGATCGACATGACCTCACCGCAAGCGCTCGGATTCGACGTCAGCGAGTATCGCGAGCTGGGCGAGCTGGCGCGCGAGGGACTTGGCGTCCTGGCGGACGCACCGCCCGAGCGGCGCGCGGTCCTGCTGCAGATGGCGGCCTTCGCCGACCTGTTGGTCGAGCAGGTCCCGCGACTGGAAGAGGAGTGGAACGCGCGCCGCGCTTCGCTGGTCGCCTCCGGCGAGCTCCCGGAGCAATCTCGACCGGAAGGACAACGGTGAACCTCCGAGACGACGGCCCGGCGATCGCGGTCACGGGGCTACGCAAGTCCTTCGGCGAGCACGTGGTGCTCGACGGCATCACGTTCGCCGTCGAGCCGGGCACGGTCTTTGCGCTGCTGGGGCCGAACGGATCAGGCAAGACGACAACGGTCAACATCCTCTCGACACTCCTGGCGCCGGACGCGGGGGACGTCCTCGTCGCTGGCCGCGACGTCGTTCGCGACCCCGACGCGATCCGCGCCACGATCGGGCTCACGGGGCAGTTCTCCGCGGTCGACGACCTGCTCACCGGTCGCGAGAACCTCGCGCTTATGGCCGACTTGCAGCACCTGGCGCGCGGCGCCGCGCGGCGCCGCGTCGACGAGCTGCTTGAGCGCTTTGAGCTCTTCGACGCCGCCGAGCGCCCCGCCGCGACCTACTCCGGCGGGATGCGCCGCCGCCTCGATCTGGCGATGACGCTCGTCGGCACGCCGACCGTGCTGTTTCTCGACGAGCCCACCACCGGCCTGGACCCGCGCAGCCGCCGCACGATGTGGGACAGCATCGCCGCGCTGGTCGCCAACGGCGTCACGGTCTTTCTCACCACCCAGTACCTCGAGGAAGCCGATCGTCTGGCCGACCAGGTCGCGATCCTCGACGCCGGCCGGCTCGTCGCCCAGGGCACGCCCGACGAGCTCAAGCGGCGCGTCCCCGGCGGGCACATCGACCTCGAGTTCGCCGACGCCGCCGCCCACGCCGCCGCCGCGAGCGTCCTTGGCGTGTCCGCCCTGCAGGACGACACGCTGGCGCTGCAGGTGGCCACCGATGCCCACGCGGCCACGCTGCGCCGCGTCCTGCGCGAACTCGACGACGCCCACATCGACGTCGCGAGCCTTTCGTTGCACACGCCCGATCTCGACGACGTGTTCCTCGCGCTGACCGGGCGACCCGCGCGAAACGAGGCCGCAACGGCCCGGGAACGGACCTCATGATGACCTTCGCGCTGCGCGACTCGGCCACGATGCTGCGGCGCAACCTGCGCCACCTGCAGCGCTACCCCTCGCTGGCGCTCTTTCCGATCCTCCTGCCTGTCGTGTTTCTGCTGCTGTTCGTCTACGTCTTCGGCGGCACCCTGGGCAACGGCCTGGCCGGAGGCGGCGGACGAAACGCCTACGCCAACTTCATCACGCCCGGTGTTCTCATCTTCACCGTCGCCGGCGCCGTGCAGATCACCGCCATCTCCGTGGCCAAAGACATGACCGAAGGCATCATCGCCCGTTTCAAGACCATGCGCATCTGGCGGCCCTCGGTCCTCGCCGGCCATGTCCTCGGCAGCCTCATCCTCGTCTTCGCCAGCGTGCTCGTCGTATCCGGTGTCGCGCTGCTCATCGGCTTCCGCTCACCCGCGAGCCCGCTGCAGTGGCTCGCCGCCGCCGGCCTGCTCGCGCTCCTCGCACTCGCACTGATCTGGCTGGCCGTCGCCTTCGGGCTCGTCGCGAAAAGCGTTGAAACCGCGAGCAACCTGCCCATGTTCCTCATTCTGCTTCCGTTCCTCGGCAGCGGGTTCGTGCCCGTCGACTCCATGCCCGCCGGCTTGCGCTGGTTCGCCTCCCACCAGCCCTTCACGCCCGTCACCGACACCCTGCGCCGACTCCTCCAAGACCAGCCCACGGGCACCGCCGCGCCCACAGCGATCGCCTGGTGCCTGGCCATCACCACCCTCGCCTACCTCTGGGCCCGCCACCTCTACAACCGGCAACCGAAGCACTGAAACCACCTCGACGCCGTCCCGCTGAGGGATCGTCTTGCGGAAAGCCTCGCAGCGCCGGGCGCAATCGTTCTGGGCATCTCATCTGACGGGGTTCTACGCCTGCGCGAGACCATCAGGTGGTGGTTCGCGCACAAGCTGCGCGGCGTCTGACCTGATGGGGTGGTTCACTGAAGCCCTGAACTGTGCTTCAATCCTTCGTGGAACGTTTGAATGACGGTTCGAAGCTATGCCCTATCGCCCGACAGCTCGCACTGAGGCCCGCCGCCAGGCGGGGCGCGAGCGACTGCTCGACGCGGCGCACGCGCTGGTGGCTGAGGGGGGTTACGCAGCGGCGTCGGTGGGGGCGGTAGCTCGCCGCGCTGGGGTAGGCACGGGCAGCGTCTACACCCACTTCTCCTCCAAGGCCGAGTTGCTCGCCGAGGTGTTTCGTCGTGCCTCTGAGCGTGAGGTCGAGGCCACCCGCGGCGCCGCCGGTTTGGCGGGCAGCGCGGGCGAGCGTCTGGCCGGGATCGGCGAGGTGTTCGCCCGCCGCGCGCTGCGTGGTCGGCGGTTGGCGTGGGCGCTTTTGGCGGAGCCGGTCGATCCGTTGGTCGATGCCGAGCGCCTGGTCTTTCGTCGTGCCTACCGCGACGTCGTCGCCGGAGTGCTGGGCGACGGCGTGCTCGCAGGGGAGTTGCCGGCGCAGGACGTCGAGCTGACCGCGGCGGCGCTGGTCGGTGCGATCGGCGAGGCGCTGATCGGGCCGCTGTCTCCGGTCTCGCCCGCGGTCGATCCCGACCGCGTCGTCGACGCGCTGCTCGCGGTCTGCCTGCGCGCCGCGGGCGCCCAGCCCGCCGTCGGCGCCATCAGCAGCAAGCCACACCAAGACGATCACGAGGAGAACGCAGATGGCCGCCCAGACGCTTGAGAAGCCGATCTCGGCCACGCACGAGGTGCTCAACCAGAGCGTCCCGCGCGTTGGCTTTGACGAGTTTGAACTCAACCTGCCGCTGGTGGAGGGCGTGAAGCGCTACGACGCGGGCTGGGCGCGCGAGCGCCTGCACCAAGCCGGCCGTCTGGTCGGCTCCGGGGACTTCCAGCTCTGGGCTGAGCAGGCGAACACCAACCCGCCGCGGCTTGATACCCACGACCGTTACGGCAATCGGGTCGACGAGGTCGTCTACCACCCCGCCTACCACCAGATCATGCGCTCAGCGGTCGAGCTGGGTGCGCACGCCTTGGCGTGGCGTGAGCTGCGCCCAGGCGCGCACGTCGCTCGCGCGGCGCTGTTCATGCTGCTCACCCAGATCGAGCCGGGGCATGGCTGTCCGATCTCGATGACCCATTCCGTGGTTCCGGCGCTGCGCGCCCAGCCTGAGCTCGCCGCCGAGTGGGAGCCCCAGCTGACCTCGCTCGAGTACGACCCGCGCCTGGCGCCGGCGCCCGAGAAGCATGGCTGTCTCGCCGGGATGGCGATGACCGAGAAGCAGGGCGGCTCAGACGTACGCTCAAACACCACGCGCGCCACACCGATCGGTGGTGGTGGGCCGGGCGGTGAGTACCTGCTCACCGGGCACAAGTGGTTCTGCTCGGCGCCGATGGGCGATCTATTCCTTGTCCTCGCCCAGACGCCGGAGGGCTTGTCCTGCTTTCTCGTGCCGCGCGTCCTGTCCGACGGTGCCCGCAACGTCTTTCGCCTCCAACGGCTGAAGGACAAGCTCGGTAACCGCTCAAACGCCTCCGCCGAGCTGGAGCTCGACTCGACCTGGGCTCGGATGGTGGGAGAGCCCGGGCGCGGCGTGCGCACGATCATCGAGATGGCCAACCACACCCGCCTGGACTGCGTGCTGGGCACCACCGCGGGGATGCGCCAAGCCGTCGCCGAGGCCACCTGGCACGCCGCCCACCGCGACGCGTTCGCCAAGCGCCTGATCGACCAGCCGCTGATGGCAAACGTGCTCGCCGACCTGTGCCTGGAGGCCGAGGCGGCCACCGTCACCGCGCTGCGTCTCGCGCGCGCCTACGACCAGGACGCCGACGAGCAGGAGACGCTGTTCAAGCGCCTGGCCACCGCGGTGTCCAAGTACTGGGTATGCAAGCGCGGCCCCCGCCACGCCTTCGAGGCGCTGGAGTGCCTCGGCGGCAACGGCTACGTCGAGACCTTCCCGCTCGCCCGCCGCTACCGCGAGCAGCCGCTCACCTCGATCTGGGAAGGCTCCGGCAACGTCCTCTGTCTCGACGTGCTCCGCGCCATGGCGAGCAACCCCCAGATACTCGACGCCTTCCTCACCGAGATCGAGGAGGCCGCCGGCGCCGACCAGCGCCTCGGTGCCTACACCCTGCAGCTTCGCAAGGAGCTCGAGAACGGCCAAGACCTTGAGCCGCGGGCCCGCCGCATCGTCGAGCGCATGGCGCTCGCCCTCCAAGCCTCACTACTCGTCCGCCACGCCCCCGCCGACGTCGCCGACGCCTTCTGCGCCGCACGCCTAACCAGCGAAGGCGGCCATGAATACGGAACCCTGCCGCCCACCATCGACACCGCCGCGATCATCGCCCGACACGCCCCACACCTGAACTGAAAGCGCGTAGCCTGCGGCTCAGATCAGAGGATCGGCGCGACCCGCACCGAGCGGCCGTGAAAGTGGAACGGCCTGCGATGCCTGCCGCTGCGCTCCGTGACCCTCGCGAGGAGACCGATTGACGTTCTCGCGAGCCGATCCCCTGCGGGACACTGCGGGGCGTGCCGCTGCAGCTTCGCGGGACGCCCCTCTGGCTCGCCTACTCGCTCCAGAAGTCCCGGACCATCTCCCCGTCAGACTCCACGCGCGGCCCGAAGATCAGGACCTGGAGCCCACTGCGGCCCGCTTCGAACGATCGCGCGACGCCGGGGCTCACGCGCACCGCATCGAGCGGCGTCAGTTCCACGAACTCGCCGTCGAGCTTGACGCGTCCGTCGCCGTCGATGACCACGTAGATCTCCTCGGCCGTGCGATGGCGATGGGCAAAGGCCTCGCGTTGTCCGGGTTTGACCATGAGGAAGTTCATCCCCGTCTGCTCGGGAGGCCTGCGCGCAGGCGACCCGATGGCAGGCCGGCCCGCGTGACGGGCCGTTTCCCCACGTGGCGGTCAATGTCTCCGCGCATCAACTCGCCAACAACGAGCTCGGCCCGCTCGTCACCAACACCCTCGCCCGGACCGGGCTCGACCCGTCGCGACTCGCGCTCGAGATCACTGAGCGCGTGCTGGTAGAGGACAAGATCTCCGCGGATCTGCTCACAGCGATCCGCGCACTAGGAGTGCGCATCAGCCTGGATGACTTCGGCACCGGCTACTCGTCGCTGAGCTACCTGCAGCGACTGCCACTCGACGCGGTCAAGCTCGATCGCTCGTTCGTCTCGGGGCTCGCGGAGAGCAGCGTCAATCGCCAGATCGTCGCGGCCATCGTGCAGATGGCGCGCGCCCTGTCCATGACCGTCATCGCCGAAGGCGTCGAGACCGCGCCACAGTGGGCCTGCCTGCGAGAACTCGGCTGCCACCTCGCCCAAGGCCACTACTTCGCAGCTCCGATGCCGGCCTCGCAGATGACCTCCGTGCTCGAGGACGCCTCGGCACGCGGTGGTCTACTCCGAGCCCCGCCCACGCGGCCCGAAGCGCACAGGCGCCCGCTCAGTGTCTGACCCACCACGACACGCGCCCCGCTTGGAGAGACTCTCCCGGCGAACCTGCCGGCCGAGGCGGCCTGGGAGATGCTCGTACTCCGGGGCGCCTCCCAGCCGCCGGAGCGACGCCAGAGCGCGTGGCTCGTCGACTGATGGGGTAGCCTGACTCAAGGATTGGTGCGTGTTGGGCGGACCGGCGGCGCGCAACCCGCCACGCGGCTCTCCTCATGACCGGAATCCCACCTCTTTCCCGGGATGCGGCGACCGTGGTCGGGCTCGCCGGCACCGCGCTGCCCCTGGCGGCCTCCCGTTACGAGGAGAGCGAGAGGTGGCTGCGCGCTATGCGGCTCTACGGCGATGCGGGAGTCGCCCTGCGGGCGCTCGGGGTGGGCGAGGCGCCTCTCGAGGGAGCGGCGCCCGCGCCGCAAGCCCGGCGAGGACGTCGTGGGCAGCGTTCTCGCCGCCGCGGCCGAGGTAGCAGCCCAGCGCGGCGAGGCGACCATTAGCAGACGTTTGTTCGCCGTCATGCAAATCTACGGCGAGGCCCAGAGGACCATGCTCCGGGGGTCGCACCCTGCACGCCGCCTCGCTGGGGTCGATCACGCTCTGCATCGGCTTGTGGATACGCGCCAAGACGGTGGGAGAGGACGAGCGGGGCAACGCCGAGCGGCGAGCTCTGTGCGTCGGGCTGTGGCCGCCGATGTTCTGGCTTATCGGCGACACCGTGGAGCGTCGCTAGTAGAGGCGTCCGAAAAGTATTGGCCGGAACTTCTGTGAAGGAGTTGGCGGGCGGGGCGCGAAGTTATGTGTCGATGGCGCGTCCGCCTCGTGACCGGATTGAGCTCAGCGAGCACGAGCGCGCCGTGCTTGAGCGGACCGCCAGGGCCGATAAGCTGGCGTTTCAGGAGGTGCAGCGGGCTCGGATCGTCCTCTACGCCGCCGATGGCTTGCACGACACCGAGATCGCGGCACGGCTGGATAGCTCACCGGGACTGGTGGGACGATGGCGACGAAGGTTCGCTAAGCACCGTCTTGAGGGGTTGAAGGACAAGCCGCGCGCGGGCCGCCCGCGGCGTTTTCCCCCCGGAGCAGGTCGCCGAGGTCAAGGCGATCGCCTGCGAGTTGCCGGCCAGCCACGGCCGGCCGCTGGGCCGCTTCTCGCGCACTGAGCTGCACCGACTGGTCATCGAGCGCGGGGTGACTGAGGCGTCAGCCTCGACGATCTGGCGCTGGCTGCGCGACGACGGGATCAAGCCCTGGCAGAGACGCTCGTGGCTGTTTCCGCGCGACCCTGCCTTCGCTGAGAAGGCCGGCCGGGCGCTGGATCTCTACGCCAGGATGTTTTCCGGCAAGCGGCTGCGCCCAGACGAGTACGTCATCTGCGCCGACGAGAAGTCCCAACTGCAGGCGCTCGGCCGCCGCCACGAGACCGCCCCCGCGGCCCCGGGACGCCCGGCGCTGGTCGAGTTCGACTACCGACGCCGCGGCACGCTCGCCTACCTGGCCGCCTGGGACGTCCACCACGCCAACCTCTTCGATAATCGCGTCGAGGAAAAGACCGGGATCGATCCGTTCGGACGGCTTGTCGAGCAGGTCATGAGCACCGAGCCTACGCGTCGGCCAGGCGCGTCTTCTGGATCGTCGACAACGGCAGCTCGCACGCGGGCAAGAGCTCGATCGCGCGCATGCAGGAGGGCTGGGCGAACGCGCAGCTCATCCACCTACCGATCCACGCCTCCTGGCTCAACCAAATCGAGCTCTACTTCTCAATCGTCCAGCGCAAAGCGCTCACACCCAACGACTTCGCCTCGCTCGAGCAACTCGGCGCGCGGCTGCTGGCCTTCGGCGAGCACTACCGCCAGATCGCCAAGCCCTTCGAGTGGACCTTCACCCGCGACGACCTCCAGCGCGTCCTCGACAAGATCACCGGCCGCCCGCCCCCCTCCAACTCGCGGCCTAACGATCAGAACTTACGGACGGGTCCACTAGGCGAATCGCGCGCGCTCGCGGCAAGCTCGGCGCGCGTCAGATCCTGTCGGCGCGCGTCAGATCCTGGGCTTCCGAGCTCGATAGCCGCCGCTCGGGAAGTTGCTCTAGCATCCGGCCTTCGTGCGCTTTCCCGGCCGCAAGCTCTCCCGCGCCGAGCACTTCCGGCGCGCCTATCGCCATCACTTCGAGGACCATAGTCGCGAGCGTCAGTTCATCAGCACCGGCGCCTTCTTCGTGACCTTCGGCGGCACTCGGGCGATCACGCACGCGATCAAGGCGGGCAGGGGCCCGTTTCACAACATCGGCGGCGAGGGCGGCACCCACATCCATCACATGACCTTTGGCATCCTCGCCAATCTGCTCGTCGGTTATCTGTGGGTGATGCAGGTGGGAACCCAACAGCATCCCTCGCCGCGTGTCTCTCGCGTCACGTCCTTTCTCTTCGGGGCGGGCGCCGCGCTTACGCTGGACGAGTTCGCGCTGTGGCTCAACCTCGAAGACGACTACTGGACCGCGAAGGGACGGGAGAGCATCGATGCCGTCCTTCTCTTCGGCGCGTTGCTCTCGATCGGAGCCCTCGGCGGCGGCGTGCTCCAGAAGTTCGGCCACAGAGTGAGCGGACAACGCCACAGCAAGGAGTCGGCCAAGATCTTGGCGGCCCTGCAGGACCGCCAGAAGCGCGTCCGCAGGCGCCTCTCGCCTGGCTGACGGGTCGAAGGCCTCTCCTCTCGATCGAAGAGGATCAGCCGTCGTCGTGTCGAAGCGCCACCTCCGCGCCCGTCTGTTGCGGGTGCCACGAGAGGAGGGCTTCTCATGCGACGTAGCGTCCATGCTGGTGTGGCCGTCTTGGCGGCAGCTTCGGCGATCGGGGCCGGTGGGTGTGGGTCGAGCAAGAAGTCAAGCTCGAAGTCTTCGAGTTCGACCGGGAGCTATCACCGCGGGGAGTTCTGCTCTAAGAAGAAGAAGTCGGCCTACAAGAAGGCGCACCTCAAGTGCGAGAAGGTCAAGGGGCGCTACCGGCTGCAGTAGCTCGCCGCACAGCGGCGGCTGGCCCAAAGGTGGCCAGGCTCCCATGTCGATCGGGTCAGTCCGGGGCGGTGGCGCGCAGGGCTCGGTGCGAAGGCGTATGCTCGGCGCGGCCGGCTGGTTTCGGTTCGTGTGATGGGAGGGGCGGTGCGTCTGATCGCGGTGGTGTGCTCTCGGCGCTACAGCGTCGTCGGTGCCCTTGGCGCTCTTTCGATCGCGGCGGTCGCGCTCATTGGGGTGGGCGGCGCCTCTCCGACGCGCGTTCAGGGCGCGGGCACCGGGTCCCCCGCGCGGGTGCTTCGCGTGGGCAGCTACCACGGCATTCGGGGCCAGTTCACGTCGATCCAGGCGGCCGTCGACGCCGCGCATCCGGGTGACTGGGTGCTCGTCGGGCCGGGCGACTACCACGAGACGGGAAACCGCATGCCGCCGGGCGCCAACGGGGATGACCGCGCCGGCGCGGCGGTGCTGATCAAGACCGCTGGCCTGCACCTGCGCGGGATGGACCGCAACCGCGTCGTGATCGACGGGACCAAGCCCGGCCGGCCCCGGTGCAGCGCCAACCCGGCCGACCAGGACTTCGGCCCGCTCGATCCGGCCGGCCAGCCCTCGGGCCGCAACGGAGCCGTGGTCTTTAAGGCCGACGGCACGAGCATGGAGAACTTCACCGCCTGCAACTTTCTCACCGGCGACCTCGGGGGCGGCAACAACATCTGGTTCGACGGCGGCGGCGCGACCGCCACCCAGAAGCTCGGCCGGTGGCGAGGCGCATTCCTGTCGGGCACCACCGGCTACTTCAAGGACGACAACTCGCCGTTCTCGAACTACGGCATCTACGCGTCGAACACGTTCGGGCCGGGCCTCTACACCGAGGTCTACGCCAACAACCAGGCCGACGCTGCCTTCTACATCGGCGCGTGTCCCGACTGCAACACGACGCTGGACCACGCGCACGGCGAGAACAGCGACCTCGGTTACTCGGGAACGAACTCCGGCGGCCACCTGACCGTCCAGCACTCGGAGTTCGACAACAACCAGTCGGGGTTCGTGACCAACAGCCAGAACAACGACGACTACCCCTCACCTCAGGACGGCGCGTGCCCGGCCGGAAGCAGCCGCCCACGGCCGCCGGGCACGCAGAGCTCGGGCTCGTGCTGGGTGTTCACCCACAACAGCGTCCACGACAACAACAACCCGAACGTCCCGGCCAGCGGCTCGGCCGCCGCGGGCCCGGTCGGGAGCGGCGTGGTGATCGCGGGCGGCCGCAACAACATCGTGACCAGCAACCACGTCTTCAACAACAAGGCGTGGGGCGTTCTGCTGGTCCCCTACCCCGACACCGAGTCCCCGCCGCCGGAGGCCAACCCCGCCTGCGTGGGCGGCATCCCCCCGAACCAACCCAACCCGCCCGCCGGGCAGAACCCGAACGGCGACCCCTGCTACTTCGATGACTTCGGCAACGAGATCGCCGGCAACACGCTCGAGCACAACGGCGGCTTTGGCAACCAGCCGAACGTCGACATGGCCGAGATCTCAAACCCCAATCCTGTCGGCAACTGCTGGCACGGCAACCGTCGCAGCGATGGTCGCGAGCCAAGCAGCGATCCGCCCAACATCCAGGCGACGCACGGCACCTGCGGGCAGCCCAACTCCGGCGATCCGGCGGCCAGCCCGCTCGGCGTGCAGGTCATCTGCGACAGCCAGTTCTTCGCCGGCACCGCCCCCGCCCCGGGGCCCGTCCCCGGCGGGATCGGGCTCGGCTGCCCGCTGCCCCAGCAGGCGGCCAACTATCCACGCGCGACCCCTGGCTTCAAGCTGATGGGCCTCCCCGCCCAGCGGAGCATGCCCGACCCATGCCTCGGCGTGCCCCGCAACCCGTGGTGCCCGCACAACCCGGTCGACCCCGCCGCCTATCCGGTGCCGGGGGTGCCCTTCGGCGCCGCGAGCCCCGGCTCCGGCGCCCGAATCCGGTTGACCGCCACCCCGTCGCGTGCATCGACCGGAGCTTCCCATCGCTATTGCTTCGCCGCCACGACCGTCGTGGGAGGCCGGCGGCACGCCGTCGCGGGTGCGCGCATCGGCTTCGCCGGCTCCCACGCCCAGACCAACCGCCACAGCGTGGCGTGCTTCGTCAAGCGCTTTGGCACCCCAGGTCGCTACCGAGCGACCGCCGCTAAGACAGGTCTCGCGAGCGGAACGACATTTGTCCGCCTGGTCCGGGCGCGACCCTCGCCGAGATTCACCGGCTAAGCACGGTCACGCCCGACGGTTTCATCCCCGAATAGATGGCCTGCAGGTGCTCGAAGACACCTGCGAGCTGGTCGTCGCGGACCGTCTCAAGCGCAGCGCCTGATGCCGCTCGGAGCCTTGGCCGGTTGCGTGTCGCTCCAACACCCACATCGATGAGGACGGCTGGAGCGTAGGGTTGGAGCGTGGAGCCTTCGCAACGCCTCCGACGCCCTCTGACCCAGGGCCTCGCGGCCATTTGCCTGACCGCGCTCACGAGTTGCGCGTGCGCGGCCCCGGCGCGCGCGGAGCGGTCGGCTTCCTACGGCACCGTCGCGTTCAACGCCGGCCTGGTGCCGGGGAAGACTGTCGCCCAGCGCACGGCCGCCTACCGCAGGCTCCGCGCCGCGGGGGTGCAAGCGATCCGGCTGGATCTGACCTGGGTCGACGTCGAGCGTCCCGATCGGCTCCACCGCTACGACTTCACGGCGCTCGATCGCGCGGTGGCGCCTATCACCGCCGCGGGACTCAAGGTCATCGGCATCCTCGACTACGGCAATCCCGCCTACTCGACGGCAGGTGCCCTGGCCGCTCAGGGGCCGGCGTCGGGGGGACTGCCGCCGTTCGCGGTGGGCAACGCCCAGTACTTCCCACCCGACCATCCGGCGGACTTCGCGCGCTACGTGACGGCCACCGTGCGGCACTTCGCCGGCCGCGTCGTTGGCTGGGAGGTGTGGAACGAAGAGAACGAGGGCTACCGTTTCTGGGAGCCGCGCGAGGACCCCGCTGCCTACGGACGTCTGCTGTGCGCCGCGCACGCCGCGGTCAGAGCGGTCGATCCGCGTGCTCCGGTGGTCTTCGGAGGCGTCTTCTTCCCCGCCGTCGCGGGTGCGCCGGGCACCTCCGGACCAGACTTCGTGCGCGCGGCGTACGACGCCGTGCCCGGGCTGGGCCGCTGCTTCGACGTGCTCGCCTACCACCCCTACGCCTATCCCTTCACCGCACCCGAGCTCGACGTGCCGGCGCGCGGCTCGGTGCTCTCCGCCGCGGATGAGATGAGAGCGGTGCTCGCTCACCACCGGGATGCACACAAGCCGCTGTGGATCACCGAGGTCGGCTGGCCCACGAGCGCCGGCTACGGGGTCTCGGAGGTCAAGCAGGCGCAGTACGCGGCACGCATGCAGGCGGCGAGCTTCGCGCAGGGCATCCCGCTTCTCACCTGGTACACCTACGGCGACGACGCGGACCCGACCGGCGCCAACCAGGAGGCGCACTTCGGCTTCTTCCGCCAGGACGGGAGCGCCAAGCCGGCGTATCGCGCGCT
>JAABUZ0100002292.1_pt1 | contig 32382 bp, 33 predicted proteins | sample 5562091 | NCBI WGS metagenome assembly JAABUZ01 (sample SAMN12813069, study PRJNA571459) | rock metagenome | isolation source: Antarctica rocks | place: Antarctica: Victoria Land, Linnaeus Terrace sud | collected 2015-12-21
CGCCGCCCGCCCGCCCGGAGCACCGCGCGCTCTGGGCGGGACGCCGCGGCGACCCGCACGCCGCCGAGCCCGACCCGGGCCTGCTCTCGATCTCGGTCGCAGACGTGCTCGCGGCGGTGCGCTCGCTGCCGGAGCCGTCCCTGCCCCGATGAACCTCCTTCCCCACCTTCCGTTCTGGGCGGAGCTGCTGGTGTTCGCCGCCAGTGCGGCGGTGATCTGGGTCGCCGGGATCTACCTGTCCAACAACACCGACGTGCTCGCCGATCGCCTGCACCTGGGCCAGGCTCTCGGGGGTCTCATCCTGCTCGCGGTGGCGACGAACCTCCCCGAGATCGCGATCACCTACAGCGCGGCGGCGTCGGGGCAGCTCGACGTCGCGGTCAGCAACATCCTGGGCGGGATCGCGATCCAGACGGTCGTGCTCGTGGCCCTCGATGCCTTCGGCGTCCGCGAGCGGCGTCCGCTCACCTACCAGGCTGCGAGCCTCACGCTGGTGCTGGAGGGCCTTGTCGTGCTCGCGGTCCTCGCCGCCGTGGTCATGGGCACTCAGCTGCCCAAGAGCCTCGTCCGCTTTCGGCTCTCGCCCGACGTGGTGCTGATCACCGTGATCTGGGTGGTCGGCCTGTTGCTCACCCAGCGCGCCGGCAAGTCTCTGCCGTGGACCAACAGCGGGGAAGCCCCCGACAGCCAGTCCGAGCCGCGCGGCCACTCCTGGCGGAAACGAGCGGCTGAAGCCGAGCGCAAGGGCGTGAGCACCGGCCGCGCAGCGCTGGTCTTCGGCATCGCGGCGATCGCCACCCTGGTCGCGGGTGCCCTGGCGGTGGAGAGCGGAACGGCCGCGGCCGACCACGTCGGTCTCTCCGGCGCGCTGTTCGGCGCGACCGTCCTCGCGGCCGCGACCTCGCTGCCCGAGCTCTCCACCGGAATCACCGCGACCCGGCAGGGCGACTACAAGCTCGCCTTCGGAGACATCTTCGGCGGCAACGCCTTCCTGCCGGTCCTGTTCCTGCTCGCCACCGTCGTCTCGGGCAAGGCCGTGCTGCCCAACGCCCACCCCACCGACCTCTATCTCACCGGTCTCGCCGCCGCGCTCACCGTCGTCTACCTGGCCGGCCTGCTCTTCCGCCCGGCCAAGGAGCACGCCCGCATGGGGCTCGACAGCATCGCCGTCCTCATCCTCTACGTGCTCGGCGTGGTCGGCCTCATCGTCCTTCCGAGCTGACGGACCCGGCCGCGGTTTCGCCGGCCGCGGCGGAGGGCACGTCAGGGTCGATGCGCGTCGTCGTCACCGGAGCCACGGGCAACGTGGGAACGAGCGTGCTCGGCGCGCTCGCCCGAGACGAGGCGGTCGACTCCATCCTCGGCATCGCCCGGCGTCGGCCGACGCTCCAGCTCGCCAAGACGACGTTCCTCGAGGCCGACGTGGCCCGCGCCGATCTCACCGCGCACCTGCGGGGCGCCGACGCCGTCGTCCACCTCGCGTGGCTCATCCAGCCCTCGCGCGACGAGTCGGTCACCCGGGCGGCGAACGTCGACGGATCGGAGCGGGTCTTTCGCGCCGCCGCCGAGGCGGGCGTCGGCGCGCTCGTCTACGCCTCCTCGGTCGGCGCCTACTCGCCCGGGCCCAAGGATCGCCGCGTCGACGAGTCCTGGCCCACGGGCGGGATCCCCACCTCGTTCTACTCGCGCCACAAGGCGGAGACCGAGCGCCTGCTCGATCGCCTCGAGGCCGAGCGGCCCGAGCTGCGCGTGGTGCGCCTGCGACCGGGCCTGATCTTCAAGCGCGATGCGGCCTCGGGGATCCGCCGGCTCTTCGGCGGGCCCTTCGTGCCCGGCTCGCTGCTGCGCCCGGAGCTCATTCCCGTCGTGCCCGACACGCCGCGCCTGCGCTTCCAGGCCGTTCACTCGCTCGACGTGGGGGAGGCCTACCGGCTCGCCGTGACCCGCCAGGTGCGCGGCGCCTTCAACGTCGCCGCCGAGCCGGTGCTCGATCCGGCGGAGCTCGGCCGCCTGCTCGGCGCCCGGCCGGTCCCCGTGCCGGCCCGCGTGCTGCGCGGCGCGGCGCAGGCCACGTGGAAGCTTCGCCTCCAGCCCACTCCGCCCGGGTGGGTCGACCTCGCCCTCGGCGTCCCGCTGATGGACATCACGCGCGCCCGGGAGGAGCTCGGCTGGATGCCTCGCCACACCTCCGGCGAGGCACTGCTCGAGCTCCTCGCGGGGATGCGCGAGGGGGCGGGCGCCTCCACGCCGCCGCTCTCCTCGAGGACGGGAGGACCGGCGCGGATCCGCGAGATCCTCACCGGAGTGGGCCGGTCGGGCGCCTAGTGGGCTGCGCGCCCTACACCCGCCCTGCGCGGTCGACCTTGCGGTGGTAGCGCTCGCCGACCTTCCCGCCGAGGATCGCGGCGAGGAGGGTTCCGAGGAAGATCGCCGCGAGGGTGATCGCCCCTCCCGTGGTCAGCGCCTCGCCCTTGACCGGGATGCGCGGCAGCTTGAGTGAGGAGAACACGTTGTACTGCGAGCCGGCGATCGCCCCGGCGGCCGCCACGATGAGCGTGATGATGAGCCCGATCACCCAGGTCGCGAAGCCCTGCCGCGCGCCGTCGAAGCGCGACATGCGCCCGGCCACGTAGCCGCCCGCGTAGTAGGCGATCACGAGGACGAGGACGAGGAGCGCCCCGCCGACGATGCCGATCGTCCCGGCGCTCTTGCTCGCGTCGCTGCCGCTCGACCCGCTGGTCAGCCCGATCGCGGTCCCGGCGGCGCTGAGGATGGCGGTGGCAGCACGGCGATGCCGATGGCCACGAGCCAGCCGAAGAACGCCGAGCCGAAGTTGACCCCACCGAACTCGTCGCGCTGGCGCAGGCGGCCGGCTTCGAGCCGATCGCGCGTGTCGACGCCCTCCCGGCGATCGTCCCGGCCGTCCCGGTCCTCCCGGTCGCCGCGCTCGCCCTCCGCCACGGCGCCCGTTCCGCGGCCCGGTCCGTCGTCCGGCTCGTCGTTCTTTCTGAAGCGTTGGAGCACGCCCATCACCTCCGAGATCGTCGCCGGCGGCCCTCGTCTTCCCGTCGAGAAGCCGCCAACGGAACAGTGTCGCGTTTCAGTTCGACGCCCAGCGGCAATCGCCTGTTCGGTGAGGCGAGACGGTTCCCGGCATCTGGCCGAGCTCCTCGAGCGAGGGCAGGAGCGGGGCTGCGTCGATCCGGACGAGCTGGCCGGGGTGGCCGACGAGCTCGCGCTCGACGCGCGCGAGATCGCCGAGATGCGCGACGAGATCGAAGGCTCGGGCATCGAGCTGCGCGAGGACTGCGAGCCGACCGAGGCCGCCGGGCCGGAGCTCCCGACGGGCACCGTGACGACCACCGATCCCCTTCAGCTCTTCCTGAACGAGGCGAGCCGCTGGACCCTCTTGCGTCCGGACGAGGAGATCACGCTCGCCAAGCGGATCGAACGCGGCGACGAGCGGGCCAAGGAGCGCATGATCAACGCGAACCTGCGCCTCGTGGTGTCGATCGCCAAGAAGTTCCAAGGGCACGACCTCGCGCTGCTCGACCTGATCCAGGAGGGCGTGCTGGGGCTCATCCGGGCCGTGGAGAAGTTCGACTGGCGCCGCGGCTTTCGCTTCTCGACCTACGCGACGTGGTGGATACGCCAGGGCGTCGAGCGCGGCATCCAGACCAAGGCCCGCGCGATCCGGCTCCCGGTCAACGTGCTCGAACGTCAGCGCAAGGTCGCGCGGGTGGAGCGGGAGCTCGCTCGCGAGCTCGAGCGCGAGCCCACCGAGGAGGAGATCGCCGCCGCGCTCGAGATCTCCGCCCGGCACGTGAGCGAGGCGCGCCAGGCGTCACGGGCCGTCACCAGCCTCGATCGCCCCGTGGGCGACGAGCGCGACACCGTCTTCGGCGACCTGCTGGCCAGCGACGAGCCCGAGCCCGACGAGAAGGCCGAGGTGTCCGTGAAGTGCACGGTGGTGCGCCAGGCGATCTCCCGGCTGCCACCGCGTGAGCGCGAGGTGCTCATCCTTCGCTACGGCCTCGACCACTCCGAGCCGCAGCCACTGCGCGAGATCGGGCGCCGCCTCGGGATAACGCAGGAGCGCGTCCGCCAGATCGAGTCCCGCGCGCTCGGGCGCCTCGCCCGCCAGCGGACGATCGCCTCGCTGCACGAAGCGGCCTGAGCTCCGGTTACCAGCCCGACAGCCGCCGCTGCGCGGTGCGCGCGCCCAGCGCTCCGATCCGGCGCACCGGGTGCGCGCGGGCCAGGGCGGCCCGTGCGGCGTTCGCCCCGCATGCGCCGTGCACCCCGCCGCCCGGGTGCGCCGACGCGGAGGCGAGATAGAGGCCGTCGACCGGAGTCTCGGGTCGGCCGAGCCCCGGCGTGGGGCGGAAGATCACCTGCTGGTGGAGCTGCGCGGTGCCTCCGTTCAGCGCGCCGAGCACGAGGTTGGCGTTCGCCTCCTCCATGGAGGGCGGGACGAAGACGTGCCGGCCCCGGATGAGGTCCCGAAACCCGGGCGCGAGCGCCTCCACCTGCTCCTCGATCCGGGTGGCGAAGATCTCCGTCTCGCGCTCGTCCCACCGCCCGCGCAGGCCGTCGGGTCCGGCGTCGCCCGTCGGTGCGCGCGGAACGTGGGTGTAGGCCCACGCCGTCTCCGTCCCGGGCGGCTGACGGGTGGGGTCGGCCGCCGCGTACTGTCCGAAGACGAGGAAGGGCGCGTCGGGCACCTGCTTCTGCGCGAGTTGCGCGGCGTGGCGGGAGAGGGCATCCATTCCCTCGGCGAGGTGGAGCGTCCCCGCGCCCCGCGCCCCCTCTGCCGACCACGGGACGGGGGCGGAGAGCGACCAGTCGAGCTTGACCGTCGCGTGGTCGTACTCGAAGCGGCGCAGGTCGTCGCGCAGCCGGAGGGGCAGGTGCTCGGTGCCGACCAGCTCTTCGTAGAGGGCGGGAGCCCCCACGTCCGCGAGGACCGCCCGGCGGGCCGGGATCGTGCGCCGGTCCGCGAGCCGGACGCCGGTGGCCGCGCCGCCCGCGACGTGGACCTTCTCCACCGGGACTCCGCATTCGAGGCTGCCGCCGCGCGAGCGCAGCCGGCGCACGAGCGCGGCGGTCAGCTCACCGGCTCCTCCCTCGGGCACGGGGGAGCCGACCTGCTGGCCGAGCGAGCAGAGCAGCCAGCCGTACAGGCCGCCGGCGGCCGACTCCGGGGTCAGGTCGGCGTGCAGCGCGTTACCCGCGAGCAGGAGCCCGCCGCCGGCGCCGCGGAACTCCTCCTCGGCCAGCCGGCGGACGGGGAGCAGGGCGAAGCGCAGGAAGCGCACGAGCTCCTCCGCCCCCAGCGCGCGCGCCAGGCCGAGGCCCGGTCCGAGTGGGGGGAAGGGCCGGAACAGCGCCTCGAGGAGATGCTCGCCCACCCGCTCCCACAGGGCGTAGAGCCGGCGCCAGGCCTCGCCGTCGCCGTGGGCGAAGCCCTCCAGCGAGGCGGCGGTCTGGTCGAGCTCGCGCGAGAGCACCGCACAGCGCCCGTCGCGGGTCGGGTGCGCGAGGACGTGCGGATGGTGGCGCCAGCGCAGGCCGTGGTCCTCGAGGCCCAGGCCACGCAGCACCGGCGAGGCCGCGCCGAGGGGATAGAAGGCGCTGAACAGGTCATGCCGGAAGCCGGGCTCGGTGAGCTCGGCGGTGCGCACCGAGCCTCCGGGCTCCGCGGCGCCTTCGACGACGAGCACGTCCCACCCCGCGTCCGCGAGCACGTTGGCGGCCACCAGCCCGTTCGGGCCGCTTCCGATGACGACCGCGTCGGCCATGGAGTCTCGGCGCCGGCGGTCTGCGTGCTCAGCCGCTCTGCGAGAGCCGGACGCGGAGCAGCTCCCCGCCGGCCGGGTCCGCGGCCAGCGGCTCCGTTGCCAGCTCGTCCGTGAGCTGCTCGAGGAGGCGTCCCAGGCCCGGGAGCTCGGTGTCGCGCACGAGGCCCTCACCTCCGCCACGTACGAGGGGGCCGATGCGCAGATCGAGTGAGCGCTCTCCCTCCTCCTCCACGGCGAGCGAGACGTGGCCGTCGAGCGCGTGGGCGCTCGAGTGGGCGGCGATCGCGTCGCTCACGAGCTGCGCGTCGGAGAGGCGGTCGATCGAGAAGCTCGCGCGCGCGGCGAGCAGGGAGACGACGCGCCCGAGCACGGGCGCCACGAGCGGGCCGGGGCGGACCTGCGTGCGCGTTCGCTCGGTCGGAGGGGCCGAGCGCTGCTCGCGAAGCTGGCTGGCCCCGCGGGGAACGACCGGGTGCTCGCCACCCTCGGAGAGGTCGAAGCTCATCAGCACCTCGCTTCCTGCCACGCCGCCCTGGATGGCGAACGCGTCGGCGAGAGAGGCGATGAGAGCCAGGCCGAAGCCGAATGGCACCGCGTCCCGCTCGCCTCCCAGCGGCTTGAACCCGGGGCCACGGTCGCGAACGCTCACGCTGAGGATGCTCCCGTCGAGCTCCATGGTGACCTCGAGCGGTCCCGCCGCGTCGTCGTAGCCGTGCTTGACGGCGTTGCTGCAGGCCTCCGTGACGGCGATCTTCAAGTCCGCGGCGAGGGGAGGGGCGACCTCGAGCGCGTCGAGCAGTCCGGCGAGCGCCTGCCGCACCAGGGCCACGTTCTCCGGACGCCCGGGAAGCTCGAGCCGGACGTCGGGACCGCTCGGGCCGGCGATCTCCGGCTCGTGTGCCGCGCTCATCGGGTCGGCTCCGTCAGCCCGCGGCGCTCGCGGAGCACGTCATGGTGAGGCGAGGCGGGGCCACGCGCTGGGAGTACCCGTCGCCGTCGGGGGATCAAACCCGTCGCCCGCGCCCCGCGGGCCGCCGTTTGTCGGCTCGCCTCGACGGGAACGTCCCGGGTGAGGCCGTCCGGAGCGACGGAGACCGTCCACCGCCACAGGGAGCACACGAGCGCCATGGAACCCGCCGCCAAGATGAAGCTCATCCAGTATCTCGACGAGGCGCACGCCACCGAGCAGGCCCTCGTGCGCACCCTGCAGGCCCACATCGCCATGACCCCGGCCAGCGGCTACCGCTCGGGCCTCGAGCGTCACCTCGACGAGACGCGGGGCCATGCGAGCCGCCTGGAGGATCGCCTGCGCGACCTCGGCGAGGGGCGCAACATGCTGGAGATCGGCGTGGGACTCGCGACCGGGCTCGTCCAGTCGGCGCTCGCCCAGACCCTCGCGCTCTCCAAGGGGCCGCTCGACCTCGTGCGCGGCGCGAGCGGGGACGAGAAGCTCCTCAAGAACGCCAAGGACGAGTGCGCCACCGAGGCGCTCGAGATCGCCACCTACGATGCACTCGAGCACCTCGCCCTTCGCCTGGGCGACAAGCAGACCGAGGAGCTGGCGGTTAGCATCCGCTCCGACGAGGAGCGGATGCTCGAAGAGCTGCGCCGGGTCATCCGCACGCTGACCGACGGGGTGGTCGACGCCGAGGTCGAGGGCGTCCCCCGGTACGACCTGAGCACCACGGGCGCCGCGCAGGCGGCCAGCGGAGCCGTCCGCGAGGCGCGGGAGACGGTCGAGGAGACCGCGGAGGCGGTGACCAAGCAGGCCGCGAAGGGCGCGCGCAAGACGGCGACCAAGGCGGGCAAGAGCGCCGCGCGCGAGACCCGCAAGGTGCCGGGGGCCGCCCGGGTCCAGGGCGAGGCGCAGGGCGCGGTCGCCTCCGCCGACGATCTCCCCCTCAAGGGCTACGACGAGCTGAACGCCGAGGAGATCGTGGGCCGGCTCAAGGGCCTCTCCCATCAGGACCTCGCCAAGATCGACGCCTACGAGCGCAAGGAGCGCAATCGCTCCACGGTGCTCGACCGGGTGAGCACGCTCCTCGAGCAGGACGAGCCGTGGTCCGGCTACGACGACCAGAGCGTGGCCGACATCAAGAAGCGCCTCGACGACGCCGACGAGCAGACGGTCGAGCGCGCGCGGGTCTACGAGCGGGCGCACAAGGATCGGCGCGGGGTGCTCGACGCCACCGAGAAGGAGCTGAGCGGCTCTTCGTCGTCCTCCTAGAGAAGCGTGGAGCTCCTCCTCGCCGGCCCGTCGCTCACCCTGCGCTACCCGGAGCCCGGCGACGCCCCGGCGCTCTTCGCGCTCGGCCGCGACCCGGCGGTCACGCGGTTCTTCTCCTGGGGTCCGTACTCGCGGGAGGAGGAGGCCGCGGACTACATCGCCGCGCAGCCGGCCAAGCGTGAGGCCGGTCGTCACCTCGACTTCCTCGTCGTCCACGCCGAGCACGGCCCGATAGGGATCACCGGGCTCTCCGAGCTCTCCTCACGCGACCGCCGCTGTGTGCTCGGGAGTTGGTTCGGTCACCGGTTCTGGGGTAGTGGCGCGAACGTGGAGTCGAAGGCCCTGATGGCCCGTCTCGCCTTTGCGCGGCTGGGGATGGAGCGGCTCAGCGCCTACGCCGACACGCAGAACGGCCGCTCGCAGGTCGCCCTCGAGCGGATCGGCTTCCGCCGCGAGGGCGTCCTGCGCGCGTGGCACCGGCACGGCGAGAAGGTCCGCGACGTGGTGTTCTACGCGCTGGTGCGGGCGGCGTGGGAGCGCTCGGCACTGGCGGCGGTGCCCGGCGAGGTGAGCGGCGAGCCGCCCGAGGCGTGGGTGGTGGGCGCGTCTGGGACCCAGCGGCGGGCGAGCTGATCCTCACACCGGCGCCGGGCTCGGGCGCTCCGCGGCGCGTGCGCCGCGGCCGAGCTGAGCGGCGGCGGGGAGCCCGACGAGCACGCAGATGAGCGCCGCGCCGATCAGCGCACCGTGCACGTGGCGGTCGGAGACGCCGTGGGCGAGCGCCAGGCCGGCCAGTCCCGAGCCGATGGCCGCGCCGAGTAGGCGCCCGGCGGAGAGGACTGCCGACACCCGCCCGTGGCGGGCCTGGGGAACGGCGTTGAGCGCCGCGCGCGAGGCGGGGGCGAACAGCAGCCCGAGTCCCAGCCCGACCGGCAATAGCAGCGGTAGCGAAACGAAGCCGTGCAGCGGGACGCCGGGCACCCCGAGAGCGGCGAGCCCGGCGGCGGCAAGCGTAAAGCCGAGGAGCGCGGGCCAGCGCTCCCCGCGGAGATCGGCGAGCCGCCCGGCGAACGGCGCGGCGACCGCGACCATCAGCGCGACGACGATCAGCGTGCTCGCCGCGCCGAGGGCCGAGTAGCCCGGCACCGCCTGGAGGTACTGCTGGGCAAGGAAGAACGTCCCGATCATCACCAAAAAGGTCAGCGTGGCCACGAGCGTCGCCGCCGCGACCACGCGCTGGCGCAGGCCGCCGAGCGCCGGTGACTCGTCGGCGTGCACTGCGCTCGGCACAAGGCGCCAGATCGCCACCGTCGCGGCGAGCGTGAGCGGCACGAGCGCCCACCAGTTGGCGCGCCAGCCGAGCAGGACGGTCAGCACCCCGCCCAGCAGCGGACCGGCGAGGTTGGCGGTCCCCGAGCCCGCGCCCCAGATGCCGAGCGCCGTCCCGCGCCGCTCGGGGGGAAAGCCGCTCACCGCGCCGGCCAGGGCCGCCGGGCTGACGAGCCCCGCGCCGGCGCCCTGGACCGCACGCGAGACGAGCAGCACGCCAAAGGACGGCGCCAGCGCGCCCGCCACCGCGCCGGCGGCGAAGAGCCCCAGGCCGGCGAACGCGATGGTGCGGGCGCCGTAGGCGTCGACCAGCCTGCCGCCAGGGAAGAGCGCGATCGCGTAGGTGATGAAGTACAGGGTCAGCACCCAGGACAGCGTGTGCGACCCGACGCCGAGCGCATGCCCCACCGAGGGGAGGGCCACGGTGATCACCGTTCCGTCGATCTGCAGGAGGGCGGCGGCGGCCGTGCACGCGGCGAGCTGGAGCCACGCCGCGCGGGGCACGGGCGGCCCGGTGGTCTCCCGCCGGCGCCGGCGACGGGGGGAACGCGATCGTCTCACCGCCGCATTCTCGCAGTCCGGCTCCCCACGCCACGGCCGAGCCCCGGTATCGTCGGTGGGCCTCGTGCGCTGCGCCTGCATCGACATCGGCTCGAACACCACACGCTTGCTGGTGGCCGACTGCCGGGATGGAGCCCTCACCGAGGTGCTCCAGCAGCGGGACTTCAACCGCCTCGGTCAGAACCTGCGGCGTGAGGGCCGCGTCGCTCCGGAGAAGGTCGCCGAGGTCGCGGAGGCCACGGCCGCCCAGGCCGCCGTGGCCCGCCGGCTCGGCGCCCGGACGATCCGGGCGGTCGGCACCGCGGCGCTGCGCCGCGCAGGCAACCGGGCCGAAATCGTGCGGGCGATCCGCGCCGCCAGCGACCTCGAGGTCGAGGTGCTGAGCGGGGAGGAGGAGGCGCGACTCGCGTTCGTGGGAGCGACCCGCACCCTCGTCCACGCGCCCGTCGGGCCCGTGGGCGTCGTCGACGTCGGCGGCGGCTCCTCGGAGCTCATCGTGGGAACGCTGAGTGGCGGGGTGAGCTGGTCGGCTTCCTTCTCGGTGGGATCGGGAGACCTCTCGGAGTCCTACGTGCGCTCCGATCCGCCGGGAGCCGCGGAGCTCGAGGCCATCCGGGCCTGCGTGGCCGGCGTCTTCGAGGGCCTGGCGCCTCCTCCGGTGGAGCACATTCTCGCGGTGGGTGGCAGCGCGACCTCGCTGCGGCGCCTCGTCGGCGCCGTGCTCGAGCCCGAGACCCTCGCGCGGGCCGTGCGCCTGCTCGGCGCGCTGCCCGCCGCCGAGCTCGCACGACGCTTCGAGCTCGATCCCCGGCGCGTGCGCCTGCTCCCGGCTGGGATCCTCGTACTCGAGGCGGCCGCCGAGGCCTTCGGCCGCCGTCCTCTGCTCATCGCGCGCGGGGGGCTGCGCGAGGGCATCCTGCTCGGCTCCGCGTCGGTCGCCGACGGTGCGGCGGCCTGATGGCCAAGGCCCACGAGATTCCCGGGCTGAGCGGACAGGCACCTTGGATCGAGACGGCGCGAGAGGTCGTGCGGGTCCGCGCCGAGGAGCTCTTCGCCCACGCCGACGGCGTGCTCGACACGAGCGACATCGAGCGCGTGCACGACATGCGCGTGGCCACCCGTCGCCTGCGGGCGGTGCTCGAGACCTTCGGCGGCGCGTTTCCCAAGGAGGAGTTGCGCCCGGTGCTCCGCGACGTCAAGGCGCTGGCCGACGCGCTCGGGGCGCGCCGCGATCCCGACGTGGCGATCGCCTCGCTCCTCGCCTTTGCGGGAGCCGTCCCCGCGGCGGATCGCGCCGGCGCCGAGAGCCTCGCCGCTGCGCTCCGCGAGGAGCAGGAGGTCGGTAACGAGACGCTCGCCCGGGCGCTCGAGGAGGCGCGCGAGCACGATCTGCGGGGGCGCCTCGACGCCCTCGTGGCTGGGGACGGCGAGGCGTGAGGGCGCGCCGCGTGAAGGGCCTCGATCCGCTCGGCGCCACGGCCGAGAACCTCGAACGGATCTGCCGCGTGCGCCTCGACGAGCTCTTCGTGTTCACGCCGCGGGCGCTCGATCCGAGCGAGCATGACGTCCAGCACGACATGCGCATCGCCGCCAAGCGCCTGCGCTACCTGCTCGAGCTCTCCGCGTTCTGCTTCGGTCCCTACGTCGGCCGGGCGGCCACCGTGGTCAAGGAGATCCAGGATGTGCTCGGGGAGATCCACGACTGCGACGTAATGCTTCCGCGCGTGCTCGGCCACGCCGAGGAGCTGCGCGCCCGCGACGTAGCGGCGGTGCTCGAGCGGGCGGGCGCGGCCGAGGATCTCGACCCTCGGCTCGCCGCCCGGGCGCCCTCGCGCGCGGCCTACCGTGGCCTCGACGTCCTGGCCGTCCACCTGGGCGCCCGGCGCGTCCTCCTACACCGCCGGTTCGTCGCCCGTTGGGAGGAGCTCCAGCGCAAGGGCTTCCGCGCGCGCCTGGAGTGGGCGCTCGCCGAGCGCGACGCAGCCGCCGGCGAGCTCAGGACGATGCCGGCATGACGGTCGACATGCGCCGCTCCGAGCGGCGCGACCTCGACTCCCCGGAGCTGTACTTCAACCGGGAGCTCTCCTGGCTCGACTTCAACGATCGGGTGCTCCAGCTCGCCGAGAACCCGCGGGTCCCCCTCCTCGAGCGCGTGAAGTTCTGCGCGATCTACACCTCGAACCTCGACGAGTTCTTCATGATCCGCGTGGCCGGGCTGCACGACCAGGCCGACGCGGGGATCGACGCCCGCGGGCCCGACGGCCGCGCGCCCGACGAGGTGATCGAGGCGGTGCGCCGGCGTGTGCTCGAACTCGGCGAGCGCCTGGCCCGCTGCCTGGACCACGACCTGCGGCCCGCGCTCGCCGAGCAGGGGGTGCGCATAGTTCGCTGGGACGAGATCTCCGCGCCCGAGCGTCAGGCGCTCGAAGACCGCTTCCATCGCCAGATCTTCCCGGTCCTCACCCCTCTGGCCGTCGGGCTCGGGCGACCCTTCCCGTACATCTCCAACCTCTCCCTCTCGCTCCTCGTCTCCCTCCGCGACCCCGAGACCGACTTTCGCACCTTCGCGCGGGTCAAGGTGCCCAAGGAGATGCTGCCGCGCTTCGTGCCGGTCGGGGACGGAGGCCTGACGTTCGTGCCGCTCGAGGACGTGATCGCCGCTCACCTCGACGCGCTCTTCCCGGGCACCGAGATCCTCGACTGGAGCGTGTTCCGGGTCACGCGCGACGCCGACTTCACCGTCTCCGACGAGGCCGACGACCTGCTCGCCGCGGTGGAGACCCAGCTCCGCAGCCGGCGCTTCGGCGAGGTCGTCCGGGTGGAGGTCTCCGAGGGCATCGACCCGGAGCTGCGAGCCCAGCTCGTCGAGGCGCTCGAGGTCGAGGAGCGGGACGCCTACGAAGTCGCCGGCCTCCTCGACCTCACCGACCTCGGGCAGGTCGTGGGAGTGCCCGGCTTCAGTTCGCTCCGCGACCACCAGTGGATCCCCGTCACCCAGCCCCGGCTGCACGCGGGACCGGGAGAGGAGGTGGACATGCTCGCCGCCATGCGCCAGGGCGACATCCTCGTCCACCACCCCTACGACTCGTTCTCCTCCTCCGTGGAGCGCTTCGTGGAGCAGGCGGTCGCCGACCCCGACGTGCTCGCGATCAAGCAGACCGTCTACCGCACGAGCGACGACTCGCCGCTTGTGCCCGCCCTGATCCGCGCCTCCGAGCGCGGCAAGCAGGCGGTGTGCCTCGTCGAGCTGAAGGCCCGCTTCGACGAGCGGGCGAACATCACCTGGGCGCGTGCGCTGGAGGAGGCCGGCGTGCACGTGGTCTACGGTCACCCGGCGCTCAAGACGCACGCCAAGTGCATCCTCGTGGTGCGGCGCGAAGGCGACGGCGTACGGCACTACGTGCACGTCGGGACCGGCAACTACCACCGGACGACGGCGCGCATCTACACCGACGTCGGGCTCTTCACCACCGACGAGCAGATCGGCGCCGACGTGGCCGACATGTTCAACTTCCTGACGGGATACGGGCGCCCCGAGGGCTATCGCAAGATGCTCGTCGCCCCGAACCACCTGCGCGACGGGATCCTCGCGGAGATCGAGAAGACGGTGGAGGCCCACGCGCGAGGGGTCGAGGCCCGCGTCGTCCTCAAGATGAACTCGCTCGTCGACGAGAAGTGCATCCGCGCGCTGTACGAGGCCGCCCGCGCCGGCGTCCCGGTCGAGCTCTCCATCCGCGGGATCTGCTGCCTGCGCCCCGGGGTCGAAGGAGTCTCGGACGGCATCCGGGTGGTCTCCGTCGTCGGGCGCTTCCTCGAGCACGCACGGATCTTCTGCTTCGAGCGGGGGGAGGAGAAGCGCATCTTCATCGGCTCGGCCGACCTCATGCCGCGCAACCTCGACACGCGCGTGGAGCTCCTCGTGCCCGTCGAGGACCCCCAGCTCCGCGCCGAGTTGTGCGACGTGCTCGAGCGCTCGCTCGCCGACGACACCGACGCGTGGGAGCTCCGCGCGGACGGGCGCTGGGAGCGGCGAGAGGCGGGCGAGGGCGCGGGAGTGCCGAGGAGCGTGCAGCGCGAGCTCATGGTCCGCCACGCGGCGCGTGCGGCGGAGGGCGCCGCGGGCGGCTGACCCGCCACCTCGGTTCGTCACGACTTCGCGGCGCGGGCGTGACGAGAGGCGCGCGGCACGCTGCGCGAGGACCGGCCGTGCGCGACGGTCGCCGTCATGCGCTCCGCCCGCGGCCAGGCCTCGCTCGAGTACTTGGTCCTGTGGACGCTCGTGGCCATCGTCCTCGGCGGCGCGGCGGCCCTCACCGCCGGCGGGATCGGGCGGCGAGTCCTCCACGGGATCGAGCGCGGGCTCTGCGCGCTCGTCGGCGGTCCGTGCACGCCGCCCCCGTCCGACGTCGCCGACCTCGCGCCCTGTCCGCTTCACCGCTCCTCCCGCAGCCAGGACTTCCACGTCGGGTTCACCGTCGTCAAGCTCGGGGCCGGTCTCGGGGTCCTGCAGGAGCGCTTCTCCGACGGCACGGTCGCCGTCACCTTCGCGGACACGGGCAGCGGGGCGCTCACGGCGGGTGTCGGCGCCCACTTCGAGCTAGGGCGCGTCAAGGTCGGCGCCCAGGCCGCCGCGGCGGTCGGGGTCGGCTTCACCACCGGTCGCACCTGGCGCTTCGGGAGCCCGGGCGCCGCCGACGCGTTCGTGCACCGCTTCGGCTCCGACCAGACGCTGCTCGGTCGCCTCGGCAACGACGCGCGCCGGGCCTGCCCGGTGTGCCACCTCGTCGGCTGGGAGCCCGCCAAGCCGCCCGCGCCCGACGCCACCTACCTCCAGGGAGGTGGCCTGTTGCAGGCCGGCGCCTCGGCGGGCCTGGGACTTCGCGCGGAGGTGCGGGGCGCGCTCAGCGGAGCGCTCGGGCGTCGCCGCGCTCGCGGTGGGGCGACGACGTGGTACGTCCGCCTCGACGGCGAGGTCGCCGCCCGCGTCTCGGCCGGACTCGGCGTCGGCGCCGGTGGCGGCGCCTCGGCGCTGGGCGAGTACACCGTCGACGGCGCCGGACGCGCCAAACGGCTCGTGGTGCGCGTCGCCGGGCGGGGGCTGGTCGAGTCGGCCAGGCGCCCGGCGGGGTTTAGCGGGCGCGGAGGAGCCGTGGAGGCGGAGATGGCGCTCGACCTCGAGGACCCCGGCAACGGCGCGGTGGCGCACGCCCTGCTCGCGGCCCTCGCGCAGGGGCACGCGGGCGAGCTGCCTCGGCGCGTGGAGAGCCTGCTCACGCGGGTGCGCGACCGCGGCACCGCGACGCTGCGCACCTTCGCGCTGCGCGACCGTCACGGAGGCCTCGACGCCGGCGTCGCGCTGGGCGTAGTAGCCGGTGGCGGCTACGCGCACGCCGACCAGCAGCTCGACCTCACCGGCGTCTACGAGCGCCTGCCCGGGCTCGGCTTCCTACCGCGGGCGGACTGCCTGGCGATGTGAAGATCAGGGCTCCGGAGCGGCAAACGTGCTCCCCGGCGGTGCCGAAGCCCGCGGCGCCACCAGCAGCGCGAGTTGGCGCGACTGGGCGAGCAGCACTCCGTCGCGGCTCCAGAGCTCGCCGTCCTCCTCGAGGAAGCCGTCGTGGAGCTCTCGCGACCGGAAGGCGCCCAGCACCGGCTCATCCGGTGGGCAGCCGGCCCAGGGGAGGGGGCGGCGGAAGTGGACGGTGAAGTCGATCGTGGGCACGGCCGCCGGCGCGTCCAGGCGGGAGAACGCCGCGGGCCACCAGGCGTCGAGCAAAAAGGCGGCCACCGGGGCGTCGACCGGCTCCGCCGGCCGCGTGCGCAGCCAGCCCCCGGCCACCGCCTCCTCGCTCCCGCCGAAGATCCGGCCGCCGAGCGTCGGACGTGTCTCCACCCGCGCGAAGAAGTCGGGCATCTCGCCCGGGCCTGGCCTCAGCGGCTCGACCTCCTCGGGCGGGGGCGAGGCGGGCGCGACCGCGTCGCTCCACTCCTCCGCCGGCCACGCCGGCGAGAAGGCGGCGAGCGCGAGCGCCACCGTTCGCTCATCCTGGACCATGCGCGCGGACAGGGTGGCCAGCGAGCGCCCGGCGCGCTCCACGCGCACCTCGATCTCGACGGGCCCGTCCGCCGGCGCCGCGGGGTAGTGGACCGTGAGCGAGCGCGGTGCTCGGGCCGGATCGTCCAGCCCGGCGATCAGCGCGCGCAGGATGATCGCCGCGAGGTACCCGCCGTGCGGCCCTGCGGGCCCGCGCCAGCCCGGAGCGACCACCGCGCCGAAGCGTCCGTCGCCTCGCCCCTGCACCGCGGTGTCGACGGCGAAGCTCACTGCGCCCCGCCGCCCTCGCGCGCTACCAGTGCACGCCCTTCATCAGGTGCGCGAGCGCGATCTGCTCCGTGGAGGCCTTCTCCTCGGGGTCCTGCTTGCCCTTCGCGGCCGCCGAGTCGGGGAACACCCGATAGGCCATGTGGAGGATCTGGTCGACCGCCTTGGGCGCCAGGGAGTAGGCCACCTGACCGAACGTTCCCAGGCGCGTGTTGATCTCCTTGGGCTTGGCCCGGATCGCCTCGCAGACGAGGTCGGCGGCATCGTCCGGGCTGAGCGTCGGGAAGGCGTCGTACATCTTCGTCGGCCCGATCATCGGCGTGCGCACGAGCGGCATGTGGATGGTGGTGAACGTCACGCCGTTGCCGACCACCTCGGAGGCCGCGCAGCGCGTCCACGCGTCGAGCGCGGCCTTGGAGGCCACGTAGGCCGAGAACCGCGGCGGGCTCGTCTGCGCCCCGATCGAGGAGATGTTCACCACGTGGCCGCGACCCTGCTCGGCGAAGTGGGGAAGCAGCGTGACGATCAGCTTGATCGCCCCGAAGTAGTTGAGCTGCATCGTGCGCTCGAAGTCGTGGAAGCGGTCGTAGGAGAGCGCCACCGAGCGCCGGATCGAGCGCCCGGCGTTGTTGACGAGGTAGTCGACCGCCGGGTGGTCCGACATCACCTGCGCGACGAGCTCCTCGATCGCGTCAAGGTCCGCGAGGTCGGCGGAGTAGAGGTAGGCGGTACCGCCCTCGGCCTCGATCTCGTCCTTGGTCTCCTGCAGCTTCTCGGCGTTGCGCGCGACGAGCAGCGGGATGCCGCCTGCGGCCGCGATCTTGTGCGCCGCCGCCTTCCCGATGCCGCTCGAGGCACCGGTGATGAGCACCACCTTGCCATTCACCGCGCCCTCGAACGAGCGGTCCTTGAAGAGGTCGGGATCGAGGTTGCGCTCCCAGTAGTCCCACAGCTTGTCGGCGTACTCGGGCAGGGGAGGCAGCTCGATCCCCGAGCCCTTGAGCGCCCGCTCGGTGTCGCGGGTGTCGAACTGGGGGGTGAGTCCGATGTGCTCGATGATGTCGTCGGGGATGCCGAAGTCGGCCAGCACCGTCTTGCGTAGCTGCTTGGCCTGCGGGAGCTTCATGAGCATGGAGAGCGTGCCCTTGGGCAGGGCCTGGGTGAGCTTCTGGTCGATGCGGATGGCGAGCTGCGGGGCATGTGCCGCCTTGGCGAACTCGTTCATCACCTCGCCCGAGCGCGTCGACTTGGGCGCGGTCAGGTGGAAGGCCTGCCCGTCCAGGTCGGGCTGGTGGGCGATGTGGTCGAGCGCGGCAGCGACCCAGTCGACCGGCACGATGTTCGTGTAGCCGAGCTCGGGACCGACGAGGGGGAACCACTCGGGCAGGTAGTGGCGCGCCTTCTGGATCGCCTTGAAGAAGTAGTAGGGACCGTCGATCTTGTCCATCTCGCCCGTCTGCGAGTTGCCCACGACGACCGCGGGTCGGTAGACGCGCCACGGGACCTTGGCCTTCTCGCGCACGAGCTTCTCGGACTCGAACTTCGTGCGGTGGTAAGGGCTCGGAAGCTTCTGCCCCTCGTCGAACATGTCCTCGCGAAAGTGTCCCTTGTAGCTGCCCGCGGCGGCGATCGAGGAGACGTGGTGGAAGTGCCCCGGCTCGAGCGCGTTGGCGAGCTCCACCGCGTGGCGGGTGCCGCCCACGTTCAGCTTGTCGTTGCGCTCCTCGTCGGCGGTCATGTCGTAGATCGCCGCGAGGTGGAAGAAGTGCTCGACGTTTCCCTTGAGCTCCTCGACCTGCTCGTCGGAGACGCCCAGCCCCCGCTCGCCGAGGTCGCCGATGACCGGCTTGACCCGGTCTGAGCCGCCCCACTTCTCCTCGTTCAGGCGCTGGAGCTTGTCCTTCGAGCCCTCGCGGACGAGCACGTGGATGTCTCCCTCGCGCTCGAGCAGCCGCTCCACCAGATGGCGACCGATGAATCCGGTCGCGCCCGTCACGAAGTAGGTCATTTCTCTCTCCACGGAGACGATGAGGCGGGCAAGCCTACCCGAGGGTCACGGCACTCCCGCACCCGCGCCGCCGCGTCCTTCTCCCCCGGCGAAGCGGGCCGCGCCCTGCACCGCCGTCGCGAAGGTTTCCATCCCCGCGCGCGCCTCGACGGCGAGACCCGCGTCGAGCGGCAGCCCGAAGCCCTCGAGCGCGGCGCGCCGGTCGGCGAGCATGGTTACCTGAGGGAAGGCGGCCAGGGCGTCGGCGTATTCGAGGGCACGCGCCAGCGGGTCCTCCACCAGCTCGTTCACGAGGCCCCAGGCGTGCGCCTCCTCCGCCTCCATGATCCGACCGGTGAGGATGAGATCCATCGCGCGGCCCATTCCCACGATCCGCGGCAGCCGCTGGGTGCCCCCGTCGATGAGCGCCACGCCCCAGCGGCGCTCGGGGAAGCCGAGCCGCGCCCCGGGCTTGGCCAGCCGCAGGTCGCACCACAGCGCGAGCTCGAGGCCGCCGGCCACGCACCACCCCGAGATCGCCGCGATCGTCGGCTTGGGGGAGTGCAGTCGGGTGAAGCCGAGCGGCCCCTCCGGCGCACCAAGCCGTGGGCCGAAGGTCTCGATCGTCTTGAGGTCCGCGCCGGCGCAGAACGCCTCGCCGCCGGCGCCCGTGAGCACGAGCACCCGTGCCTCTTCGTCGGCGACGAAACGGCGATAGCCGGCGCCGAGCGCCTCCGCGGTCGCGCCGTCGACCGCGTTGCGCCGCTCCGGTCGCTCGATGGTCAGCACCGCGGCGGCGCCCGCGCGCGCGTAGGAGACGGGCTCGGCCATGCCGATCATGCTTCCATACCGGCGCGGCCCGGACGGCGCGCTGGAAGAGCCTGCGTTAGCCCGCTACCAGCCGCCGCGCCACTCTGGCGTGGCGGCACGGCGCTTCTTGGCGTCCATGCGCGCGTGCTTGCGCTTGTCGAGGCGCCACTGGAGCACGCTCATCGCGAGGATGAACAGGGGGAAGAACGCGATCACGATGAACCCGGCGTTCGTGACCACCACGTCGTTGGTCTCCCCGTAGAAGCCCTGGCCTCCCGGGTTGCGCGCTAGCGCGGCGGGCGCGAGGACCACGAGACCGACGAGCGCTACGAAAGAGGCGGGGAGGAGACGGCGCACGACTCGATAAGGGTAGCGGACGCGCCGTCCGTCACCTCGGCCTCGCCGGCCATCGGAAGGGCACTATCCTCGCCGCCCATGGCGCTCGTCCGGCTCCGGCACGACCCGGGGATCGCGGTGCTTCGGCTCGACCGCCCCGAGCGCCGCAACGCCCTCGACTCGACGACCATCCTCGAGCTCGTGGGGGCGCTCGAGGAGCTCGCCAGCGAGGAGCAGCTCCGCGCGCTCGTCCTCTCCACGACGAGCCCACGCGCGCTGTGCGCCGGCGCCGACGTGTCCGAGTCCCTCTCCGCCGAGGAGGGCGTCGCGCGGATGGAGGGCTTCGCACGGCTCTACGCGGCATGGGAGGCCTTCCCCGCCCCGACCGTCTGCGTCTGTGCCGGCGACGTGCTGGGTGCGGGAGCGGAGCTCGCCGCCGGCGCCGACCTCCGCGTTGGCGGTGATCCGCTCCGCCTGGGCTGGGTGGGCACCCGCCTGGGAGTGCCGGTCGGCGCGGCGCGACTCGTGCCGCTCGTCGGGCTCTCGCGCGCCAAGGAGTTGCTGCTCACCGGCCGGGTGCTCGGCGCGACGGAGGCGTACGAGCTAGGGCTCCTGCACCGGGTGGCGCCCTCGGCGGAGGAGGCCGAGGACGCCGCGCTGGCGCTCGCGGGGGAGATCGCCGCCCATCCGACCGCCGGCGCACGTCAGGCCAAGCGCCTGCTGCGCCGGTTCGAGGGCACGGAGGAGCGCGTCGCCCGCGAGAACGAGATCCTCCTCTACTGGCAGCGCGAGGGGCCGGGGCTGCCGCAGGGCGGCCGCGGCTGAGCCTCGAGCGCCCGCTCTACCATCGGGCGCATGGCCGTCCTCATCGCCTCCGACCTCGGCAAGGACATGGCGGGAGAGCCCTTGCTCCGCGGCGTCTCGTTCAAGCTCGACCGCCGCGACCGCCTCACGCTCTCGGGGCGCAACGGCTCGGGCAAGACCACGCTGCTGCGCATGCTCGCGGGACAGGCCTCGATCGACGCCGGCGAGCTCGTCTTCCAGAAGGGCGCCAAGATCGCCCTGCACGACCAGCGCCCGCCGCGGGAGCGCGGCATCACCCTGCGCGACTACGTCCTCTCGGGTGCGCGGGAGCTCGTCGGCATCGAGGAGGAGCTCGGCCGCCTCGAGCAGGCGATGGCCGACGGCGCCTACGACGAGGGGATCCTGAACGCCTACGCCGCCGCCCAGGGGCGCCTGGAGCACGCGGGGGGCTACCGCTGGCGTGAGGAGGCCCTGGCCACGCTCCGCGGTCTCGGGTTCGCGGAGGCCGACCTCGACCGCCGCCTCGACACCTTCTCCGGCGGCGAGCTGACGCGCGGCTCCCTGGCGCGCGCGCTGGCCGGCGACCCCGACCTGCTCCTGCTCGACGAGCCCACCAACCACCTCGACATCGCCGCGCTCGAGTGGCTCGAGCAGCACCTCGCCAGCCTCGACGCCGCGGTCGTGCTCGTGGCTCACGATCGTTGGTTCCTCGAGGCCGTAGGCACGGCCGTGCTCGAGCTCGAGGGCGGTCGCTCGCGCTTCTTCGGGGGCACATGGCACGCCTGGCGGCGCGAGAAGGCGGCGCGCGAGCTCGCCCTCGGGCGCGCGGTCGAGCGCCAGCAGGCGGAGATCGAGCGGCTCGAGCACTTCGTGACCCGCTTCCGAGCCGGCACTCGGGCGCGGCAGGCACAGTCGCGGGCCAAGAAGCTCGACAAGATGGAGCGGGTCGGTCCCGACCGGCGCGACGCCGCCGGTCTGGCCTTCGCCTTCAAGCCGCCGGAGCGGAGTGGCCGGGTGGTCTTCGAGCTCGAGGATGGTCGCCTCCAGGCCGGCGAGAAGGAGCTGCTGGCCGGCGCGGAGATCTGGCTCGAGCGCGGCGAGCACGTCTCGCTCGTCGGCTCCAACGGCGCGGGCAAGACCACGCTGATCGAGACGCTCGCCGGGCTGCGCCCCCTGGCCGGAGGCAAGCTGCGCCAGGGCCACAACGTCAAGCTCGGCTTCCTCTCCCAGCACGCGGACGAGCTCGGCGCCAAGGGCGCGCGCACGGTGCTCGAGGCCGCCCAGCGTGCCACCGGGCTCACGCCGAACAAGGCGCGTGCGCTGCTCGGTCGATTCCTCTTCTCGGGCGAGGAGGCCGAGAAGCCGCTCGACGGGCTCTCCGGCGGGGAGCGCCGGCGGCTCTCCCTGGCCATCCTCGTCTTCTCGGGCGCGAACCTGCTCATCCTCGACGAGCCGACGAACCACCTCGACCTCGAGAGCCGGGAGGCGCTCGAGGCCGCGCTCGCGGGCTTCGAGGGCTCACTCCTGCTCGTCTCCCACGACCGCGCGCTGCTCGACGCGGTGGGCAGCCGGACGGTGGCCTTCGAGGACGGTGCGCTGCGCTCCTACGTCGGCGGGTGGCCCGAGTACGTGCGCGTGCGGGAGGAGCGGAAGGCCGCGAACGGCGGGAGGGCGAACGGGGCGGCGCGGGCTGAGCCGCCCACGCGCATCGCCCGCGAGCCCGTGCGATCCAAGCCCGGCGGCCCTTCGAAGAACGCCCGCCGCGCCCAGCGCGAGCTCGAGCGGGAGATCGAGCAGGCCGAGGCGTCGCTCCGTGCGCTCGAGGACGAGCTGCGAGCGCCCGAGGCGTGGGGCGATCCCGATCGCGCCGCATCCTCCGGCGAGCGCCACGGAGCCGCCAAGCGCACGGTCGAGGAGCTCTACTCACGTTGGGAGGCCACGGCTACCTAGCTGGTCGTGATCCTCAAGTTCGCGACGCCCGCTCGCGCACTCTCGCGTCGGGGCTGCTAGACCCTGGCGACCTCTCCCTCTGTAGCTGCCGGCTCGGCGAGCCTGAGGCCCTGCTTGCGGCTTGCGTGCTTTTCTCGGTACATGTCGGCGTCGGCTCGGCGGAGGACGTCGGCGGGGTCGCTGTCGCCCGCTGCGAGCTCGGCGCGCCCGACGCTCGCGGAGACGCCCGCTGCGCCGAGGGAGTCCCTGATGGCGTCGGCGAGCGCGGCGATGTCGCGGCTGCGCGTCTCGGTGACGAGGACGACGAACTCGTCGCCGCCGAGGCGGGCGGCGCAGTCGCTGCGGCGCACCCTCCGCGAGAGGAGGTCGGCGGCTTGGCACAGGAGCCGGTCGCCGGCGGCGTGACCGTGGCGGTCGTTGACGAGCTTGAGCTCGTCGAGGTCGAGCGCGATGACGCCGAGCGGCCGACCGTAACGGCGGGCGCGTTCCCACTCGATCGCCAGACGATGCTCGAGGGCGAGGCGGTTCGGCAACCCGGTGAGGGGATCTGACAGGGCGGCGTGCTCGGCGATGCGTGCCCGTCGTCGCTCACGACGGAACATGAGCATCATCCCGACAAGGAGAGCGAGAACGAGCGCGAAGAGCGGTGCGGGCACGCTCGCCATGAACCGGTAGGCCGCCCGGAAGAGCTTCGTGAGCTCACGGCTCACCGGCCCGGGTGCGTTCGCGGGTGAGGCGGCGCGCTGCGGGCGACTCGGCGGCGTGGACCCCAAGAAGCGCTCTGCGAGTGCCGCTGCCGCTGCGCCGCTGGCCGCGGCAGCGCGCTTGGCGGCGAGGCGACGCGCGGCGGCGGATGAGCGATGCGCTCGATCCGGTCCGGGCCGCGACTCCGATCTCCGCGACGGTCGCGCGACGGGCGATGGCGTGACGGACGAGCGCCGAGTTGACTCGACGGCCGGGGCGTGGCTCGCGTCCGGGAGGGGCGGTGGGCGGAGGATCAGACGCGAGGAAATCGGCTCGGTAAGCAAGTGGGCCTGCGGTACCTCGGGAATGACCGGCGGGACCTTGGGAAGGCGCGGCAACGCCACGGGTGGCCGATCGGGAGGCGACGGTCGATGGAGCTTGGGGGACGTGATCTGGGGAGCGTCGGTGGGCGGCACCGCCGGGGGAGTAGGTGGGGCGATGGGTGCGCGGGGCGCGGCCGTCGGGGGTGCGGCGGGAGTCCCGGGCGCGGCCGACCGCACCATGGGCGCGGCGGCGGCACCCTCCGGGAGGCTCGTCGCGGCGAGCGCCACGACGACGACTACGGCCGCTCCCAAACCTCGAGGGCTCGTAGAACGCGCCGTTTGCCGCCGAGCAGTGGGAGGAGATGGAGTCACATGGACACGAGAACGCGCGCGCGAGCGCGCGAGCGCGCCGCTTGCCTCTTCTACCCCACGGGTGCCGGCGAGAGTCATCACCTGGACGGATGTTCGAGGCCGCCCTCGGTTCACCGCCGCTTCACCAGCGGTTCCCGGGGTCGGGTGAAGCTCGCCGCGGCGCTGGCCGCCGGCGCTACATCCACACGCACTTCGGCTTCGGCTACCGATTCTCCGCCGAGCGTTCACCGTCTGTTCACAAGGCCGCTACGCCCCGGTAACAGACTTGCGCTCCGTCGCTGGGACGCTCCGCCGCGACCAGAGACCTGAGGAAAAGGAACAGGGGAGGACTTCGTGCGATCACGACAGATCACGGCCCTCGGCGCGGCGGCCGCACTCGCGCTCGGGGCGTCGGCGTGCGGGAGCAGCAGCTCCGGCGGTGGCAGCAACGCGAGCAGCGGAGGAGGCGGAGGAGGCGGAGGAGGCGGAGGCACCATCAACGGCGCCGGCTCCACCTTCGAGGCGCCCGTGCTCATGCAGTGGGGCAACGACCTGAAGAGCCAGGGCGTGACCGTCAACTACCAGGCGGTCGGCTCCGGCGCGGGCGTCATGCAGTTCATGCAGGGCGCGGTCGACTTCGCCGGCTCGGATCCCGCGCTCAAGGATGCGGAGATCTCCGCCGCCAAGAGCAAGGGCGAGCCCGTGCACGTCCCCACCGTCCTCGGTGCGATCAACATCTCCTACAACCTCCCGGGCGTGCCCAAGGGCCTCAAGCTCGACGGCCAGACCGCCGCCGACCTCTTCCTCGGGAAGATCAAGACCTGGAACGACCCGGAGATCGCCAAGCAGAACCCGGGCGCGAAGCTCCCCTCCACCAACGTCACGGTGGTCCACCGCTCGGACTCCTCGGGCACCACCAAGGGCTTCACCACCTTCCTCGCGGCCTACTCGCCGACGTGGAAGAGCAAGGTGGGGGCCGACAAGACCGTCAAGTGGCCCACGGGAACCGGCGCCAAGGGCAACGCGGGCGTCGCCGCCGCGGTCAAGCAGCAGCCCGGCGCGGTCGGATACGTCGAGGAGGCCTACGCGCTGCAGAACAACTTCACGAGCGCGTCGGTGAAGAACAAGTCGGGCTCCTACGTCGAGCCGACCCTGCAGAGCACCACCGCGGCGGGTGAGGGCCTGAAGATCCCGGGCGACCTGCGCTACAGCGCGATCAACGCCCCGGGCGCGCAGGCCTACCCGATCGCCTCGCAGACGTTCGTCATCGTCTACAAGGATCTCTGCAAGGCGGGCGTCAAGCAGCCGGCGGCCAAGGCCCTGGTCAAGTTCCTGAACTACGGCCTCTCCTCGGCGGGGCAGAAGAGCGCGCAGCAGCTCCAGTTCGCTCCGCTGCCCTCGGCCCTGCTCTCCAAGGCGCAGGCCAACGTCAAGAGCCTGGAGTGCAACGGCAGCCCGCTGGGCTAGCCGGAGAGGCATGGAAGCCGGCGCACTGTCCCGTCGTGGCGGCGAGCGCTCGATTCTCGAGCGCTCGCCCCGCGCGCGGCTGGCCGATCCGGCCTTCCGCTGGGGGCTCACCCTCCTCGCGGCGGGGATCCTCCTCCTCATCGCCTTCTTCTTCGTCCGCCTCATCTCCGAGGCGAGCCCCGCCCTCTCGAAGTTCGGCGTCTTCGGGTTCACCTTCGCCAACAACTGGGACGTCCCCCAGGAGGTCTACGGCGCGCTGCCGCTGCTCGTCGGCACGCTCATCACCGCAGCGCTCGCGCTGCTGATCGGGGTGCCGGTCGCCATCGGCACCGCGTTGTACGTCACCGAGCTCTGCCCGCGGCGCGTGCGCGGGCCGCTGACCGTGCTCATCGACCTGTTGGCCGCGGTGCCATCGGTGGTCTACGGGCTGTGGGGGATCCTCTTTCTGGCCCCGAAGCTCCAGGGCGTCGAGAAGTTCTTCGCCTCCACGTTCTCGTGGATCCCGTTCTTCGGCGGCGGCCAGGTGGTGCAGCCGAACTACTTCATCGCCGGGCTCATCCTCGCGATCATGATCATCCCGATCGTCTCGGCCATCTCCCGTGAGGTGATGGCCACGGTGCCGGTCGACCACAAGGAGGCCGCTCTCGCGCTGGGATCGACGCGGTGGGAGATGATCCGCACGGCGGTGCTTCCGTACTCGCGCGCCGGCATCACGGGCGCCGCGATGCTCGGATTGGGGCGGGCCGTCGGCGAGACGATCGCGGTCACCCTGGTGATCGGGAACGCCACGGTGATCGGCCACCACCTCTTCGCCCAGGGCTCCACGCTGGCGGCGGTGATCGCCAACGAGTTCGGCGAGGCCACGCCGATCCACCGCTCGGCGCTGATCGCCGCCGGGCTCGTGCTCTTCGTGCTCACCGTGCTCGTCAACGGGTTCGCCCGCCGCTTCGTCAACCGGGCTGACCGCACGGCCCGCGCGACTGCGGGCGGCGGCGCGGCGGCGGCCGCGGGAGCGGCGAGGGGATGAGCGTACGACCACCCGGCTCCGCCGAGCGGTGCCCGCTCGCCATCTCGCCGCGCCGGAGGCGCACCGACCACGTCGCTCGCGGCCTCATGGGGGCCTGCTGCGTCGTGGCCGTGATCCCCCTCGCGCTCGTCGTCTTCTACCTGCTCAAGAAGGGGCTCGGGGCGTGGAACGGCACGTTCTTCGGCGCCGACCCGAACGGCAACTTCCTCGGCAACCCGGGCGGCGTGAAGAGCGCGATCTTCGGCACGATCGAGATGGTCGGGCTCGCGAGCGCGATCGCTATCCCGATCGGCATCGGCGTTGCCCTCTACCTGACCGAGTTCGGGCAGGGCAAGCGCTTCGCCGACCTGGTGCGCTACTTCGTCGACGTGATGACCGGCGTGCCCTCGATCGTCTTCGGCCTCTTCATCTACCTGGCCCTGGTCATCACCCAGACCGGGGGCTACTTCGCCGCCGGCTGGAAGGGGTCGATCGCGCTCGCGCTGCTCATGCTGCCGGTGGTCATCCGCTCCGGCGAGGTCGTCCTGCTCCTCGTCCCGGGCGCCCTGCGGGAGGCGGCACTCGCGCTCGGCTCGCCGCGCTGGCGCGTGGTGGCGCGGATCGTGCTGCCCGCGGCGATCCCCGGGCTCGTGACCGGGGCACTGCTCGCCGTCGCCCGGGCGGCGGGCGAGACCGCACCGCTCCTCTTCACGGCGCAGTCCCAGATGGGCACGACGTTCAACCTCTCGAGCCAGATGAACTCGCTGCCCCTGCAGATCTTCTCCGACGTCCAGCAGGCCCAGCCCCGCTTCCAGGAGCGGGCGTGGGGCGCGGCGCTCGCGCTCGTGCTCATGATCCTGATCGTCAACCTCTCCGCCCGCTTCGTCTCGCGAAGGAGTCGCCTCGCATGAATCCGCCCTCCTCCACGTCGTCAAAGGAGTCGGCGCCCGTGTCCACTCAGAGGTTCCGGCGCAAGACCGCCACCGAGGAGCCCTCACCCCGCGACCGGGACGCCCGCAGCGAGGTGACGGGCCGCACCGTGCGCCTGGACGACCTCCACGCCTACTACGGCGAGCAGCACGCGGTGAAGGGCGTCGACCTCGAGTTCGCTCCCAACCGGGTGACCGCGATCATCGGGCCCTCGGGCTGCGGCAAGTCGACCCTGGTCCGCTGCATCAACCGCATGCACGAGGAGATCCCGGGCGCCTACGCCACCGGGCGGATCTCGCTCGACGACACCGACGTCTACGGGGACGGAGTCGACGTCGTGTCCGTGCGCCGGGTGATCGGAATGGTCTTCCAGAAGCCCAACCCCTTCCCGACGATGTCCATCGCCGACAACGTGGCCGCGGGCCTGAAGCTGAGCGGTGTCCGGGGAGCCGACGTCAAGGAGCGCGTGGAGCGCTCGCTGCGCGGCGCGGGGCTGTGGGACGAGGTCAAGGACCGCCTCGACCGGCCCGGCATGGGACTCTCCGGCGGCCAGCAGCAGCGGCTGTGCATCGCCCGCACGATCGCGGTCGAGCCCGAGGTGATCCTCATGGACGAGCCCTGCTCCGCTCTGGACCCGGTGGCCACCCTGCGGGTGGAGGAGCTCATCGAGGAGCTCAAGAGCCGCTACACGATCGTCATCGTCACCCACAACATGCAGCAGGCGGGGCGCGTCGCCGACTCCACGGCGTTCATGCTCTCGGGCGACCTCGTCGAGTTCGGCCCCACTCAGCAGATATTCACCAACCCGGGCGACGAGCGCACCGAGCAGTACGTCACCGGGAAGTTCGGGTAGGCGCCGGGCTCGTGCCGCAGACGCGCCAGCACTTTCGGGAGCAGCTCGCCGGGCTCGAGGAGCAGGCGCTCGGCGGCCTCGACCTCGTCACCTCCTCCCTGGATCGCGTGCTCGAGGCGCTCGCCCAGCGCGACGTCGAGCTCGCCTCGATCGTGGTCGCCGACGACGACCGGATCGACGGCCGCTACCTCGAGGTGCACCAGGGGATCCTCTCTCTGCTCGCCCTCCAGGCCCCGGTGGCGACCGACCTGCGCCTGGTCGCCGCCCTGCTCCACTCCATCAAGCACGTCGAGCGCATGGGCGACCAGTGCGTGAACATCGCCAAGCTCATCCCGCTGGACGGCTTCGAGGCGCCCGTGGACGACGTGGTGCTCGCCCGCATCGAGCGCATGGGGATGTGCGCGCGCTCGCAGGTCGCCCAGGCCAAGCACGCCTTCGCCGAGCGCGACGTCGCCCTGGCCGAGGACCTCGTGCGCCAGGACGCCGAGATCAATGGCCTCAACCGCGAGATCTTCCGCCGTGCGATCGAGATCGGGGACGATGCCGACACGCGCGAGTGGGCGATGCACATGATCCTCGTCGCCCGCAGCCTCGAGCGGATCGGCGACAACGCGGTCGACATCGGCGAGCAGACGGCGTTCGTGGTGACAGGACTCTTCCGCGAGTTCGCGGACGCTTCCCACCACCGGCCGGGCTGAGGCGCCGGGACCCTAGAACCGTTTTCACAATGAGACGGCCGCATCCGGCGCGTTCGGCTTTGCGAAACCGGTTCTTAGCCGCGATGCGGCGCGCACGACCGTGCGTGCCAGAGCTCTCCGCGGTAGCGGACGACGCCATCCCCCTGGCGCAGGGTCTCGCCGCAGGCGGCGCACGACCCGATCCGCGACCGCCGCCAGCGGCCCGCGCGGCGCGCCAGCCGCCTCATCGCCCGGGTGCGGGGACGCATGGCTCGGTCATCACCAGGATTCGCGGCATGGAGCTCGTCTCCTTCGCTTCGGGAACGGTGAATCCCTCCACCGTGCCAGCGTCACCTCAAGGGCGGGTGAACGGCGCGTGACCGGCGGCTACTGGGCCCGGTAGCCCGTGTACTCCATCACCCCGGCGATGCGCTCGCGCGCCTCGGCGCCCCAGTAGCTCTCGACGAGGTAGAGGCCGAGGTCGAGCGAGGAGGAGACCCCTCCTGCGGTGACCACCATGCCCTCGTCGACGATCCGGCGGTCGCGCACCACCTCGCGGCAGAACGGCGCGAGCTCGTCGAAGGCGCCGCGGTGGGTGGTGGCGCGCCTGCCCTTAAGGTAGCCGGCGCGACCGAGCAGGAGCGAGCCGGTGCACACGCTGGCCACGGGTCGCGAGCGCCCGTAGGACTTGAGGTAGTCGATGAAGCGTTCGTCGTGCACGAGCCGCCGGGTACCGAAGCCGCCAGGCACGACGAGGAGGTCGAAGCTCCGTAGGTCCTCGTAGACCTCATCGGGATGGATGACGAAGCCCGTCTCGTCCTCGACCACCGCCTTCGTGCCCACGATCCGGTGGCTCACCCCGCGGTCGATTCCCATGAGCGCGACGCGGCGCAGCGCGTCGTAGGCGCCCACGAGGTCGAGCAGCGTGATCCCCGGGAAGGCGAGGAAGGCGATCCGCTTGACCACCGGATCACCGTAGCGGCCGGGGGAGAGCCGCGAAAAGCCCGCAGGATGCGGCGAGGCGTGTGAACGAGCGGTGACCCGGGCCGAGCGGGTCGCTCCCTCGTCCACGCGGCGCTCTAGACTCGTACTCGATGTTCACGTCGAACTTCGCGGTGCAGGGCCGCGGCGCCGACGAGCCGCGCGCTGCCCGCGCCGCCCCCTCGTCGCTCCGGCTGGCCGTCATCGACAACGACAGCGGGCTGTTGCAGGTCCTCGGCAAGCGGCTCGCCGCCCTGGGCTGGGAGCATCGTGCGCTCGCGAGTCCAGTTCCGATCGACGATCTGGTGGCCATGCGCCTGAACGCGCTGGTCATCGACCTCGGGATGCTGGGCTCTCCGGGCTGGCCGTACCTCGAGCGGATCTGCGCCGCGATGCCGGGCCTGGGTGTCGTGGTGTGTACCGGTCCCGCGACCGTCGCTCAGCGCGTGCGCGGCTTGCGCCTCGGGGCCGATGACTGGGTGAGCAAGCCCTGCCATCCGGAGGAGCTGATCGCGCGCGTGGAGGCCGTGGTGCGTTGCCGGCGCAGAGCCGAGGGGCCAGGTGAGCAACAGCCGCTGGGCGGCGGGGAGCTGAGCATCCGCCCCGACCAGTTCCAGGCGTTCGCGGGCGGGCGCTCCGTGGACCTCACGCGTCGCGAGTTCGAGCTGATCCACCTCCTGGCCGGCGCCGAGGCGCGGGTGCTCCCCCGCGAGGAGATCTACCAGCGCGTCTGGGGCTACACGATGGCCCACGGCGACCGCTCGGTGGACGTCTTCGTGCGCAAGCTGCGCCAGAAGCTAGAGAGGGCCTCTCCTGGGTGGGCCTACATCCACACGCACTTCGGAGTGGGGTACCGCTTCGCCGCCGAGCCGGTCCACGGCGCCGGCGTGGAGCCTGCGGCCTCCTCGGCGCCCGAGGAGACGGCGAGGACCGGCTCGCCGGCCCCGTCGGTCCTCGCGTGAGCTCGACGCTGCGCAACGTCCTCATCGTCGCGCTGCTCGCCGCGGTGCTCGCCTTCGTCCCGGGCGGGGGCGCCGCGGGTGCGGTGATCAGCCGGGTCCTCTCCCTCCTGTTCCTCGGAGCGATCGCCTGGTTCGCCGCGGTCACCTACCGCCAGAACCGGGTTGCGATCATGTCCCTGAGCGGAGGCAACCGGTTGCTGCTCTACGGCTCGATCGGGCTGGCCGCGTTGACCGCCACGGCGACCTCTCGCCTATGGCACTCCGGTGCCGTCGGAGTGCTCGTCTGGTTCGTCCTCATCGGCGCCGCTGCGATGGGCGTCTTCTCGGTCTACCGCTCCTACCAGCAGTACTGAGACCGCTGTAGATCCTTCGCGCCTGCCGCGCGAAGTCTTGACGTTTGCGCGTAGCTCCGTACGCGAGCGTTGAGAGCCTCGCGGGCATGGGCATTCGAGGGGAGCGGGGGCAGGCGGCCGTGGAGCTCGTGGCGGTGCTGCCGCTCGTCGCGGTGCTCGCCGTGGCGCTCTGGCAGGTCGCCCTGGCCGGCCAGGCGGCATGGCTCGCCGGCGCCGCGGCTCGGGCGGCGGCGCGCGCCGGAGCGGTCGGGGGAGACCCGGCGGCGGCCGCGCGGCGCGTCCTCCCGGGCCCGTTGGCTCGAGGCGTGCGGGTGCGTCCCGAAGGCGACGGCGCGGTCCGCGTGGCGGTGGCGGTCCCCCTCGTCGTCGGATCGGGCTCCCTGGCGTCATTCAGCGAGCGGGCGCGCTTCGCGCCGCAGGACCGATGAGGCGAGTGACTCGCCGTTCCTGCCGCTGCCGCTGCCGCAACCGCGAGGGCGGCCAGGCGAGCGTCGAGCTCGTCGCGCTGCTGCCCGTGCTCGTGCTCGCCGCCCTCGGCGTCCTGCAGCTCCTCGCGGCCGGTGCGTCGGTCGAGCTCGCGCACCATGCGGCGGAGGCGGGCGCCGTCGCGGTGCTCGAGGGAGGAGATCCCTCCCATGCGGCTCGTGCGGCGCTGCCCGGTTGGTCGCGCCACGGTGTGGAGGTCGCGGTTCACGGGTCGCGGGTGCGCGTGCGGCTGAGGCCTCCCGCTCCCCTTCGCTCCGTCGGTGAGCTCCTCGCCTCGGCCGCGGAGGCCGACGCCGGGTCGGGGCCACGACCATGAGCGGCGTGCTCGCTCGGGTGCGCTCGCTCTTCCTCGAGGCGCCGCCGGCGGTCTCGCGCGAGTTGCCTCATGCGGTGGCCGCTCCCCCCGTGGTGGAGCGTATGGCCGTGCTCGGTGCCCCGGCCGGCGTGATGCCGGCGGGAGCCGCGCTCGCCCTCGTGGCGGCGCGCGCCGCCCGGGCCCGCTGCGCCCTACTCGCCATCTGGGGAGCTCCAACGCCGGGCGCTCGCCTCCCGGCGCGAGCGGGCGCGGGCCGGGCGGCGGCCGCGCTGCGGAGCCGCGGCCTCGAGGCCGCGGCCGGTGGGCGACTCGTGTACCTCGAGCTGCCCGCGGAGCCCATTCAGGCGGCCGCTGCCCTCGCCCGCGCGGAGGCGGCGGCCAGAGCCCCCGCGGTGCTCGTGGTGGCCGGCCCGCGAACCGACGAGCTCGACCGGGTGCTGGTCGAGCAGGACCTCCTCGTGGTCCTCGGTCGCGACGATGACGCCCCGACGGCACGGCTCGTCGCCGAGAGCCTGGCCGAGCTGGGTCGCCCGATCGTCGTCTGCCCGAGCGCCCCGGGCCGGCTGGCCGGGGCACTGGCCCTGGCCGGGTTGGGGGGCGGGGCGCTCTGCCGCCCGACCCTGGGTCCTGCCCTCGAGGCGCTCGCATGAGCCGGTTACGCGACCAGAGCGGCCAGGCGCTGGTGCTCCTCATGGGCGTTCTCGCCGCGGTACTCGTCGGGGCGTGGGCGCTCGGGGCCGTGGCCCGCGGCGTGGGAGCCGAGGGGCGAGACCAGCGCGCCGCCGACCTCGGGGCGCTCGCGGGCGCCCGCGCGATGCGGGCGGCGTACGAGCGACTCTTCGAGCCGGCATGGGTCGAGCGCCGGC
>JAABUZ0100002293.1_pt1 | contig 32369 bp, 32 predicted proteins | sample 5562091 | NCBI WGS metagenome assembly JAABUZ01 (sample SAMN12813069, study PRJNA571459) | rock metagenome | isolation source: Antarctica rocks | place: Antarctica: Victoria Land, Linnaeus Terrace sud | collected 2015-12-21
CGCCTGACGGCGGGCAGAAGCGGTTCCAGATGTTGCCACTGAAGGTCTGTGAGGTCTGTCGAGTAAGGCTTTCGTTCATTCACACAGGCGTTATTGCCAAAATACTGACTTTTTATACACACTCTTAGCAATGACCTGGGTTTTGCCGCTACCAGCAACACCACGCAAGCGAAAATGCCCAGGATTAGGAGTAGCATGACGCTTTTGAGCGTCAGTAAGTTGAAGGTCAGTGGCTTGTTCAGAGCTATGAAATGGGGGTTGCAGCCAAAATCGAACTTCATCATTCCAACGAGGCAGCCAATAACGGCTTGAGCTTCTCTTTGCATCGGGAACTATGTCTGTAAGTTGAGCGGAACGGAGTATATCGTTGCCAACAATAGGCAAATGAGGGCGTAAATATTTCTTGAATAAGTTTTGAGCCTCTGCGGAGGAGGCATTATGAAAATATAGGCCCACTTTGATAAGACCTAGTGCCTTTTCATTCCCATCTACCAATTCTCCCATATCCGGCATAAGCTGGTCAAGAATCGTTTGGCGGTAATGCTCCACTTGATGTACGGGGTTCTTCTTAGTATGATATTGGCCGCTGGGAGCGCGAACTTGGAAAAGCGGATGAGCATCATCGTCCGATTGGACAAATTGATAGTTCGATAGGTGCCAGTCTTTAACTTCTATCACCATGATACCGACCCCAGGATTAAATAGGACTACATCGGGTCTAGTCCCATTCAGAAAAGGTTGAAGATAGATCTCCCATTGATCCGATAAGTGCTTCGAGAAATGGCGTGCTAAAGCAATCTCCCCTGGTGTTAGCGGATCATGAAACTTTTTGGCTTGCTCTAATGATGGTATTACAGTTGCGGCCATAATTTGAGAACCTATTTGTGTAAAGCAGCGGTAGTAAAAAGCTGTTAAACAAAGGTTGGCAGAGACAGCAATTAGCAGACTTGATGACAGTGTAGCAAGCGGCGGCGGAAAAGTCAAGACGCGGAGCGATTTGCAGAAGGTTTGTTGACGCCAGACACAAAAAAGCCCCGGCCAAATGGCCGGGGCTTGGTTTGACTTGTTACGCCTTGAACTGGGCTTTGAAGGCGGCGATGGCCTTCTTTAAAGCCTCAATCGTGCCCTCTTCCAGCGTCTTGTCGCGGGCGATGGTTTCAGGCACCTCGGGGTACTTGTCGGCCAAAAACGCGATAAACTCGGCCTCGAAGCGGCGGACGGCTTCAACGGGGACATCGTCCAAAGCGCCTGTGTTGGCGGCGTAGATGATCGGCACCTGCTTTTCCAGCGGCAGGGGCTGGTACTGCGGCTGCTTCAAGACTTCGACGAGGCGCAGGCCGCGCGAGAGCTGGGCCTGCGTGGCCTTGTCCAGGTCGGAGGCGAACTGCGAGAAGGCCTGCACCTCGCGGAACTGGGCGAGTTGCAGCTTGAGCTGGCCGCCGACGTTCTTGTTTTTCATCGCCTTCGTCTGGGCGTTGCCGCCGACGCGCGAGACGGAGATGCCGACGTTGATGGCGGGCCGGACGCCCGAGTTGAACAGGTCGGCTTCCAGAAAGATCTGGCCGTCGGTGATCGAGATGACGTTGGTCGGGATGTAGGCCGAGACGTCGCCCGCCTGCGTCTCGATGATCGGCAGGGCCGTCAGCGACCCGCCGCCCAGCTCTTTGGACAGCTTGGCGGACCGCTCCAAGAGCCGGGAATGCAGGTAGAAGACATCACCGGGGTAGGCCTCGCGGCCCGGCGGGCGGCGCAGCAGCAGGGACACCTGGCGGTAGGCGACGGCCTGCTTGGACAGGTCATCATAGACGATCAGGGCGTGCTTGCCGTTGTCGCGGAACCACTCGCCGATGCACGCGCCCGTGTAGGGCGAGATGTACTGCTGCGAGGCCGGATCGTCGGCGGTGGCGGCGACGACCGTGGTGTATTCCATCGCGCCGGCCTGCTCCAGCTGCCGCACGACGTTGGCGACCGTGCTGGACTTCTGACCGATGGCGACGTAGATGCAGTAGACGTCGGTGTCGCGCTGGTTGATGATGGCGTCCAGGGCCACGGCGGTCTTGCCCGTGCCCCGGTCGCCGATGATCAATTCGCGCTGGCCGCGCCCGATGGGGATCATCGAGTCCACGGCCTTGACGCCGGTTTGCAGCGGCTCTTTGACCGGCTGGCGCTCGACGACGCCCGGCGCGCGGGTTTCCAAGAGCCGGAACTCGGTGGCGTTGAGCGGGCCTTTGTTGTCCAGGGGCTGGCCCAAGGCGTTGACGATGCGGCCCACGAGGGCCTCGCCGACGGGGATCTGGATGATCTTGCCCGTCCGCTTGACCGTATCGCCCTCTTTGATGCCCGTCTCGCTGCCCAAAAGCACCGCACCGACGTTGTCCTCTTCGAGGTTCAGCGCCATGCCTTCGACGCCACCGGGGAACTCCAGAAGCTCGCCGACCATGCAGTCCTGGAGGCCGTAGATGCGCGCGATGCCGTCACCGACCTGCAAAATAGTCCCGACGCCGACTTCCTCGGTCTCGGACTTGTAAGCGTCCAGCTCGCGTTCGAGGATAGACGTGATTTCTTCCGGCTTGATTGCCAATTAAACCCCTCCCAGGGCGTTCGAGCCGAGCAGCTGCCGCTCCAAACGCTCCAACTTGCCGCGCACACTGCCGTCGATGATCTGGTCGCCGATGCGGATGACCACGCCGCCGAGCATCTGCGGGTCAACGTGTGCCGTCAGGTTGATCGTCTTGCCCGTCATCGCCTCTAAACCCCGTGTCAGCCGCGCCTCCTGGTCCGGGGACAGCCCGACGGCCGTAGACGCCTCGGCCTCGACCGTATTATTATGCTCGGCCAGCAACGCCCGGAAGTCGCGGACGCACTCGTCGATCAAATCCTCGCGCCGCTTGCGGATCAGCAGCCGCAGGAAGCTCAGGGTCGAAGCCGTCACCCGGTCCCCGAACGCTTCCGAGACGACGCCATTCTTGCGCTCGTCCGAGACCAAGGGCTGCATCAGCACGGCCCGTAAGTACGGCACCTCGGCGACGAAGCGGCTTACCAGTGTCAGGTCGGCGGCGACCGCGTCTAGGATGCCGTCCCGCTTGGCGACGGCGAACAGGGCGGCGGCGTAGCGCCGGGCGACGCGCGTGTCTTTCAATACGCCGCCGCACCCTTCTGCTGGTCGGCACTGCCCGACCCGTTGGCGCTCTGCGCGACCCCAGCCGTCTTCGGGCCTGTGCCGACGCTGCCGATGAAGTCGTCCACCATCTTAGCCTGCCGGGCGTCGGTGAGGCTCTCGCCCACCACCTTGCCCGCCGCCGTCATGGCGAGCGAAACGATCTGCCGGCGCATTTCGAGGAACGCCGCCTGCCGCTCGCGTTCGTTCTCGCTGCGCCCCTGGACGACGATGGACTCGGCCTGCCGCTCGGCATCGGCGACCAGGTTGTCGCGCAGCGCCTGCGCCTCTTTCACCGCCGCCTGGATCTTCTCGCGCGCCTCGGCCTCGATGCCGGCCAGCCGCTGCTCGTACTGCCGCCGCGTCTCCTCCATGCGGGCGCGGTCATCATCAAGTTGCTGGTAAGTCGCGTTGATGTCGGCCTGACGCTGGGCCAGGGTCCCGAATAGGGGCTTATAGAGCAGGCGGTTCATGATCCACAGCAGGATCGCGAACCCAATAATCTGGGTGATAACAAGCTTCGGCTCGATGCCGAGACTATGCAGAATGTCCATAGTGTTTGCCGCCCGTGGAGCGTTTAGTGACCCGTAAGCATCTGCTGGACCGTGGCACTGCCGCCGGGGAGCTTGCCGAGCAGGATGATGAAGACGACAAAGCTCAGGATGGCAAGGAATTCGACCAGCGCGAAGCAGACGAGCATCAGGCCGCGGATGCGCCCCTCCGCCTCCGGCTGCCGGGCGATGCTTGAGATCGCCGCCGAGAAGATCATCCCCTCACCGATGCCCGCCCCGATTGCGGCGATCGGCACGGCGAGCGCGGCTCCCAGAGCCAGAAGACCGAAGTAAATACCGAGCATGACACAGTTCTCCTTGAGAGTGATACGTGGACGTGATTCGTGAAATCGCGACGGTTAATGCGTCTTCGCGTAGTTCGCGGCGGGGACCACGGCGGCGAGTTCGCCCCCGCTCTCGTGCTCATGTGGGATGTCCACGCCGTCCTGGTGGTGGCTGGACGTGAAGATCGAGATGTACGAGCAGGTCAGGATAGCAAAGATGTACGCCTGGACCAGGTCGGTAAAGATTTGCAGCAAGTAGATCGGGACCTGGAACGGGATAAAGTACAGGTTGCTCCCGCCCTTGGTCAGCAAGTCGTTGATAATGTCTTCCCCGTAGATGTTGCCGAACAGGCGCATCCCCAGCGAGAAGGGCTTGGCGACCTCGCCCACAAGCTCGATCACGAACAGCAGCGGGGCCAGGAAGAGCACCGGGCCGAAGAAGTGCTTGATGTAATTGACGAACCCGTTGTGCTTGATGCCGACGTACTGCACGAAGACGAAGACGAACAGGCCCAGCGCAATGGTCGTGCTCGTGGCCGCAGTCGCCGACTTGAACGCCGGGACCAGCCCGAGGAGGTTGGCGATGACGATGTACAGGAACAGCGTGAGCACGAGCGGGAGATACTGCTGCCCGCCCTCGCCCAGTGCCCCGGAGAACTGCTCCCGCAGCCAGTCCAGCACCAATTCCATGAAATTCTGGAGGCCACGCGGGTGGCGCGTATTCGTGCGGGAGCCGGCGGCGGCACCGATGCCGATCAGCAGGAGGCCGGCGAGCAGCCCGTACAGCGCATAAACCCACCAGTCCAGGAGAATCATAACTTAATCCGTCACCTTCGTCATTTTCAAGTGCCGCATCACGCAGGATGTCACCCCTACCTGGGTGATCAAAAAGCCCGCCAGGAGCCACAGCACGGCGACGTGCAGGACGCACAGTAGGAGAACGGTCGCCGCCCCGACGATCAAAAACTTGCCGGCCAGCAGCGGCACCAGACTCGTCGGGAGCTTCTTCCGCACGAAAGCGAAAAGCAGGCCGTACACGACGAGCGCCAGCAGGTAGCCCCCGGCCTGGCTGGTCGCGAGCCAGCTCCGGTCGAGTAGGAGCCAGAAGGCAAGGAAGGGGGCGTTGGCACTGAAGCCCGCTACTGCCAGGGCGCGGAACGATGGCAAATCAGCCTTCCGGCGTGCCTCTGCACGGGCGGCTGGAGGGCTTGGGAGAACGGCACTCATTTGCGCTGGTCGTCCGATGCGTTCAGGATGCGGAACAGGTTGATGAAGCCTGCGGCGACGCCCGCGAGCGAAAAGATGATCGTCCCCCAGGGCAGAGCGAGGTGCCAGTGGTGGTCGATCCACTGGCCGATCAGGAAGCCGACGACCACGCTGGAGGCCAGCGTGATACCCGCGGACATGCCAGTACCCAGGTTGAACGAGGACGGCGTGTTGCCCTGCGACGAGCCGCCGGCTGACCCGGACGAGCCGAGCCGCTTCTGAGGGGAGGGCGTCGCGGCCCCGAGGGTCGGACGGGTGAAGGAGACATCAGGCGGGAGAGGGAGCGGGTCGTGCGAGGGCACCGCGATCTGCGGCGGCTCTTCGTCCTCATCGGTCCGTTTCGGCGTGTCGTCCTCGGCCATCGCAGCCCCCTTCAGCGCGGGCAACTTCCCCGGATACGGCGCACCGTCACGGGGTTTTCCGGGGATGAGTATAACACAAAGGCCCGCGTCAAGTCAACGGCTTTTTGGCGACTCCGCACCCTTTTTCACAAACAGGCATTTATGGACCGCCGCGCCGGAACTTTTCGCCGCTTCTGACGCTCCTATAAGGCAGCAGAGCGGCGCGGATGCCGCGGACCCAGGGAGCAAGACCAGTGAACGAGCCAGGGCAGAAGCCCATCTTTTTTGACGAGACGAACCGGCGCTGGAGCCTCATCTCGTACTTCTTCGTGGCGGCGGGGCTGATCGGCCTGGCGGCGGGGCTGGTCTTCGCCGTCCAGATCGTCCTCAGCCCGCAGCTCCCCGCCATCTCCTTGGCGGCCTCGCGGCTCGGGCTGGCCCCCGCCCTGCCCGCCCGCCGGTCGGTCGAGACGCGCCGGGCCGTGCTGCCGGTCACACGCGCCCGGCTGCACTTCGTCCTTAGCCGTAACCGGCCGGTCCAGGACGCCAAGCGAGACCTGGACGCCGCGATCAAGGACGAGGGCCGGGCGCAGCCGGTCCCCGCCGCCGCCGCGTCGCCCGGCCACGTCGCCGGCCCGGTCCGGGCGGCGTTCTTTGAGGGCAACGACAAGCCCGCCGTGGACTCGCTGACCCAGCACATCGGGCAGACCACGCACCTCCTGCCGGTCTGGCTGCTGCTGACGCCCGGCGGCAAAGGCATCCAGAGCATCGCCCAGTTCTCGGACAAGTCCGCCGCCGCAGCGGCCACGCGCGGCGACACCAACGACGACATCGCGCTGGCCCAGGCCCGCGCCCACGGCGTCGCCATCCTGCCGCTGATCCAGAACTACGACGGCTCGCCCGGCGTCGAGAAGTTCCGCAACGACTGGCTGCACGCGCTGCTTTCGAGTCCGGCCAACCGGACTGCCGTGATCGGGCAGCTCAAGTCTTACGTCGCCGGCAACCACTACCAGGGCATCAACATCGACTTCGAGACCGACCAGGCGGGCGACCGAGCGGGCATGACCGCGTTCATGGCGCAGCTCGCCGCCGCCTTCCACCCCCTCGGGCTGCTGGTGACGCAGGACGTGCAGACCGACAGCGACGCCTACGACCTGCCGACGCTGGCGCGCGTCAACGACTTCCTGATGCCGATGCTCTACGATCAGCACGCCGACGGCACCCACGCCGGGCCAATCTCGGGCCTGGACTGGTTCCGGGCGCAGCTCGCCGCCGTGCTGGCACAGGTGCCGGCCAACAAGGTCGTGCTGGGCCTGGGCACCTACGGGTACGACTGGATCGACGGCACGACGCAGGCCACGGACACATCCTTCCAGCAGGCCGCCCAGATCGCCCAGCAGAACCGCGTCGGCGGCGACGGCATCCTCCACATCGACCCGGTCAGCCTCTCCCCCTACTTCACCTACAGCGACGACTCGGCGGGCGCGGGCAGCAAGGAGGTCGCGCATACGGTCTGGCTCCAGGACGCGACTACCAACTGGAACCAGATGCGGGCCGCGTTGCCCTACCACACCCTGGGTGCGGCGGTGTGGGAACTGGGCAAGGAAGACCCTAGCCTGTGGCGCTTCTTCGGCAAGGACCAGGCCGCGTCGCTGGCGACTTTCGACCCGCAGCAGCTCACGCAGGTGAGCTACGGCAAGCAGTTCGGCACCACGTTCATCGGCGAGGGCGACGTGCTGGACGTCGTCGCCGCCCCCGCCGAGGGTGAGCGCGCCATCACGGTCAACCCCAAAACGGGCAGCGTCATCGGCGAGCGCTTCACCAAGTACCCCTCCCAGTGGGTCATCCGTCGGACCGGCCTGGTGGACCAGGCGACCGGCGCGAACAAGGCCAAAAAGATCGCGCTGACCTTTGACGACGGGCCGGACCCGCGCTGGACGCCGCAGATCTTGGACATCCTGCACCAGTACCACGTCCCGGCCACGTTCTTCGTGGTCGGGCAGAACGCCGAGGCGCACCCAGGCCTCTTAACGCGCGAGTGGAACGAGGGCATGGAGATCGGCAACCACTCCTACACCCACCCGGAGATGGACAACGTCTCCCCGCTGCGGACCAAGCTTGAGCTGGACGCCACCCAGCGCGTCATCGAGGCCATGACCGGCCACATGACCACGATCTGGCGCGCGCCCAACCGCGCCGACTCGGAGCCGTCCACGGCCGCCGACTTCGACCCGGTCTACCAGGGCGACAAGCTCGGCTACCTGTTCATCGGCGAGAAGATCGACCCGACCGACTGGAAGCCGGGCATCCAGGCCGATCAGATCGTCAGGAACGTGCTGGACAACGCTGGCAACGGCAACTGCGTCCTGCTGCACGACGCGGGTGGAGACACGCGCGCCCAGACGATCCTTGCCTTGCCCCGCATCATCCAGGGGCTGAAGGACCGGGGCTACACGTTCGTCCCCGTTTCGGCGCTGGTCGGCAAGCCCAAGTCGGTCCTGTTCCCCGCCGTGGCCGGGCGGGCGCGCTGGGGGGTCATGGTGGACCGGGCCGTGTTCGACCTGAGCTACTGGCTCGGAACCGGGTTCACGCTGCTGTTCCTGCTGGCAATCGGCCTGGGGCTGACGCGCATGGTCTTCATGGGTGTGCTGGCGACGATCCAGGCGCGGCAGGAGCGGGCGCGCGTGTTCACGGCCGCTTACGCCCCGCCGGTCAGCGTGATCATCGCCGCCTACAACGAGGCCAAGGTCGTCAACCGCACCATCGCCACGCTGCTGGATTCGGACTACCCCACGCTGGATATTTTGGTCGTGGACGACGGCTCCAAAGACGGCACGGCGGGCGTGGTGCGCGCGGCCTACGGCGATGACCCGCGCGTCCGCGTCATCACGAAGCCCAACGGCGGCAAAGCCTCGGCCCTGAACCTGGGCATCAAGGAGTGCCGGGGCGAGATCATCGTCGCGCTCGACGCCGACACGGTCTTCGACCGCGAGACGGTCGCGCGGCTGGTCCGGCACTTCGCCGATCCGGCCATCGGCGCGGTCTCGGGCAACGTCAAGGTCGGCAACCGCAACAATCCGCTGACGATCTGGCAGGCGGTCGAGTACATCACGTCGCAGAACTTCGACCGGCGCGCGTTCGACCTGCTGAACTGCATCACCGTCGTGCCCGGCGCGGTCGGCGCGTGGCGCAAGGACGCCATGATCCTGGCGGGCCTGTACTCGTCGCAGACGCTGGCCGAGGACACGGACCTGACGTTCAAGATCCGCAAGCTGGGCTACCGGATCGTCACCGACAACACGGCCCTGGCCTACACCGAGGCCCCGGACACGCTGCGCGATCTGGCGAAGCAGCGCTTCCGCTGGGCGTTCGGGACGCTGCAATGCCTGTGGAAGCACCGCTCGGCCCTGTTCAACCCGCGCTTCGGCGCGTTCGGCACGGTCGCCATGCCCAGCCTCTGGATCTACCAGATCGGCTTCCAGGCCATCGCGCCGGTCGTGGATTTAACCATCGTCTGGTCTTTGGTCTATAGCCGCTTCATCGCCTCCAGCCCGGACCAGAAGCACGGCACGATCCTGCTGGCCTACTGGGCCGTGTTCTCCGCCGTCGAGCTGATAGGGGCCTGGGTGGCGTTCCGGCTGGACCGCGAGGACAAGAAGCTCCTGGGCTGGCTGCTCTTGCAGCGGTTCGTCTACCGCCAGCTCATGTACTACGTGATCGTCAAGTCTTTGGTTTTCGCCGCGCGCGGGTCTCTGGTCGGCTGGGGCAAGTTCGAGCGCAAGGGGACGGTCAAGCACCCCGGCGGCGGCTCCAACCCACCGTCGATCTCGACGGGCAGCGGGGCGGAGATGGCGGCGGACTAGCGTGAGGCAAAGAGAAGCGGCCCCGGTCAGCCGACCGGGGCCGCTTCTACGTTCTTGATACCCGACACTTCCAGTGCCGGGCGAACAGGCCTTCTACAACAAGTTTTCCAGCCCGTATACCAGTTCGCCGCCGTTGGCCGCCAGGACCGGCGCGTGGCGCACGGCCAGAATCACGCCGGGCATGAACGACTTGCGATCCAGCGAGTCGTGCCGCAGCGTCAGTGTCTGCCCACCCCCGCCGAAGATGACCATCTGCGAGGCGACGAATCCGGGCAGGCGGACGCTGTGGATGGGCACGTCCCCCGCTCCCCTGCCGCCGCGCGCGCCGGGAATCTTCTCGAAGGCGTCGAGAGGGAGCGTCGTGGGAGGTGCGCCCGCGCGGCCCTCGGCGATCATCTCCGCCGTCTTAGCCGCCGTCCCCGAGGGCGCGTCCCGCTTCTTCTCGTGGTGCATCTCGATGATCTCGGCGTCGGGCATATAGCGCGCCGCTTCCTGAGCGAAGCGCATCATCAGCACCGCGCCGATGGCGAAGTTCGGGGCGATCAGCGCACCTGTCTGGTGCCGGCGGCATAACGCGCGGACGTGGGCGACGTCGGCGGGGGAAAGCCCGGTCGTGCCGACGATGGGCACGACGCGGGCTTCGAGTGCGGCCTCGATGTTGCCCAGGACGGCCTCGGGGATGGAAAAATCCACGAGGGCGACGGGCCGGCAGCGCGCCAGGGCGTCGGCCAGGCTGTCGCCCCGGTTGATCTCCGCGACGAGCCGCAGGTCGGCCTGAGACTTGACGGCTTCGACCGCCTCACGCCCCATGCGCCCCCGCGCTCCCAAGACGGCAACCCGCGTCGGCTCCGTCATCCCAGCAGACTTTCTTCGGCATTTGCCTCTTCTGCATCTCCCGTGGGGCCGTCCTTGGCGAAGGGGCCGACGGTCGCCATCGCGTACTCCTCGCGCCCGAACAGGTGCTCCGCGACCTCGGCGACGTCGTCCAGTGAGACGGCAACGATCTTCGCCATGACTTCTTCGGTCGGGATGACGCGGTCGTAGACCAGCTCGTTGCGCCCGATCCGCATCATGCGCGAGTTCATGCTCTCTTGGCTCATCACGATAGACCCGCGGAACTGGTTCTTGGCCCGATCCAGCTCTTTCTCCGTGATGTTGTTCTTGCGGACGTTGGCAAACTCGGCCTTGACCAAGTCGATGACCTGGTTCGCCGTCTTCGCGCCCGTGCCCGAATAAACCGCGAAGTAGCCGCCCTCGCGGAACGACTGCGCGAACGAGCCGATGGAGTAGGCCAGGCCGCGCTTCTCGCGGATCTCCTGGAACAGCCGGCTGCTCATCGAGCCGCCCAGGATGTTGTCCAGGATGGACAGCTTGTACTTGTCGTCGGAGAGCTGCGAGTATCCGGGCACACCCAGCACGAGATTGACCTGCTCGATGGGCTTCTCGACATAGGCAGTGGCAGGCGTGAACTGCGGGGCGGCGTCGGGCGCGCGCCAGTCGGACTTCTTGCCCTCCAGGTGCCCCAGACGCTCCTCCACCATGGCGACGATCTCGGCGTGGTTCAAGTTGCCCGCGGCGGCGACGACGATGGTGTCCGGGGTGTAGCGCGATGCCATGTAGTCTTTGAGATCCAGGGACGTCAGGCCCGACACGGTCTCCGGGGTGCCGATGACCGACTTGCCCAGGACGTGGCCCGGCCACATCGCCTCGGCGAAGACGTCATGTACCAGGTCATCCGGCTCGTCGTCGCGCCGCTTGATCTCTTCGAGGATGACGTTCTGCTCGCGCGCCAGTTCCTCGGGATCGACCACGGAGTTCAGGAACATGTCGCACAGTACATCAATCGCCAGCGGCACATGCTCGGACAGCATACGCACGTAGTAGCAGGTACTTTCCTTCGACGTGAAGGCATTGATGTCGCCGCCCACCGAGTCGATCTGGTCGGCGATCTGCAAGGCCGTCCGCGTGGGCGTCCCCTTGAACAGCATGTGCTCGATGACGTGCGAGATGCCGCGCAGCCTGTCCGACTCGTCACGCGCGCCGACGCCGACCCAGATGCCCAGGGCGACCGACTGCACATAGGTGATGTTCTCGGTGACGACGCGGACGCCGTTTGGGAGCACTTCGCGTTGTAGCATAAGAGGGAAAATCCTTCAGGGTGAGTTGTGTTTAGTATACCTGACAAGAACGCTAGGGTCCAGCGCCGGGTTCCTGGGCGTCAGCGGGGCGCGGCGCGGGCGGCCAGACGGCGGCAGAATCGAGCGGCGGCGGGTCTTTCCGCCCCGTCGCCCGCCGCCAATACAGTTCGGCCTGTTCCGCGAAGGCGTGAGCCTGTTCTTTGCTCGGGAAAGCGGCTTTGGGCACAACCACGGCTGACGGGGAGTTCACACAGAAGCACACATACTCGTCCGTGGTCAAGAGGCCAGTAACGTCTCTCCAGCCGATAGGTTTACTGCCGAGGCTGGTCTTAGTCAGGAGATGGTGCGGCGTGATCTCTACGGCTTGTGAAGCGGTCAGCCAGGAGAGCATGACGAAAGTGGGGACAAGACCCGTGAGAGTACACCCAAGCAGGACGCCCAGGTCCTTCAGGATGTACAACGGAACAGGGATATGCGGGGGCCACGCCGCCGGGTAGCCGGAAGCCCAGCAGATCAGCAGGAGGCCAACAATCGACACGGGGCCGATACTGAACCAAAAAATGCACCACAGCGGGTCAAGACGCGGCAAGCCGATCCGAAGGGCTTCCGATCTATCATGGCGCGTTATTTTGTAGCTGACTTCCAACCTCTGTCTCCCGCGCAGACAAGAACAAGCGACGGGGATTAGTTCCCCGCCGCCCGCTCGCTTTCCTGCCGACGCCGCCTGCACAGCTACATCTTCCCGGCCATTGACCCATCCATTGCTCCCGCCGTTGCGCCGCCCATGCTGACGGGAGATGCGCCGCTGCCGTTTGGCGCGTCGAAGGTGCCGTCGCCGCCCGGCGTCCTGTCGAGCGCAGGGCGGGTGGCGCAGGTCGGGTCAAGCCCGCGCAGCATCATCCCCTGGCCCGGCGACTCGTGGGTGCGGTACGAAGGGGCGTCCTCGGGGTCGCGCATCTGGATCAGCAGCGTCGTCCGCGCCTCGCTGCTCTCGTTCAGGCCGGAGCCGTGGATGGTCAGGTAGCTGAAGAACACGGCGTCGCCCGCTTTGGCTTCCAGCGGCATGGCCTCCGAAACGGGGTATTCGTCGGTGGGCAGGTGCCACGACCCTTCCGGCAGGTGCGGCATCAGGCCGCGCTTGTGCGAGCCGGGGACGACCCGCAGGCAGCCCTTTTCCAGGCCGGCGTCGTCGAAGTGCAGGACGGCGGCGATCATGGAGTGGTTCTCGTGTGGGAAGAACGGGGCGTCCTGGTGCATCGGGAACGGCGAGCCTTTCTCCGGCGGCTTGATGAACATTTTGGAGTGGTGGAGCTGGACGTTCGGCCCGATGAGGTCCGCAGCCACGCCCGTCAGCCGGTCGTGGAGCAGCAGCCGCGAGAACGCGGCGGACTGCAAGTGGACGTCGTGGCAGTGCAGGAGCTGGGTCTTTTTGCCCATCGCGGCGGCGTCCGCGCTGCCCCAGGTAGCATCTATCTCGCGCACGGCGCTCAGGCGGTGGGCCAGGTCGTGCGACTCCTGGCGGTACAGGGCGGCCTCGGTGGGTGTCAGCAGGCCCCGGACGACGACGTATCCGTTGTCGGCGAAGAATTGTTTCTGTTCAGCGGTCAGCATGGGGTGCTCCTTGTGCGTGTCGTGATTGCCTCGATTATGGCACCGCCGACCCTTCGGCGTCTTTAGACCAGATCGCCCGGCTTTTGGATATTCGAGACGGGACACTCCTCGGGGTGCTGCCGTAGAACGCCCGGCGGGTGGCCGAAGTGGGCCGCGAAGACGCGGGTGAAGTGGTGGACATCGGGGTAGCCCACGACGGCAGCAATCTCCTTGATGGGCACGGGCGGCGCGGACTGCCGCAGCAGCCCCAGCGCGCGATCCATGCGCGCGTGCGTGATGTACCGAGCGGGGGAACTGCCGGTGAAAGCCTGAAAGACGCGCGCGAGGTGGCGCGGCGACAGGTGCGCCTGGGCGGCGATATCGGCCAGCGGCAGCGGGCGGGCCAGGTTGTCGTGGATGAAGCGCACGGCCAGGCGGGCTGCCCCGTCTCCCGCGCCGAATGCAGGCGGCTCATCCCTTCGCGCATCCGGCGGGGCCGTGCCCGCCTGGGCGATGGTCAGCAGCAGGGCCGACGCCAGAGCGCCGTACTGCGCCCCGCAGGCGCGGCCCGGCGGCCCATCCGCCGCCGCCTGCAGCGCGCGCCACAGGGCAGACAGCCGCCCGCGCGCGTCCGGCACGACCAGGCGCGGCGACTCGGCGAACGCCCGCATCAGCCCGTCCACCTCACCCGTTTCTTGGGTGCGGGACGGCCCGCGCGGGGCGGGCGTCCACCCGAAGGACACCCAGCGCAGCTCCATCGCCGGGCGACCCGTGTTGACGATCTGGTGGATGACGCCGGGCCGGGCCACGAACAGGTCCCCCGGCGTCAGGTCGTGCGGCTCGCCCTGGACGATGAACCGACCCGCTCCGTACTCACCGACCAGGCAGGCCTCGAAGAACGTGTGCCGGTGCGGCTGGTTGTCCGCCAGGTGGCGGGCATAAGCCCAGTGCAGCACTTCGGCTGTCCCCCGCCCCAGCCTCACCCGCCCCACGCCCCGGTTGAGCCGCTCCAGCCAGTCCATCGCGCCTTCTTTCCCGTTCTTTGGAGCGCCCCCCTACCCCATCGTGACGAAGCTGACGTGCCCATCCGCGCAGACCTCGGCCCGGTAAGGGTGGACGCGCAGGACGGCGTTCAGGCCGCGCAAATAGGCCTCGACATCGGCCAGGTCTGCTGCCTGCTGCCGGCGGACCGCCTCAGGCGACCCTCCCGGCATGACGCGGCCGTAGTGGGCGCAGACGGCGTGGGCCGGGCCATCCGGTGCCGGCCCGTGGAAGATCAGGTACAGGTCGTGGACGCCGTGCTGACGGATCAAAAACGTCACATCCTCGCGGTAATGCCCCGCGCGCAGGAACTCGTAGCCGCTCGGGGCCAGCGCCCCCGGCCCGCCGGGGGCGTAAAAGCGGTCGTAGTGGCGCACACCCAGGTGGTTTTGCAGGAATTCGTCCATGCACTCCTGGAGCCGCCCGTCGGAGCAGCAGACCACCATCACCTCGGGCCGTCCCGCGCCCCAGGTCGCGTCCGTCACGAACACCGGATCGGGCGGCGAGGCCGTGTCCGCCTCGGCCGTGGCTCCCGTTTGCCAGGAAAACGTCGTCATAGATTATCCTCCGAGGTTCGGCCGTGCGGGAGTCAGCGCAGGCGTGCCAGTGCCGCCCGCGCCTGGGGCAGATCGCCCGCGAACAGCAGACGCGAGATCGCCTGAAGCTGCAGACGTTTCGCGGGAAGCTGCTTCTGGAGCGCGTAGAGCGCGACCGGCAGCCGCAGATACTCCGGCGTATAGCGGAGCGCCGGGTTCAGGGCGCGGCGCAGGCGCTGAGTCGTTTCCAGATCACGATACCCGAACTCGACGGACGGCTCGATCTGCGTCCCCTCGCCCCAGTCGTTCCAGGTCGCGATCTGGACCACGGCCCGGCCGCTCCCCAGTGCCCGCGTCAGCGTCTCCGCATAGGTCTTGCCGGCTTGGTCTTCAATGACCGGAAACGACTTCTGGGCACCGGCCTCGCCGTAAACGTCTTGGAACCGGGGCCACGCACCGGGGATCGCCTGCGGCCACGCCTCCGCGCGGGCGTAGAAGCCGTCCAGGTTGCGGGCGCTCCCCGCCGTGCCGCCCTGCGGCTGCGGCCAGGCGAACGCGCCCGCCGCCGGAGGCCGCCGGTCGGACTCGGTGAAGAGCAACGGCGGCCGGGGCAGGCCCGCCAGCATCTGCGTCCACTCCGCGCCCTCGTAGAACCCCGCCCCGAAGACCAGGAACACGGGCCGCCCGCCCAGCGCCAGGTAGGCCGGGTCGGAAAACCAGTGCTGCTGCACCCACCCCATCAGCCGCCGCCCGTGCGTGACCGCCTCGCCGGCGGGGAATCGGCCCCCGGCGATCAGATGCGGGACCGTCTGGTCCTCGTACATCACAGCGTAGCGGAGGCCCGCCCGCTTCACGGCCTCAATCAGCTTCAGCGTGTTCCGTTGGTTGTCACCGTAGTCCCAATAGTCGTCATTCCCATACCAGTCGATGACGACGCCGTCGATCCCGGCCAGCTTCATCAGGAGGACGTGGCAGTCGAGCACGTCCGGGTCACCCGAGTCGTACAGCCCGATGAGCGGGAAGAAACGCGAGGCGGCCTCGCGCCGCCCAGCCGTGACCCGCTCCGGGTGGAAGTGGTTCATAGTCCAGTGGTAGCCCCACTTCGCGCCCACCGGGGGTGCCTGGAACCAGGGCATATAGTGGGCCATGAGGAAAGCCGCATGGTGTGGCCCGGTTGCGGGCTTGGCCTGCTGGGCCGTACCCGGTCGGCAGAAAAGCCCAAGCGCGAGGAGCATCAGGACGAAACGTTTCATGTTCAAGACTCGCTCCAGGGGTTGCGACTAGCCCGCGCCGATGCGCGGCGGGGGCGGCCAAACACCGTCTTCTTGGGAGGAGGTATGCGCGGCATTGAACTTGGCCGCCTCCCAATGCTGCCGTGCCTGGGTAAGAAACGCTCGGGCGTGTGCGTCGCCGTCGAACGCCGACATGGGGATGACGAAGCGGCGACCGTCGTTCAAGACAAAGGCGAGGTGGTCGCCGCCATCGGCGATCTCCCCGAAGTACGTCCAATGATGGTGATAGCCGGGGCCACCGGCTGCGCCCCAAAAGAAATCAAACCTGCTGATCGCCGCGGTACGTGGCCTCATCGCCGCCCGCACCGCGCCCCACTGCCGCACCCCGTCCTTTGCCAGCAGCAGCAGCCCCGCAAAAGGGACTACGGCAGTCACCGCCAAGGCGATCCGGCTGAACAACATCCCTGCGCCGCTGGCAGACGCGACGGCGTATGAGATGACCGGCACAGCACACAGGCCTAGCAGACGCCGGGGCACACGATGGAGCCAGGGACGCCAGAACTGCCGCCTCGCCTCCGCAGTCGTCAGCGTGAACGTGACCTTCATACGATCCACTCAGAGAACGTGGTCATGCGCCGGGGCGCGGCGCGGGGGGCCAGATGCCGGATTGAGAGGCAATGTCTGTTACTTCAAGTCCAGCCCGATACCTTTGCGCGCCCTCGACGAACACCTTCGCCTCTTCCGAACTCGTGAACGCGCTTCTCGGAATGATCAGCGCATGATTCCTATCCAAAAAGAAGAAAATATGCCGCGCGCTCTCAACGATCTCTGTGAAGTTGGCCCACTGGATGAGGGAGTTAACGTAAGGGGTAATCTGGCGAACACCCTCCCCACTGATTTCCAATGTCTGTTTTCCCAAAAAACCTCGTATCTTTTGGGCCTCTTTGAGCTGATAACGCCGGGCGCTCCACCCGCAAAACGGAAGCCAGACGCAGGCCGTGCCGAAGCCGACGAGGCAACACACCCACCATTGGATGTGGACAAGCACGTACAGCAAAGCCAGGCACAGCGGGACAGTGACTAAGCGGACACCTACCCTGAGCCTGAACGCAGTCACACGGCTGATAATAAACTTGTTGCAGGCCCAGATATCGTCCGGTTGTAGAGCGAAGGTGATCTCCATGCGATGGCTCTCCAACCCTGCGACCTGCGCCATGCAGAAAGAAGGCGACAGGGAGTTGTTCCCTGCCGCCTGCTTGTGTTCCTGCTTCTGCCGACACGCCGCCGACGCTCACCGCCGGGGGCGGAAGCGGGCGCGCGGGGCCTCGTCGTCGGGCCGCTCGGCGGGGGCCGCCGGGGCGGAGTCTGCCGTCGGCACCGGGGCCGTGTCGCCAGTCGCCTCGGGCGCGAGGTCGGCGCGCGGGGGGCGGTCGCCGCCGAAGCCGCCGCTCGGGCGTCCGCCGCGATCACCACCGCCGAAGCCGCCGCCACCCGGACGTCCGCCGCGGTCGCCGCCGCCGGGGCGGCCGCCGCGATCACCCCCACCGCCGCCGGGACGCGGCGGGCGGCCCGGCTCGGGGTTGGCCGGATCGAAGGGCTGGTCCAGGCCGCGCGCGGTCAGGTTGACGCGGCCCTGGGGGTCGATCTCGGTCACGCGGACGCGGATCTTGTCGCCCAGGCTGATGACGTCCTCGGGTTTGCCCACGCGCTCGTCCGAATCGGAAAGCTGCGAGACGTGGACCAGGCCGTCTTTGCCCGGCAAAATCTCGACAAACGCGCCGAACTGCAAGAAGCGGACGACCGTGCCCTCGTAGATGTCGCCCGGCGTCAGCGTCCGGGTCAGGTCCTCGACTGCCTTGCGGGCGGCGTCGCCCGCGCCGCCGTCCACGGCGGCAATGTAGACCGTGCCGTCCTGCTCGATGTCGATCTTCGCGCCCGTGTCGGCGGTGATCTTCTTGATGGTCTTGCCGCCCGGCCCGATGACCAGGCCGATCTGCTCCGGCTCGATGTGCATCGTGAAGATGCGCGGGGCGTACTGAGACAGCTCCTCGCGCGGGGCGGCGATGGCCTCGGTGATCTTGCCCAGGATGTACAGCCGCGCGTCGCGGGCCTGGGCGAACGCCTGCACGAACACGTCGCGCGGGACGCCGCCGATCTTGGTGTCGAGCTGCAAGGCCGTGATGCCCTCGGCGGTCCCGGCGACCTTGAAGTCCATGTCGCCGGAGAAGTCTTCCATGCCCTGGATGTCGGTCAGCACGGCGTACTTGCGGCCCGTGCCGCCCTCGCCACTGCCTTCGGGGCCTTCGATCAGGCCCATGGCGATGCCCGCGACGGGGGCTTTCAGCGGGACGCCCGCGTCCATCAGCGCCAGGGTCGAGCCGCACGTCGACCCCATCGAGGTCGAGCCGTTCGATTCGAGCACTTCAGACGTCAGCAGCATCGTGTACGGGAACTTCTCCCGCGCGGGGATGACCGCCCGCAGGGCGCGCTCGGCCAAAGCGCCGTGGCCGATCTCGCGCCGCCCCGGCCCGCGCAGGGGCCGCGCCTCCCCGACCGAATAGGGCGGGAAGTTGTAAAAGTGCATGTAGTGCTTTTCGCTGTCTTCTTCTAATGTGTCCACCATCTGGGCGTCGCCGCTGGAGCCTAAGACCAGCGTGGTCAGCACCTGGGTCTGGCCGCGCGTGAACAGGCCGGTCCCGTGGACGCGGGGCAGCAGGCCCACCTCGCAGTTGATCTGCCGGATGTCTGTCGTGCCGCGCCCGTCGGGCCGCTTGCCCTCGGTCAGGATCATGTCGCGGAGCTGGTCCTTGACGGCCTTGTCGGCGGCCTCTTTGATGTCGGCGATGTTGTCCGGGTACTCGCCCTTGAGCTGCTCGACGACGTCGTTGATGAGCAGCGTCAGGCCCGCCTCGCGCGAGGCCTTGTCCGGGTCGGACAGGCCCGCCCGCAGGGTGGTGTTGAAGCGGTCCTGGACGACCTTCAGGATGTCGGCGTGGACGTGGTGCAAGGGGACCTCGGCCTTGGGCTTGCCCACCTTGGCGGCCAGCTCGCGCTGCATGGCGCAGAGCTTCTTGCAGGCCTCGTGGGCGAAGTCCATCGCCTCCAGCATCTTGTCCTCGGAGACTTCGGATGCGCCGGCCTCAACCATCGCGATGGCCTCCTCGGTGGCGGCGACGATCAGGTCCAGGGGGCTTTCCTGCTGCTCGGGGAACGTGGGGTTCAGGATAAACCGGCCCTCGGCGTCCATCCCGACCCGGACGCAGCCGACCGGGCCGTTAAAGGGGATGTCGGAGACCATCAGGGCCGCCGAGGCGGCCGTGACGGCCAGCACGTCGGGCGAGAACTCGGGCTGGTACGAGAGCGGCATGGCGATGACCTGGGTCTCGTTCCGCATCCCGTAGGGGAACAGGGGGCGCAGGGGCCGGTCGATCAGCCGGCAGGTCAGCGTGGCCTTCTCGCCGGGCCGCCCGCCGCGCTTGATGAAGCCGCCGGGGATTTTGCCGGTCGCGTATTTCCGCTCCTCGTAGTCGCAGGTGAGGGGGAAGAAGTCGAGGTGGGACTTCGGCTCTTTCGCCATGGTAGCGGTGGCGAGGACGACGGTGTCGCCGTTGGTGAGCAGGACGGCCCCGCTGGCCTGGAGGGCGAGCTTCCCGGTGGCGATGCGGAGCGTCGCGCCGCACCACTCTGTTTCGACAAAATGTTCCATGTGTTGAGTTCGTTTCTCCTGGGAAAGCCCGCGGGGGAGAGGGGCGGCGTCCAGCGCCGGGGTGGTCTCCCGCCGTCAGGGCAGGCGGTCAAGCTGCCCCCAAACAAAATCAAACAAAACGCCCCCCGCGCCGCTGGGGTCGCCGGGGGGCATTTTGTTTGTCGTTCTGTTTCGGGGGCGTCGTTCTGCTTCGGGGGCCGCGCCGGGCGTCGTGGCCGGGCGGGGCCGGAAATCTGGAAGCCTAAGTCTTAGTACTTGCTCCGAATGCCCAGCTTGCCGACGAGCTGGCGGTAGCGGCTGATGTCTTTGGCGGCGAGATAGTTGAGAAGGCGGCGCTGCCGCCCGATCTGCACCATCAGGCCGCGCCGGGTGTGGTTGTCGTGCCGGTGCAGCTTGAGATGTTCGGTCAAGTTCTTGATCGAGGCGTTCAGCAGCGCGACCTGGACTTCGGGCGAACCCGTGTCCACGTCGTGCGTCTTGTTGTCGCCGATCACGACTTCCTTTTGTTCTTTGAGCAGAGCCATGGAGCCTGCGTCCTCCCTACGGTAGTTGGAATCCTGTTTGTAATCGGCCCAGTATACCGCGCCCGGCGGCGCAATGTCAAGCAGGCCCTTCCCATTCTGTCCGCCACCCAGGCGGCGAGAAGGAAAACCCACCGCCGCCGTGGAACCTCGCAAGTACGCCTCAAAAAGGGCGCACCGATCAGTTCAACGGGGAGCAGTCTTTGGCATCCGTCACCCTCGCGCACGTCGTCAAGCGCTACGACAAGACCGTCGCCGTCCAGGACCTCAGCCTCGACATCCGCGACAAAGAGTTCATGGTCCTGGTCGGCCCGTCCGGCTGCGGCAAGACCACCGCCCTGCGGATGATCGCCGGCCTGGAGGAGATCACCCAGGGCACCATCCAGATCGGCGAGCGGGTCGTCAACGACGTCTCGCCCAAAGACCGCGACATCGCCATGGTCTTCCAGAATTACGCGCTCTATCCCCACATGACCGTCGGCGACAACATGGCCTTCGGGCTGAAGTTGCGCCGGGTCCCCAAGGCCGAGATCGCCCGCCGCGTCGGCGAGGCCGCCGCCCTGCTGGGCATTGAGACGCTGCTTGGGCGGCGCCCCGCCCAGCTCTCGGGCGGCCAGCGCCAGCGCGTCGCCCTGGGCCGGGCCATCGTGCGCGAGCCGCAGGTGTTCCTGATGGACGAGCCTCTGTCGAATCTGGACGCCAAGCTGCGGGTGCAGACGCGGGCGGAGATCATCAAGCTGCACCGGCGGCTCGGCATCACCATGGTCTACGTCACCCACGACCAGGTCGAGGCCATGACCATGGGCGACCGCATCGCGGTGATGCAGGGCGGGCTGCTCCAGCAGGTCGCGCCGCCGATGGAGATATACGCCCACCCCGTCAACATGTTCGTGGCCGGCTTCATCGGGACCCCCTCGATGAACTTCGTGCGCGGCACGCTCCGAAGGTCCCCCGAAGGGTACGCCGTGGAGGGCGCGGGCTTCTCCGTGGCGGCCCCGCCCGCCGCGCCCGACACATTGGCCGCCTACGTGGACAAGCCCGTCGTCTTGGGCGTCCGCCCCGCCGACATCTTCGACAAGGGCCTGCGTAACCCCGTCGAGGCCGCGCCCGGCAACACCGTCCGCACGACCGTGGACGTGTCCGAGCCGATGGGGGACATCGTGACGTTCTACCTCACGTGCGGCCCGGACACGCTGGTCGCGACCATCGACGCCGACACGCAGGCTAGGGACGGGCAGACGCTGGACATCGTGCTGGACCTGTCCAAGTGCCACCTGTTCGACCCCGACACCGAGCAGGTCCTGGCATGAAGACGCAGACACCCGACTCCCCCCTTTGCCCCGCCTGGCGTGGCAGCCGGCGGCAGCTTCTGGGCGCGGCGACGGTCTGGGCGGGCGCGGTCTTCGCCGGGTGCGCCCCCCGAGGCGGCGTGCCCGGCGCGCGCGTGACGCTGACGCAGTGGTATCACCAGTATGGCGAGACGGGGACCCAGCAGGCCGTGCTGCGCTACGCCCAGGACTACCACCGGCTGCACCCCGACGTCGCCGTGCAGATCGCCTGGGTGCCCGGCGACTACGGCACCAAGCTGTCCACCGCGCTGCTGACGGCGGGCGGGCCGGACGTTTTCGAGGGCCAGGTCACGGCGGCCATGGTGGGGGCGGGCCAGGTCGCCCCGCTCGACGACCTGTTCCCGCCCAACGTGCGCGCCGACTTCACGCCGCGCGACCTCGCCGCGAACACCGTCGGCGGCAAGATCTACGGCGTGAAGACGCTGGACGACACGGGCATTCTCTACTACCGCCCCAGCCTCTTGCAGGCGGCGAACGTCGCGCCGCCCGCCACGCTGGGCGCGCTGCTCCAGGCGGCGAAGGCGCTGACGACGCCGGCCCGCAAGGGCCTGTTCATCGGCAACGACGGCGGCGTGGCGGCCTTGATCAACATCGCCCCCTGGTCGGCGGGCAGCGACTTCCTCGTAGACGACAGAATCGTCTTCGACAACCCGCGCACCGTGGCCGCCTATGAGGGCCTGCGGGCACTGGGCGATTCGGGCGCGCTGCTGATCGGTGCCCCGACCGACTGGTGGGACCCGTCCGCCCTGGTCCAGGGCCTCGCGGCCATGCAGTGGGGCGGCCTGTGGGCCTACCCGGCCATCCACAGGGCCCTGGGCGGCGACGTCGGCGGCATGGCCTGGCCCGCCCTGGACGCGGCGGGGCAGCCCTCCACGTTCCTCGGCGGCTGGGCCGCCATGGTCAACGCCCAGGGTCCGAACATCGACGAGGCGAAGAAGTACGTCCGCTGGCTCTGGATCGAGAACAAAAAGGCGCAGACCGATTGGTGCCTCTCCTACGGCTTCCACGTGCCGCCCCGCATCAGCGTCGCCCGGCAGGCGGCGGCCCTGCGCGCCCCGGTCGCCGCCCAGGCCGCGCACGATGTGGCCGCCTACGGGCGCGCGCTGCCGCCGGTGTGGAACGCCGCCATGGGCACGGCCCTGACCGACGCCGTGACCAACATCGTCAAGCTGGGCCGGCCCGCCGCGCCCGAAGTCGCCCAAGCCGCCGGCCGGTGCCGGCGCGAGCTGGGCCGCGCCCTGGAGTAACCCCCTATGGCCGTCACGGTCCCCCAAAAAACCGCCGCACCCAAAGCCGGGCGCGGCGACAGGTCGGCGACGCTGGCGTTCTGGGCGTTCGTCGCCCCGTCGCTGCTGGGGCTGACCGTGTTCACGCTGATCCCCATCGTCTGGGGCTTCCTGCTCAGCCTCTCGCACGCGCAGAACACCATCCACCCCGGCCACTTCATCGGCCTGCGGAACTACGCCGACCTGCTGACCGACGAGTCGTTTTTGCGGTCGCTGGTGACGGTCGTGCTGTTCGCGCTGTTCATCGTGCCGCTGACCTTTGCGACCTCGCTGGGCCTGGCCCTGCTGGTCAACCGCGTCGGCTGGGGGCGCGGGTTCTTCCGCACGGTCTTCTTCATCCCCTCCGCCGTCTCCTACGTGGTGGCCTCGCTGATCTGGCGGGTGAGCCTGTACAACGGCCTGTCGTTCGGCTTCATCAACCACCTGCTGCTCGGCCTGGGCGTCATCCACGCCCCCATCGCCTGGATCGGGACCGTCAGCCCACCCTGGTACTGGCTCGTGCTGGTCTCGGTGCGGCTGTGGCTCCAGGTCGGCTTCTTTATGATCATCTTCCTGGCAGGCTTGCAGGAGATACCCCGGTCGCTCTACGAGGCCGCATCGGTGGACGGGGCCGGCTCGGGCTGGCCGATGCTGCGCCACATCACCCTGCCGCAGCTCCGGGCGACGTCCATCTCGGTCCTGCTGCTGAACCTGATCGCCGCCTTCCAGGCGTTCGACGAGTTCTACAACATCCTGGGCGGTACGGCGGCCTCGGTGGGCAACGCCGCGCTGGCCCGCCCCCCACTGGTGTATCTTTACTCGCTGGCCTTGAGCGACCAGGACTTCGGGCGCGGCGCGGCGGGCGGCTTCATCCTGACCGCCCTGATCGTCACCATCACCCTGGTCCAGGGCCGTATCTTCGGGTTCGGGGAGTCGAAATAAAGAGGAACTGCCGATGAAGACGCGCGTGTTGACAGGTCTGCCCCGCTCCGTCCTGCTCCTGCTGCTGGCGGGTCTGTTTTTGGTGCCGTTCTACCTGATCGCGCGCAACGCGCTGATGACGGATGACCAGATCACGTCGCCGCACTGGGCATGGCTGCCGCCCGCGCCGCACTGGGCGAACTTCGGCGAGCTGTTCCACGACCCCACCCAGCCGGTCGCGCCGATCGTGACGGGGCTTGTCAACTCGTCGGTCATCGCGGTCGTGACGCTGGTGCTCCAGATGCTGTTCTCGTCCATGGCGGGCTACGCGCTGGCCCGCATCCCCGCGCGCGGGCGCAACGTCGTCTTCTCGCTGATCCTGGCGACGCTGATGATCCCGAGCGCGGTGACATTCGTGCCGACGTTCGCCGTGACGGCTTATCTCGGCGGCGTCAACACGCGCTGGGGCATCATCGCGCCGGGCGTCTTCAGCGCCTTCTCGATCTTTCTGTTCCGGCAGTTCTACCTGCGCTTCCCCACCGAGATCGAGGAGGCGGGGCGGCTCGACGGCCTGAGCTACTTCGGGGTCTACTGGCGGCTGCTGCTGCCGAACTCGGTCAACATCCTGATGGCGCTGGGCGTCCTGACGTTCATCGGGAGCTGGAACTCGTTTTTGTGGCCCCTGCTGATCGGGCGCGACCCGTCGGCCTGGACAATCCAGGTAGTGCTGTCCACGTTTCTGACGTCTCAGACCCTGAACCTGGCCCAGCTCTTCGCCGCCGCCGTCGTGGGTGTCGCCCCCCTGGTGCTCGTGTTCCTGGTCATGCAGCGCTATATCGTTGAGGGGGCCAAATTCTCCGGCGGCAAAGAGTAAGCAGAAGAATACGCCGGGGCGTCAAGCCAGGGAAGCCGCCCAAGCCTGGTCCATCCCCGCCTTGCAGTCGCGCAGAGTCTGCTCCAAATCGCCCTCCCAGAGCGCATCCGGGACGTCAGCGGAAAATATCTCGACCGAGTACGCGCCCGAAAACCCCGACTCGCGGACGGCGCGCAGGAAGGCCAGCAATGGTATCTCGCCCCGGCCCGGAACCAGCCGGTCCCGGAACGAGCGCGGGGTGCGCCAGTCGCTGACCTGTACCACGAAGATGCGGTCACCGCAGACGCCGATCTCGCGCGCGAGGTCGGCGTTCTGCCAGACGTTCCAGCAGTCGAGGCACAGGCCGAAGGCGGGGTGGTCTACGGCCCGGATAATCTCCATCGCCTGCGCCACGGTCCAGATCGCCGTCTCGACGTTCGCGATGGACGGGTTCAGCGGCTCCAGGGCGAGCCGGACGCCGTGGTCGGCGCAGTGTTCGGCCAGCGCCCGGTATTCACGGGCGCAGGCGTCTATGACCCGCTGCACGTCGCCGCCGGGGGCGATGCCCGTGTTGGTGACGAAGGCCGCCTGGGCCGCGAAGGGGGCCAGGCGCTCGACCGATTGACGGAAGCGCGAGACCCGCGCGGCGACGTCCGATGGCTCCGGCTGGGACAGGCTCGGGAACAGGGTGCGGACGGCGGGCTGGACGCTCGAAACCGTCAGCCCGTGCGCGCCGGGCAGCCGCATCTGCTCCGCCGACCGGGTCGGGTCCAGCTTAAACTCACAGACCTCGATGGCCCCGGCCCCCAGACGCGCGTAAGCCGCGACGTCCCGCTCGAACGCCCAGGGGTTGGTGGTGAACTCGCTGATGCCCAGCAGGTAGCCCGCGTCTGTCATCCGGTGATCCTCCTCACATAGGTTCCTGTTTAGGTCTCTTTTAGGTCTCTATCCCCGGAATCGGGCGGCGTGACGCGCGATGGAACGTCCGGGCGCGCGATTCGGTTGAAGCAGGGGTAGTATCTGCTGGGGAAATGGATGACCGAACCAACAGCAGCCGGTGGATTGGAAGAGCGGCGCGCGGCCTTTGCGGGCCTCGCCCGGCGGCACGAGGCGGACCTGGTGCGGGCGGCCCGCCGCCTGTGCCGGGGCGACGACGACCGGGCGCAGGACCTGGTGCAGGACGCCCTGATCCGGGCCTATCTCGCCTACACCGGCGACCGCGTGGACCATGAGCGGAACCTGCGCGCGTGGCTGCTGCGGATTCTGACCAATCTCTTCATCAACGATTACAAACGGCGGCAGAAATGGGAAGCCGACATCGACGTCGAGACCCTGACGCGCGGCGGCGAGACCGGTCCGGCCTCGACACACGCCGCGCCCGCCGACGTGCCCGGCGTCGCCCTGATGGACGCCACGCTGGACGAGGAACTGGAACGGGCGCTGGGCATGCTGTCGGACCCGCTCCGCCTGTGCGTCATCCTGGTGGACATGGAAGGCCTGGATTACGCCGAGGCCGCCGCCGCCTTGGGCGTCCCCATCGGCACCGTCCGCTCGCGGCTGTCGCGTGCGCGGATGCAGCTCCACGACCGATTGATGGACTATGCCCGCCGCCGAGGCATCCTTTAGAAGTCCGTTGAGGCAAAAACACCCATGACGCCCAACCCTCACGATCTCAAGCCCTGCCCACACATGCGCGTCCTCGTCTCGTCCTGGCTGGACGGGGCGCTGACGGGGCTAGCCCGCTGGTACACCGAGTTCCACATCGCCCACTGCCCGCAGTGCCGGTCGTCTCTCCCGTTCCTGCGGGCGCTGCACAGCCGCCTGACCCAGATGGGCGCAGACTCGCCCGAAGCCGTCCTCGCGCCCGAGCACTGGGAGCAAGTCGAGGCCGCGTGGCAAGGCGCGGACAGCGGCACCGCCTGACGGACTTCCGAAACAGTCTGCGCGAGCGGCATAAAAAAAGCCCGGCCAGCCCCTGACGGGAATGGCCGGGCTTTCGTCGGCGGGGGCTACTTGGCGGCGGCACGCTTACTCTGGCCGCGACCCAGGCCGCGCTTGAAGGGAGCGCGGTGGACGATCTCGGTGTAGTCCAGGCCCGCCGCGGTCAGGGCCTTGTGCCAGGAGTCGAAGCGGCGGCGGGCCGCCGTGATCAGGGTGATGTCTTCCTGCTCCATGTTCTTGGCGTTCAGCTCTTTGCCGTCGCGGTGGAACTCGCGGACCATGTCGAGGATGCGCGCGTCGTCCCACTCGCGGTACTTGCGAATCTCGTCGTAGTTCAGGCCGGACGCCTCCAGGGCCTCGCGCCACGAGCCGAAGTGGCTCTTCTTGGTGGCCGCAGCGGCGAGCTGCGGGTCCACGTTCAGGCAGACGTTGCGCCAGGACAGGTCCACCCCTTGGGAGTGCAGGTCCTGGACGCGGGCGACGATCCGCTCGCGGGTCCAGGACTTGTAGCGCCGGATCAGGTCGTAGTCCAGCCCGGCGAACCGGACTGCTGTTTCCCAGGTCCCGAAGTAGCGGGTGGCGGCGCGCAGGAGCGAGAGGTTGCTGCCGGCGACGCTGGAGTAGTTCAGGTTCTCACCGGACTCGTACATGCTGAGAATCTCAAGGGCAATCGCGTCTTTGTTCCATTTCCGATGCATGGGACAGTCTCCTGTGGTGGTGTAGTCTCCGGGATCGGCCCGGAGGTAACGCCGCGCGCACGGCAATGGGACGTCGCGTGTGAAGCCTCTCGCGGGAAAGGACAGGTGTGTCAGCTTTTGTACTGCTTTGCGTATCGCTCTCGTTGCGACATTAAGATTATACTCTCATTCTTGCCGGCAGTCAACGGTTTTATATAAAAGTTTTGTTAAGTTTCGGTTAAGTTCTGCCCGGATTTTGTGCTAGAATAGCCGCAACAGGAAACGACGGAAAGTGGAACCCATGTCAAGCAGCCCGCAAAGCGTCCCCGTAGCCGACCACATCGCCCGGCTGCGGCCCTACGTGCCGGGCAAGCCCATCGAAGAGGTGCAGCGCGAGCTGGGCCTGCGCGACGTCGTCAAGCTCGCCTCCAACGAGAATCCCCTGGGGCCGTCCCCGCGCGCCCTGGAAGCCCTGGCCCGAGCGGCGGCGGGCGTCGCCTTGTATCCCGAGGGCAGCGCGCCAGCCCTGCGCCGGGCAGTATCCCGGTTGCAGGGCGTACCCGAAGATTGTCTGGTCTTCGGCAACGGCAGCGACGAGGTCCTGCACCTGCTGGCCCTGACGTTCTTGCAGCCCGGTGACGAGACCGTGCAGGGCGACCCGTCGTTCGCCATGTACGACATCTATGCGACACAGATGGATGCGGTTCCCGTCTTAGTCCCGCTGAAGAACTACACGCATGATTTAGACGCGATGGCGGATGCCGTGACCGACAGGACGCGCATGGTCTTCCTCGCCAACCCCAACAACCCGACCGGGACGTTCGTGCGCGGCGCGCAGGTCGAGAAGTTCCTGGACAGATTGCCGCCGCGTGTCCTGGTCGTGCTGGACGAGGCCTACGACGAGTACGTCACGGACCCCGACAAGCCCGACCTGCGCCCCCACGTCCTGGCGGGCCGCAACGTCGTCATCCTGCACACCTTCTCCAAGGCCTACGGCCTGGCCGGCCTGCGCGTCGGCTACGGCATCACCACGCCCGAGATCGCCGCCCTGCTGAACCGCGTCCGCTCGCCCTTCAACGTCAACATCCCCGCCCAGGCCGCCGCCGTGGCGGCGCTGTCGGACACAGACCACGTCGCCCGCACGGTCGCGCTGAACGCGGAGGGCCGGAATTACTTCTACTCGGAGTTCGAGCGCATGGGCCTGGACTACGTCCCCAGTGAGGGCAACTTCGTCCTGGTAGACACGGGCCGCGACGGGCGCGAGGTCTTCCAGGCCTTGCAGCAGAAGGGCGTTATCGTCCGCGCGACTCACGGTATGGGGCTGCCCCGCCACATCCGCGTCTCCACAGGGACCATGCCCCAGAACGAGCGCTTCCTCACCGCCCTTAAAGAAGTGCTGACTTGAGATGACCAGCGTTTACCTCGATGTTTGCTGCCTCAACCGCCCGTTCGATGACCAGACGCAGGGCCGTGTTCGTCTGGAAGCGGTTGCAGTCCTGACGGTTCTGAAGCGAGTTGAGTATGCCGAGTTGCTGGCATCGGCAGCACGGTCATCCAAGCGGAGATAAACAAGAACCGGGATCAAGAACACAAAGCGCGCCTCCAACAGCTTGCCGGCACTGCAAGCGAATCGGTTTCTATCGGACTGGAACAAGTTCAACGAGCCGGTGAGTTAGGGAAACTCGGCTTCCAATTTTTTGACGCACTGCACATCGCCCGTGCCGAAGCGGCGGGGGCCGATGTCTTACTCACGACGGATGACCGCTTCCTCCGCCTCGCGCTCCGCGTGAGCATAAAGCTGACAGTCAGAGTCGCCAATCCCGCAGATTGGCTCATGGAGATCATAGACAATGACGGAAGAAATGACGGCGGAGCAAATCCGGCATCACGGCCTGGAAGCCCTCAAGCGCGAACTAGGCGTTGTCGGGATGGTACGTTTTTTGCAGCAGTTCAGCAACGGGAAGGGTGATTACTCCGTTGAGCGGCACGAGTGGCTGGACAAGCTGACGCTGGAAGAGATCATGGAACAGATCAACGCCTCGCGGCGGGAGAAATCGGAATGACCGAGACTAAGCGCCCGATCACCGCCGATGACCTGCTGACATTGCAGAACGTAGGGGACCCGCAGATCTCGCCGGACGGCGCGCGGGTCGCCTTCGTCCGCACCGTCACGGACTTGGACAAGAACAAATATCGGGGCGAGATATGGCTCGTGCCCGCCGACGGGAGCGGGCCGCCGTGCCGGTTCACCGGGGGCAAGGACAGCGCGGGCGAACCGCGCTGGTCGCCGGACGGGGCGCGGCTCGCGTTCGTCTCGGACCGCGAGGACGAGGCGGCGCAGGTGTTCATCATCCCCGCCGACGGCGGCGAGGCGTTGGCCTTGACGCATCTGGAGCCGGGGTCGGTGCAAGGCCTGCGCTGGTCGCCGGACGGAGCCAAGATCGCATTCCTGTACCGGGCGACGCCGCAGGCATACACAAAAAAAGCCGTCGAGGAGCGCAAAACGAAAGGCCTGTCCGACCCGCCGCGCGTCCACACGCGGCTGTTCTACCGCCTGGACGGCTTCGGGTACTTCGACGGGTCGTACCCGCAGGTCTATGTCGCCGATGTCGCAACGGGCGAAGCTAAGCCGCTGACGGGCGGCGAGTTCGGGTGCAGCGACATCGCCTGGTCCCCCGACGGCCAAACGCTGGCGTTTCTGTCTGACCGGCGGCCCGACGGGGACGCCCTGGGGCTGGCCGACGAGCAGATATGGACCGTGCCCGTCGGGGGCGGCGATCTGACGCAAATCCCCGCCCCGCGGGGTGAGAAGGGCGGCCTGTGCTGGTCGCTGGACGGGCAGACGTTCGCCTACACCGGCAACCCTAACCCCGCGGATCAATGGGGGACCAACAACAGCCGCGTCTTCCTGCTGCCGGTCGGGGGCGGCGAAACGGCGCGCGACCTGACCGGCCACACCGACAAAGCCGTGGGGACGCTGACCATCGCGGATGTCGGCGGCGCGGGCGGCGAGGCCCTGGCCTGGAGCGCGGACGGGGCGCGGCTGTTCTTCCCGGTCAGCGAGAACGGCGACACGCGGGTCTACAGCATCAGCAGCATGGGTGGGGACGACGGCAAGCTCACGCCGCTCACGCCTGCGGGCCGTGTCGTCGGCGGCTTCAGCGTCGCGGGCGGCGCGCTGGCTTATACGCTTGGCTCCCCCACCCTGCCCGCCGAAGTGTTCGTCAACGACCGGCAGGTCTCCGACCTGAACCAGGCCTGGGTCGGCGAGATCGCGCTCCAGCCTCCCACCCCGTTCGCGCTGGATAACGGCGCGGGCGGGACCGTGCCCGGCTGGTTCCTGCTGCCGCCGGGCCACGTCGCCGACGGCACGGCCCCCCTGGTGCTTTATGTCCACGGCGGGCCGCACTTGCAGTACGGCAACACGCTGTTCCACGAGCTTCAGTGGCTGGCCGCGCAGGGCTACGTTGTCGCCTACGCGAACCCGCGCGGCTCCAAGGGCTACGGCGAGGCACACACCAAAGCCATCAAAGGCGACTGGGGCGGCCCGGCCCTGGCCGACATGGAGCGCGTCGCCGACGAGGCCATCGCGCGCGGCTACTGCGACCCCAGCAAGACCGCCATCATGGGCGGCTCTTACGGCGGCTACCTGACGGCCTGGGCAGTCGGCCACACGGACCGCTTCGCCTGCGCCGTCGCCGACCGGCTGGTCGGCAGCCTGCCGTCGATGAGCGGCACGTCGGACTTCCCCTGGTCGCATGGGACGTACTACGGCGGCAACGCGTGGGACGACCCCGCCGATCTGTGGCGTCACTCGCCCCAAGCCTACGCCGGCCAAATCCACACGCCGCTGCTCTTGATCCACTCCGACGGCGACCTGCGCTGCCCCATCGGCCAGGCCGAGGAGCTGTTCGCCGCCCTGCGCCTCCAGCGCAAGCCCGTCGAGTTCGTCCGCTACCCCGCCTCCACGTCGCACGGCCTGTCCCGCAGCGGCCCGCCTGACCTGCGCCTGGACCGCCTGCGCCGCAACCTGGGCTGGCTGGACAAGCACCTCAAAGGAGGCACGGGCGAGAAGTGAGCAGCGAGTGGCGGATTATGTCGTGATGCGGGCAGACGCGGACCGGGAGCAGGTTCAGGAGGTACAAGGGGCGTTCCAGAGCGGGGATACGGAACGAACCCCATCTGTGGGGTCGAGCGGGCCGTCATCGCCGCCACGGGGACGGCTTCGTAAAGAGGACCGGGCTACATGACGGTCGCGTCCGAGGAGCATCTTGCACCGACCGCCGGCGCGGACAGGTTGTTGGTGGAAGTCCACTCCAATCCCGAAATGGCACTCAAAGATGGCAGGCAGTCCATCACCATCCCGCCTTCCAAGCTTTCCAGGCCCTGATGCGCGAACTCGCGTCATCGGCGGGGCGATGGGGCGCAGGCTGTGACTCTGCTTCGTACACGGCAAATCAACGCAAGTCAAAGGTGACGTCGGCGCGTCGAGGTTCAGGTGTCGAGACGGCTAGGGCGGGATGAAGCTCTTCTGCAACGGCGAGCAGTTGGATTTCCTTCTCTGGGTCTAGGGCTGAAGCTGGCGGCAAATGGATGATAACGATGCCGCCGAACACGATCTCCCAGTGGCCCCCATCGCCCTTTATCCGGCGGAGGAAGACTTGAAGCTCTTCCGAACCTGCTACCTCCAGCGGCAGCAAAAAATCGTAGACGCGGAGGCCGGATTTCTCGACGAGTTGTTGGAAATCAAGGCCGCGCCCGAGGCGTCTGCTCGCTTGAATGACATCGCGGAAGAACAATGGTTCTTCCAGCAGTACAGGCGTCTCTTCCAGGCGGTACTGGCCGTTGCCTAGCGGCGTCATCAGAAGATGGGCCGTCGCAGACTCCTTCGGAAAACTGACCTTGTAATCCTTCACGCCCGCTCCTCATACGCCAGCAGTTCGGCGCGGTGCTCCTGGTCGGCCTCCGCGAGTGCTAGATCCTCCACTCCATGTTCCGCAACGTAAGCCTTTAAAATGTATCTCAAAACGTCAGGGTTGGGTCAAGTTCCTGCCAGCGTCGGAACCAGAGCAAGCCTGACGCCAATTTGATCAGGGCCAGGTAGCGATCCGCCCGCTTCTCGTAGCGCACCAGCAGG
>JAABUZ0100002295.1_pt1 | contig 32315 bp, 22 predicted proteins | sample 5562091 | NCBI WGS metagenome assembly JAABUZ01 (sample SAMN12813069, study PRJNA571459) | rock metagenome | isolation source: Antarctica rocks | place: Antarctica: Victoria Land, Linnaeus Terrace sud | collected 2015-12-21
ACCTCAGCTACCACCAACCTCGTCATCGACGTGTCGGGGTACTTCGCCCCCTAGTCGCTGCCTCCCCGGGCCATCGCCCGCAACAGGCACGGCTCCACGAGTGGCACACGGTGGCCGGTCTCCTCACCAGGGGACCGGCCACCGTTGCTTTACGTGGCCGTGCAGCGCTGCCGTGCCGAAGATCACGACCTCTCCAGTGGGGAATGAACGGCTACTGGCTGCACATCAGGGGCGCCACCACGCAAACCTGGGTGCCTCGGTAACAGGCTCGTCTGCTGGAAAAGGCGGCTCGATGGGTGCTCAACACCCCACTGAGCCGCTTTTGCTCATTGCCAGGTTCCACCAAGGGGTACTCACGAGCGTTGAGGTCCTTCCCGCAGTATCCACGGCCCTCCGGGCTCCCACCGAAAATGAAAACTGCCGTGGACGATCCACCCGACCACAGTAACTGCGGCACTGCGGGCCATCACCGAGAATGAACATAGTTACACCTCTTTTTGCGACCGCAGTCGCCGTCACTGTGCCATCCGACGGCAGTCGGAGGCATAGTCAACCAGTCGCCGATGTTCTTTTTCAGGGAAGCGTCGATGCCCCGCGGGGGCACCCCCGAGGGATGAAGAGCATGCCATTCCTGTGGAACCACGCGGGGAGTCCGCGAAGGCGGACTTTGCCGGGTCAGGCGCGACTTCAGTCGCTGGCCGCGCCTGACCACCGAGGCGGAGATTATCAAACAGCCGGTGACTCTCCTTTTTTCAGGGCAATCGGAGGCTTTTACAACTGGCCGCCGATGTTCGACTTCCGGCACACCAGGTAAACTCTACAAAACAGCATTCGGACGACACCAAGGGACATGGCAGATGCAGCGAACTTCCCTAGTCGGTCAGAACTGGCGGCAACAACACACGCGCCCCGATCTCCGACGAGCCGCGCTGGCGGGAACCACGGCTATCGCAGCGTGGATCGTGGCGCAGTGGCTCGACATCACCCTCACATCCAACAACTACGACGACGTACAGTTGCTCGGTACCGCCTTCGGACGTGTCACAGCTTGGAAGTCTGTCGGTTTCGTGATCCACACGCTCAACGGCGTCCTGTTTGGCATTACCTATGCCACGGTGGCGGAACCGCGCCTTTCCGGCCCAGGCTGGAGGCGTGGCCTCATCGCCGCCGAGATCGAGTGTCTGGCGCTGTCAACACTGACGCCATTGGTTGACCGCTGGCACCCCGCTGTACGCGACGGTCGTATGGCGCCAATGGCCACACCGCTTGCGCTCTTGCAAGCAATTTGGCGGCACGCCGTCTTCGGTGTCGTCCTCGGAACAGTCTATCGCCCGAAACCCAAGGCGTGAAGAGACAAGCCGTCTCATCTCATCATCCCCACCACCATCTGACACGGGCTTTCCCCAGGCACGCGGAGAGACGGCGAAGCCAGAGAGGTCTCCCGCTCCACGGTACAATACAGAGAATCGACGTTCCACCTATCAGGGAGCATTCCTGCCCGATGACTGTTCCAGGCGTTCTTCTCGAGTTGCGGCCAGGTATGCCCCTGCTGTTCGGCGGCAATCGCGTCACCTACGTCTCCGAGGCACTCGCCAGGGCGTTTGAGCCGGGAGATCGCCTGATCGTCGTACAAACGACCGGTGACATCCTCCACATCCCGGCAGCGCAGCAACAGATCGCCGATACCGCCGTCGGTCGCGCACGCGAGGCCTTTGCTGATCTTCGGACGCTGCCCGAAGAACGCGCCGAACGCTTCTATGACGAGTTTGGCAGTCGTCTGGCAGACGATGGCATCTGGAGCAAGGTCGTCGCGGCCAATGACGACGACGTTGTACGGGCGCGAGCACGCGGCCGTTCGACGACGCGACTTTTGATAACCCCATCGATGCGGAACCGGATGCTCGACGGTCTCGGTCGGTGGCGGGCGATGGTTCCCTCCCGGTACCGCACCACGGAACGCGTTGAGCACATGGGATGGAAGGTCGAGCAGGTACGTGATGGCGTGGGTGTGGTGGGGTTCGTCTTTGAAGGTCGCCCGAATGTCCTGGTAGACGCCACCGGCATCCTGCGGACCGGCAACACCACGGCCCTACGCATCGGCAGTGATGCCCTCGGAACCGCCAGGGTACTCGTGTCGCTGGCACTGGCCCCAGCGCTCGCCGCGGCGGGCCTGCCCGAAGGGGCCGTCACGCTGATTGAGAGCACCGAGCACGCGGCGGGGTGGGCCTTATTCGCGAACACTGGCCTGTCGCTTGCCATCGCTCGTGGCTCGGGCGCCACGGTCGAGCAACTGGGGGCGATCGCCCGACAGGCCGGGGTGCCCGTCAGCCTCCACGGAACCGGTGGCGCCTGGATGATCGTGGATGAGACAGCGGAGCCAGCCTACCTACGATCGGTGGTGTACCACTCGCTCGATCGGAAGGTGTGCAACACGCTCAACGTAGCCTGCTTTGTCGAAGCGTCCGTGGAGACGTTGCTTCCCGTATTTCTCGCGGCCGTCGCCGCTCGTGGCACACAGCTTGGCCACGGCTACAAGCTCCATGTCACGCCTGACGCCATGCCGTACGTCCCACACGAGCTCTTTGAGCGCAGCACCACGGTGGTACGGGCGGGGGGACCGGCGGACGAACCGATCGCGGAACCGTGGGACGTGCAGGCACTGGGCCACGAGTGGGAGTGGGAGCGTACGCCCGAAGTGACGGTGCATATCACAAAGGATGTCGACGAAGCCGTCGGGCTGTTCAATCAGCACTCTCCCCGGTTCATCGCGTCGCTCATCAGTCAGGATCAGGAGATACACGACCGCTTTTTCCGCTCCATCGACGCACCCTTTGTGGGCAATGGCGTGACCAGGTGGGTGGATGGGCAATTCGCACTGAACCGACCCGAGCTGGGCCTGACGAACTGGCAGCATGGCCGTCTCCTGAGTCGGGGTGGGATTCTCACGGGCGATGGCGTCTATACCTTACGGCTGCGCGTCCACCAGACCGACCCCGAGGTGCATCAATAAATGAGAGACCGCATACGTTCAGCAGGTACGGCAAGACTCCTCCTGATGGGCTGGATACTCGTCCTCGCGGGCTTTGCCGTCACCCACAGCGCCGGCATCCTCGACTATTTTGCTGGCGCGGCGGTCTTTGCCGGGTTTCTGTTCGCATCATTTCTCGTCTGGATCGCCGTCTTCGCACTGACCGCCTTCCTGATCGGCCGTGCTCGCCAGCGGCAACAGAAGTCGGGACGGTAGGCGTCACGGTGCGCTACCGCATGCTTGTGGCCGATATTGACGGAACGCTGCTGACGAGCCAGGGAACACTGACCGACGGCACGAAGGAGGCCGTACGGGCAGCAGTGGCCGCCGGATGCATCGTCACCCTTGCCACAGGACGGCGCTTCGCCTCGGCCAGTCCCATAGCCGATGAGCTTGGCCTCGAACTGCCAATTGTGCTCCACAATGGGGCACTGGTAAAAGACTCCCTGACCGGCGAGATTTTCCATCACGACCACCTCTCGATCGAGGCGACCGAGCTAGCGATCACCGCCTGCGTCGCTACAGGGGTCCAGCCGATCCTGTACGAAAACGCCTTTCTTGGCCACGGGATGTTTGCAGGCCCAGAAGAACTGGATGGGCCGTACGCAGGACCATACCTTGCGCGAGCGGGCGATCTCCTCACGCGGTGTCCGCACGACCGGCTCCTGCCCACCGAACCACCGCTCCAGCTGTCCGCTTACGACGATGAACAGAAGATCGCCATGCTCCAGCAGCAACTGGTGTTTCCTGAATGCCGCACCGTCACATCGCCCACCACCACCGGCGGTCACTTTCTGGAGCTCCTCAGTGCGCACTCCTCCAAAGCAACGGGCATCGCGCACCTGGCTCAGCGGTTTGGCCTGACGATGGATGAAGTAGTCGCGGTCGGCGACAACTTCAACGACGTGGAGATGCTGCGGGAGGTCGGTCTGGGCATCGCGATGGCAAACGCGCCCGAAGCGGTACGCCGCCAGGCACGCGAGGTGACTGCCAGCAACGACGAGGACGGCGTGGCACGGGTGATCGAGCACTATATCCTTAGATGACCGCCTGCCTCTCAGGTTGGGCGGTCGGCGCTGGGACGTCCGTATGGCGGAATTGCGTGGCGTAGATATCGTAATACTTTCCCCGTGCCGCAAGCAGACTCCGATGCGTACCACGCTCGACCACCTGGCCACCATCGATCACCAGCAGCAGATCGGCACTGATGATGGTGGACAGCCGATGCGCCACCACGAATGAGGTGCGGCCGTTCAGCAGCCGCGCGAGTGCCTGCTGGATCAAAAGCTCGGTCTGCACGTCGACGCTCGATGTCGCCTCGTCCAGAATCAAAATGCGCGGATCCGCCAGCAGCGCACGCGCGAACGAAAGCAGTTGCCGCTGTCCGACCGAGAAGTTGTTGCCACGCTCCATGACCGGCGTGTGATAGCCCTCGGGCAAACGACTGATGAAGTCATCGGCGTTCACCATGCGAGCGGCGTGCCGCACCTCGTCTTCGGTCGCGTCGAGCCGACCATAACGAATGTTGTCGAGCACGGTGCCGGAGAACAGAAACGTGTCCTGCAAGACGAGTCCCATCTGGCAACGGAGAGAACTGAAGGTGACGTCACGGACGTCGTAGCCGTCAATCGTGACGCGGCCTGACTGCACATCGTAGAAGCGTGTGACGAGATTGATGATCGAACTTTTGCCTGCGCCCGTCGGCCCGACCAGGGCCACGGTCATGCCCGGCTCAGCCACAAAGTTCACATCACGCAGCACGGGTACGCCTGGCTTGTAGCCGAACACGACGTGGTCGAAGACGAGCCGCCCCGTTACCGGTGGAAGCACCATCGCCTCCGGGTCTTCGCGAACGGTGACGGGCGTATCAAGCAACTCGAAGACACGCTCGCCACCAGCCATCGCCGCCTGGAAGGTATTATAGATTTGGGAAAGGTCGCGGATAGGCTGGAAGAAACGCGTGACGTACGTCACGAACGCGACCACCACGCCAAGCGTGAGGCGGTGATTGATGACATCATTTCCGCCAAACCAGAGAACGATGCCGGTCGCGACCATGCTCAACAGATCGACGGTAGGCAGAAAACTTGACGAGACGGCCACCGCCCGCACGTTGGCCCGCAAATTCTCTCTGTTCGTCTCCTCAAATCGAGCTTCACTCAAACGTTCGCGCACAAACGCCTGGGTCACCCGGACGCCGGAAATGCTTTCCTGGAGCCTGCCGTTGACAATGCCGATTTTCTCACGAGTGTTGCGGTAGGCTGCCTTCGAACGAACGGAGAAGACAACGGTGGAAAGCACCATTACGGGGAGCACCGTGAAGCTGAGCAGCGCGAGTTTGTAGCTCATCGACAGCATGATGAACATAATGCCGACCAGCGTCAGAATATCGCTGGTCAGGCCCACCAGACCGTTGGAAAGGAATTCATTGATGACGGCCACGTCATTGGTGACCCGCGACATCACACGGCCCGCTTCGGTCTGGTCGTAGTATCCGGGCGACAGACGCAGCAGGTGCCGTGATAATTGCGACCGCATGCTATTGAGCACATTCTGGCTCACCCAGGAGACGATATACGTCTGACGAGCGGTTGCGAGCCAGGTGACCAGGATGCTCGCCAGGAATAGCAAGGTTGTTTTCAACAGACCGCGCAGGTCATGGTGGGCAATGTCACCGTCGATCGCCACCTCGATAAGATACGGGCCAGCCAGATTCATGAAGGCAGTCAACGCCATGAGCGCGATGGCAAACAGCAACTGTCCGCGGAACGGCGCGACATATGCCAGGAGACGCTGCCCGACCTTTGGGTTCCACGCCACGCCAGCCGCATCGTAGCCCCCACGCATGCCCCCGCCGCCGCCACCCATCATCAGCGTGGTCTCACCGGTGCTGAGAAGGCAGGCGACGCGCTCGTTCCGCTTTCGTGGTGGACGCTCCCATCCTGCCGGTCATCCGCCGCGTCCATCACGTCATCACGAATCACCAACTCCTGTTGCTGGCGTGCCTGCGCCTTCACGAGCTCGTTATAGAAGTCGCTGATGCGCGAAAGTTCGGCGTGCGTACCACGCGCAACGATGGCGCCGTGATCCAGGACAAGAATCATGTCCGCGTTGCGAATGGTAGCGAGGCGCTGGGCAATAATGAACGTGGTGCGGCCCCGCATAAGTTCCGTGAGGGCCTCCTGAATCAGGTACTCGGTCTCCATGTCAACGCTGGACGACGCGTCATCGAGGACAAGGATACGGGCATCCATGAGGAGTGCCCGTGCGATCGCGATGCGCTGCCGCTGTCCACCCGAGACGCCCACGCCACGTTCCCCCACGACCGAGTCATATCCGTTGGGGAAGGCGCTGATGAAGTCGTGGGCACGCGCGGCACGTGCCGCCGCTATCACGTCTTCAATCGGTGCGCCGGGCCTGCCAAAGGCGATGTTGTCGCGGATCGTTCCGGTGAAGAGCGTCGTCTCCTGGAGCACCGCCCCAATCTGCCGCCGGAGCGATGCGAGCGTGATGTCACGGATATCGATGCCATCGACCAGGATGCGGCCGGACGTGACATCGTAGAATCGTGGCAGCAGGTTGATGATGGTGCTTTTGCCCGAGCCGGTGGTGCCGAGCAGGGCGATCACCTGTCCCGGTTGTACATGAAAGGTGATGTCGTTCAGGACAGGGCTGGTGCGCGCGCCGTAGCCAAAGCTGACGTGCTCAAAGGCAACATCACCGTGCAGCACGGCCACGTCGCGGGCGCCGGGCCGATCACAAATGGTGGGCTGCGTATCCAGGATCTCGAAGATGCGGGCGCCCGAGGCGGAGGCACGCGAGATAAGGCTGGCAATGAAGCCGAGCGTCCGTACGGGCTGAATCATCTGCAACATGTAGCTATTGAACGCGACCAGTGTGCCGACGGTCATCGAGCCATTGATGACCAATGCACCACCAAATCCTATGACCATCACCGTGCTCAAAGCACTCCAGAAGTTCAGCAGGGGCGTCACCGTCGCGGCGGCCCGCGCCTGCTTCAACGATTTGTCATAGAGCAGGTCGTTCTGGCGATCAAATCGCTCCTGCTCATAGGGCTCACGCGCAAACGCTTTCACCACTCGAATGCCGGTCAGCATCTCCTGAAGTACCGAGGCAAGCGCCGACAGCTGACCTTGAATCTCGAAAAACATGGGGCGGACAGTGCGGTTGTACTGATACACCGTCATGAGCAACGCCGGTAGCGTACACATCGCAATGAGCGCAAGCTTCCAGTTCAGGAAAAAGAGCATGACGGCGGTACTGCCAAAGACAAAGCAGAAGTTCAGCATTTGCAAGATGCCCCGACCGGTCAGCACGCGCACCATTTCCACGTCGCTTGTGACGCGCGTCATAATCTGGCCCGTCTGGGCGGTATCGTGAAAACTGAATGGCAGTCGCTGGATGTGGCGGTAAAGATCGTTGCGCACCGCGTAGGCGACCGACTGCGACTCCAGTTCGGTGCAGTACCCCTGACCAAATGCAAACAGGCTTTTGAGTATCGTGATGCCGATCATCAGGAGGATGAGATCGCGCAGGGAGGTGAGGTCGTTGCGGGCGATTCCCTGGTCAATAACCTTGCGCGTCAACAAGGGTACAACCAGGCTACACACGGTGACCATGATCAGGCAGACGTAGGCAATGAGCGCCGTGAGCCAGTAGCGCGTCATGTACCGCAGGAGCCGGAGTAGGATATGCGGCGACGCCGGAGCAAATATCGTGTGTGGAGATAGGCTCATTCCGTACCTGCCGATGGCGTTGACGCCATGCGTGCAGACTCCGCAACGCGCTCGCGAATCCGCGTGAGCTTCCGCTGGTACTCATCGCGCATCTCAGCCAGTTGATGGATCTTCTCATCGATGCGCTCGACCTGGTGGCGCGCTAACTCCGCCATCTGTTCCAGCGTCTGTCGACGATCTTCGGCATCGATCGTGGGAGACATGCCAGCCCGCAACTGCAAGCGAAGGTCATCTGTCTCCACCAGATCCCGAATTTCCGCGAGCGAGAAGCCAAGAAGACTCTTCAGTTTTTTGATGCGCTGGAGTCGCTGAAGATCATCGTCCGAGAACAGGCGGTAGCCACCTTCGGTACGGCTCGGCGGCTTCAGCAGCCCCATCTCTTCCCAGTAGCGGATGGTGCGCTTCGTCAGCCCGCTGCGCTCAGCAACATCCTCGATGTGATACAGCTGTGGTTGCTCCACGATGTCGCCTTACTTCGTCACGTCCCCTGGCTCATGATGCCATACCTTACCGCTCACGTCAACGTTATACCTGCCTGTGGGTATATTCATCGGGCTTTACAGATCGTTTACAGGTAGCGCCACCGCCCTTTACAAACATGGGCTACGATAGGCGTGTTTCCTCCCGCGTCTCCGCATCCGTATCGATATTTAAACCAAACGTGACAGAGAAGAGCTGATCTTGACTGATGCTCCCATTCTCGTCGTGGACGACGAACGTCACATCGTGCAGCTCATCCGCCTCTACCTCTCCAACGAAGGCTTTGTCGTCGACACCGCTTCCAACGGCCAGGAAGCACTGGAAAAAGTGGCGGCGGTACATCCACGCCTCGTCATTCTGGATGTCATGATGCCGCGCGTCGATGGTTGGGAGGTGTGCCGCCGCATTCGTCGCCTGGGTGACACACCGGTCATTCTGCTCACCGCGCGTACCGACGACGTCGATAAGATCGTTGGCCTTGAACTGGGCGCGGACGACTATGTCACAAAGCCATTCAATCCACGGGAACTGGTGGCGCGCGTGAAAGCAGTCTTGCGGCGCTCTGGCGCCACAAGCACTCCGACGCGCGTCCTGACCCACGGCAATGTTTCGCTGGATGTTGACCGGCACGAAGTCACCGTCAACGGCAAACTTGTCGAGTTTCGCGCAAAGGAGTTCGAACTCCTCGCCACCCTCCTCAGACAGCCCGGGATGGTGCTCACGCGCGACCGCCTCCTCGAACTCGTGTGGGGTTACGAACGCGTGGGCGACAGCCGCACCGTAGACGTCCACGTGGCGTCAGTGCGAGACAAACTGAGCGGAAGCGACGCGCAGATACAGACCGTGTGGGGCATTGGCTACAAAATGGCGGCGAAAGATACACTCCGTCCCGCAGCGGATGTGGCAGGCGCGCATCCGCCGCAGCATCGGGTATAGGGTCGTGAACGTTCGCCTCACGATTCCAGTAGCAATGACAGGTCTGCGAGGTCGCCTTGTTGCTTCGCACATTGCCGTGATTCTCCTCTGCCTTGCCCTCTCCGGTGGCATCTTCGTCTTTCTGCTGAGAGATTACCAGGAGCAGCTAGCAAAAAATCGGCTGGTCGATCTGGCATATCCCGTCGTGTTCCAGGTTCGCGCATTTGAGCGCTCAAACGTACCCATCACGAACATTGTCTCCTTTTTGCAGGAACAGGCGAAACAGCTACACACGCGCATTTTCCTCCTGGATCGGAACGACGTTGTTGTTGCCGACAGTGATGGCAAGCTGGTTGGCAAGACGGTGCCCATGAAAGTCGCTGGCCGTGTCACCGGTCGGCGGCCAAGCACCGCTGGCACCATCGAAGGGCCAACCGCCGCCACCTACTTCTTCGTCGCCGTTCCTATCCCGGTCGAACCACTCCTTTTCGCCAGCGAGTCACGGCCATCGGCCTTTGCCACCCTGATCGTTGCCACACCACGCTACGGGATTGCAACCACCTGGCGAGAACTGCTGCCCAGTTTACTGCTCGCTGGCGCGGGGTCGCTCGCGCTGTCACTCCTGGTCAGCGTCTGGCTCTCGCGCTCGATCGCCCGTCCCCTTGCACGCATGACACGTGCCTCCGAAGAAATGGCACGCGGACAACTCAACCAGGCCATTCCGGTGCAGGGATACGACGAGGCCGGGCGGCTTGCCGTGGCGTTTAATGCTATGGCCGCGCAGGTTCACGCCAGCCAGCGCCTCCTTCGTGACTTTGTGGCGAACGTTTCCCACGAACTGCGGACACCGCTCACATCGGTTCATGGTTTCGCCAGCGCCATCGCCGATGGTGCCGTCACCACGCCAGAAGACATCGTACAGTCCGCACGCATCATCGTCGAAGAGTCGAACCGCATGCACCACCTTGTGGATGACCTCATGTACCTTTCTAAGCTCGAATCGGGTCAACTCCCCCTTGAACGCACCGCCACGGTGCTCGCCGAGCTCATCGACGTCGCGCTACAGCGCGTGGCGCAGCGAGCAGTGCAATCAGGGGTAACCATCAAGCGGGACTATACGACCTCTCTCCGCATTCTGGCCGACGGACGGCGTATGGAACAGGTGCTCGGCAACCTTCTCGACAATGCCCTGAACCACACGCCTCCGGGTGGGGTGCTCTCCGTCACAGCCGGCCGTACTGACGCGCCAGGGGCCGACACCGCGCGTGCCAACGGCATGCACGAGCGATCGCCGAGACGGGTCTTCTGCGCGATCCACAACACGGGCTCGTTTATCCCACCCGAGGAACGCGAGCGCGTATTCGAGCGCTTCTATCAGACCGATAGATCGCGACAGCATACCGGAGGAGCGGGTCTGGGCCTCTCCATTTGTTACGAAATCGTCGCCGCGCACGGCGGGCGGATGTCGGTGGAGAGTGACGAGCACACGGGCACAACATTTATCGTGGAGCTACCAGAAGCAGACGATCTGCCGTTGGATACGGAAAGTGATGAGGGAGCACGTCAGTTGCAGCAAGGGACACCCGGTGTACTGGTACCACTAGCATGAGATACGGAAACCAGGCAAAGAAGCGGCAATGGCGCGGCGCGGAGGGTATACACCGGGAGCAGACCGTGAAAAATGAGGGAACAGTGATCAGAGATAAAGGACGATTGATGAAACAACGCGGAATCGCATGGGCGCTGGGCAACACGGCTACCGTGGTGCTGCTCCTTGCCGCGTGCAGCGCACCCTTTACGGGCGCCAGCGCGACCCCGCAGGCAGGTGCCGGGACGCCAGTGGCGGCGGCGAAGAATGCGACTCCGGGCGCCGCGTCGCGAGCAGGCGGTCAAGGCGGCTTCACACAGGGACAGGGCGCGGCCGCCGGTCGGGCTGCTCCGGTGGAACAGGCCGACTTCTCCGTCACCGTGGCATACTCGGGCAACCTCTCCGCTCCCCAGCAGGTGGCGTTGACACCCCGCACCCTGGGCACCGTGGTGAAGTTGAATGGAGAAGTCGGCGCCAAAGTCAAGCAGGGCGACCTGATCGCCGAGATTGACCATACCAGCCTCGATGCCCAACTCCAGCAGGCAAAGGTGAAGCTCGATCAGCAGATGCAGGGCGGCCGACCGGAATCCGTTGCGCAGGCACAGGCAAACCTTGAATCAGCCCGGGCCCGTCTGCAGGCGATCCTGAACGGTCCCAAGCCTGAGGATGTCGCGACAGCGCGCGCGACCCTCGACTCCGCACAGGCCAAACTCAATTTGATGTTGCAGGGAGGTCGCGTTGAGGACGTGAATTCCGCGGCGGCCCTCGCGGATTCGGCCCGCGCCAAGCTCGACCAGATGGTCAAGGGCGGTCGCGTGGAAGACGTGACGTCCGCTCAGGCAACGCTGGATTCAGCCCGCGCCAAGCTGGATCAGATGGTCAAGGGCGGTCGACCGGAAGATGTCACCTCCGCACAGGCCGCGCTCGATTCAGCCCGCGCCAAGCTCGACCAGATGACGAAAGGCGGTCGCGTGGAAGACGTGACGTCCGCGCAAGCCGCGCTGGACTCGGCACGCGCCAAGCTCGATCAGTTGACGCAGGGCGGGCGGCCAGAAGACGTCGCGGTGGCACAGGCGGCGCTTGACAGCCAGCGAGCGAAGTTACAGGCCCTGTTGAACGGCGCCAGGCCGCAGGATGTCGTGGCCGCACAGGCGGCACTCGACGCCGCCAATCAGAAGCTCCAGGCACTGAAAAATGGTCCACGCCCCGAACAAGTGGCGGTGATCGAGCAGCAGATCGCGCAGGCAAAGAACGCGCTGTTCGCGGCACAGGCCAGTCGCGATGCCGCCTGTAACCCGAGAAACCCGAAATCCACGTGCGACGTGGCGAATGCACAGGTTGACACCGCCCAAACCGCGGTGGATACAGCCATGACGCAGCTTCAATTGCAAACCGCCGCTCCCCTCGCGACCGATGTATTGCAGGCACAAGCAGCGGTCACGCAGGCGCAGCAGAGCCTGGATAAGGCAAAGAACCCTTACACCGCTCAGGACCTCCAGCAGGCGCAGGATGCCGTCAAGCAAGCCGAACAGGTGCTCGCCAAGGCACAGCAACCATCGACGCCCCAGGACATCGCACAGGCGCAGAACACCGTCAAGGCAGCCGAACAGGCGCTCGCCAAGGCACAGCAGCCCAATACCCCGCAGGACATCGCACAGGCGCAGAACGCCGTCAAGGCTGCCGAACAGGCGGTCTCGAAGGCCAGGCAGCCCAATACCCCCCAGGACATCGCACAGGCGCAGAACGCCGTCAAGGCTGCCGAACAGGCGGTTTCGAAGGCCAGGCAGCCAAACACACAGCAGGAAATCCAGCAGCAACAAAATGCGCTGACCCAGGCGCAGCAGTCGCTCTCGAAGGTGCGGCAGCCCTACACCGAGCAGGAAATCCAGCAGCAGCGCGACGCACTGACCTCGGCGCTACAGGCACTCTCCAAGGTATCCACTCCGTATTCGGATCAGGACGTCGCCCAGGCGCAAGCGTCGGTGACCGTCGCCGAACAGGCAGTCGCCCTCGCGAAGACGCCATTCACCGAGGCGGACATTGCACAGAGTAAGGCGGCGTACGATGTGGCGAAGGTCGCGCGCGATACGGCGTTTGTCACCGCCCCGTTCGATGGCACCATTACCCAGCGGTTTGTCAGCGAAGGGGCAACCGTCACCACGCAGACGCAGATCGTGAACATTGTCGGGCAGGCGATCCAGGTTGATCTCAATGTCGCTGAGGCAGACCTGTCGCAGTTCAAAGCCGGTCAGCACGCCACGATGAAGGTGGCCGCCTATCCTGAAGAGTCCTTCCCGGCAACCGTCAAACTGGTCTCGCCCGCGGCCGATGTTAAGACCCGCACCTTCGATATTGTCGTCACGCCCGACGCGCCGGATCCGCGCCTGGTCGCCGGTATGTTCGCCGAAGTAACCGTGACAACGACCGACCACCCGAATACGTTGCTCGTTCCCAAAGCCGCGATCACCGAACGCGCGGGCAACAAGGTAGTCTTCCTGGTGGATGGCACCACCAATACGGTGAAACAACAGCCGGTGAAAACGGGCCTGTCTAATGACGAGAAGGTAGAGATCACTCAGGGATTGACACGTGGACAGTTGGTGGTCATTGCGGGCGTCACCGCGCTCAACGATGGAGATCCGTTCGTGCTCGGTGGGGCTCCGGGTGGCCAGGGACGCCCCCCAAGCGGCACGCCAGCGGCGGGAGGGGTGCAGGGACGTCCCGGTGGTACGCCGGTTGCCGGTGGCTTCCAGGGCAGGCCCGGCGGCACCCCCGGAGCGGGGGGAGCCCAGGGCACGTCTGATGGCACGCCATTACCCGGAGGCTCTCAGGGAATTCCCAGCGGTACTCCCGGAGCCGCCGGCTTCCAGGGACGCCCCGGAGCCACGCCAGGTGCTGGCGGCTTCCAACGACGAGGTGATGGCACGCCAGGAACTGGCGGATTTCAGGGCCGCCCGGGCGGCACGCCGGGAGCCGAACGACCGAGTGCGACCCGCGCGCCGCAGCCGTAGCCGCGATATCGCGGTAGAAAGAGATCACGCGCGATGGGACTGACACGCACCGCCATCCAGCGGGCTATCGGCATCTGCATGCTCTTCGGGGCGCTGATCGTGATGGGCTGGACCGCATATGGCAAGATGAAAGTAGACCGTCTTCCGGCCATCAGCTTTCCAGCCCTCAACATCAATGTCTCGTACCCGGGCGCCGCCCCCGAGGATGTCGTGCTGTTGGTCACCAAACCTATAGAAGACGCGATCGTCGGCCTCAGCGGTATCGACAGCATCAGTTCGACATCATCTGAGGGCCAGTCGCAGGTGAACGTGCGGTTCGTGGAAGGCGCAGACGTCAACCAGGCCATGGTCGCGGTCGAACGGAAAATGAACGGTCTGCGGAACAGATTGCCCGCTGACGCGACCGCCCCCACGATCTTTAACTTTGACCCTTCGGACGCCCCGATCATGTCGATCAACATCTCCGGTCCGCAGTCACTTGAACAGCTGTATCAGGTATCCACCGACGTCATTCAGCCGCGTTTGCGCTCCGTTCTGGGTGTCGCCGACGCGGCGATCTCGGGTGGCATCGTCTCCGAGGTCGAAGTCAAACTCGATCCGTCGCGGCTCAGTTCCTACGGCGTCAGTGTGACGCAGGTCAACCAGGCTCTGACGCAGGAAAATGTCAATGTCCCGGCAGGCAACTTTGTGTCGGGTCCGCAGATCTCAAACGTCCGCACGCTGGGCCTTTTCCAGTCGCTCGACGCGCTCCAGAATCTTCTGATCGTCTCCGCGCCGAGCGGGCCAGTGCGGCTGCGCGATGTGGCGAATATCACGCAAACCCATAAGCCGATCCGGAGCTACCAGCGCTACAACGGGCGCGACGCGGTGGGCCTGTCGGTCACCAAGCAAAGCGACGCTAACAGCCTCGATACCCGCGACAAGGTCAAAGCGGCGATCGACCAGATGAACCGCCAGCGCATTCTTCCCCAGGGTGCAACCATCTCCATTGTCAATGACACCACCATTTTCACACGGAATGCCCTCAACGACGTGCAGCGCGATCTGCTCATCGCCATTATTCTCTGCTCGGGCGTTTTGCTGGCATTCCTGCATAGCTTCCGGCACACCTTCATCGTGTTGCTGGCCATCCCCACATCGCTCATTTCGACCTTTCTGGTGATGTGGATGCTCAATTTCACTCTAGACACCATTTCCCTCATGGCACTGGCACTGCTGATCGGCATTCTGGTAGACGACTCCATTGTCGTACTGGAAAACATTAATCGGCACCTGCATATGGGGGAGGAACCACGGGACGCGGCGCTCGCGGGCAGAAGCGAGATCGGGCTCGCGGCAATCGCCATCACCTTGACGGACGTGGTCGTCTACGCGCCGATCGCCTTTATGGCGGGAAACATCGGCAAGATATTCAAAGAGTTTGGTCTGACCATCGTGGCTGCGACGCTCTTCTCGCTGTTTGTCTCATTCACGCTGACCCCCATGTTGGCGTCGCGCGTCCTCAAGTCCCGCCCCCCTGGGACGAAGGAGTACATCGGCCGCAGCCCCATGGCGTATTTTGCGCGAGCGTGGGAACGTGGCTACGACGCGCTGGCGCGAGGCTATCGCCTGGTGCTTCGCGGCGCACTGCGCGTGCGGCCCCTCGTCGTGCTGCTCGGTATCGGCGCGGTGGCCGCCGCCTACGGCATGGTGCAGTACAACCTTGTCGGGTCCGAATATGCACCCCAGGAAGACAACAACCAGTTCACGGTCACCGTCACCATGCCAGTTGGCTCTTCGTTGACGGTGACAGATGCCGCGGTGCGCAAGGTGGAGACGCAGCTACAGAGTATGCCCGAGGTCGTCAATGTGTTCAGCACTATTGGCGGCGCGTCATCGTCGGCACAGCGGCAGGGCCGAATTTCCGTGGACCTTAAAGAAAAATCCGGCCGCACCCGTTCCGTGTGGGATGTGATGGCGCAGGTACGCACCGCGGGACGCACCATTCCCAATGCCATCGTCACCACTCAGGTGCCAAGCTCACTGTTTGGCGGGTTCGGTAGCGGCATCAATATGCGCGTCACAGGTCCTGATATTGACACCCTCGGAAAGGTTGCGGAACAGGCACAGCGCATCGTCGAGGAGACGCCTGGGACGGTGGACGTACAGAACAACGGTCAACTCGGTGAACCGGAGCTACGTGCCGTGCTGGACCGCCAGCGCATGGCCGATTTCGGCATTACGGCCACCCAGGTGGGTAACGTCATTCGCACGATGGTCGCTGGTACAGTGGTATCGCAGTATCAACCGGCAAATGCGCCGCAAATCGACATCACCGTGCTCGGAAAAGACACGGAATCCTTCGATCAGACCAAACTCGAATCACTGTCGCTCGTAACACCAAAGGGCCAGACGATTCGTCTGGGGCAGGTGGCGAAGGTTGTGACGGTGCGCGGACCGGCCCAGGTGACACGCCAGGACCGCAACCCGGTTATTTCCATCTCCGCGAACGTGGTCGGTCGGCCAGTGGGTGATGTCAACAAGGACATCAGCACCAAGCTGAACGCACTGCGGGCACAGTTGCCCCCCGGCTACTCCGTTGGTGTCTTCGGGCAGGCGCAGCAGCAAAGCACGGCATTTGGCGCGATCCTGTCAGCGCTGGTCCTCTCGGTCTTGCTGATCTACATGTTGATGGCGGCACTGTACGAGTCGCTGATCTACCCCTTCGCCGTCATGTTCTCGCTTCCCGTGGCACTCGTCGGTGCGTTTGGAGGCCTGTGGCTCACACACAACACGTTCAATATCTTCTCGATGATCGGGATGATCATGCTCATGGGTCTCGTCGCCAAAAACGCGATTCTGCTGGTGGACTACACCAACACGTTGCGTGCTCGTGGGTATACCCGTCGTGACGCGATCCTGGAAGCAGGACCGGTTCGACTTCGCCCGATTATTATGACCACCGCCACCATCGTGTTTGCGATGATTCCCCTTGCGCTCAAAATTGGTGCTGGCGCCGAATCTCGTGCGCCGATGGCCGTCGTGGTGCTCGGTGGACTCCTCACATCGACATTGCTCACGCTTATCCTGGTGCCCGTCATGTACACATATCTCGATGACTTTCAGGAACTGGTACTCGGTCGCAACGGTCCCGCCTGGTACCGCCGACTGCATCCTGCGGCTCGCGCCCGCGCGCGCGCCGCGGCGGCAGCGGCTACGGGGCTGGGAGAGGGTGTCATGCCAGGTGGGGCAGTCCTCGCGGCGATGTCGAGCAATCCAATGCTCGCGACCGACACGAACCCTGGGATCACCGTAAACGGCCATACGAATGGCCACGCCCATGGAGCAGCGGTGCGGCAGGACGGTACAGGCGCGCCGACCACGGCGTCAATCGCTGCCTACCATGACGATAGTGACGATAGTGACGGTAGTGGCGCAAGCGCGAACCTTGACGGTGACGGACTGTCAGTGACGACGAGCAACGGCAACGGCACGACCCAGCGGGATGACACCCATGCCGTACCAAAGACCGCTCGTCGATTCCTCGGACGGTTGCGCTCGTAGGCGCGTGTATGCGTGAACTTCCTGCTGAACCGGGAGGGAATGCTCGCGTGGGCCGTCGATCGCCCGGTTACACCAGGTCCTTGAAGAGGTCGGTGGAGAGATAGCGTTCGCCGTTAGACGGCAGGATCACGACGATCATTTTGCCCTTGTTTTCCGGGCGGCGGCCGACCGTTACTGCGCCAATGACGGCGGCGCCACTGCTGATGCCCACCAGCAGACCCTCTTCTCGGGCCACGCGGCGCGCCATCTCCATCGCCTCGTCGTTCCCGACCTGGATGATCTCATCAATGAGACTGGTCTTGAGCACGCCGGGGATAAACCCTGCGCCAATACCCTGGATCTTGTGCGTGCCCGGCTGCCCACCGCTCAACACGGCCGACGCCGCAGGTTCGACTGCCACAATCGTGAATCCCGGCTTTCGCTCCTTGAGCAACTCGCCAACACCGGTCACGGTGCCTCCCGTACCAACACCACCTACCAGAATATCGATCTGACCGTCGGTATCGTCCCACAACTCCTTGGCGGTCGTCTCGCGGTGGATCTTTGGATTATCAAGGTTTTCAAACTGTTGTGGGATCCAGCCGCCTGGAATCGTCTTCCGCAGTTCCTCAGCTTTGGCAATTGCGGCACGCATACCGCCTGCGGCTGGTGTCAGGATGACCTGCGCTCCAAAGATACGCAGGAGTTTGCGCCGCTCGAGGCTATAGCTCTCAGGGAGCACGACGATGCACTTGTACCCTCGGACTGCCGCGACCCAGGCAAGGGCAATGCCGGTGTTGCCACTGGTAGGCTCGATAATGGTGGTATTCCTGTCAATCTGCCCCCGCTTCTCGGCTTCGAGCACCATCGACACACCGATGCGGTCTTTCACACTGCCACCTGGCTGGTAGCTCTCCAACTTCCCGATAATCTGAGCCACGCATCCCTCTGTGACCTTGTTCAGGCGCACGAGCGGGGTATTGCCCATTAAGTCGATGGCGTCTGCGGCTATTTTCGGCTTGTTTGACATTAGATGTAATACATGACACGGCTCTGCAGCTGCCCCTGCCGGGTAGCCAGTTCCGCCAACGTCACGCCTTTCAGCACGGCCAGGCTGGCCGCCTCCATCGCTTCCCACACGCCGCGAATGACGCATTCGGTGCCGAGCTGGCACCGTCCCTCTTCCTGTATGCAGGTCATCGGCGTGCCCTGGCCTTCGAGCGCCAGCACAATATCAGCCAGCGTAATATCGCCCGGCGCTTTCGCCAGGCTGTGCCCGCCTGAGGGACCGCGCACGCTCCAGATCAACCCGGCTTTCCGGAGCGTGGTGAGCAACTGGTCAAGGTAAGGTTCTGAGATCGATTGCCGGGCGGCAATGTGCGCGCTCTGTACCGTACCCTGGCCAGCGTGCTGAGCGAGGTCGATCATGGCACGAAGACCGTAATCGGCACGCATGGATACTTTCATAACAGCGTCATTGTAATGTTCGCGGACCGAACCAGTCAAGGTTAGCGAGCGGAGACCGGTTTTGCCACGTCCGGTGAGGGTGTGATCACGTCGGGCTGGTCGGGCAACCGCGTACGCAACCACCTCGGCGCCCACCAGTTCAGGTCGCCAAGGAGCCGCATGGTTGCAGGCACGAGCAGTGCACGAACGACCGTCGCATCGAGAAACACTGCCATCGCCACGCCCAGCCCGAGTGCTTTGATGAGAATGATATCGGCCATCACGAATGATCCAGCGACAAGCACAACGATCGCAGCGGCACTGGTGATGATGCGACCGCTCTTTTGCAGCCCGATCGAGACACTGGTTCGGTTGTCACGGGTGCGCGTATACGCCTCTTGCATTCTGCTCAGGAGAAACACTTCGTAGTCCATGCTCAGCCCGAACAGCGTGCAAAACATCAAAATTGGCAATGACGCCTCGACATAACCCAGTGGTGTGAAGTGCAGCAACCTCGATAGATGCCCGTCCTGAAAGACAAAGACGAGCGCGCCATATGCCCCCAGGATGCTCAAGCTGTTCATCACCAGCGCCTTGAGTGGTAAGAGCACCGAGCGGAACAGCAGCAACAGCACAAGGTAGGTGCTCACGAGTATAAACGCCAGCGCGGGAGGAAACTCCGAGTAGAGCCGAGCCACCACGTCATTGATCTCTGCCGCTGCCCCATCCACCAGCACCGTCATGCCCATGCCACGTGACAGCATGCGAATGTCACGCACGAGCTGCTTTGCCTCCTCACTGCTCGGCCGCACCAGCGACGTCACGGTAATGAGCGTCGTGGTACCGGTGCCGAGATGCGCGGCCGCGGCCTGTGCATACTGATCGCCGATATGGCCCGGGTCCGCATAGAGCAAGGTGTAGTGCGCGAGGGTCAACCGGGGGTCGATGGTCACGAGGCTGACCACGTCTTTAACGCGCCCGTCCTGCTGCAGGCGGTGCGTAAAGTCATACAGGCTACGCAGTGATGCGGGCTGAAGTGCTGGCTGCGGAAGCTGTACCGCAATCAGGATAGGGGCCGTATCCGCATCTTCGAACTGCTGTTGCAAGAGATCGAATGCCCGCCGTGACTCCACACTGGTCGGTAGAATCGAAGCGTCGGGTGAACTGAGATGCACCCGAAGAAACGGCGAACCGAGCAGTAGCAGGAAGGCAAGGACCGGCACGGCCACGAGCAGCGGACGCCGCATCACAAATTCCGCCAGGGTACCCCAGAAGAGTTCCACCGCTCCCTCACCGCCTGGTGTGTCCCGCCGACGAAGCGGCAGCAATCGGAACGCGTTGACACGCGTACCAAGGACCGCGAGCACGGCAGGCAGCAGCGTCAACGCGGCGAGCACCGAGAACGCGACCACCAGGGATCCACCGATGCCAACAGAGCGCAGCATCATGAAGGAGAAGCTGACGAGGGCAAGCAGTCCCAGGCAGACGGTCCCACCCGAAAAGAGCACCGCCTGTCCCGCCGTCGCCACCGTGGTGGCCACCGCCTCGGCAACGGGCCGATGCTCAATTTCCTCCCGGAAACGGCTGGTCATGAAGAGCGAGTAATCGACCCCGAGGCCCAGGCCGATCATCGTGGTGACATTCAGCACGAAAATCGACATCTCGGTGACATGCGTGACGCCATAGATCACCGCCAGACTGACGGCTACGCTCGCCCCACCAGCGATGGCGGGCACGGCCGCGGCCACCACCGACCCGAAAACAAGCAGCAGCACAATGACGGCAAACGGAAAGGCGACAGTCTCGGCACGGCGCAGGTCTTCGGAACTGACCGACTCGATGTCGGAGTAAAACACGGGGGCGCCAGCGACCAGGACACGCAGATCACTCGGTTGGATCGCGTCTTTGAGGCGTTGGACCATGCGGGGCGAGTCGTCGGCGCTGAGCGTCAAAGTGACGACCTCGTAGGCAGAGTGGCCATCGCGAGAAATCTGTCGGCTGTTCACGTCGTGATACTCGACGGCAGCGACATCGGGGAGTACTGCCACGTCCGCGAGCGCCGCCTTCGTCTGTGTGATGAACCGTGGGTCTCGAGCCTCCAGTGTGTCGCTCTGGAAGATCACCTGAAAGCTCGTGGCCTGGTAGCCCAGTTGCTGCTGGAGCACCTGCCGAGCACGAGCCGATTCGAGGGAGTCATCGGAGAAGCCCCCTACTTTGAGGACCGACGGCAAGCGGGGCGCGAAGGGCACGCTCACCACCAACATCACCGCCCAGGCAGCAATGACCCACCATCGGTGGGCCTGCATCCACCAGCCACATCGGTACAGCATCGCGTTCCTCGGCACAGAGCACAGGCCGCAGTGCTCCGTCGTGTGCCAGCACTCAAGAATGTTGCCAGCAGCACAAAAAAGACGAGAGTACTACGGTTTTGACACGCTGGACAGCACAATCGGGCTATTGTTTCATTGCCGACTTGCAGGTACGATACAGTCTAGAGAGAACCATTGGCCTTGTTACACGTCTGTCAACATACTGGATCGGCCGCTGGCGTGCTCTTCACGTGATGCGAGTGCGGTAACGGCGTCGCCAAAGCAGTGTCGGGTCGAGGAGACGAGAAATGATCAAGCAACCACTGCAGGGCAGCGGCGTCACCGCTCGTCCGCGTCTCGCTGCACGGTGCCGTAGGTCCCTCTCCCGTGCCTCTCATGGCCAGGTGATGGTGATGTTCGCGCTCATGTTGACCGCCATGATTGGCATGCTGGCACTCGTCTTTGACATCGGGTATGGTCTTGTCCAGCGCCGCGTAGCGCAGAATATCGCTGACAGTACAGCACTCGCCGGAACCCAGACCATGGGCTATGGAGCGCCTATCGTCGTCCATGACGGTGACGTCTATGCCGTCATTCAAGATGTCGCTTTGAACAACAATGTGCCGCAAGCCCAGCTCACGATCACGAATCCCGCGGGAGTAGGCACGACTCCGGGTCAGGTGTACGTCGTTGGACAATACGTCGACAGTAGTGGCACGGATATACCAGGAGTTTATGTCACAAACGCGGCAGGTGGTGCGCTACCAGCCGCTGGCATGGGTGTACACGTCAGAGTGACCATCCGGTATAACACATTCTTTGCCTCCGTGATCGGGTACCCTGCCGTAACCGTCAGTGGAAGCGCCACGGCGGTTAACAAGTATGTCCAACCAGCCGGATTTTTGGGCATCCAGCCATTGGCCGCGCGGTGGGACCCGCCGTATGGTCCGTCCAATGCGCCATCGTTTGCCACTTCGCATCCAGCCAACGACAACACCCGCACCGGATGCCTGGTACCCGTCACCCTTTATCAGTGTCATCAATATGGGTCCACGCCGAATCCAGCCCTCATTCCGATGGGAACACAGCTCCTTCTCTGGCAAAACGGGAACAACTGGCTACCCACGAACACAGGGGGCGACCCTGACTGGCCGTCTACGAGCAATGATTTCAAGGGTGTATTCACGAACCTTACCAATAACTGTTTTTCGGGGAATCAAGGCCAGGGCGAAGGATCGAGAGTTGGTCAGATTCCCACGATAAAATATGGTGTTGCTCTCTTCCCGCTCGTGGACTATTCCAATATGGATAAGGGGAGTAATCTGCGCGTCAACGTGTATAGTATTATCGCGCTTCAGGTAACACAGGATAGCAACAGCGTTTACGGCACGATGGTCAGTCAGTTTAACTTGCCCCCAGTTGATCCAGGCTGCGGGTCGACGCAGTTGTCACCATTGCCCACCCAGTTTGTAGCATCGTACATCGTCTCCTGAGGAATCAACAATGAATCCTAGGATGCTTGAACGAGGTCAAACGCTTGTCGAGTTTGCGGTCATTCTGCCTCTCCTCATTACCATTGCTCTCGGCGCACTCGATATGGGGCGCCTCTTTTACTATGACGTGGCATTTCAGAACGCACTCCGTGAGTCGGCGCGGTACGCGGCGAAACACCCGTCCACATCCACAGCAACCCTGCTGTCGATCATGCAGAATGAATCCGGTCTGCCCGCCGGAAGCATCACGAGTGTCACATTGACAAATATCACGGGAGCCAACAGTGGAGCCAGCTTAGAGCAAGTGACGGCGACCTATAGCTTCACCTTCGTTTCGCCCTGGTTGCAGAACCGGTTCGGCATCGCCAATCCACTATCGATCCGAACATTTGCCGCCGCCGAGGTTAATCAGTGACTGAATCGCGTCACTTCCACGGCCACACGATTGTTGAGTTCGCCCTCATCGTACCGATGTTTCTCACCCTGGTGTTTGCAATCATTGATATCAGCCGGGGCATCCTGATGTACAACATCCTCAGCAACGTCGCGCGTGACGGCGCGCGCTATGCCGCCATTCACGCACCTAATGCCACGGGAGCCTGCACGCCGTCAAACATCACTCAGAGCAATCTTGATACGGCCGCGAAAGGATCGGCAGGACCCTTCGCCAGTGGCATCGCGGTGGCCGTCACGACCGCCTGCGGGACAGACACGTATGGCACGTACTTCACAATTACGGCGAGCAACACATTCCAGCCCGTCACCACGCTGGTCTTCGCCGCAGTCTCGCTGCCGTTGAGCGCTTCCAGCAAGATGTACGCGTACGTCCCGTAGAGACAGCCGGTGACGGATTGCTAGGCAGGCGCGCGTGACGCGGGGGCGGCACGCGACCGGTCGGTCACCAGCGCATAGACAGCGATCAACGCGAGCAGCGCCGCCACCACTTCAACCGGCCGCAGTGACCAACGCGACGCAAGCGCACCCAGGATCACCCCCCCAACCGGCACCGAGCCCGCATTCACCACCACCCAGATGCCCATCAGCCGTCCCAGCATCCCCGGAGGAGCCGCCATCTGCATCGTCGCGTTGGCAACCGACAGGTACGCCGTTGTACTAAAGCCCAGGGCAATCGCCGCGATTGCCGCGAGCAGCAGGGTTGGCGACAGCGCCAGTGAGACGGCAAACAGCGCCGAGGCGATATGCAGCGCGGCTGAGGTACGACGCGGGTGCCGGGTGAGCACGCGCATTCCACTCAGGACAGCTCCCGCCACCGCACCCGCGCCACCGGCGGTAAGCAGCAGTCCCAGCGCCTGCGGCCCCTGGCCCAGGATGTCTTTCGCAAAACGCGGTAAAAATGAGGTGTAGGGCAGCACCAGCAGACCGAGCGCGCCGGTCGAGATGAGGAGCCGTCCCATACTCTGGTCGTCGCGGATATAGCGAGCCGCCGCCGCTAACGCCTGAAATACGGGGGCGGATGGCTCGCGGTCCCGCCGGTGCATCGGTCGTATGACCAGCAGCACGGCCAGAAACACCACCGTACCCGCCGCTGCCACCGCGAGGCACCACGCTGCCCCAAAGCTTGCCAGCAGCACGCCTGCGAGCGCAGGCCCGATGACTCGGGTGAGATTGAACCGGGCGGAATTCACCGCTACCGCCTGGCGCAACGCGTTGTTGGGTACCAGTTCCGCGATGAACGCCGACCAGGCTGGCCACCCGATGGCGTTGGGAGCGCCACCAAGAAACGCACAGACGAGCAGCCATGTCAGGGTGACGCGGTTGTTAAAGGCGAGGATGGTCAGCAAGATCGTTGCACTGGCAGACACGCTGTTGCACAGCAACAATGTTTTGCGGCGATCCACACGATCCACCAACGCTCCACCAAAGGGCGCCAATAACAACGGCCCCATGGTGGCAAAGCTCAGGAGACCCAGCCACAACGCCGAACCACCAAGCAACGTCACCAGCCAGCCAAGAGCAACCGCCTGCATCCAGCTCCCCATGGCCGCCGGGAACGAGCCGATACTGAACATGGCGAACTCCGGGGTAAGAAAGAGCCGCCGTACCTGCCGGGACCACGCGGACTGACGGGGTAGCGGCGACGTGAGGAGCTGTTCAGCCATACTCCAGTGTCCTCCCGCCCCACACCGGCAACCATCCCCTCATCGCGTGATCGCCCCATGCTCCTATTGTCACGGAACCCGTCATCGCGCTGTCGCCGTCGCTCTGCTAGTGTAGCGAGGGAACGCGCCATCGGCTACTGCCCATGAACGTTGATAAAATAAAGGCATTTTCGACGCGTCTTGTACACCAGGCAGAGAGAGGGAACAGCACGATGGCATGGCCCCACGAGCGGCAAACCGACATTCTGATCGTCGGGGGTGGAACAGGGGGTTGCGCCGCGGCGATGGCAGCTACAGCGCTCGGTAAACGCGTCATCCTGACCGAGTCCACCGACTGGCTCGGGGGGCAGCTCACGTCGCAGGCCGTGCCGCCTGACGAGCATCGCTGGATCGAGCAGTTTGGCTGCACCCGCCGCTACCGGTGCTATCGTGACAACGTCCGGCGCTACTACAAAGCCTTCTTCCCCCTCACCCCCGAGGCGCACGCCGACCCCGCTCTGAATCCTGGCAAGGGATCGGTGTCGCGGCTCTGTCACGACTTCCGCGTAGGAGTGGCCGGGATTGATGCGATGCTGGCCTACCCCCGTGCCGCGGGACAACTCCAGGTCTTGCTACGCACGGTGCCAGTCACGGTGGACATGCAGGGAGACCATGTCCGAGCGGTGACCGTACGATCCCTTGAAACAGGCAACGAGGAAACGATTACGGCGCAGATTGTGCTCGACGCCACGGAGCTTGGCGATCTCTTGCCGATGGCGGGCGTTGAGTACGTGACCGGTGCCGAGTCACAGGACGACACGGGTGAGCCACATGCGGTGCCAGGTCCGGCTCAGCCAGATGATGTACAGGGCATCGTCTGGTGCTTCCCCATGGCATACGAGCAAGGTGCCGACCATACCATCGACCGGCCGGCACAGTATGACCGGTGGAGCAACTACGACCCGCGCCTGACACCCGCGTGGCCGGGCAGGATGTTGAGCTGGACCTACAGCGACCCCATCAGCCTCCAACCGCGTACACGCGTGCTGTTTCCCCACGAAGAACAGCAGCCGGGGCAGAGCCTGTGGCGCTACCGACGCATTATCTGCACGGACGTGCATCTACCCGGCGCCATGCCGCGCGAAGCAACACTGGTAAATTGGCCACAAAACGACTACATCGAGGGTAACATCATCGACCAGCCCGATGATGTCGTGGCCCGGTCTCTCGAAGAGGCGCGGCAGTTGTCGCTGAGCTTCTTTTACTGGATGCAGACCGAAGCACCCCGCCCCGACGGCGGTGTGGGCTATCCTGGGCTCCATCTGCGGCCCGATCTCGTGGGAACCGCTGATGGACTGGCCAAAGCGCCCTACATCCGTGAGTCACGCCGAATCAAGGCTGACTTCACGGTGCTCGAGCAGCACGTCGGTTCGGAAGCACGGGGAGCGGGTCAGAGTGCCGAGCGATTCGATGACAGCGTCGGCATCGGGTGCTACCGGATCGACCTGCACCCCAGCACGTCGCGCCGCAACTACGTAGACATCGGTTCTTTACCGTTCCAGATTCCACTAGGGGCACTCCTGCCCCGTCGCGTCGAAAATCTGCTACCAGCCTGCAAGAATATCGGAACCACACACATCACCAATGGCTGCTACCGGTTGCACCCGGTGGAATGGAATATCGGTGAAGCAGCAGGCCTTCTCGCGGCCTACAGTATCAATCAGCACGTTCCACCACGTGCGGTGCGTACACAGCACGCGCACCTGCATGCGTTCCAGGCGCTGCTTCAGGCGCAAGGTATCGAACTCGCATGGCCCCAGGTTCACGCCGTATAGCAGGCAAGAACCTACCGATGGGGTCTGAACGTGGCGCCAACCGAAGCGGTGCTGACAACGCCGACTGCTCTTAAAAGGGAATCTGCATCTGACAGATGGGGAGTGCCCACCGCGGTATCCACGGCCCTGCGGGCCACCACCAAGCATGAAAAGCATGTCATCGCCGTGGAACCACGCGGGGAGTCCGCGAAGGCGGACTTTGCCGTGTCAGGCGCGACCTGAGTCGCTGGCCGCGCCTGACCACCGAGGTCGGCGCATAAGTGACCTTGACTACCCTGAAACAGCCCATCACCGTTTGGTTGATTGTAGGGGCGTATTGCAATACGCCCCTACGCGTCCCCTACACGTCGGCGCGCCCTGATTTTCATCCCTCGGGGGTGCCCCCACGGTGCATCGACGCTACCCTGAAATAGCTCCCTCCCCGCGCGAAGCGGAGAAGGGGTTGAGGGCGAGGCACCGGATACTGACTCACTGGTAGTACGGTTTTCATCCTCGGTGATGGCCCGCAGCGCCGTGGAAACCGTGGTGGTGACGTGAACGACGCGTTCAGCGGCACGAGCTATGCGTACACATTAGGTCAGTGAAGGTCGGCACATCACGGCGTCTCGCCTGTGAAGCTGGTCTGCGTTTGCGCTATGAAAGAGAGGACACGCTATGTTCGTCCGCGAAGCAATGACCTCGAATGTCCTGACAGCGACACCAACGACGCCTATCAGCCAGGTTGCCAGGGACATGGCCAGTCAGGACGTAGGCACCGCTGTCATCGTGGAAGGAAGTCGGCCCGTAGGCATTGTGACCGACCGTGACATTGTGATCAACCACGTGGCAAAGGGGCACTTTCACGACTGCCCCGTTTCTGAAGCGATGACCGGTTCAACGATGATCGCCTCGCTCGTCACCATCAGCCCCAATAGCGACATCCTGGATGCGGCGCGTGAGTTGGGTCGGCAGCGCGTTGGTCGTCTCCTGGTCGTCGAGAATGACAAACTGTTGGGCATTCTCTCCGCTGGAGACGTGACCAGGGAACTCAAAAAGGCGCTCGACGGCCTGCTGACGGAAGGCGAAAAAGCCGACAAGTCGTAAGCCTGCCGATCTACCAGGCGGTCCAGCCACCGTCGACCAGGAGCGTATGCCCCGTCACCATTGCGGCGGCGGGGCTGGCCAGGTAGACCACCGCGCCCACAATGTCTTGGGGCTCCGCGATTCTTCCGAGAGGAATGCGACCCAGGATGTCGGTGCGCACCGCTGGGTCGCTCAGCGTGCGTTCCCCCATAGGGGTCCGCACAAACGTCGGTGCGACCGCATTCACCAGGACGTTGTGTTCTGCCCATTCAATGGCCAGTACCCGGGTAAGGTTAACGACCCCCGCCTTGGCCGCGCAATACGCCGCACGATGAAAGTAGCCAATGACGCCATTCTGCGACGAGATATTGATGATGCGGCCCTGACCCCGTGGCACCATCACCCGGCCAGCCGCCTGTGCGCAGAAAAAGACCCCGCGCAGATTCACATCGACCACGCGGTCCCAATCATCTTCCGACACATCGAGTGCTGGCCGCGCCACCTGCACTCCCGCGTTGTTCACCATGATATCGAGGTGACCGAACGCGGCCACCGCCTCGTTCACCGCAGCGCCAATCGAAGCGACGCTGGTCACATCAAGCGGTATCGCTTTACTGCCGCGACCCATCAATGCAATCTCGTGCGCCACACGTGCGGCGCGTTCCAGACGGTCGGGCAGTTCCGTGGTAATGACATGGGCGCCAGCAACCGCTAGAGCCAGCGCGATCGCCTCACCGATGCCGCTCCCCGAACCCGTGACCATCGCGACCTGACCCTGGACCTGCATACTGGGGAACTTCATCGCAACCTCGCCTCGTTTCCTCGTGCGTTATCCTGGCCCAACAGACGCCGCCGTACGCCCCTGGCGGTCTCGCTGATCGTTGTCAATCTGTGTCCCATGTCGTCTGGCACAACATGCCTCGATGCCTATCTCGATACCGTGCGTGCAACCAGTGCCCCGCGCGTTGACAACCCCTACCCCGTATTCCGCAACCCGGCGGCGATACCGTTAATCGTCAGAAGGATCGCCTCTGTGCGGAGGGCAGCATCCGCCGCACGGTCGTCATCAGCCGTGGCCCCACGGGCAGCATGCAGCAAATGGATCTGGAAATAGCTCAGCGGATCCACGTAGGGGTTGCGGAGACGGATGGAGCGCTGGAGCACCGCATGATTGTCGAGCAAGCCGTGCTGTCCCGAGATCTCGACCACCAGTGCGCGCGTCCGTTCATACTCGGCTTCGACCTCAGCGAAGATCTGCTCGCCCACGGACTGATCCACAACAAGCTTCACATAACCACGAGCGATGCGCATATCCGCCTTGGACAGCGTCATTTGCAAGTTGTCGATGAACGTGTGGAAGAAGCGCCACGAGCGGTACATCGCCTGAAGCTCGCGCATGCGCGGAGCGGGATCGTCGGCCAGCCACGCCTGAAGTGCGGTCCCCACCGCATACCAGCTTGGCAATACATGGCGGTTCTGCGTCCAGGCAAACACCCAGGGAATCGCACGCAAGTCCTCAATGCGGTCCGATGCCTTTCGCTTCGAAGGTCGTGACCCGAGTTTCAATTCGCCGATCTCGGCAATCGGCGTTGCCTGGCGGAAGTAGTCGATAAAGTCGGGCCGCTCGTAGACGAATTGCCGGTAGCAGCGGTAGCTTGCGTCCGACAGGCCGGTGAGTGTCTGTCCCCAAGCGCGGTGCTGGTCCGCGTCCGGGGTCATCTCCGAGGGTAGCAGGAGGGTCTCCAGCACAGCAGCCACCACCAATTCAAGGTTCCGCTGAGCAATGCCCGGCAGCGAATACTTGAACGAGATGGCCTCGCCCTGCTCGGTCACTTTAATGGTGCCGGTCAGGGTTCCGGGCGGCTGCGCGAGGATCGCTTGATGGGTCGGACCGCCCCCCCGTCCCACACTACCACCGCGCCCGTGAAAGAAGCGAAGCGTGACATGGTGCTGTTCGGCAACCTCGGTGAGGCGTTGCTGCGCCTGATACAGCCCCCAGCTCGATGTCAGGATCCCGCCGTCTTTGTTGCTGTCGGAATAGCCAAGCATCACCTCCTGGATGTGGCCACGGAGTCGCACATTGATGGCGTACAGCGGATTGTTCAGGCAGGCGTCGAGGACAGCAGGAGCGGCGTGTAGATCATCGATCGTCTCAAAAAGAGGCACGACGTCCAGCAGGCTATATGCCGAGTCGTCATCCACCAGGCGGCACAGGCCGGTCCGCTGGGCAAAGAACAGCACCGCCAGTAAGTCGCTGACGTTGTGCGTCATGCTTACAATGTACGTGTCCATCGCCTGAGAGCCAAGGCGGTCGATAATGCCCCCCATCACACGGAAGACCTGAAGCGTCTCGGCAGTGGGCGGCGATAGGGCACGTCGGGTCCGACTGGTGTCCGACCGATGTGGTGGACTCGTAGAAATAGCGGGAGCGACGCTCGCCGACGGGCGCGGTGTCCCGCTGCCTCCGGTGCCACCGCGCCGATCGACCTCCATCTGTTGCACGAGGACACGTACTTTTTCGCACTCATCGAGATCGGCATACGCCTCGACAGCACCGTCCCGCGCTAGCACCTCGGTGAGGGCATCGATATGGCGTTCACTGTGCTGTCGCACGTCCATTTTTGCGACGTAGAAACCGAAGATCTCGACCTGCCGCCGCAGTCGCGCGAGTGGCCTCCACGACGACCCAGCGGGCAACCCCTTGTTCGATTGACCCGCAGTGGGCGGCAAGCTCACGACGATCAGATCCAGATCGCGTGCGAAAGCATCGGCATTGACATACGCACCCGCCGCACCCGTGCCCGCTTCGTGCGTGCGAAGCAGTCTGCGCCACATGAAGAGCAACTTCTGACGATATGGCTCGTCGGGATTGCGCTCGAAAATCCCGGGAGCAACTTCAGGAAGGGCCGCGGCGTCCACCTCGATCGACTCTTCCAGTTCGACCGATACCGGAGCCCAGCGGCTCGACTGGCTCAGATCGTCTGCCAGGGCAAGGACAGCCCGCGCATAGGTGTCGAGCATCAGGCGCTGCTGGAGCAGCATCGTCTCGGAGGTCACCTGTGGTGTCACGTTCGGGTTGCCGTCGCGGTCGCCGCCGATCCAGGTACCAAAATGCATGATCCGTGGGACGGTAAGGTTCGCGTCGGGGTAGTGGCGCGCGAGATGCAGTTCGAGTTCTTCGTACACATCCACGACGGTTTCAAAAAAGACCGCGTCGAAGTAGTAGAGGCCAGTGCGCACCTCGTCGGAGAGTGTCGGGCGCTCCTGCCGGACCTCGCTCGTCTGCCACAGCAGGAGCACCTCGCGCCGAAGGTCATCCAGGGCCAGGTGCCGCTCCCGTGGTGTGAGTCCCTGGACGTCAAGCCGCTCAAGCAGATCGGAAATGAGTCGCTGCTTTCGCAGAATGGTGAGGCGACTCGCCTGGGTGGGGTGTGCCGTCAGGACAAGGCTAATCGACGTGGCGGCAAGGGCATCGCGCACCGCCTCCGCTGGCACCTCGGCCCGACGCAGGCGCAGCACCAGATCAGCAAGGGAGCCGATCTGCGGTGGCTGATCCGTCTGCCGCTCATAAGCCCGTCGCCGCCGCACGCGATGGTACTGTTCGGCGAGGTTGACAAGCTGAAAAAAGATGCTGAAGGCACGGATCACCTGGATGCTGGAAGATAGGTCAAGCGATGCAATCTCGTCCAGCAGAGCACGATCAGTGTCCGCATCGTACTGAATGCGAAGCCGCTTGCACAGGTCGCGTATCCGCTCTTCGCGGTTGAAAAGATCAGGTCCACCCTGGGAACGGAGAATATCACCCAGAAGATTGCCCAGGAGACGGACGTCGGAACGAAGGGGCTCATCCTTCTCGGTAAACGTCTCGAAGGGGAGCGCGGCCTCCACCGGCGCGACTACGGCTGCATGCACTCGCCTCTCCTTCGCACAATTAGGCTCATCCTGACATTGTCATCACAATTGCCCGTCCATTCGGATCGTGACGCCACCGGTAAGACACGATTCAGCAGGTTGCGATACTGGTAGCACCGTCTCATGATTGTCCAGACAACGACACCAACCCGGCCATTCCACGATGATCCGAGCCGTGAGATCGTCATCATCGTGTGGCGATTATACGTTCACGAGTATATGTATGTGGCCTGGCGTGTCCACCCTCCGGCCAACAACGCGCGTGTCATCTGGTATAGTGGATCGTCAGTACACGCCGACGTAGCTCAATTGGCAGAGCAACGGTTTTGTAAACCGTAGGTTGCGGGTTCGAGTCCCATCGTCGGCTCCCGCTTTCTCCCTGAGAAACGCCCTTCCAGGTCCCACCTGAAGGGGCGTTTTTGTGTTTACTGCCCCAACTACTGCCCCAGCTGGCGGGAACCGTTTTTTCGCTGTCCCTCGTGGGTGATGTTGCCGTGCGACAACTGTTTGGCGTCGTCGTACGACTCGACGTCATCTCAGCCTGAACCACTTGTGGATATGGCGTGGCGACGCTACACGTCTGCGGGGACATATGCTTCCTGGTCGGCCACGGTCGCGCGTGGCATCCTCCTGTATCCGACAAGTGAAGCACGGGCGATGGGCTTCCAGGACTTGTCTAGGCACGGCAGGTACCGATGATGGACCTCCCACTGCTCCCTACTGATTCTCCCAGGAGGCATGGCGTGAAACGACTCGCGTGGGCGACTGATATGCACCTGAACTTTGTCTCCGACGCTGACGTCGAGGCTTTCAGCAGATCGATCGTGGCACTCAGCCCCGACGCCGTTGCACTCGGCG
>JAABUZ0100002296.1_pt1 | contig 32304 bp, 28 predicted proteins | sample 5562091 | NCBI WGS metagenome assembly JAABUZ01 (sample SAMN12813069, study PRJNA571459) | rock metagenome | isolation source: Antarctica rocks | place: Antarctica: Victoria Land, Linnaeus Terrace sud | collected 2015-12-21
TCGATCTTCTGAAGGCCCGCGTCCTGCCGCTGGCGGCGTAGGCTGACGGCCATGTAGGGAAACTTAATGAAGACGCCTCCATCCAACCACAGGGACGACCATCTTTCACCGAAAGTGCGGAAGAACCGATTTTTTCATGGCAACGGAAGCATTAGAAAACCGCATGGCCGTAGTAGAAAATGAACTTGCTCATCTCAAACAGCGGCTGGCAGCAGAGAAGCCGCAGACCGCCACAGCCGAATGGGAAAAGATGTTCGGCATTTTTGCCGACAACGAAGGGTTTGAAGAAGCCGTGTGGCTCGGACGAGAGTATCGTGAAGCGCAAGGCCCGGACGGTGACGAGGACACGGTGTGATAGCTATCCTGGAGACCTCTTTATAAGTTGGCAAGTTTAACAGCGGAAGACCTACGGGGCGCTCGCGGCGAGGCCATATTCGTTGCCAAGATCATGGATTTCTGCGGACGGGACACCCCCTACTTCGACCCGCACTTTTTGGGGGATAAGTTTCCCGTGTTTGATCACATAGTCAATGTGGTTGATGGGATGGAGATCTCAGCCTTTTTCTTTGCACAGGTGAAAACCACGAGCGCTGGCTACGAAACGCGCAGGGACGGGAAGAAATATCTCAAGGTGCAGGTGAGCAAACAAGATTTGGAAGCCATGTTTCGTTATCCCGGCCCCGCTTACCTTTTTGGCATAGACGAACGCAGCGGGAGTGCTTATGTGGTTGCGGTCAACAGAAAGAGGCGCACCGGTTTCTCTGCCATGCCCACCGACTTCGGGGTTGACTGCGACACGCTTCGCAAGATATGGGACGAGGTCAAAGCGCATTGGGCCGATCAACCGGCCTCTTTTGAGTCGGAGTTCTCTTTGAAATGAACAACATCAACACCCGCCTGGCAGAAGTCCGCGCAAAGGCGCTGCTCACCGTTCATCTGACCGCGCGAGACGACTTAGCGGTTGAAGAGGTCGCAAACGCCTCCGGCTACGACTTTATCATTCGGATCATTAAGGACGGGTCGCTGACGAACCGGATGTTCGCAGCAGAAGTAAAAGCGTCGGTCAGGGATGCTGATCTTCCGAGGGTTCAGCTCCCTGCCCAACAACTCTTGTATTATAAGGACATTCCGTTCCCAGTGTGCCTGTTCTTTTTTCTGATGAGTAACGACCGGGGGTACTACCGGTGGCTGGTAGAGCCGACAGTTTCTTCTGGACAGCCCGGCCTCTCGTTCCATGTTGATGAGCAGGCGCTCGGATCGAAGGGCAGACAGTTTATTACCTTTCGCCCAGAGGAGTTTTCCGAGTTGAACGTGGAGAGCCTGGAGCGTGTGGTGAACAGTGTCAATGCCTGGTATGATGCCAGGTCGTCACCCAAGTAGTCGTACCCCGCGTGTCGGACGCGCCTCCCGTCCGGCGCGGCGGAAGCCGCGCGTCCTTGCCAATCCTCCGTCCCCGCAGGTATAATCTTCGAAACCGTCTGGTATCGGAGATTTTTTATGTCTTATGACCCCAAAGCGCGCAGCCGCGTCATCACTGAAGGGCGCGACCGCGCCGCCGCCCGTTCTTATTTGAAGGCCACCGGGCTGTCCGATGCGGACATCCAGAAGCCGATCATCGGGGTGGCCTCGACGTGGATCGGGACCATGCCGTGTAACCTGAACCTGCGCGCGCTGGCCCAGAAGGTCATGCAGGGCATCCGGGAGGCGGGGGCGACGCCGCAGGAGTTCAACACCATCGCGATCAGCGACGGCATCACGATGGGGACGGAGGGCATGAAAACGTCCCTGATCAGCCGCGAAGTCATCGCCGACTCGATTGAGCTGGTGGCGCGCGGGCACATGTTCGACGCCGTGATCGCCCTGGTCGGCTGCGACAAGACCGCGCCCGGCGCGGCGCTGGCGCTGGCCCGGCTGGACATCCCCGGAATGCTGCTCTACGGCGGCTCCATCGCGCCGGGGCGCTACAAGGGCCGCGACATCACCATCCAGGACGTGTTTGAAGGCGTCGGCGCGGCCCACGCGGGCCGGATCACCGACGACGACCTGCGCGAGCTGGAAGACGCCGCCTGCCCCGGCGCCGGCTCGTGCGGCGGGCAGTTCACGGCCAACACGATGGCGATCGTCATGGAGTTCCTGGGGCTGGCCGCCCTGGGTTCGGCGGGCGTCCCCGCCGCCGACCCGCGCAAGGACGACGTGGGCGTCCGGGCCGGCCACATGATCGTGGACCTGCTCAGGAGCGGCGTCAAGCCGAGCGACATCCTGACGAAAGAAGCCTTTGAGAACGCCATCGCGGCGGCGGCGGCGACGGGCGGCTCGACCAACTCCGTCCTGCACCTGCTGGCCCTGGCGCGTGAGGCGGGCGTGCCGCTCTCGATGGACGACTTCAACCGGGTCTCGGCGCGCACGCCGGTCATCGCAGACCTGACGCCGGGAGGCCATTACGTCGCTACCGACATGCACTACGCGGGCGGGACGCGGCTGGTGGCGAAGAACCTCCTGGCGGCGGGCCTGCTGCACGGCGACCGCCCCACCCCCTCCGGCAAGACATTGGCCGAGGAAGCCGCGCAGGCCGAGGAAACCGAGGGCCAGAAGGTCATTTCAACCGTCGCCAATGCCTTCAAGCCGCGCGGCGGCATCGTCATCCTGCACGGCAACCTCGCCCCCGAAGGCGCGGTCATCAAGCTGGCCGGGTATGAGAGCATGACGCACACCGGCCCCGCCCGCATCTTCGACCGCGAGGAGGACGCCATGGCCGCCGTGACCGAGCGGCACATCCAGCCGGGCGACGTTGTGATCATCCGCTACGAAGGCCCCCAGGGTGGGCCGGGGATGCGCGAGATGCTGGGCGTCACGGCGGCCCTGGTCGGGCAGGGCCTGGGCAGCCAGGTCGTGATGGTCACGGACGGCCGCTTTTCGGGCGCGACGCGCGGCCTGATGGTCGGCCATGTCGCCCCCGAAGCCAGCGTCGGCGGCCCCCTCGCCCTGCTGCGCGAGGGGGACCAGGTCACTTTGGACGTGGAAGCCAGCCTGATCCACGCCGAGGTGTCCGACGAGGAGTGGACGCGCCGCCGCGCCGAATGGACCGCCCCCGCGCCCCGCTACACGACCGGCGTCATGGCGAAGTACGCCGCCAGCGTCACGTCCGCCTCGGAGGGCGCGGTCACGGTGGCGAAGTTCGGCTGACACATGGCGCTAAACTTCACCAACCGGAACGCCTCTGTTCCAGACCCGCAGGTGGGGGAAGTCGTACACTTTGAAGTAGACGTGAACCGGGAACAATGTGAGAGCATCACCGCCCAAACCCAAGAGCGTCTTCAGGGCTTCCAGACCAATGGCTTTGAGATTTCGTTTGCGGCACTGGTCGCCACAGCGGGGGCGCATTTCCGGGAGGGCGCCGTGGATTTTGGCGATCAGGGGAGTACCCAGGCAGAGATGCAGCGCGCCTGGGACAATTTGGCTCACTGCCAGCCGAAACCCGTTCGCAGTCAAAAATCAGGCAAGAACCGCTTGGTTGTGACAAAATCAGAGAATAACCCACGGGTAGATGGTCTTGCCGCCGAAATCTTGGCTGTTGGTGTGGGCTTGTCTCTTGCAATCGAGTTCTACGACCTCCCGCTCCAGAGTTGGTTCCCGACGGGCCTGGAGCCGACCGACTTCCAAGCCTATGACCGCGATAACAATCTTGTCCGGGTCGAGGCCAGGGGGCGCTTCAAGCGGAATAACTGGAAGGCCGCCGTTCAAAAGACGCAAGAAAAACTTAAAAACCACCGAGACTTTAACAAGGCCATCGGTGTGCTGTTCGCACCGCGAGAGTCGGCGGCGACTAAGGCCGCCGATATCGAGATCATTGACCCAGTAGGTAAGCACATGACCACACAAAACCACCCACAGCTCAGAGCCGTGCTATGCCATTACGCGCCTTTCTTCGAGCGCCAGGGCTACACAGAGTTCGGCGTGCGGTTGCGACAGCTCTCTGCCGCCGACGATGAGGGCTTCGCTCACTACTTGAGCAAAGGCGACCCGATACTCGGTGACAAGAACATCCGAACACATAGGACGTTCTTTCGTTACAACGACCATCGGTTCGAGGGCACGGCTTGGGACGGCACGGCCTGGCCCACTGCCCTGACGGGAGTGGAAATTCCTGAGAATAAGGGGTGTTTCTACTGGGCGCTCTGGGACGAGGTAACGAGGGCTTTAAAAGAGGGGCGATTAAAGGACATCGCGGAGATGGAAGTACCTTCTCAAGTATTCCGCTTCAAAGGCCGTGTCTTGGTTCTGCTGCAAGATGCCTCGGCGCTCATTTGGGCACCTACTGAAGCCGAGCTATCTCCCTCTATGTTTGAGGATTAAAGTCTCGAATGCGGGATTCATGCACCGCCGCGCCGAATGGACCGCCCCCGCGCCCCGCTACACGACGGGCGTCATGGCGAAGTACGCCGCCAGCGTCACGTCCGCCTCGGAAGGGGCGGTCACGGTGGCGAAGTTCTAGGCAGAGACCCCGACTCAAAGGCAAGAGAGAAGGATGAGGCTGAACCATGGCAACCGCGACGCAGACAAAACTCAGTTACGAAGAGTTCCTGGAATGGACAGGCGAAGACCAACACGTCGAGTGGGTCGCGGGGGAGGTAGTTCCGATGAGTCCGATTTCCGACCGGCATCAGCAGATCGGGGCGTACCTACTGACACTGATCCAACTCTACGCCAACATGCGCCGGCTCGGCGAGGTGCGTTACGAGCCATTCCAGATGAAAACCGGGCCGAACCTGCCGGGCCGCTCCCCGGACATCCTGTTCGTTGCTGAGACCAACCGCGCGCGCCTGAAAAAGACATTCCTAGACGGTCCCGCCGACCTCGCCGTGGAGATCATCAGCCCCGAAAGCCGGGCGCGGGACCGGGGCGACAAGTTCTACGAGTACGAGCAGGGCGGCGTCCCCGAATACTGGTTGATTGACCCGGTGCGCGAGCAATCCGAGTTCTACCAACTTGAGCCGAACGGTATTTATCGCCCATATTGCTGGATGCCCAGGGCCGCTACCACAGCGCCGCTCTCCCCGGCCTGTGGCTGCAAGTGGGCTGGCTCTGGGAGACGCCCCTGCCGCCGCTCTTAGAGGTGCTGAAGGCGTGGGGGCTGGTCTGACCGCAACTTTTTCGCCCGTGGCGTGTCAGACATGCTATGCCAAGCGACGCGCTCGACTCTCCCAACCCCGCCGCGACCGTCTCCTGCCGCCCTCCCGCCCTCAACTGGGTCTTTGTGGCCCTGTGCGCGCCCACCGGCGTAATGATGTGGTTCGGGGCGCACAACCCGACCAAGGCCGGGCCGCCCTCGGCGTCGGAGGCCGCCTTTGTGCAGACCTGCGCCGTCGCCCTGCTGGTGACGGCGGCGGCGCTGGCGGTCTGGCAGATGCGCGCCCGGATCGTGGCCGATGCGGACGGCCTGCGCTGGCGTCACTTCGGCGGCTGGAAGTCGGCGCGGTGGGAGGAAGTTCGAGACTTCTACGACCGGCTCCCGTCACAGGCGCCGGGGCAGCGCAGTCTATTCTGGGCGGTCATCAAAACGGCGGCAGGCAGCGTCCGGTTCAGCAACGACTGGACAGATGCCGGTGCGCTCCAGGAGCAGGTGGAACGGCGGGCAGTGAACGCCGCCGTGCGGCAGTGGGACCTGCTCGGCAGCCGCCCCTGCGACTCCTGGCCGCGCGTCTTCCGGTACGACACCTGGCAGAACATTTGGACGCCGCGCGTTCTCCTGAAGCTGGCCTTGACCGCGCTTGGCTACCTGCTCACCCCACCTTTGCAGCAGGCGATGAGCCAGGCGGGACAGGTGGGCTGGGGTGTGACACTGGCGGGGCTGGGCGTCTATGTCCTGCTCATCGCGTCTCTAGGCGCTTTCTTCCTGATGCCGCTCGCTCAATATCGGGCGGCGGCGCGGCGCAAAGCGGAGCGCATCATGGTGGACACGAACGGGATCGTCTTTGAAGACGGCGCGCAGCGCGTGGCGGCGGCCTGGGCGGACGTAACCGGCTACGGGATCGCTCCTGGGTCGGGCATTCTGGCCGTCCGCTACGTTGTGGAGACGCGGCAGGGCGACTTTGACTTCCTCGCGGTTCTGAGTGGCGCGACGCTGCTCCAAGCGATTATCCGGCGCTATGCCGAAGAGGCCGCCGACAAGGAATGGCGGCCTCGCGTCAACCCGGAAGCGCTGGGCGGCGAGGCATCCCGCTGGAGCGGTGGGCAGGTCGGCGTCGGGGCGCGTGTACCACTACCGGACGCGGACGTACCGGGCGCTGCTCTGGCTGCCGCTCGGCTTGTGCCTGACGTTCGGCTTTCTGTCTTGGGCCACCGGTCAGGGCCTGGCGGCGGGAACACAGACGACGGGACTGGTCTGCGGGGCAGTGGGATGTGGCCTGTGGTTCCTCGGCGGATGGTATGCCTACCGCATCTGTCGCGTGGAGACGGACGAGGACGGTCTGACGCAGATCACGCCGTTGGTCCGGCGACGGATCGCGTGGGGGCAGGTGGAAGATTACCGGCTGACCGGCGAATACAACCGTGGTGTCGTGGAAGGGCGCGGGGAACGGCTGCACTTCAGCCGGGGGATCATCGGCTACGAGGAACTGAAAGACGAGATCGCCCGGCGCGCGACGGAGTGCGGCGGCAAGGCATGGGAGGAACCCACCTCCTTGCTTCGTCACAAGTGACTTCACAGGGGTCCTCCCGGAGCGGGAAGACACAGAGTGAGTCCTTTTGCCTCCGTCTCCTCACCTTCCCGTTTCGGGAGGGTCGCGACTCGTCGCGGGGTGGGTTCTTCCAGCCCTACCACGCCTGGACCAGATGGCCGCCGACGCGGTAGGCGAGGGCCAGAATCGTCAGCACGGGGTTGAAGCCGCCGTTGGTGACGTGCAGGGAGCCGTCCGCGACGTACAGGTTGTCGTGGCCGTGGACGCGGCCCCAGAGGTCGGTGACGGAGGTCTGCGGGTCGTGGCCCATGCGGCAGGTCCCGGCCTGATGCTGGCCGCCGCTCAGGACCAGGCCGCTGGGGTTGCTGCGAGCATCCTCGGCCCCGCAGGCGCGCACCCACTCCTCGCCGCGCGCCCGCATGAAGTCGTAGGTGCGGAGCGTTTCCGGGTGCGTCGTGCCGGACAGCCGGGCGACGGGGATGCCCCACTTGTCCTTGACGTCCGGGTCCACCGACACGCGGGCGTCGGGGCTGGGAATCTCGTGGACCGGCCCCATGATCAGCAGCATCCGCGTGTAGTGATGCCGCATCCATTCTTTGTGGGCCAGGCCCCAGCGCGGGACATCGGCGGGGACGCGCCACTTTTGGAAGATGATCGGCAGGGTGATGAAGTCGTCCGCCAGCATCCCGCCGCCCACGATCCCTTCGTTATCGTGGTTGAAGTCAACCGTCGCGGTGGTCGCGCCCGGCCCGATGCCGTCCCAGATCGGGGCCGGCATCCAGCCGACCGCGCCCGCGTAGTAGTGGCCTTGCAGGCTGCGCCCCACCTGGTCGTGGGCATTGCCCAGGCCGTGCGGGTGCTGCGGGGATTTGGAATTGAGCAGCAGCCGGGCCGTCTCCACGGCCCCGCCCGAAGCGACGACGACCTCGCTGGTGGCCGTGACGCGCTCCCCAGCCTTAGTCCAGTAGGTGACGCCCACGACTCGGCCCGCGCCGTCCGTGTCTATGCGCTCGGCCATCGCCTCGGTTTCGAGCGTGCAGTTGCCCGTCGCCAGGGCGCGCGGGATGAGCGTGTTCTGGGTGCCGTTTTTGGCGTCGGTCGGGCAGGCGAAGCCGACGCAGTGCTGGCAATGGGCGCAGGCGTCGCGATTGTTGTACGGGACGCTGTTGATCAGCAGCGGCACGCGCTGCGTGCCCCAGCCCAGGGCGCGGGCGCCCGACTGCAAAGTCCGCCCCTGCGTGTTCAGCGGCAGCGGCGGCATGGGGTACGGGCGGTGTCGCGGGCGCTTCCGGCCCGCCGTCGCCTCGTCGCCGGACACGCCCATCTCCCACTCGGCGCGCTCGTAGTCCGGCGCGAGGTCGTCGTAGGTGATCGGCCAGTCGGCCAGGCTGCTGCCCGGCGGGACGCCGTACTTGGAGGCCATGCGGAAGTCGTCCGGCAGGAAGCGCCACGCCTGCGCCCCGTAGACCCGCGTCCCGCTGCCCACGCAGGCGGCGTTGGCCTGGTAGCCGCCCTCGATGGGGTTGACGACAATGGCCTTGCCTTCCGGGGTGAGGGCGACGCGCGGGTTGCCGTCCGGGTCCGGCCCGACGTTGAAGCCGTACTGCGGCAGGCGCTGGTTCCGCAGATGGTCGCGGCCGATGTCCTCAAACGAGAGCCGCCTGCCGCGCTCCAGCAGCAGGACGCGCTTGCCCACCTCGGCCAGCAGCCCGGCGACTACGCCGCCGCCCGCGCCGGCCCCAATAATGATTGCGTCGTATTTGATGATAGCGTCGTATTTTTGTGGTGTCATGAGTCGGTGTGTGAAGAGAGTGAAGATAGCAGCCGCCACGGGTTGAAACCCGAGGCTGTCAAGTGCCCACCGTCCAGGGGACGGAAGACAGACCGGTGAAATCGAGCGTCCCGCAGGGACAGCGGGCTTTTTCCAGCCTCGGGTTTCAACCCGTGGCGATTGGCGTTCTTCACGCCGTGACCCGGTAGCCGATCATCCGCCAGGCGACGCCGTCCCGGTTGCCGCCGTTGCCGGGGTCGGCATAGTAGCCTTCCATCGTCTGCTGCACCAGGCGGCGGAAGAAGCCGGGGGCGGGCACGGCCCAATCGGCCTGGGTATCCCCGGCCTCGATGCGCGTCAGAACGGCGTCCTGGGCGTCCGGGGGGAGCGCGGCGAAGGCCGCGCCCTCGGCCGCCCGCGCCTCGGCGTCCAGGGCATCCAGGCCCTGCTGGAGCGGGAACAAAAACTGGGCTTCGCGCGTCAGAAGATGCGCGAAATAGTCGCCGACGCCGGCCCCCCATCCGTCCGGCCAGTCATTGGCAGGGATGATCCGGTTGACGGCGGCGCGCAGGGTCTCGCTCTGGGGTTCAGTCAAGGGAAGTGATGTAGGCATGGTGTTGCCGGCTTTTTCGGCGTGGGAAACCGAAATTCCTCCCCGAAAATCCTGTCGGCGTTCCCCGTTGGCGGAGAAATTTGCGCGAAATTCAAGTATACTGATTGTTGGCGCCTGACGGGCCGATGTTACACAGCCTTCGCCTCGGATTTCAATCCGTGGCGAAGGGACGGCCCGCGTCCAAACTCTCGCATTTCAATGATTACCGAAAGAGCCGTAAGGCCCCTCAATTTGCCGTAAGGCCCCTCAATTTATTGATGGAGATATAAGGCTCCATGCCTTTCCGAAGGCATGATATTGACACCTCGCGGTTTACACGAGGTTGATGATACAATAGACTTGTGCAGAAACTTTGCCTAAAATACAGGCTGTTCCCCACAAAGGAGCAGATACGCAAACTCGAAGACACCCTGGAGACCTGCCGCCTCGTTTACAACAGCCTTGTCAACGACAGGGTGTTCCAGTACGGAACCGCACAGGTTTCGGTGGGCCGCTATCAGCAGCAGAAGATGTTCCCGCAGTGGAGCAAAGACTTCCCCGAAGTCAAAGCCGTCTACAGCCAAGTCTTGCAGAACGTGTCTGTTCGCGTTGACCTTGCCTTCCGTGCTTTCTTCCAAAGAGTCAAAGAAGGGAAAACTCTCGGCTTTCCCCGACTCAAAGGCAGAGGCCAGTACGATAGCATCACTTATCCGCAGAGAGGGTTTAAGGTAGGCGGCAGCACCGTTTCTCTTTCCATGTTCGGCAAGCCTGTCCAGATGAAGGCCAAACTGCATCGGCCCGTCGTCGGCACGGTCAAAACTTGCACCGTCCGCAGATATGGCAAGAAGTGGTTCGTCTGCTTCTCCGTGGAGCAAGAAGATGAGTTCCTGCCGCCCTGCGCGGAGGCGATTGGCCTTGACGCGGGGCTGAACTCATTCCTGGCCTTGTCTGATGGCGATTTTGTAGACAATCCGCGCTTCTTCCGCCGTGACGAAAAAGAATTAGCGAAGGCTGGGCGCAAGCAGGCCAAAACAAAGAAGCGTTCCAAAGAGCGCAAGAAAGCCAATAAAGTTCTGTCTCGTATCCATGAGCGCGTCCGAAACCGTCGCCATGACTTCGTTCACCAGACCGCGCGCAGGCTCGTCAACCGCTTCGGCATCATTGCCGTTGAAAAACTGAACGTCAAGAATATGCTGGGCAATCACTGCCTTGCCAAGAGCATCGCTGACGCTTCCTGGTCCATGTTCCATAGTGTCCTCACGAGTAAGGCTGAGAGTGCCGACCGTGACGCTAAAGGCGCGGCTCTCCGTGAAGTGATTGCCGTCAACCCCGCCTATACGTCGCAAGATTGTCACGCTTGCGGCTATCGGGCGAAGAAGAAACTGAGCGACCGTTGGCATTTCTGCCCGAAGTGTTCTGCCTCTTTGGACAGAGATACCAACGCCGCGATCAACATCTTGTAACTCGCCCTGACTTATTCTCTGCGAGGAACAAGTCTCGATGGGATTACATCGAGTCAGGGAAAACCTGTAGAAGCCCCGACCTTTAGGTCTGGGGAGTAATCACTCTTTTGTTGCCTTCCCCAAATCCCTTCTAGGACTCATCTAGTGTCTAGTTAAGTTAGATTTTGGGCTTTCAACGAAGGCAAAAACCGGGTTTTGGCGCTGAAGTTACTCTGAAAAGGCCACTACCCGAAGAAGACCGGGAATACAAAAACCAACTTAACTGAACACTAGGACCAACCATGCAGCACTTTCGCTTCCTTTCGTCCCGTTTCCTCGCCGCCGCCTGCGTCTTCCTCGCCGTTTCGAGCGTGGGGCTGGGCCTGCCTCAGCGCGGGGCGGCGCAGGATGACATGACCCAGCCGACTACTGCGCCGAACGATGCCTCGGGCGACGCGGCGACGGGCGGCACGACGGACACGGGTTCGGCGGATACCGGGGACGTGAACGCCGGCGACGTGAGCTCCGGGGATGCCAACGCCGGCGACAGCAATGCCGGGGGCGGCAACAACGGCGGGGACAACAGCGCGGCCAATAACGGCGACGGCAGCGCGGGCGGCGCCAGCGGCGGCGCGGCCCCGAACCCGTCCGTCGGCGTGGACAACACCGGGTCGGTGAGCGCCGTCGCGACGCGCAGCGGGCGGACGACCCGGCGGCGACGGCGGGTGACGCCGCCCAACCCGCTGGTGCTGACGAACCCGACGCGCGGGACCGGGCCGGGAGCCATCGGCGACACGGGAGGCAACCGGGTCGCGCCGCTCATCCCCGCGCGCGAGCCGGGCGTCTACACGCTCCCGACCGACCCGTTCCAGCCGCGGACCCGGCCATACAGCAAGCCGCTCCCCCTGTTCGGCTACGATTTCTTCCAGCCCGCCCGCCAGATCATCCTCGCGCGCCGCCGCGCCCTGCTGCCGCGCCCGGTCGCCAATCCCGGTCGCACCAACACCAGAACGCGCAGCCGCTCGAACCGGACGCAGCCCAACACGAACAACGGCAATAACAATGGCAACGGCGTCGGCAACAACGACAGCGGGTTCGAACTAGACATAAACGGCGGCGTGACCGGGGCGAGCCGGGGCGCGGCGGGCCGGCGGCGCGTGCCCAGCACGGAAGGCGCCGGCACAGACGCAAGCAGCACGAATGGGACCGGCACGGACCTGACGGGGGACAACGCGAGCGATCCCAATGCGCCCGACGCGCGCAACGGCAGCGGCGACGCCGCCCAATCCTATCAATCCGACCAGTCCTATGACAGCGGCGACGCCGGACAAACGGACAGCGCGGGCGCCTCCGGCCGGAACGGTGGGGACACCGAGGCGACGCCGCGCCGCCGGACGGCGGCCGGCAGGACGGACGCGGATTCCAGCGATGCCTTTTCGGGCGACACGGCGGCCCCCGGCAGCGACATCCAGTTCCCCGGCGATGACGCCCTCCTGCGCAATGACGGCGCGAACGGCGCGGGCGACGCCACCAATGCCGTCGGCGGCGAGCTGGCCGACCCGGTCGCCGCCCTGTACCGGAACGTCCTCACGTCCCTGCCGCCCAACTATCAGCTCCAGCCGGGCGACTCGCTGACGGTGCGCTACAGCGCGCTGACGCTGGCCCCGCGCGAGTTCAACACGACCGTGGACGCGCAGGGCGGCATCGCCGTCGAGGGCGTCGGCCGGCTGGTCGTGGCGGGGCGGACGGCGGCGCAGGCGGAGACGACCCTGCGCTCGCGCCTGTCCCGGCTGTACCGCAACGTGGACGTTAACATCAGCCTGCGGCAACTCCGAACGATCCAGGTGACGGTCAGCGGCGCGTCCTTCGCGCCCGGCGCCTACGCCGTCCCGGCCAGCACGACCGCCTTCAGCGTCCTCCAGGCCACCGGCGGGCCGACCGCCGGCGGCTCGCTGCGCGACATCCGCGTCCTGCGCGGCGGCCGGCTGGCAGGCATCCTGGACATCTACCCGCTGATCGGGGCCAGCACGGGCAACCCGAGCAGCAGAAACGGGGACGTCAACCTCCAGTCGGGCGACACCCTCTACATCCCCGCCCGCCTGTCCCGCGTCACGGTGCGCGGCGAGGTGCGGCAGCAAGCCGTCTTCGAGCTGACGCCGACCGAGACCCTGCGCGACGCGCTGGCCTACGCGGGCGGCGTCAAGCCCTCCGGCGTGGCCCAGAACGTCCACATTGATACCGTCAACAACGGCACGGGCCGCATCATCGTGGACGTCAACCTGCGAAACCGCGCCCAGGTGTCGCGCACGCCCCTGTACGACGGCGACAGCGTGGAGGTGTCCTCGGTGCGCCCCATCCTGACCAACCGGGTCACGATCGCGGGCGCGGTGGACCAGCCGGGCGATTACGCGCTGACGCCGGGGATGCGGGTCACGGACCTGCTCCAGCGGGCGCGCGGGCCGCTGTACGACGCTTACCTGGACCGGGCGGAATTAACGCGGCTCAACGCGGACAACACGACGACGTTGCAGACGATCAGCATCGCCCGCGCGCTGGACGGCGACCCGGCGCAGAACGTCCCCTTGAAGCGCTTTGACACCCTGCGGCTTTACTCGCGGCAGGAGGTGGCGTACCTCGGCCAGCGCACCGTCACCGTGCGCGGGGCAGTCCAGCGGCCCGGCCAATACACGCAGTCGGACAACATGAGGGTCAGCGACCTGCTGCTCCAGACGGGCGGGCCGCTCCCCAATGCCTATCTGAACCGGGCCGTGCTGCTGCACCAGCGCGGCGACGGCACGTTCTTCTACGACTACGTCAACCTGCGCGCGGCGGAAACCGGCGACGCCGGCGAAGACAAGCCGGTCCGGGACAACGACATCCTGGCCGTCTACCGCATCGGCGAGGCGCACTTCACGCCGGACCACACCGTCAAGATTCTGGGCGACGTGGTCGCGCCGGGCCTGTACGCGCGCGGCGACAAGATGCAGGTCAGCGACCTGGTCAAGCTGGCCGGCGCCTACAAGCCCGGCGGCGGCACAGTCGTCATGCTTTCCCACGCCCGGCAGCCGAACACGACGGCGCCCGCGCTCGTGACGCCGCCGGTCGTCGTGGCCTATAACGGCCAGGGCCTGCTTTCGGAGGGCGGCGACGCCGTCCTCCAGGACGGCGATGTGGTGACGGTCCAGGGCAACGGCCGCATCAAGGATCACCCGCCGATCGTCACCGTGACCGGCGCGGTTTCCCGGCCCGGCCCGTTCCCCATCAGCAGCGCCACGCGCCTGAGCGACGCCATCCGCGAGGCGGGCGGCCTGCTGCCGGAAGCGTTCCCGCAGGGGGCCGAATTCACACGCACGGCGGATGTGCTCGTGACCACGGGGCAGATGAATCTGGCGCAGGTCATCAGCCAGATCAGCGATCTGCTGAACCAGAGTCAGTACCAGCGTGAGCGGGCCAAGGCGAGTCTGGAGTTGATCCAGTTGGCCGGCAGCGCGGCCAACGGCGCCAGCGCCAGTGTGCTGCCTATCCCCGGCGTCACGCCCAGCGCGGGCGGCGGCGCCAACCCGAACGTCGGCGGGCTGGTGGACAACCTGCGGACCATCAACCCGGTCTCGCAGGGCCGCATCCTGACGCCCAGCCAGCTCCAGCCCAACGGGCAGGTCGCCGTGCGCCTCGCCGACGCGCTGAAGCGCCCCGGCGGCAGCGAAGACTTCCTGCTCAAAGACGGCGACACGATCGTCGTGCCCGAAACGCCGACCACGGTCCAGGTCGTCGGGGCGGTCTTCAACGGGCGCGGCGTGCTGTTCAAGCGGGGCCAGTCCGTGGACGACTACATCAAGTACGTCGGCGGCTTCACGCCGGACGCGGCCAAAGACCGGATCGAGGTCATCCACGCCGGCGGCGGCCTGATCCCGGCCCGCGACGCGGGCGCGATCCAGCCGGGCGACCTGATCCTGGTGCCGACAAAGGTTCTGGCCGAGACAATCAGCCGCAACGGCAACAGCTTCAGCAGCTTACTTCAGGGGCTGGTCGGCTCGGCCATCGTGCTGAGGCTTCTGACACGCTGAGGTAGTGGCCCCGCCTCCCATCCCCGGCGCTTGCGCCGGGGAATGGGCTTCCGGCAGGGCGATTGCATTAGGAAGGGCAGGCACGGGGGCCAGAGGGCAGGCACGGGGGCCTGCCCCTACGCGCCCCGTGATTGATGGTGATTGATACATTGATGGTGATTGGTAGGGGCAACCCTCCGTGGTTGCCCTCTGTCTGTCATCGGTTGCCCTCCTTCCTCTCCGTGGTTGCCCTTCCTAATGCAATCGCCCTGGGGCTTCTGGCTCTCGGTTTGACAAAACGCCGGTTTTCGGTTATACTTTGAACGCTGATGCCCGCAAAGACATCAGCGAAGACATCAGCGAAGACATCAGCGAAGACATCACTCGGGCCCTCTCCCAATAAGCCCTCTCCCAATAAGAGCCGCGCGCCCTCCGGCGGCTTGTAAAATAACGTGGAACAAGACGAAATCATCATTGACGGGCCGCTGCTGGCGCGTGCTTTCCGGCGGCAGCTTCGGGGCTGGCTCTGGAAGGCACCTGCGGTGTTCGCCGCGCTGCTGCTGGCGGCCCTGGCCCTGGTTCCCCGCTCCTACACTTCCAGCGTCTCGGTCGCCATGCAGCAGCCGACCCCGCAGGGTGGCCTGGCAGGACTGCTCGGCGGCGCTGGGGGCAGCGGCAACAAGCACTACATCGGCGTCCTCAAAAGCCGCGAGCTGGCCTTGCAGGTGGAGCGCCGCGTCCATCTCCAGCAGTTGTACGGCCCGAAGACGCTGCCGACGGAGTCCGCCGCCGCCGCGCTGCTGGCGAAGGGCGTCAAGACGGACGATAACCCCGATGGCCTGCTTTATATCAATGTCACCCTGCCCGGTCCTCCGAAGCTCGTTCCCGCCTCTCCGCGCCCCAAACAGATCGAGGACGCCGCCGCGCGGGTTGCCGACGCCTACGCGCTGGCTCTCAAGAACTACTTCGTCATCAACGACAACGATCAAGGGTCCGTGCTGCTGCGCGGGGCCGATGCCGAAGTGCGCCGGGCGCGGGACGGGTACAACAACGCGCTGGCGCAGGTGCTGGACTTCAACCGCAGCCTGGGCCGGGTGGACCCGCGCAGCGCGCCCACCTCGGCTTCGGAAACGGCCGACGCGACCACGGCGGCTACGGGCCTGGGGGCGCTGTATACGTCTCTCTATGGGGTGCAGAGCAATCTCCGGGCGGCCCAGGCCGTGCGGCTGGCCAGCGCGCAGCGGGTCGCAGGCCAGTTGAACAAGCTCTCCGAAGTGCCGACGGACGACCCGCTTCTGGCAGAAGCGCGCGGCAAGGTCTCCCAAGACCAGGCGGACTACCAGACGGCCTGGAATCTTTACGGCCCGGAAAATCCGAGCGTGATTCGGGCGAAGACGCGGCTGGATGTGGACCAGGCGCAGCTCAACCGCCAGGTCCAGGGTGTCCGGCAGGAGCTGACTACGGCCAATGTCCGCATTGACTCACAGATTCAGAGCCTGTACGCGCGCCAGGCGTCACTGGTCAAGCAAATCACGTCCGCCGAGCGTCACCTGGGCATCCACCGGCAGCTTTCAGGGGAACTGGGCCGCTTGCAGGCCGAGGTAGGGTTCCAGGCGGACATCCTGCGCGCGACCTTGACGCAGGCGCAGAACATCAAGATGAACAACGCCTCGGCCCAGAGCCGGATGACGATCATTGACACCGCCGAGCCGGCCCTGAGCGGGGAGCCGGGCACGACGCGCCTGGCCCTGTTTTGCCTCCTGCCGGTCCTGCTGGCCTTTCTGGTCGCGGTCGTGCTGGACTATCTGCGGAGCGCGCGCGCGGCCCGCGCCGGGGCGGGTTCGCCGGCGGCGTCCGCCAACGGCAGCAACGCAAGGCCGCTGGCGGAGACGGGGGATGCGCCGCCGCGCGTCAAGAAGCGGTAGAAGAGGCCCCCTCTCCCGCTTGCGAAGGCTTTATTGGGGTGGGGCCTCTCTGACGGGGTGGGGGCCTCTGCGCCCCAAGCAACGAAAGCCAAGCGATGAGAAACAAGCGATGAAAGTGGTCGTGCTGGCGGGCGGCCTGGGGACGCGCCTGGCCGAAGAAACGGAAGTCAAGCCTAAGCCTATGGTGGAGGTCGGCGAGCACCCCATCGTCTGGCACATCATGCGCTCGTATGCCCATTACGGGTTCAAAGACTTTTTCCTAGCCCTGGGCTACAAGGGCGAGATCATCAAGCGCTTCTTCCTGGACCATTACAGCCTCGGCGGCAGCCTCCGGGTGGACCTCGCGAGTGGTCTGGTGGAGGATCTGGAAAAGGACACTGAGGACTGGACCGTGCATCTGATGGACACAGGGCAGAGCACGCAGACGGGGGGCCGGGTCAAGCGGCTGGAGCGCTGGCTCAAAGACGAGCCGTTCATGGTCACTTACGGCGACGGCGTCTGCGACGTTGACCTCCGAGCCGTCCTTGAATTCCATCGGTTCCACGGCAAGCTCGCCACCATCACCGCCGTCCGCCCCCCGTCCCGCTTCGGCGGCCTGGTCTTCGAGGGCGACCTGGTGCGCGAGTTCAGCGAAAAGCCGCAGATCGGCGAGGGCTGGATCAATGGCGGCTTTATGGTCCTGGAACCCGCCGTCCTCGACTACTTGAAAGGCGATGCAAGCATTCTGGAGATAGATGGGCTGGAGCGGCTGGCGCAGAAGGGCCAGCTTGCCGCCTTCCGGCATGAAGGCTTCTGGCAGTGCATGGACACGCTGCGCGAGAAGAAAATCCTGGAAAATCTGTGGCAAGCGGGCAAGGCGCCCTGGAAAGTTTAATGTCAGAACTGAACACGCACTTTTGGCGGGACCGCCCGACGTTCGTGACGGGCGCGACGGGGCTGGTGGGCGGCTGGCTGGTGAAATCCCTGGCGGCGGCGGGGGCGGACGTCGTCTGCCTCGTCCGCGACTGGATGCCCGACTCCGAGTTGGTCCGGTCGGGGCATCTCGACAAGGTGAAGATCGTTCGGGGCGACATCACCGACCAGGAGCTGATGGAACGCGCCCTGGGCGAGCACGAGATAGACACGGTCATCCACCTGGCCGCCCAGACCATCGTCGGCATCGCCAACCGCAATCCGGTTTCGACGTTCGAGGCCAACATCGCCGGGACGTGGCGGCTTTTGGAGGCCTGCCGCCGCAGTCCCAAAGTGAAGCAGATCGTCATCGCGTCCTCGGACAAGGCTTACGGCGACCAGGAAGTCCTGCCCTATGACGAGACCACGCCCCTGCAAGGCCGGCACCCCTACGACGTCTCCAAGTCCTGCGCCGACCTGATCTCCACCACCTACGCCAACAGCTACGACCTGCCTGTCACGATCACCCGCTGCGGCAACTTCTACGGCGGCGGCGACCTGAACTGGAACCGCATCGTGCCGGGAACCGTCCGCTCTATCCTGCGCGGCCAGGCCCCCGTCATCCGCTCCGACGGCAGTTTTGTGCGCGATTATTTTTATGTGGAAGACGGCGCGGCGGCTTACATGCTGCTGGCCGAAAACCTGGCCGCGAACCCCGGCCTGCGCGGGGCAGCGTTCAACTTTTCTATTGAATTGCAGGTGACTGTGCTGGAACTGACGCAGAAGATTCTGGATTTGATGGGATCGAGCCTCAAGCCGGACATCCGCAATGAGGCCAGCAACGAGATCAAGCACCAATATCTGAGCGCCGCCAAAGCCCGCCGAATGCTGGACTGGCAGCCGCTCTTCACGCTGGATCAGGGTCTGGACAAGACGATCCGGTGGTATCGCGACTTTTTGGGAGGCGCGGCATGACTGCAACAGCGTACCATTGCCGCTCCTGCGGAGGGGCTGACCTACTCTCAATTCTGGATCTGGGAGACATGCCGCTCGCCAATTCGCTGCTGACAGCGGAGCAGCTCAATCAACCGGAGGAAAGATTCCCGCTCGCCCTTGCGCTTTGCCGAGACTGCACTCTGGTTCAGATCACCGTGAGCGTTTCCCCGGAGAAGCTGTTCCGGGAATATCTTTACTTTTCATCGTTCTCGGATACTATGCTGCGCCATGCCCGGACGCTGGTTGAGAAATTGATCCCGCGGCGCGGCCTGGGCGAACACAGCCTGGCGGCGGAGATCGCCAGCAACGACGGCTACCTGCTCCAGTATTATCGCCGCAGGAACATTCCGGTGCTGGGAATTGAGCCGGCTGTCAACGTTGCGCGGGTCGCCGAGCAGAACGGCATTCGCACGATCAGCGAGTTCTTCGGCGAAGATTTAGCGCGGCAGCTGGCCGAGCGCGGCGAACGCGCGGATGTCATTCATGCCAACAATGTTCTTGCCCATGTCCCCGACCTGAACGGTGTCGTGGAAGGGTTTTCCCTGTTCCTGAAGGATGGGGGCATCGTCGTCAGCGAATCCCCCTATGTCAAAGACATGATAGATCATGTGGAATTTGACACTATCTATCACGAACATCTCTGCTACTACTCCCTGACGGCTCTTGACCATCTCTTTGCAAGACACGGCCTGCGGATTTATGATGTGGAGCATCTGCCCATTCACGGCGGGTCGCTGCGAATCTACGCCTGTCATAATCGACCCGACACGCCGCCCCGCTCTGAGGCGGTTCAGCAGATGCTGCGCGATGAGGCAGCCTGGGGAGTCGGAGAGGCGCATTTCTACAGCAGTTTCGGCGACCGGGTAGTCGCCCTACGCGATCAGCTACTCACACTCCTTCGCCGGCTCAAAGGCGAAGGCAAGCGGATTGCCGCCTACGGAGCATCGGCCAAAGGAAGCACACTGCTGAACTACTTTGGGATCGGAAGCGAGACGCTGGCTTTTCTGGCGGATCGCAGTACGCACAAGCAAGGGCTGTTCGCCCCCGGCCTGCATCTGCCGATTTTCGCGCCGGAGATGCTGCTGGAAAAGCAGCCGGATTATGTGCTGCTGCTGACCTGGAATTTCGCGGAGGAGATTCTGGCCCAGCAAGCCGAGTACCGTGCGCGTGGCGGGAAATTCATTCTTCCGATCCCGGATGTGCGGATTGTTTAAAGTGTTCTCTCAAAGCGACCAAGCGGTAATCGGGAAGGACAGTTCGGTATGCGCTGCCTGGTGACCGGGGCTGCCGGGTTTTTAGGATCTCATTTGCTCGCACGCCTGCTGGAAAACGGGGATACCGTCACCGCTCTGCTGCGCCCGACCAGTAACCCCTGGCGCATCCAGCAGTTGCTGCCTCAAGTAGAAGTGATCCATTGCGATCTGGCGGATACCGCGAATATCGGGGAGCGCCTCAAGGCAGCCCGGCCGGAAGTGGTATACCATCTCGCCTGGGTCGGCGGCAGCAGCGGCAGGCATCAAAACGACCTGACACAGATCGAGGATAATCTGCCGGCTTCGGTGGCGCTGCTGCGAAAAGCGGCGGAAGCGGGCGCCCGGCGCTGGATCGGCTGCGGCTCGGCCGCCGAGTACGGCCTGGTGGATGGCCCGGTTTCCGAGGCGGCGGTTCCGCATCCGCACACGCTCTATGGGATCACTAAATATGCGCTTTGCCTGATGACGGCGAAAATGTGCGCGCTGCTGGGGCTTGAGTATCTCTGGGCCAGGCCGTTCGCCGTTTACGGGCCTCAAGACAATCCGCGCGGGCTGATTGCGTTCGCGACACAGACGCTGCTGCGCGGCGAGCGTCCGTCTCTGACTGCTGGCGAACAGCTCTGGGATTATCTTTTCGTCGAGGATGCCGCGCGAGCGTTGGTTCGGCTCGCCTCTGCCCCGGTCGACGGAATCTTCAACATCGCTTCGGGTGAGGCAGACTCTCTCCGCAGCCTGGTGGAGCGTATCCGAGACCTCATTGATCCGGCTCTGCCGCTGGGGTTTGGGGAGATTGCCTATCCGCCTGACCAGCTGATGCGCTTACAGGCGGATGTTTCCAAGCTGCGGCGGCTGGCGAATTGGGCCCCCCAGGTGTCTCTGAATGAGGGGCTAAGGCGCGTCATCACGGAATACGCCGGACAGATGCCGCCTGCCTCTGGGCGGCCGCGGTGATGCAATGCTTCCGTCAGACATGGCAACGCATTTCTCAAAGAGCCGGGATCGACGAAGCCGTCGCCTTCAGCCTTCTCGGGCGCGGGTGGCTGGCGTTGTCGGGTGTCGTGACGTTTTTTCTGCTTACCCGGTTCTTATCACGCGCGCAACTGGGATTTTATGTCACGTTTCTTGACGTTCTGGGTTTGCAGGTTTTTTTTGAACTGGGGCTGGCGCATGTCCTGGTTCAGTTCGCCAGCCATGAGCGCGCAAGGCTTGAGTGGACGGCGGCAGGGACATTAGAAGGAGACCCTGTCAGCAAAGCGCGTCTGTCTTCACTGCTGCGAATGGTCGTCCGATGGTACGGAGTCATCACGATTCTGCTTCTGCTTCTGCTGCTGCCGGGGGGAGTGGCATACTTCCATCGGTACGGGGCGCAATATCCGAATGTTCCCTGGCAGCTTCCGTGGGTATGGATCGTCTTCGTGACAGCCGGTTCGCTGGCTCTCAGCCCGCTCCTGGCACTCCTGGAAGGGTGCGGGTTAATCGCCCGAATCGCTCGGATGCAGATGATCCAGAATGCCGTCGGAAGCCTGCTTTTTTGGGCGGCCCTTTTGTGCCACTGGGGTTTGTACACGGTGGCGATTACCAACACGACGGCTTTCTTAGGAGGCGTCTGCTGGCTGTGGCTGACAAAGCGGCGCTTTTTTGCAGATCTCTGGTCGTACCAGTCATCCGGGGAGGCAGCGGCAGCGGCCGGGATCGGATGGAAGCAGGAGGTATGGCCGCTGCAATGGAAGATTGCGCTCAGCTGGCTGTCGGGATATTTCATTTTCCGGCTGTTTAACCCGTTGATGTTTGTGTTCCATGGTCCCGTCGCTGCGGGACGTATGGGATTAAGCCTGCTCGCGGTAGGAGCGGTCGCGGGCCTCTCTCTTTCCTGGGTCAACACAAAATCCGCGCCCTTCGGCATGCTGATTGCCCGGCGCGAGTTCGCCGAACTGGATCGTCGCTTTTTTCCCTGTCTGTGGCAGTCAGTCATCTTTTTGGCGTTCAGCGCACTCGTTGTTTGGCTGGCGACATTCGCGCTGTTTAAGTCGGGAAACCCGCTCAGTCTGCGTATTCTGGAGCCATTGCCGATGGCGCTGCTGTTGGGAGCGACGGTCGCTACGCACGTCGCCAGCTGCGAGGCGATTTACTTGCGCGCCCATAAGCAGGAGCCTTTTCTGGTGATGTCGCTCCTCTGGGGAGGCTCGATTCTCCTGACCAGCGTAACATTGGGGCGTGAGTTCGGCGCGACAGGTATGATGCTGGGATATTTTTTGATCAATTTGATCGTGGGTCTGGGCGGCGGGACATGGATTTTCGTCCATAAGCGCGCCCAGTGGCACGCCCCGGCCTATGCCCAGTGAGGAGACACCTGAAACATGACTGAAACGTTGACGATACGACCTTCTGAGGCTTTGAAGGCTGCGCCAAAACTTACTTTCTGTTTCCCGACCTATAACCGTGCCGCTCTGCTCAAAGAGGCGCTGCGCGCTGTCCTTGATCAGATCGGCCCCGAAGAGGCAGCGCAGGTGGAAATCCTCATCATGGACAATGCGTCGCCTGACGACACGCCGCAAGTTGTGGAAAAGCTTAACGGGCAGTCACCTTACCTGCCGCTGCGTTATGTCCGAAACCCGGAAAACCTGGGGCTGGACAGGAACTTCCTGAAGGGAATCGGTCTGGCGCGCGGGAAGTTCGTGTGCCTTCTGTCAGACGACGACATTTTGCTGCCGGGGGCGGTCGCCAAGTTGCTGGAGATGATTCACAAATATCCGGACTTTGATGGTTTCTGCTGCAATATTCGCTCCTTCTACGAAGATCCTTACAAAGATGCGCCTCCCTGGCTGGACATAAAGGAAGATGTATTGCTGCGGGATCGGAATGAAGTGTTGCAGCTCGTTCAGGGTCACATTACTTTCATGACCATTTTGGTGTTCAACAAGTCCCTCATTTCGGACCGGCTCGCTGCCGGGCATTATGCCGACAAGATCGGCACCTATTTTTTACCGTCCTATATCTTCCTGGATGTCCTTGCCTCTGGAAAAGACTTTGCCGCTGTGGCACAGATAATGATGGCGCAGCGCGTGGAGAACGCTCATGCGTTGAACTTTTTCCAGGTGTTCATTACCGAGTTGGCCGCGCTGATGAACCATGCGGAAGCTTCTGGATTCTCACGCAAATTGATTCGCCGAATTAAGATGGACATGCTGATTGGGGCGCGCCACTTTGTTGCCCGGGTCAAGATTTACAACCGTGAGACAGAACTCTGGTCTTCGCGCCGCGACGGCATCGTGCAGCTGTTCCGGGTGTACAAGTTTCATCCTTACCTGTGGCTAGTGGTGGTTCCTTTGATGTTCTTCCCACGCTCGCTGCGGCCGGCGGTTCATCTGGTGCGTCGGCTGCTGGGGCGCGCGCCTATCGAAGAAAAGAAAGAAGCGCGCCAAGAAGCGCCGAAAGCCCGCGCAGCGTGAAAGGCTCCATAATTGGATACGCCATTACCAATGATGCGGGGGAAATACTGCCGCCGCAGTCGGCTGCTGAACCTGGCAATGCAATGCCTGGACACGCTCCTGGCGATAGGGCTTCCGTTCCGCTCACGCGGCGGGGCAATCGCCCCGCCGCAGCGCCTGTTGATCTCGGACATCGCGCACCTGGGCGACCTAGTGGTGGCGACCTTGATTCTGCCCGTCCTCCGAAGCGCGTTTCCGCAGTGCCGGATCGGCTTCCTCATCGGAAGCTGGGCACGGCCCGTTTTAGAGGGTCATCCGCTGGTAGATGCCATCCACATTCTGGATCACTGGGCCGCTAACCGCGCGCCTATTTCGCGCCGAGAAAAGTGGCGGCAGTACCAAAAGACCCGTCGGCAGGCGTTGCGGGAGGTGAAGGCGGCTCGCTACGATGTGGCCCTGGATTTGATATGGAGTTTCCCCAATACCCTGCCGTTTCTCTGGCAGGCGCGCATCCCCACTCGAATCGGATACCGCAGCGGGGGCTTTGGGCCATTGACGACGCACTGCCTGGATTTTGACGAGCAGCCTTTGTCTGTGGCGGCGCGTCATCTCGCATTGGTGAAGACGCTTCCGGTGCGGGAGCAAGACCTGACCCGCGTCGCGCCGATCCTGCCGCCGGTGGGTGCGGCGGATCAGGCGATGCTGAAGCGGGCATTGCAGCAGGGCGGCGTGTCTGGGAACAACTACATTGCTTTCCATGTCGGAGCGGGCGGCAGCTTGAAGGTGTGGCCCGCAGCGAAGTGGCGCTCCTTGGCGGAGCAATGGCTCGCCGGGGGCCGGCGGCTGGTCTTCACGGGAGCGGGGGAGCGGGATGAAGCGCTGATTGAGGAGATCACGGCGGGATTGAGCGGATGCGTGAACCTGTGCAACCGCCTGAAATGGGGCGGGTTCGTGGCGGCTCTCTCGCAGGCGCAGCTTTTGGTGTGCGTGGATACCGTGGCCGGGCATATCGCGGGCGCGGCGGGAACCCCATGCGCTGTGATTACGACGGGCCAGAGTCCCTATCTGTGGCATCCGCTGGGTCACAGGCATCAGGTGCTGACGTATCCCGTCCCCTGCGCGCCCTGTCATCGCGGCCTGGGGTGCGCCGGCATGGAGTGCATCCGCGTCCTGGAAGTCGAGCGCGTTTATCAGGCGGGGCTTGCCCTATTGAACGCGAACGAGTTGGACGCGAACGAGCGCGCTTGCGCGCGCCCTTAGCCTATGGACACACCAAAGCCGCCGATCCGAGGGAAATACAGCATCCGCAATCCCGCAGCAAACTTTTTGTTTCGCTGCCTGGATGCAGCTCTGTCTGTTTGTGTGCGTTCACGGCCTGTAGACCCGCCGCTGCCGCCCCGGCGCATCCTGATCTCGAACATTGCCAGCTTGGGGGACGTGATCATGGCGACCTCGGTGCTGCCGGTCCTCAAGAGCGCCTTTCCCCAGTGTCGGATCGGTTTTCTTGTCGGGAGCTGGTCGCAGCCGATCCTGCAAAATCATCCGCTTGTGGACGAGGTTCATGTCCTGGATCACTGGGCGCATAACCGCGCCGGCGGCTCGAAGGCGAAAAAGTTTCAGCATTACCTCCGAACGCGCCGTCAGGCGCTGCAGGAGATACGCGCCGCGCAGTATGACATTGCGTTTGACTTTTACTGGAACTTTCCCAATACGCTGCCGCTGCTGTGGCAGGCAAAGATTCCCCAGCGGGTCGGCTACGGGAGCGGCGGCTTCGGGCCGCTGGCGACGCACTGCCTCGACTTTGGCGACAAGCGGCTGCACGCTTCGCAAAGATTTCTGGACCTGGTGAAGACGCTGCCGATTGGCGACGGCGATGCGGCGAGGCTGGCGCCCACTCTGCCGGCTGGGGATGAGCGGGACCCCGGCGTCGCCGCCTTTGAAGCGCAGCGGCGCGCCCTGGGGTTACGGGGGGGGGACTACGTCGTCTTCCATGTCGGCGCGGTGGACAGCTTCCGAGAATGGCCGCCCTCGCGCTGGCGGGAACTGGCGGAACGGTTTCTGGCCCAGGGCCATACGCTGTTTTTCACCGGGATGGGCGACAAAGACCAGGCGCGGATCGCGGAAATCACGGACGGACTGAACGGCTGTGTAGACCTGTGCAACCGTTTGCCATGGTCTGGCTTTGTCGCAGCCATCGAGCGCGCGCAGATTTTGATCTGCGTGGACACGGTCGCCGCCCATGTCGCGGCCGCCGTAGGCACGCCCTGCGCCGTCGTCACCGCCGGCCGCTGGCCGTATCTCTGGCGCCCGCTGGGCCGGCAGACCCGCGTCGTAACGGCGCCCGTGCCTTGCGCCCCCTGTCATCGCAACAACGGATGCGCGGAGATGGAATGCATTCGGAATGTCAGCGTCTCGGCAGTCTACGAGGCTGGCCTGGCATTTTTGGAAGCCGAGCCGCATTGCGCTGCGGTTCATTGAGAGCGCCCGAAACCGATGTCCATGCCTGTCACAGATGTTCATGCCGACACTTCTCAGACGAACACCCCGCGTCTGCGGCTTGAATTTCTGGATGGGCTGCGGGGGTTGGCGGCGCTGTATGTCGTCCTGTTCCACGCTTACCAGGTGACCACGTTCAACGACGCGCGTGTGGACGCCGCCCTGGTCTGGCGGGTCGGGCATCCCGCCGTCTCGGTGTTCATCGTGCTTTCCGGCTACTGTCTGATGCTCCCCATCGTCCGCTCAGGCAATGGACGGCTGCGCGGCGGCGTCGGGGAATATCTCAGGCGGCGCGCTCAGCGCATCCTACCGCCCTACTACGCGGCTCTGGTGCTGGGGGTCCTGTTTTTGGCGGCGGCGCATGTCGCCAAATACCGATCCGGCGTGGCGCTGCATGACAAGGTCCTCGCGCTCCATCTGTCACCGGGCAGCTTATTGTCCCACCTGTTCCTGGTGCACAATTTGAACCCGGTCTGGGTCGAGACGATTGACGTCCCCATGTGGAGCGTAGCGACCGAGTGGCAAATCTATTTTTTCCTTCCGGCTCTCCTGCTGCCGGTCTGGCGGCGCTTCGGCGGCTTGGCCGCGCTTGCTATGGGGTTTGTGGCGGGCCTGCTTCCACATTATCTGCTCGCGCCGGCCCACAATTTCGACTGGGCCTGCCCCTGGTATTTGGGCCTCTTCGCCCTGGGCATGGCAGGGACAGCCATCGCGTTCTCGCCGCAGCCGACGGCAAGCGCATGGCGAGAACATCTGCCCTGGGGCGGCCTGGCTGCCGCTCTGTTTCTTTTGCTCGGCGCGCTCATCGTGTTCCTACCGGATGCCTGGGCGGCTGGGCTTGTCTGGGAGATGGACGGGCTGGCCGGCACCGCGACTACGTGCTTGATTCTTTGCGGCACAGTTTTGGTGACGAGGCCCCATGCTGCGCGCCCGGCACTATTACAGGTACTGGAGGCTCGGCAGACACTCTGGTTGGGGGCAATTTCGTATAGCCTCTACCTGGTGCATTATCCGATCCTAAACAAAGCCGCTCAGGTTCTCGCCGCGAAGCCTTTGCCGCTTGCCGAAAGGCTGGCGATCATTTACCTTTTTGGCGCCCCGCTTGCCATTGGACTCTCTTATCTCTTTTACCTCGCCTTTGAGAAGAGGTTCACAGCGCGCCCTGCCCTTCCCGAAGTCATTCTCAATTAGGGCAAAGGATTTATCGCCTTTTATCGCCTTAGAAGCTATGGCATTTGGATAGGGCGCAAGCAACATAACCCTGGAAATGCTCTGCTATGGAAATGCTCTGCTATGGAAATGCTCTGCTATGGAAATATTCTACTGCCTCAACATTGTCGGCTACCTGCTAACATTATTAATCATTCCTGTTTACTTCAGCCGACGCTTCGGCCTGGGAACATGGAACCTCTTGACGATTCCCTTGCTGGTCGCAATACCTCTCACTTCTTTGACCAGCTTTTCGGGTCCTTATTTTTTTCTGCCGGACAGCCTGTACAATCCATATTTTCAGTATGCCCTGCTGGTCAACAATGTTTACATCCTCCTTCAATCCACCGCCGTGATCTTTCTGGCATATCAGTTTCAGAAGAGGCCCGCCCTGTCGCTAAGACTGGCGAGGAGCATTGCACGAAGCGGAGAGGCAAAACCGTCCCGCATGATGATTGCGGCCTGGATTTTTTTGGCGCTTTACCTCGTCTCGTTCCTGTTGCTGACACAGTCGTTCGGCCTCTGGAACTGGATCGCCAACCCCCGCATCGGATATCAATTGCACCGTTCTGGATCGGGACAATGGTTCGCTTTCGCCGTCACCTTCTTATCTACTTCCATGGTGATCGCGACGGTTTATGTTCGGCCAACGCATCTTATCCTGCTGATGGCGCCCTTCTATTTGTTTTTCGCCTCCCTGCTCGGCTCGAAAGGCTTCAGCATTCAATTCGCTCTTTACCTGGTAGTCATCCTCGCCATTCGGTGCTACCCCTATCTCAAGTCGGTGGCGCTGATCATTGGCATCGGGGCGGGAAGTGTCGTGGTTTCTAACTTTATTACTTCCCTGGGCGGCTTTGGCATCAAAGAGATTTCAGAATACTCTGATTACTATGTTAACGCCGCCACGTATTACAAGAGTTATCTCAACGGCGGGATATCTCTTTATCATGGAGACATCACGATTTCTAACTTATGGGCGCTTGTCCCAAGAGCGATCTACCCAGACAAGCCCTATGTCTATGGCATGATTAAAATCGTTGAAGTCTTTTATCCTGGAATCGCAGAACAAACAAATACGCCGACATTTGCGACCGTTGACGTGTTCGCCGACTTTGGGTGGCCGCAGGTCTTCGCGTCGGCGCTGCTCGCCCCGCAGAATTTCATCACTGCGATTTTATATGTGATCGTTCTCCCTAATATTGGCGCTCTGAACATAGGAAATCATATTTTACACTCGCGTCTTTTAACTTACTGCTTTCTCATAATGAGTGCTCCGTTCTTCCTGATGTTTTTTGAATTTCCGCTCAACGGTATCTTCTTATTCTCCATTGTGGGTCTGATCCATCTTGCAAACAGAGTTCGCATCAGAGGTGCCGGTACTGGAAGTCACGCTTTGCCGACCATGTGAGGCGTTGATGACAAAAAACTGTGCAGATCATACACGAGAAGCATCGTGCAGTATCCAGGCCTGTGGATGGGGCATGCCTCGTCGTTCGGACAGTTCGGTTAACGGGACGTACAACTTTTCTTCGTGATCGTTGGCTGCCGTCTCGCCACAGCCGAGAATCGGCCGCCGACGGAGGCCAATCGTGAATGTAAGAGAAAAAAGGGGATAGGTTCAAGGGATGGGATTCTTCAAAAGAGGTTTCGGATTTCTGTTCCGGTATGGATACGCCCTGGTGTCGTGCCTCTATCTTTTTACGCTGGGGCTGTCAAAAAACAGGAACCGCATCCTGATCGGCAGCATCGCCAGCCACTTCGGGTATGTCCGCATCAGGACAAAACTGCCCGTCGTCGCCCTGTCCGCCCTGACAGCGGACGCGGAAGACGTCCAGGTGCGCGAGCCGGTCGCCGGGGATGGCAACGTCACGTTGCTGGAGCTTTTGGCGATCGTCCGGCTGGTCCGAAGGCACGGCCCGCGCCGGCTGATGGAGCTGGGGACCTTCGATGGCCGGACGACTCTGAACCTGGCGGCGAACAGCCCGCCGGACGCGGAAGTGTTCACCCTGGACCTGCCCCAAGACGACCTGCACAACGCCCAACTGCCGCTGGCCGCCTGGGACAAGCACTACATCAAAAAGGATGTTTCCGGGGCGCGCTATCAGGGGGCCGACTGCGCGGGCAAGATCGTCCAGCTTTTCGGGGACTCGGCGACTTTTGATTTCTCCCCCTACCTTCAGACCGTGGATTTTGTCTTCATTGACGCCTCCCACGCCTATGAGTACGTTCTGAGCGACTCGCGGGCAGCCCTGAAGATGCTGCGGCGGGGGGACGGGGGCGGGACGAAGGTCATCCTCTGGCATGATTACGGGGAGTGGGAAGGGGTGACACGGGCGCTGGACGAGCTGGCGGGCCAGGGGGGGGACTTCCAGGGTTTACAGCAGATCGCAGGGACCTCACTGGCCTGCCTGGTCTTGTCAGACTAAGATTCCAGGCTCCGCCGCAGGCCGGGCAGCCGGCGGGCGTAGCCGGCCATACGCTGAATGCCCCTCAAGGAAGCCCTCGGCACGAAAACATGATGGCGATGCTGAAAAAGATCACGCGGCGCGATGTGATGCGCCTGCTCTGGTGGCTGGTCGTCCTCCTGCCCGCCGACACAGCGGCGATGTGCGTCCGTCCCCGCCGGAAGACGGAAAAGATTCTGATCCTCCGCGTGGATGCGCTCGGCGATTTCGTCGTCTGGCTGGACGCCGCGCGTGGAACCCGCGCGCTTTATCCTTCCGCCGAGATCACGCTCCTGTGTAACCAGACCTGGCAGTCCCTGGCCGAGCAAGCGCCTTCCTTCGACCGGATCTGGGCGATGGACCGGAAAAAGTTCGTTGTCAACCCATTTTACCGTTTCCGGCTGATCGCCCAGGTGCGGCGTGAAGGGTTCTCGACGCTCATTAACCCGATCTTCACGCGCGACTTTTTGTGGAGCGATACGCTCGCGCGCGCCAGCGGGATCGCCGAGCGCGTCTGCTATTCCGGCGACCTCTCGATCATCACGCCCGTTCTGATGCGCCTCGTCAATGCGTGGTACACTCGGATCATCCGCTCCCGCGCCGCGCCGCGCCAGGAACTGGAGCGCAACGCCGATTTCCTGCGCGCCCTGGGGGCGACGGACTTCCGGGCGGGCCTGCCCGATCTGCCCCGGACGCCGGGGCTGCCGGAAGGCTTTCCTGACGGGGACTACTATGTGCTGATCCCCGGCGCGGGCAAGGCGTACCGCCAGTGGCCGCTGGAAAACTATGCACAGGTCGCGCGGCGGATGCATGAGCGGACGGGATGGGCCGGCATCGTCATCGGGGCCGGGCAGGATCATGCGCTGGGGGAGCAGTTGGCGGCGGACCGCGAGGCCGGCGTGCAGAACTGGGCCGGGCGCACGTCGCTTTCGGACCTCATCCGGGTGATCGCGGGCGCCCAACTGGTGGTCGGATCGGAGACGAGCGGCCTGCACATGGCGGCGGCGCTGGCAAAGCCCTCGGTGTGCATCCTCGGCGGCGGCCATTACGGGCGCTACGTCCCCTACCGCACCGAGCTTCCGGTCACGCACCCGCTCCCGGTGGCCGCCGTCCACCCCATGCCCTGTTTCGGCTGCAACTGGGCCTGCATCTACAAGGCGCCGCCGGATCAGCCGAAGCCGTGTATCGCCAACATCTCGGCCGAGACGGTCTGGCAGGCAATCGAGCCTCTGCTGCCGTCAGAAAGCGCCGAAACTCGCACGCTCAAGGGGCCCGGCTCGGTTGGGGGCTGACGCGGAACTGATAACAAGCCCACAAGCCTGTCGGCAGGATTTCGAGCGCCGCCCGAAGAACATAGGATAAGGAATCAGACAGCGCCACATGGAAACCGAGCAAGAGCACCTCCAGCGCGAGCTGCTGGAACACGACACGCTGGCGGAGGGGCTTCCCCGCTGGCTGGTCAACAAGCCCGACGAGTTCAACCCGACCGCCCGCGAATCGGAGAACTTCCTGCTCCGGCAGATGTTCGCGCGGAGGACGTTCCTCGAGGGCGAGCACGGGCGGGCAGCGTCCTTTTTGTCGGCGGCTCCGGGATGGAGGCGGAACCGTTCGCCAGGGCCGGCTACGAGGTCAGCGTGTCCGACCTCTCGCCCAACCTGTTGCGGTGCGCCGAACAGCGGTTCTGGGAGCGCGGCCTGGCGGCGCGGGAGTTTTTCACGGCGAATGCCCAGGACCTGCCCATCGAGGACGATGCCTACAGCCTCGGGATCGCCTACGAGGCGCTGCACCACGCGCCCCAGCCGGTGCAGGCGCTGCGGGAGCTGGCGCGGGTCTCGTCCCAGGGCATCATCTTCGTGGAGCCGTTCACGTCGCCCCTGTTCGACGCTTTGAGCCGCCTGGGGCTGGCCCACCGGCAGGAGTATTCCGGCCTGATCCCCTACCGGTTCAAGAGGGAGGAGCTGGACGACCTCCTGCGCGAGTGCGGCTTCGAGAGCCGGCGGCTGACGCTTTACCTGCGCTTTCCAGACGGTTATCTGCCCAAGGCTCTGCGCGAGTCAGGCTGGTTCAGCCGCCTGTACCTGCGGATCATGGGGCTGGCCCGCTTCTTCCCGGCGCTCGGCAACCAGGGCATCGTGGTCGCGCACAAGCCCGCGAAACGTCAGGAATGAAGCAGGGAGAGGGGAAAAAGCGGTAAGTAACCCCCGCCTAAAGGGTGGGGGCTCTGCCATTATCCGCAAGCGGACACGACTTTAGGCGTTCTTACAGTCGCCCGTAGGCGTTCTTACAGTCGCCCGTGCTTCCAGACCTTTGCGGGCGATGTTTGCCGAGGCATTCACGTCCGCGTTGGCCTGGAAGCCACAGGGCAGACAGAGGAATTGGGACTGGCTCTTTCGGTTGGCTTTATCACAATCAGAGTGCCTTGCGCGAGGAAAGTGCCGATTGCACAAGTTGCTTAGAAATCACATGGTTGACGTGCTTGCAGAAGCGGCCCGCCTTGCGGCTCATCTTTTTGAGGGTGCGCCTGGTTTTTGAGGGTGCGCCTGGCCCGTTTGCTCCCACACTTCTGCAAGCCCGAACGATGAGCGCGGGCGCGGCGGCGGCAGGCTTTGACAGACTCGCCCGAATACTGGCGACCCTCGCTATCGGTCGCCAGTTGCACGATGCCCAGGTCAACGCCGAGAACGCCGTCCGTGATAATCAGCGGCGGGTCGGGGATGCTCACCGTCGCCATCAGGTAGAAGTTGCCATTGCCCGTGGCGGAGTTGTTGCCCGTGGCGGAGTTGTTGCCCGTGACAAAGGCAAGGTCGGCTTCGCCTTGTCGGAAGGCCAACAGGCCGCGCTGATACTCGCCGCAGACAAAGGGCAGTTTCAGCCGCCCGTCAACCGACCAGATGCTGACGTAGCCTTTGTCCACATACCACGTCAAGATGCGGTCGTCAAAGGCAATCGCGCCCGTGGGCTGAAAGGCAATCGCGCCCGTAGGCTGAAAGGCAATCGCGCCCGTAGGCTGAAAGGCAATCGCGCCCGTAGGCTGAAAGGCAATCGCGCCCGTGGGCTGAAAGGCAATCGCGCCCGTGGGCTGAAAGGTGCGCTGAGTGCGCCTGTCCAGTTTGTAGGCATCAGCCACTTTGCCGATT
>JAABUZ0100002301.1_pt1 | contig 32259 bp, 32 predicted proteins | sample 5562091 | NCBI WGS metagenome assembly JAABUZ01 (sample SAMN12813069, study PRJNA571459) | rock metagenome | isolation source: Antarctica rocks | place: Antarctica: Victoria Land, Linnaeus Terrace sud | collected 2015-12-21
GTGTCGGTGGGCCCCACCGCCTCGGTGACCACGCCGAAGACCGGGCCGGTGTCCAGCCCCTCCTCGAGCAGGAACGTCGAAGCCCCGGTCACCTCGTCGCCGGCCAGCAGCGCGTGCTGGACGGGCGCCGCCCCCCGCCAGGCCGGCAGCAGGGAGAAGTGCAGGTTGACCCAGCCGCGGCGCGGGATGTCGAGCGCGACCCGCGGGACCAGCGCGCCGTAGGCCACCACGGGGCAGCAGTCGGGCCCGAGCGTGGCGAGCCGGGCGAGGAAGTCCTGCTCGCGTGGCCGCTGGGGCTGCAGCACCTCGACCCCGGCCGCGAGCGCGAGGTCCTTCACGGGACTGGTGCGGGTGGACCGGCCGCGGCCCGCGGGGGCATCGGGGCGGGTCACGACGGCGACGACCTCGTGCCGGGGGCTGTCGAGCAGCGCCTGCAGGGCGGGTACGGCGGGGGCCGGGGTGCCGGCGAAGACGAGGCGCATGAGGGCCCCACCCTACGAGCGCCCTGCCGGCCTCCATGGTCGGGCCGGGCCGGCCGATCGGCCGGACGATCGGCCGGACGATCATGTGCCGATAGCCTCCCGATGTGCCGGCCCTTTGCCATCAACAGCCGACCACGGCACCGGCCGCTGCGGTCTGGGCGGTGTGGAGCGACCCGTCCCGCTGGCCCGACTGGGACGCCGCGGTGCGGACCGTCGAGCTCGGCGGCCCCTTCGCCAGGGGGACTCGCGGGCACGTGCAGACGGTGCGGGGGCCCCGGACGGCGTTCCGGCTCGCCCGGGTCGAGGCTCCGCGTGGCTGGACGGAGCTCACCCGGCTGCCGTTGGCGCGGCTGCGCATCGAGCACGACCTCGTGCCATCCGGGGCCGGCGTCTCGGTCCGCCACCGGCTGGTCTTCACCGGACTCCTCGGTGGTCCGTGGTCCCGGCTGCTCGGCCGGCGGATGGCTGCCGCGCTGCCGGCCAGCGTGCGCTCGGTGGTCCGGCTGGCCGAGGCCGCGGGTGGGGGTGAGCCGAACGACAGCGACGGGTAGCCCGTTCGGGCTACCCGGCTGCTCCCATGTCGCTACTGTGCGGCGTGCCGGCACGGGTCGGCACGCCATCCGCCGCACCAGCCGAGTCCCACCCCGGCGGAGGGCGCCCGCAGCGTTGCCGGGTGGGAGCGGGGGAACCACACCGTCCCCGGTGGCGGACGCCGCGGCGTCCTGGGGTGCAGCCGGCGCGAGCCGGCCGGGCTGACTCCGGCCCGAACCCGACAGCTCACCCTGCAGGCGCCCTGGAGGTCTCTCGTGCCCGTGCGCCGCCCTGCCCTGTACCGCCCTGCCCTGGGCCGTCCCCCCTCGCCTCCCCCGTCCCGTGAGCGTGGCCACCGGCCGGGTCGCGCGGCGGTGCTGACCGCGGCGAGCTGGGCAGCAGCCACGGTGGCAGCTGTGATGACCGCCTCGCCCGCGGCGGCAGCGGCAGCGGTGCCAGGCACCGCGACCCAGGTCCGGCGGGCAGCCGTGGCGGCCGTGCCCACCGGCTGGGCCGCCCGGCGGGCGGGAGACCTCGACGGCCAGCTGCTGGCGGGCGTCAACGCCGCCCGCCGCCGCGCCCACCTCGCGCCGCTCATGCACGACCGCCGGCTCACCGCCGCGGCCAGGATCTGGTCGCTGCAGATGGTCCAGACGGCCCATCTGTCGCACGACCCCGGCCTGGCTGGGCGGCTCACGGGCGGGGCGCGGGTCGCGGAGACGGTGGGGACGACGCTGGCCGTGGCTCCCCGGGTCGCCGCGCGCGACCTGCTCGCTGCCTACCTCGCCTCGCCGCGGCACCGGGCGATCCTGCTCGACCCGCGGCTGCGCCGGGTGGGAGTGGCCAGCGTGCAAGCCGCTGACGGCTCGTGGTGGGACACCGTGGAGCTGGTCGGCCGCGTGCATTAGCTCCCGACCGTTCAGCCGAGATCCCGCGGGTCGAGCTGCACGCGCACCGGCTCGGCCTTGCGGGCGCTCCGCGACCGGGTGGCGACGGCCAGGGCAGCCGCCAGCGCCGGCCCGTCGCGAGGTGCCACCCGCACGAGGGCACGCTCCGGCGGCTGGCCACCGTCGCGACCCGCGTCGAGGCGGCGCCGGACGGGGACGGGCCCGAGCAGCTCGGCGCCGGGGGGCAGCTGCACGGCCGCGAGCAGCTCGGCCACAGCCGCCGGTGAGCCCTCGACGGCGGCCATCCGCACGGCCGGCGGGAAGCGCAACGCCGCACGCTCGTCCGCCTCGCGGGCCGCGAACCCGCTGGGGTCCCATCGCACCAGCGCCTGCACCGCGGGGATGCCGGCGTCGGCGCCGAGGACGACGCGACCCCCCGGTCGCACGAGCGAGGCGGCCGCGGTCCAGCGCCGGACCGCCTCCTCAGCCGCCCTGACGTCTGCGCGCCCCAGCAGGGACCAGCCGTCGAGCAGCAACGCGGCGGCGTACCCCTCGTCCGGCGCGAGCGGCTCCGCCCCCGGGGTGGCGACGACGAGCGACGGCCCGGCCGGCACGCGGGTGAGCACCGCGTCGCCGCCACTGGTGCGCACGGTGACCCCCGGCAGCGCACGGCTGAGCTCTTCCGCCGTGCGCCGCTCACCGACAGCGACCGCGCGCAGCCCGGTCCCCCCGCAGGCCGGGCAGGTGTGGTCGGCCTGCGGCCGCCCACACCACCGGCAGGAGGGCAGCAGCTCGGCGCCGGGCCGGCCGAGCGGTCCAGCGCAGCTGGCGCAGCGGGCCGGGGTCCGGCACCTGGCACAGGCCAGGCCGGGCTGATAGCCCCGCCGCGGCACCTGCACCAGCACCGGCAGCCCGTCGGCCAGGCCCTCCCGGACGGCCTCGAAGGCCACCCGCGGCAGTCGAGCCGCCCGGGCAGCGGGGTCACGGGCCAGCTCGGCGTCCGATCCCGCGGCGACCACGCGCGGGGCGACCGAGCGCACCGTCTGACGGGACGGTGCCAGCGGGCGCAGCCAACCGCCGCGCAGCAGGGCGACGACCTCCACCGAGGGGGCGAGCGCACCGAGCAGCAGCCCAGCCGACGCCCGGTGGGCGCGGAGCACGGCCACGTCGCGGGCATGCGGGTAGGGAGCCCGCGGCTCGGCGAGGCTGTCATCGCCGTCGTCCCAGACCGCGACGAGCCCGAGGTCACGCACCGGCGCCCACACCGCCGCCCGGGTGCCCACCACCGCCTGGACCTCGCCGCGCAGCACCCGCAGCCAGCGGCGATAGCGCTCCGCGGGCCCCAGCTGCGCGGCGAGCGCCACGTGCCGGCCGGGGCCGAGGGCCGCCGTGAGGGCGGCGTCCACGCGGGCGAGGTCACGCGCGTCTGGCACCACGACCACGGCCCCGCGGCCACCGGCCACGGCGGCGGCGACGGCGGCCGCGAGCTCCACCGGCCAGCGTGGGCCCGGCAGGGCCGCCCAGGCGCCACGGGGGGCCCCGCCGGCGGCGACGGCGGTGAGAAAGTCCGCCCCGCCCGAGTACGCCGACCACCCGCCCGGCAGGGGTGCGGCCGGCGCCGCGGCGGCGGGTGGCTCCCGGCGTGGCTCCACCTCTACCCTGCCGTGGCGGGGCGGGACCGCAAGCCGCAGCACGTCGGCCAGCGCGCCGGCGCAGCGGTCGGCGACCGCGCGGGCGAGGCCGGCGATTTCCGGGGTGAGCACCCGCTCCCCGGACACCGCGGCCGTCACCGGCGTGAGCCGGCCCGGATGGTCGCTGTCGGCAACCCGCTCGAGCACCAGGCCGCTGACCAGCACGCCCGCCAACCGCACCCGCACCCGCGACCCGGGCACCGCCGTCGCGGACATGGCCTCGGGCACCAGGTAGTCGAACGGCCGGTCCAGGTGCGCCAACCCGCTGTCGACCGCCACGCGCGCGACCGGCAGCCGGCCGGCCGGCACCGGGTCCGGCCGGACGGGGCGCGGCGGCCGCACCCGGGGTCGCCGGCGCCCGGGGAGGTCGAGGGTGTCCTGCACGGGATGCAGTGCAGCACCCTGGTCCGACAGTCCGGGCGGCTGGGCTGGCGGTGCCGGCAGCGGGACGTCGGTCAGGAGCCGGCGGCGGCCGCCAGCGCCTCGGCGCGGGCGGTGGACTCCCAGGTGAAGTCCACCTCGTCCCGACCGAAGTGGCCGTAGGCGGCGGTCTGGGAGTAGATCGGCCGCAGCAGGTCCAGGTCGCGGATGATCGCCGCAGGCCGCAGGTCGAAGACGGCGAGCACGGCATCCTGGATCCGCTCGTCGGGCAGCACCCCGGTGCCGAAGGTCTCCACGAACAGCCCGACCGGGTGGGCCTTGCCGATGGCGTAGGCCACCTGCACCTCGCACTTGGTGGCCAGGCCGGCGGCCACGACGTTCTTGGCGACCCAGCGCATCGCGTAGGCGGCGGACCGGTCCACCTTGGAGGGGTCCTTGCCGGAGAAGGCACCGCCACCGTGGCGCGCGAACCCGCCGTAGGTGTCCACGATGATCTTGCGTCCGGTGAGCCCAGCGTCACCCATCGGGCCGCCGATCTCGAAGCGCCCGGTGGGGTTGACCAGCAGCCGGTATCCCTCGGTGTCGATGTCGAGACCGTCGAGGACCGGGGCGACGACGTGCTCGGCGATGTCGGGCGCGAGCAGGGTGTCGAGGTCGATGTCGGAGGCGTGCTGGGTGGACAGGACGACGGTGTCCAGCCGCACGGGCAGGTCGTCCCCGTCGTACTCGATAGTGACCTGGGTCTTGCCATCGGGCCGCAGATAGCCCACCGTGCCGTCCTTGCGCACCCGCGACAGCCGGCGGGCGAGGCGGTGCGCCAGCGCGATCGGCAACGGCATCAGCTCCGGAGTGTCGGTGCACGCGAAGCCGAACATCAGCCCCTGGTCACCGGCGCCCTGCCGGTCCAGGTCGTCGGTGTCGCCCTCGACCCGGTTCTCATACGCCGTGTCGACGCCCTGCGCGATGTCGCTGCTCTGCGCCCCGATCGACACGCTCACGCCACAGGACAGCCCGTCGAAGCCCTTCTTGGAGGAGTCGTAGCCGATCCCCAGGATGGTGTCGCGCACGACCCTGGGGATGTCGACGTAGGTCGAGGTGGTGACCTCGCCGGCGACGTGCACCTGCCCGGTGGTGATCAATGTCTCGACGGCGACCCGACTGCGCGGGTCATCCTTGATCATCGCGTCCAGGATCGCGTCGCTGATCTGGTCGCAGATCTTGTCGGGATGGCCCTCGGTGACGGACTCGGAGGTGAACAGGCGCCTGGCCACGGGGCTCCTCGGCTGGTGGGACGGGTGCCCGACAGACTAGCCGGGCGGGAGCAGCGGACCCACGGTGTCCCAGATCGCGTGCGCGAGCAGGGACTTGGTGGTGCGGGCCACGTCCACGACGCTCCCGTCCCGGCGGAGCAGGATGGCGGCGTTGTGCTCGGTCTCGAAGCCGGTGCCCGTCGTCTCCTCCGCGCCCACCCGGTTGACCACGAGCAGATCGGCACCCTTGGCGGCCAGCTTGGCGCGACCGTGGGCGAGCAGGTCGTCGGTCTCGGCGGCGAAGCCGACCAGGACCTGACCGGGACGCCTACGCCGGGAGCCCAGGCCGGCGAGCACGTCGGGGTTGCGGACCAGCGGCACGGAGGTCGGTTCGCCCTCGCCTTTCTTGATCTTGAAAGTGGCGACCTCGGCGGGGCGGAAGTCGGCCACGGCGGCGGCCATCACCACCGCGTCGGCGTCCGCTGCCAGGCCGAGCACCGCCGCAGCGAGCTCCCGGGCGCTCCCCACCCGCTGCACGTGCACCCCTGCCGGGTCCCCCCGCTCGGAGAGCACGGCGACGTGCGCCGCGACCAGGTGCACGGTCGCGCCGCGCAGCCGGGCGGCAGCCGCCAGCGCCACCCCCTGCCGGCCGCTGGAGCGGTTGCCGAGGAACCGCACCGGGTCCATCGGCTCGCGGGTGCCCCCGGCGGTGACCACCACGGTGCGCCCGACCAGGTCGCGGGGCACGCCGGCGGCGCCGCGCCCCAGGCAGGCGAGCGCGGCCGCGGCGATCTCGGCGGCCTCGGGCAGCCTCCCGGGGCCGCTGTCGGCCCCGGTGAGCCGGCCGGCGGCGGGGTCCATGACGGTGACGCCCCGCTCGCGCAGGACGGCGGTGTTGGCGACGGTCGCCGGGTGCTCCCACATCTCGGTGTGCATCGCGGGGGCGATCAGCACCGGACAGCGGGCGGTGAGCAGGGTGGCAGTGAGCAGGTCGTCGGCGCGGCCGTGGGCGAGGCGGGCGAGCAGGTCAGCGGTGGCCGGCGCGACGACGACCAGCTCGGCCTCCCGGCCCAGCCGCACGTGCTGCACCTCGGCCGCTCCGGACCACACATCGGTGCGCACCGGCGCGCCGCTGAGCGCCTCCCAGGTGGCCAGGCCGACGAACTCCAGCGCCCCCTGCGTCGGCACCACCCGGACCCGGTGGCCGCTCTCGGTGAGCCGGCGCAGCAGCTCCACGGACTTGTACGCCGCGATCCCGCCGGCCACGCCGAGCACCACGCGAGGCCCGCCCGCGTCGTCGCCCGCGTCATTGCCCGCGTCGTCGCCCGAACGGCCGTCCCAGGCCCCACCGGGCACCGGCTCAGTCCTCGGTGGGCTCGGGGACCGACTCGTGGGTGAGCATGCCGGAGTTGATCTCGCGCAGGGCGATCGACAGCGGCTTCTCCTGCAGGCCCGGCTCCACCAGCGGCCCGACGTATTCCAGCAGCCCCTCGCCGAGCTGGCTGTAGTAGGCGTTGATCTGGCGCGCGCGCTTGGCGGCGTAGATGACGAGGGAGTACTTCGAGTCGGTGCTCTCCAGCAGCTCGTCGATCGGGGGGTTGGTGATGCCCTGGGGGTCTGCGACGGTGCCGGACACGGTGGTCTCCTTGTCAAGTCCTGCTAGGGGGCGCCCAGTAAGGCTATCAACCGGGCGGCCGCCGCCCCGACGTCGTCGTTGACCACCGTCGCGTCGAACTCGTCCTCGGCCGACATCTCCTCCCTGGCCCTGGCGAGCCGGCGGGCGACGGCAGCGGGGTCCTCGGTGCCACGCCCGGTCAAGCGGCGCTCCAGCTCCTGCCACGACGGCGGGGCCAGGAACACCAGCAGCGCCGTGGCGCCGAGGGCGCTGCGGACCTGCCGGGCGCCCTGCAGGTCGATCTCCAGCAGGCAGCCGACGCCGGCCGCCAGCCGCTCCCGCACCGGGGCGGCGGGGGTGCCGTAGGAGTGCCCGGCGTAGCTGGCGTGCTCCAGGAACTCCCCCCGCGCGGCGGCGTCCGTGAATGCCTCCGGGGTGAGGAAGTGGTAGGACACGCCGTCGACCTCCCCGGGGCGGGGCGCCCGGGTGGTGGCCGAGACGCTGACCCACACGTCGGGGCGCAGCCGCCGGACGGCCCGGATGACGGTCCCCTTGCCGGCCCCCGAGGGCCCGGACACGACGGTGAGCCGGGCCGTCACCGGCCGGGCGGCGGCAGCGCCGCCTGCAGCGCGACCCGCTGCTTGGCGCCCAGCCCGCGAACCCGCCTGTTCGGGCTGATGCCGCAGTCGGCCATCAGCCGGGCCGCGCGCACCTTGCCGACGCCGGGCAGCGCCTCCAGCACCGCTGCGACCTTCATCTTCCCCACCACGTCGTCACGCTGCCCCTGCTCCAGCACCTCCTCGAGCGAGGCGCCGGCGTGCTTGAGCCGGTCCTTCAGCTCGGCCCGGGCCTTGCGGGCGAGTCCGGCCTTGGCCAGCGCCGCGGAGCGCTGCTCGGGGGTGAGCGGGGGCAAGGCCACCGGGGGTGCCTCCTGCTCGATTCGGCTCACGCTGGGGCGATCGGGTGCTGGCCGGGGTCAGCTGGCCGGGGTCAGGTAGTCAGGGTCGGGTCGCCCGGGTGACCGGCCGTCCCGCGAACCTAGCCAGGTTCGAGCCCGGCGGCGAGAGCCGCTGCCGCCGCACCGGGGTCCGGCGACCCGGTGACGGGTCGGCCGATGACGAGCAGGTCGGCGCCGGCCGCGAGTGCCTGCCGTGGCGTGGCAACCCGGGCCTGGTCCTGGGCGTCGGTGCCGGCGGGGCGCACCCCCGGCGTGATCAGCGTCGTGTCGGGCCCGACCTCGGCGCGCACGGCGGCGACCTCCCAAGGGCTGCAGACCAGGGCCCGGGCGCCGGCGGCGACGGCCAGCACCGCCAGCCGCCGGACGGCGTCGGCCGGTGGCCCGGCGAGGCCGACCGCGCCGAGGTCCGCCGCTGACAGTGAGGTCAGCACCGTGACGCCGGCGACGGCGACGTCGGGTGCCGCCTCGACAGCGGCGCGCACCATGGCGATCCCCCCGGAGGCGTGCACGGTGAGGAAGCGTGGGCGCAGCGGTGCGACCGCACGGGCCGCGCCGGCCACCGTCGCGGGGATGTCGTGCAGCTTGAGGTCGAGGAACAGCCCCACGTCGGGCTCGAGCCCCAGCGCGGCGACGGCTGCCGGACCGTGCCGGCACCACAGCTCCAGACCGACCTTGACGACCGAGACGTACGGCGACACCGCGCGGGTCCAGGCCGCCGCCGTCTCCAGGTCGGGTGCGTCGAGGGCGACGGCGATCGGTGCCCTCATTCGGCGTCCGCGTCGCCGGCGTCCGCCGGCTCGGGCTCCCGGTCGCCCAGCGGGTCCGGTCCCTCGGGGAGCACGAGGGCGGGGGGGCGGTGCGCGAGGCCGACGACCTCCGCGACGCTGGCGAAGCCGCGGTGGCCGAGCGCGGCCGCGAGCTCCCGCAGCACCCGCGCGGGGGCGCCGGGGTCGCCGAAGACGGCCGTGCCGACGCTGACCGCGCTGGCGCCGGCGAGCAGGAACTGCAGCGCGTCCAGGCCGTCGCGGATCCCGCCCATGCCGATGATCGGGACCGCCGGCATCGCCTGGTGCACCTGCCAGACGCAGCGCACGGCGACCGGCCGGATCGCCGGCCCGGACAGCCCGCCGGTGATCCCGCCGAGCAGCGGGCGCAACGTGTCGGTGTCGATGACCAGACCCAGCAACGTGTTCACCATCGACAGCCCGTCGGCGCCGGCCTCGACCACCGCGCGGGCGACCGCGACGATGTCGGTGACGTCCGGCGAGAGCTTGGCGAAGACGGGGACGCCGGAGCCGACGGCACGCTTGACCGAGCCGATGACGGCGGCCGCGGCGAGGGGGTCGCAGGCGAAGACCTGCCCGCGGTCCTCGACGTTCGGGCAGCTGATGTTGACCTCGAGCAGCGCCACCCCGGGCCGGCCGCGCACCCTGGTCGCCAGCCTGGTGAACTCCTCCACCGTCCCCCCGGCGATGGACACGACGGCCCGCGCCCCGCGGTCGGCCAGCCACGGCAGGTCGTGCTCCAGGAACGCGTCGATGCCGGGGCCCTGCAGGCCGATGGAGTTCAGCATCCCGCTGGGGGTCTCCGCCATCCGCGGGGTGGGACGCCCGGAGCGCGGCGCCAGCATGATCGACTTGGTGACGATGCCGCCGAGCGCGGCCACGTCGAGGTACGCCGAGAGCTCCTGACCGGCTGCGGCGCAGCCACTCGCGGTGAAGACCGGGTTGGGGAAGCCCACCCCGCCCAGCACCGTCGACATGTCCACCGGCGGGTGCGGCACCGCCGCCGGCGTACGCCGCACCGCCTGCACGGTCTCGGTCACGGCGTCGCCACCTGCATCGCCACCGGGGCCGGCGCCGGGGCGCCGACCGCGTCGGCGGGCACGGTACCCACGTCGTCGAAGCGCACCCGGTCCCCCCGGAAGACCGGCCCCTCCACGCACGAGCGGACCATCCTGGTGAGCCCGTCGTCGCCCACCACCGGCAGCACGCAGGTCATGCAGACCCCGATGCCGCAGGCCATCGACTCCTCCACGGCCACCTGGCTGGTCACCCCCCGCTCGGCGGCGATGCGCGCGACCGACGCGAGCATGCCCATCGGGCCGCAGGCATAGACGACGCTGCCCCCGGTGCGGTCCAGCAAAGCGGGGAGCACGTCGGACACCCGACCCCGCTGCCCGGCGGACCCGTCGTCGGTGGTGACGAGCAGGGTCGCCGACATCCGCTTGGCCTCCAGGGCGTTGAACAGCCGGGACTCGGTGGCAGCGCCGAGCACCATGTCGACCCGGCAGCCGCGCTCGGCCAGCTGGCGGCCGAGCATGAACAGCGGAGCGGAGCCGTAGCCGCCGCCGACGAGCACGGTGCCGACCGGGTCGCGGGGCAGCGTGAACGGGCGCCCCAGCGGGCCCACCACGTCCACCGGATCGCCCCGACGGCGTCCGGCCAGCCACCGCGTCCCCTCCCCGCTCACGGCGAACACGATGTCGACGGTGCCGCCGTAGACGCCGGTGGCCCGCACGTCGTGGATGGAAAAGGCGCGGCGCAGCAGCATCGAGCTCTGCGGGCCACCCACCGCGATCGCGACGAATTGACCGGGCCTGGTCGATTCCGCCACCCCGGGCGCGACCAGGGTGAGCTGGTGGTAGTCACCCACCCGGCGGGCACCGAGCACCTCGCCCTGGACCTGCACCGGCATCAGGCGCCCTCCAGACGGTCGCGCTCGCGGGCCGCGAGCAGGAATGCATGGTGCTCCTGCAGCGGGCGCACCCCGAGCGGGCCGTGCGCGAGGGCCTCGATGCCTTGCACCGCAGCCGCTGCGCCTTGCACGGTGGTGATGCACGGCACGCCACGGGTGACCGAGGCGGTGCGGATCTCATAGCCGTCGACGCGGGTGCCGCCCGCGCCGCTGGGCGTATTGACGACGAGGTCGATCGTGCCGGCGAGAATCTGCCCGACGACACTGCGTGCCGGGTCCTCGGTGTGTTTGCTGACCACCGTGGCGATCACGCCATTGCGCCGCAGCACCGCGGCGGTTCCCTCCGTCGCCACCATCTGGAAGCCCAGATCGGCGAGCCGCTTGACCGGGAAGACCATGGCCCGCTTGTCGCGGTCCGCGACGCTGACGAAGACGCGGCCGGCGGTCGGCAGCGAGCCGTACGCCGCGGCCTGGCTCTTGGCGAACGCGGTGCCGAAGCCGGCGTCGATGCCCATCACCTCCCCGGTGGACTTCATCTCCGGGCCGAGCAGGGTGTCCACCGACAGCCCGCCGACGGCGGCGAAGCGGGCGAACGGCAGCACCGCCTCCTTCACCGAGATCGGCGCGTCCAGCGGCAGGTCCCCGCCATCGCCGAGGCACGGGAGCAGCCCCTCGGCGCGCAGGTCGGCGATGCTCGCGCCGAGCATGACCCGGGCCGCGGCCTTGGCCAGCGGCACGGCGGTGGCCTTGCTGACGAAGGGCACGGTGCGGCTCGCCCGCGGGTTGGCCTCCAGCACGTAGAGCACCGACCCGGCCAGCGCGAACTGCACGTTGAGCAGGCCGCGCACCCCGACGCCGGCCGCGATCGCCTCGGTGCTCGCCCGCACGGCGGCCAGGTCCCTGGGGCCCAGGGTGATCGGTGGCAGCACGCAGGCCGAGTCGCCAGAGTGGATGCCGGCCTCCTCGATGTGCTCCATGACGCCGCCGAGGAACAGCTCGACCCCGTCGTAGACGGCGTCGACGTCGACCTCCACGGCGTCGTCGAGGAAGCGGTCGACCAGCACCGGGTGCTCGGGGCTGGCGAGCGTCGCCCGCGCGACGTACGTCGTCAGGGTCGCGTCGTCGTAGACGATCTCCATGCCGCGGCCCCCGAGGACGTAGCTCGGGCGCACCAGCACCGGGTAACCGATCTCCGCGGCGATCGTCACCGCCTCGGCCGCGCTGGTCGCCATGCCATGGCGAGGCGCGGGAAGCCCTGCGGCGTCGAGGACCCGGCCGAACGCACCGCGTTCCTCGGCGAGGTGGATGGCCGCTGGCGAGGTCCCGAGCATGGGCACCCCGGCAGCCTCGAGCTCGGCGGCGATGCGCAGCGGGGTCTGGCCACCGAGGGCCACGATCACCCCGACCAGCTCCCCGCCGCCCTGGCGGGCCGACTCGCGCTCGGCGTGCACGACCTCCAGCACGTCCTCCACGGTGAGCGGCTCGACGTAGAGCCGGTCGGCGGTGTCGTAGTCGGTGGAGACGGTCTCGGGGTTGCAGTTGACCATCACGGTCTCGTAGCCGGCGTCACGCAGGGCGAAGACCGCGTGGCAGCAGGCATAGTCGAACTCGATGCCCTGCCCGATCCGGTTGGGCCCGCTCCCCAGCACGATCACCTTGCGGCGGCTGCTGGGCAGCACCTCGGTCTCCTCGTCGTAGGAGGAGTAGTGGTACGGCGTGCTGGCGGCGAATTCCGCGGCGCAGGTGTCCACGGTCTTGTAGACCGGCCGGAGCCCGAGGCCGTGCCGGCGCGCCCGCTCGGCCGGCTCGGTCGTCCCGCGCAACGCCGCGACCTGCGCGTCCGAGAAGCCGGCGCGCTTGGCCCGTCGCAGCGTCGATGCGTCGTCGTCGGCGGCGGCGCGGACCTCCGCCGCGATCTCGTGCAGGGCCAGCACCTGGTCGAGGAACCACGGGTCGATCCCGGTGGCGGCGTGCACCTCGGCGACCGGCACGCCGCGACCCAGCAGCTCACCGACGTCGAAGATGCGGCCGTCGCGCGGGACCGCCGCGCGGGCCAGCAGGGCCGCGTCGTCGAGGTCGCTACCGATGCCAGCGCCAGCGCCCGCGCCCGCGAGGAAGAAACCGGCCGGGGTGTTCTCCAGCGACCGCAGCGACTTCTGCAGGGCCTCGGCGAAGTTGCGGCCGATCGCCATGGCCTCCCCGACGGACTTCATCTGGGTGCCCAGCGTGGGGTCGGCACCGGGGAACTTCTCAAAGGCGAAGCGCGGCGCCTTTACCACGACGTAGTCAAGTGTCGGCTCGAACGCCGCCGCGGTGGTCACGGTGATGTCGTTGGCGATCTCGTCCAGGGTGTAGCCGACGGCGAGCTTGGCCGCGATCTTGGCGATGGGGAAACCGGTGGCCTTGCTGGCGAGCGCGCTGCTGCGGCTGACCCGCGGGTTCATCTCGATGACGACAAGTCGTCCGTCCCTGGGGTTCACCGCGAACTGGATGTTCGAGCCACCGGTGTCGACCCCGACCGCGCGGATCACCGCGATCCCGGTGTCGCGCAGCACCTGATACTCCCGGTCGGTCAGCGTGAGCGCCGGCGCCACCGTGATCGAGTCGCCGGTGTGCACGCCCATCGGGTCGAGGTTCTCGATGCTGCAGACCACCACCACGTTGTCGTGGTGGTCGCGCATCACCTCCAGCTCGAACTCCTTCCACCCCAGCACGCTCTCCTCCACCAGCACCTCGGTGGTGGGGCTGGCGAGCAGGCCGGCGGAGGCGATCCGGTCGAGCTCCGTGGTGGTGCGGCAGATACCCCCGCCGGCGCCGCCCATGGTGAAGCTGGGGCGGACGACGAGGGGCAGGCCGAGCTCGGCCGCCGCGGCGTGGACGGCCTGGAGGTCCGCACACACCCTGCTGTGGGGGGTCTCGGCCCCGACGGAGGCGCAGATGTCCTTGAACGCCTGCCGGTCCTCCCCCGCCCGGATCGCCGCCACGTTCGCGCCGATCAGCTCGACAGCGAACTCCGCCAGGGTGCCGTCCCCGGCCAGCGCCATTGCGGCGTTCAAGGCGGTCTGGCCGCCGAGGGTCGCCAGCAGCGCGTCCGGCCGCTCCCGCTCGATGATGCGGCGGACGAACTCCGGGGTGATGGGCTCCACGTAGGTCGCGTCGGCGATGTCCGGATCGGTCATGATCGTCGCCGGGTTGCTGTTGACCAGGATCACCCGCAGGCCCTCCTGGCGGAGCACCCGGCAGGCCTGCGTGCCGGAGTAGTCGAACTCCGCGGCCTGGCCGATCACGATGGGCCCCGAGCCGATCACCAGCACCGAGTGCAGGTCGGTGCGGCGCGGCACTCAGGCCCCCCTCGTGGCGTAGAGGGCTGCGACGGCGATGACGGCGAGCACGGTGAGCAGGGCGATCGCGCCGGCCAGCGCCAGCCCGGCAGCCGAGGGTGGTGTCGCGCGGGTCACGCCGGCGTCGATGTCCACCGGCTCGTGCGCGGCCTCCAGGGTCTCCTCCAGCGAGGCCTCGTCGTACCCGATCGCGTCTGCGGTGGCGCGGCTCTCGGTCACAGCCGCACCCCGTCCATCAGCCGGGTGAACGTGTCGAACAAGGTGCCGGCGTCGTGCGGCCCGGCGGCGGCCTCGGGGTGGAACTGCACCGAGAAGGCCGGCACGTCCAGGCACCGCAGCCCCTCCACCACCTGGTCGTTGAGCCCCACGTGGCTCACCTCGACCCGGCCGAAGGGCGTGTCGACGCTGCCCTGCAGCGGGGCCTCGACGGCGAACCCGTGATTGTGGCTGCTGATCAGGACCCGCCCGCTGGCCCGGTCCAGCACCGGCTGGTTGAGGCCGCGGTGGCCGTAGCCGAGCTTGTAGGTGCCCAGCCCGAGGGCGTGGCCGAGCACCTGGTTGCCCAGGCAGATGCCGAACACCGGCACCCCGGCGGCGAGCACGCCGCGGACGGTCTCGTGGGCGTACGTCGTGGCGGCGGGGTCACCCGGGCCGTTGGAGACGAAGACGCCGTCGGGGCCGTCCCGCAGGATGTCGGCCGTCGTGGTGGTGGCCGGGACCACGGTGGTCTCGACCCCGCGGCGGGCGAGCGACCAGGGAGTGCGGCGCTTGATCCCGAGGTCGAGAGCGGTGACACGCCAGCGGGTCTCACCGACGGGGGGTACGACGTAGGAGGCGGTGGTGCTGACCTCGGTGGCGAGCTCGCGACCGGTCATGACCGGACTGCGGCGGACCCGGGCCAGCAGCGCGTCGGGGTCGGTCTGCACGCTGGACACGGCGCAGCGCATCGCCCCGCGCTCGCGCAGGTGCCGGGTCAGCGCCCGGGTGTCGACGCCGCTGATGCCGACGATCCCCTGCGCGCGCAGCTGGGTGTCCAGGCTGCGGCGGGACCGCCAGCTGCTCGCGACCCGGCTGGGGTCGCGCACGACGTAGCCGGCGACCCAGATCCTGGCGCTCTCGTCGTCCTCGTCGTTCACGCCGGTGTTGCCGATGTGCGGGGCGGTCTGGACGACGACCTGGCGGTGGTACGACGGGTCGGTGAGCGTCTCCTGATAGCCCGTCATCCCGGTGGCGAACACCGCCTCGCCGATGCTCTCGCCCTCCGCGCCGTAGGCATCCCCACGAAAGGTGCGTCCGTCCTCGAGCACGAGCAGCGCGGGAGCCGCCGCCCGGCCGACGAGCGGGGTGGCGGTGGGCCAGGTAGCGGGAGCGGGAGCTGACGGCGCAGCCTGCGGTCCGCCACCGCCACCGCCACCGGCACCGGCACCACCACCGCCACCGCCACCGCCACCGCCACCGCCACCGCCACCGCCACCGCCACCGCCACCGCCACCGCCACCGGTGATCATGCTGGCAAGGTCACCGGTGGCCGCCGATGCGACGGGCAGTTGCTGGAGCGCACCGGTGATCTCACCGACCCCTAGTCCAACATCACCGGTGCGGGGAGACGGCTTCATCTGCATCTCCCGAACACCGGTGATCTCCCCGACCCCGAGCCCTTGATCACTGGTGGAGGGGAATGCCGACGGCGATGCGGCGGAGACACCGGTGGTGGTGAGACCAAGGTCACCGGTGAGCGGCGCCTGAGCGGGGAGCAGGCGCTGCACCGCCTCGATGACGTCGCGGGTGCGGCCGCGGTCGGAAAGTCGCACCCCGCTGGCGATCTCGTTGCCGGCGAGCGTCCAGCGCAGCACCACGATGCCGCCGGGGCCCATGACCTTGCCGGCGAGTGCGGGCTCCACCGCGACGCCGAGCAGGTCACCGGCCGGCAGCCAGACGTCGCCGGCCGGTCGCTCGACCAGCACCCCGGCTCCGGTCACCCGCACTCTCGCGGCGCTGCGCAGGCCGAGGCGGTGGGCGGCGACGCGGTGCAGCCACGACTCGGGAAAGACGCTGCCGACCCACAACCCGGCCGCCGGGGCCACCAGGTCGTCGGGCAGCACCGCCGGCGGCGGCACCGGGGCTGGCAGGTCCGACTGGCCGCGCAGCCGGCGCTGCCAGGCCCGGCGCATGAGCACCCCGAGCAGCGCGACGACGAGCAGCGTGAGCGCGCCCAGCGCGAGGTGCTGCCCGAGCCGGTCCGGGCCGCGCTTCGTCGGGTCGGCCACCGCGAGCACCAGGTCGCGCCTCACGCGAGCGCCCCGTCGAGCACCGTCGGCCGACCGCGCAGGAACGTCGCGACCACCCGGCTGCCCAGCTCGCGACCGGCGTACGGCGTGTTGCTGCTGCGGGAGGCGAGCGCGCTCGGGTCGACCGTCCACGTCGCCGCGGGGTCGACGAGCACGAGGTTGGCCGGCTCCCCGGGCTCGACCGGGCGGCCCTGGCCGGTCAGCCGCCCGATCCGGGCGGGCCGCACCGACATGCGGTCGGCGACCTCGGTCCACGACAGCCGGCCCAGCCCGGTCACGACCCCGAGCGCGGTCTGCAGTCCGAGCATGCCGGGTGACGCGGCGGCCCACTCGGTCTCCTTGTCCTCGCTGGCCTGCGGGGCGTGGTCGGTGGCGACCGCGTCGATGGTGCCATCGGCCAGCCCGGCGACGAGGGCGGCGACGTCCTCGGCCGTGCGCAGCGGCGGGTTCACCTTGAACACCGGGTCGTAGTCACCGCAGGCGGAGTCGGTCAGCAGCAGGTGGTGCGGCGTGACCTCCGCGGTGACCCGGACGCCGCTCGCCTTGGCCTGGCGCAGGATCTGCACCGACCCGGCGGTCGAGACGTGGCAGACGTGCAGGCGCGATTCCACGTGGGCCGCGAGCAGCACGTCGCGGGCGATGACCGCCTCCTCGGCGACGGCCGGCCAGCCAGCGAGCCCGAGGCGGGCGGAGACGATGCCCTCGTTCATCTGCGCGCCCTCGGTCAGCCGCGGCTCCTGGGCATGCTGGGCGATGACGCCGTCGAATGCCTTGACGTATTCCAGTGCCCGCCGCATCAGCACCGCGTCGTCGACGCAGCGGCCGTCGTCGCTGAACACCCTGACGCATGCGGCCGAGTCGGCCATCGCCCCGAGCTCGGCCAGCCGGGTGCCGCCGAGTCCGACGGTCACCGCGCCGACGGGGTGCACGTCGCAGTGGCCGGCCTGCTGACCGAGCCGCCAGACCTGTTCCACCACACCGGCGGTGTCGGCCACCGGGTCGGTGTTGGCCATTGCGTGCACGGCGGTGAACCCCCCGAGAGCCGCTGCGCACGAACCGGTCTCGACCGTCTCGGCATCCTCGCGGCCGGGCTCGCGCAGGTGGGTGTGCAGGTCGACCAGCCCCGGGAGCAGCACCAGGCCGACGGCATCGAGCACGCTCGCCCCTGGCGCGTCAGCGCCGCGGCGTACGTCGTCGACCCTGCCGTCCCGCACCAGGACGTCGGTCGGCCCGCCGTCGAGCACCCGCACCCCGCGGAGGACAAAGGCGGTCACCGGGTCGCCCCGTCCGCGTGGCCCAGCAGCAGGTAGAGCACGGCCATCCGCACGCTCACCCCGTTGGCGACCTGCTCGACAATGGTGCTGCGCAGCCCGTCCGCGATCTCGCTGGCGATCTCCATGCCGCGCACCATGGGGCCCGGGTGCATGACGATCGCGTCGTCGGGCAGCAGTGCCGCCCGGCGGGCGTCCAGGCCGTACCGCCGGCTGTACTCCCGCTCGGTCGGGAAGAACGCGGCACCCATCCGTTCGCGCTGCACCCGCAGCATCATCACGACGTCGGTCTTGGGCAGCACGGCGTCCAGGTCGTAGGACACCTCCGCCGGCCAGGCGTGCACGCCGATCGGCAGCAGCGTCGGGGGCGCGACGAGCGTGACGAGGGCGCCGAGCGTGTGCAGCAGCAGCACGTTGGAACGGGCCACTCGCGAGTGCAGCACGTCCCCGACGAGCGTGACCCGCAGGCCCGCCAGCCGGCCGGTGCGCCGGCGCATGGTGAAGGCGTCGAGCAGCGCCTGGGTGGGGTGCTCGTGGGTGCCGTCGCCAGCGTTGACCACCGACCCACGGATCCAGCCGGCGAGTCGCACCGGTGCCCCACTGGCACCGTGTCGGCAGACGACGGCGTCGGCCCCCATCGCCTCCAGGGTGAGCGCGGTGTCCTTCAGCGACTCCCCCTTGCTCACGCTGGATCCCCTGGCATTGAAGGTGATCACGTCGGCGCTCAACCGCTTCGCCGCCACCTCGAACGACGTCCTGGTGCGGGTGGAGTCCTCGAAGAACAGGTTGACCACGGTGCGCCCCCGCAACGTCGGCAGCTTCTTGATCTCGCGCTGGGACACCCGCGCCATCTCCTCGGCGGTGTCCAGGACGAGCAGCGCCTCAGCACGGGACAGGTCCCCGGCCGACAGCAGGTGCTTCATGGCACCTCCTGGGACGCCGGCCCCAGCAGCACAGCGTCGACACCGTCGGTCTCGGTCAGCTGGACATGCACGGTCTCCTGCAGCGAGGTCGGGACGTTCTTCCCGACGTAGTCCGCGCGAATGGGCAGCTCCCGGTGGCCGCGGTCGACGAGAACGGCGAGCTGGACGGCGCAGGGGCGGCCGAGGTCGGACAGCGCGTCGAGCGCCGCGCGCACCGTGCGCCCGGAGAACAGCACGTCGTCGACGAGCACCACGAGCCGCCCGTCGACACCGTTGCCGGGGACCACCGTCGCGCTGACGGGGCGCACGCCGATGCGCCGCAGGTCGTCCCGGTACATGGTGGTGTCGAGCTGGCCCGTCGGCACCTCGCGGCCCTCCACGTCGCGCATCCGCCCGGCCAGCCGGCGGGCCAGCACGGGGCCACGGGTTGGGATGCCGAGCAGGACGACGTCGTCACCCCCGGCGGTCTTCTCCAGCAGCTCGTGCGCCATCCGGGACACGACCCGGCCGACAGCGGCGGCGTCGAGCAGCAGGCGCGCGGGCGCCGGATCGCCGCTGACGGGTCGCCGCGCGGCGTCCCGCGGACCGTCCAGCCGGGCCCGGGCGCCGGTCGTGCCGCCCTCGGGGCGCGGCGGTGCCATGGTCCTCCTTCCCCCGCCTCACGGGACGGGCCTCAAAGGGGGTGTCCCGGGGACGGTACCAGCGGGCCGGTCCGGTGTTATCGTCACTCTGCGTAGCCGGATTGCCCGGCGCCGGGAGCGGAGGACCACGGGTGAGCGACGAGGCGCAGGCCGACAACGGCGAGGGGCGCAGCGACTACGCCCGGGCGCTGGGGGTGCGGCTGCGGGCGATCCGGGCTCAGCAGGGTCTGTCGCTGCACGGCGTGGAAGCCAAGTCCGACGGGCGGTGGAAGGCCGTCGTCATCGGCTCCTATGAGCGCGGCGACCGTGCCGTCACGGTGCAGCGGTTGGCCGAGCTGGCCGACTTCTACGGGGTCCCGGTGGCCGAGCTGCTGCCGGGTGCGGGGGGCAACGCTTCGACCGTGGAGGCCCCACCGCGGATCGTCATCGACCTCGAGCGGCTCTCCGGCGTCCCGGCCGACCAGGCGGCGCCCCTGATGCGCTACGCCGCGACGATCCAGAGCCAGCGCGGGGACTACAACGGCAAGGTGCTCTCGATCCGGACCGAGGACCTGCGCTCGCTGGCGGTGATCTACGACGCCTCCCCGGTCGACCTCACCGACCAGTTGATCAGCTGGGGCGTGCTCACCCCCGAGGCGCGGCGCGCGGTCGAGGTCTAGAAGTGCCGCTTCCATCCCCGGCGGTGCCGTCAGCCGCCCGCGCTGGCGGCTACTCGACGTAGGGAAGGCGGCGTCGCAGCCGCAACACGGCGGCCCTCAGCGGTTCGAGATCATGCTCGACGGCGCCCGGCACCTGGCCGTGCGTCGTGTCGAAGTAACGATGGGCCAAACGCTCGCGCATCCGCGCGATGTCGCTCCACGGGTGGCCGGGCTCGGTGTCGAGCAGCTCCGGCGAGACGGCCTTGATTGCCTCGCCGATCTCGATGAGCCGGACCCGGACCGCGTCGAATATGAGGCCATCGGAAAGGTCGCCTCGTGACACATGGCTTTTGATGGCCGCGATGGCATCAAGAATGTCCTGCAGGCGCTCTGAATCGAGCCGACTCACAGCGTGACCGCGTCGGCGAGGGCCTCTTCGCGCACCCGCGGCTTCAGGCTCGTGACGGGCGCCAGGTCGACGTTCACCTTCAGGATGCGTTCCAAGGTGCCTTCCAGCGCCAGGACCGCGAACAGGCTCGTGTCCTCGGGAAGGTCGACAAGGAGGTCCACATCGCTGTTCGGGCCGTCGTCTCCGCGGGCCACGCTGCCGAACACCCGAAGGTTGCTAGCCCCCGCGCTGTCGACCGCCTCGAGCAACGCCTTGCGGTGCTGCCGCAGCCTCCGTCCGAGCGGGCTATCGGGCAGGCCCCGAACCGTCGCGTCGCTGCGCTGCAGACCAAGTGTGAGCTCGTGGCCCGTGGCGACCACGAGCCGAGCGACGGTCGGCACTGCGGGCTGACGCTTGCCCGCCTCGTACTCGCTGATGACGCTCTGCGGCACCCCGGCCCGTCGAGCCAACTCCGACTGCGAGAGGACAGCGCGTGTCCGAGCCTCCCGCAGCAACTCACCCGCGGACTCCACCCGGTCAGGCTATCGCGTCTTGCCGATAAGCGGCTAAGTGCCGCTCGCCTCGGTCAAATGCGGCGTTCTTCGCGGTCACGCTTGTCGCCCCCGACTTCGTAACCCAGGGGGCGCCAGAGGTTCACGGCGGTCATGTTGGTTTCGACAACGGCGTTCACCTGGATGGCCTTCAATTCCGCTGCACGCGCCCCATCGAGGACGTGCTGGCCAGGCTCACGGCCGACGCCTCGCCCCTGGTGCGCCCGGTTCCACAGTGAACGATGCCGTCGCAACGTGAGCGCCTCGGCCCGGTCTGTTCGGACCCATCTTCGCGGAGCCGAGAATGGCGTCGGCCTCGCAGGCAACAACCGTCCGGCTGGGCTCGGCGGGTAGGACGTGGCGATCGTGAAGATCGTCGTGAAGACCTGGGGGCCGGCGGCGCCGCTGCCGGTGGGCCGGCGGTGAGCTCCTCTTTCACGACGATCTTCGCTACCGACCGGCCCATCGCCGGACCCCCCCGACGCGGCGCTAGCTCACGTCCGCGTCGGCGACCAGGGCCGCGGCGTCAGCCGCGAGCAGGGCCGGCTTCTCCCGCGCGACCCGCGCGAGCAGCCCGTTGACGAAGCGCGGCGATTCCTCTGTCGACAGCTGCGACACCAGCACGACGGCCTCGCTGACCGCCACCGGGTCCGGCACGTCGTCGCGCCAGAGCAGCTCGAACACCCCCACCCGCAGGACGTTACGGTCCACCACCGGCATCCGGTCCAGGGTCCAGTCCACGGCGTAGGAGGAGAGCAGGCCGTCGATCCGATCCCGGTGGGCGACCACCCCCTCGACCAGCTCCACCGCGTACGCCGGCAGCGGCGGGACGTCGTGCTCGGCCGGACGCTGCTGGGCCACGCGCAGAGTGGCCAGCGCGTCACCCCGGCGTACGTCCGCCTCGTAGAGCAGGTCGACGGCCCGTTTGCGCGCCTTGCTGCGGGCTCCCACTAGCTCGCCGGGGTCATGACTTGGTGCGACCGAGGTAGCTGCCGTCGCGGGTGTCGACCTTGATCTTCTCCCCGGTCGTGATGAACAGCGGCACCGGCACCTCGGCCCCGGTCTCCACGGTGGCCGGCTTGGTGCCGCCGGTGGAGCGGTCGCCCTGCAGGCCGGGCTCGGTGTAGGTCACCACCAGCTCGACCGACGCGGGCAGCTCGATGAACAGCGGCGTGTCCCCGTGGGTGCTGACGGTGACCTCGGCGTTCTCCAGCAGGTAGTCGGCGTTGCTGCCGACGACCTGGCTCGAGACCGGCATCTGCTCGAAGGTCGAGGCGTCCATGAAGACGAAGTCGTCGCCGTCGCGGTAGAGGTAGCTCATGTCGCGCTTGTCCACGGTGGCGGTGTCGACCTTGACCCCGGCGTTGAAGGTGCGGTCAACGACCTTGCCGGACATCACGTTCTTCAAGGTGGACCGGACGAACGCGCCACCCTTGCCCGGCTTGACGTGCTGGAAGTCGGTGATGGTCCACAGCTGACCGTCGAGGTCGAGAACCATGCCGTTCTTGAAGTCATTGGTGCTGGCCACGAGCCCCAGCGTAGTAGCGCGTCTCAGGTCCCCCGACCTGGCTGCCGATGCAGGCGGGGATCGCTGGAGCCAACCCGAGGAGACCCGTGACCAGGTCCATCGCAGCACGCGCGCGCGCCGCCGGGCTCATCGCGGCGACCGCCGCGGCCGCCGCCGTCGGCGGGCTGGTGCCGGCCACCGGTGCGGGCGCCGCGGCCGCCCCTGCCTGCCTGGCGCCGTCCTCGCTGGCGCCAGACGATGGTCCGGCCGGGATCGCGCCTGAGCGCAAGGACCTGGCCGTGACCTGGGCCGGGGTCTCGGGAGCGCCCTCCTACGACCTTCAGTTCTCCCCCAATCAGGACTACACGAGCAACCTGACGCTGGCCGCCTCGACGGTGGGCACGCGCTTCGTGCCCCCCCTGTTGGCGCTCCCGCACGGCGCCTACTTCTGGCGGGTCCGGGTCAGTGGGGCCACCTGCTGGTCCGACGAGAAGGGCACCTCGGCGGAGTTCACCCGCGGATGGCGTACCGCGCCCGAGCTGACCTCGCCGGTCGGCACCACGGTGACCAGCTCCGAGGTCCGCTTCAGCTGGAAGCCCGTCGACGAGGCCTCCTCCTACCTGCTTCAGGTGGACGGCAACGCATGCGTGACCCAGGCCACCACCTTCACGCCGTACGACGTCCCGGTTGCTCTCGCCGGCAAGGTGGACGCCGAGCGGCTCACCGCCAACCCGGCCTGCACGATCGGCCCGCTGGGCGTCGGCGCGCACTCGTGGCGGGTCCTCCCGTTGGACGACACCGCCGTCAAGACCGACGGCGCGGCCTACGTCGAGGCGCTGCTGGGCCCGGCGGGGAGACCGGACACTCCCGGTGCGCAGGACACCGCCTTCGGCACGTCCATCACCCGCGCCGAACTCGGCGCGGCGTCCCCGCCGGCCAGCTTCACGGTGGTCGCCGCCCCGGCGGCCACCGCCGGCACAGTGCAGGTGTCGAGCGGCACGGTGGCCGACGACGGCTCCCTCACCGGCGACTGCTCCACGCCGGCCACCCCCTGCGCATCGACGCCCACGCTCAGCTGGAACCCGGTGGCCGGGGCGGCGGCGTACCGCGTCAGCGTCGCGACCGACGCGTCGTTCACGCACACGGTCCGCGCCTACGACACCGCCTACACCAGCCTCACCCCCCGTGAGCAGCTGCTGGACAGCCAGTCCGGGGGCGCCTACTGGGTGCAGGTCTGCACCGACACCGGGGTCTGCAGCCCGACGACCGCCTCGAGCGTCTTCCGCAAGCGGACTGTCCCGGCCAACCCCCTCACGCCGGCCGCCGGAGCCACGGTGACCACCCCCTCGGTGACGCTGACGTGGGCCGACCAGCGGCACGCGACCTCGGCCACCCACGAGGCCGCGCAGTACGAGGTCCAGATCGCGACGAACTGCAGCTACACCGCCGTGGCCGACGACGAGGTGACCGACGCCACCGAGGTGACGCCCGGTGCGCTGCTGCTCGCTAACGGCAGCTACTACTGGCGGGTGCGCGAGCTGGACGCCAGCGGCAGCCCGGGCCCCTGGTCCGAGGGCAACCGCGACACACCCGTCTGCGGCCCGGCGCCCAGGACCTTCACCGTCGCCGTCCCGGCCGCCACCGCGCCACCCGGGTCCCCGGCCGGGACCACGCAGCCGGGTTCCGGGACTGCCTCCGCCGGCAAGCCGGTCACCGTGGACACCACCTCGCGGTCCGTCGGCAAGCGGGGCAGCTGGCGGTCGCGGCGGGCCGTCGGCAGCCTCGGCGGCAGTGTGCTGGTCGCCAACGGCTCGGCCGGCGAGCGACTGAGCTACGCCTTCTTCGGCCGGGCCGTGGCCATCGGCTACTGCACCGGCCCGATGGACGGCTCGTTCGCCCTCGTCGTCGACGGTCGGGTGCGCACAGCGATCTCGACCCGCGCCCGGTTCACCCGCTGCGGCAAGAACGCGTACACGGTCAATCTGCCGAGCGGTCGGCACACGGTCGAGGTGCGGGCGCTGGGCCGTCCCCGCACCACGCGGAATCAACTCGCCATCGACTACATCCGGTACGTCTGAGATCCGGTACGTCTGAGCGGCGGCTGCTACGGCCGGCCGAGGGCCTGCAGGGCAAGGCGGTACGACGTGAGCCCGAACCCCGCCACCACCCCGCTGGCCACGCCGCTGATCAGCGATGTGTGCCGGAACTCCTCCCGCGCAGCGGGATTGGACAGGTGCACCTCGATCAGCGGGGCGGTCCGCTGGGCCGCCGCGTCGCGCACCGCGATCGAGTAGTGCGTCCAGGCGGCGGCGTTCAGCACCACTGCCGTCGCGGTGTCGGCCGCCTCGTGCAGCCAGCGGACGAGCTCGCCCTCGTCCTCGGTCTGGCGCACCTCGACCTCCAGGCCCTGCTCGCGGCCGGTCTGCTGGCAGGCGGCGACCAGGTCGGCGTAGGTCTCGTGGCCGTAGACGTCTGGCTCCCTGGTGCCGAGCCGCCCGAGGTTGGGACCGTTCAGCACCAGCACCTTCACGGCTTGCCCCTCACGCTGCGACCTCGCCGAAAGCGGCGACCAGCAGCCCCGGGTCGGGGTCGTCGAGCAGGACCGGCCGGGCCAGCCCCGCGAGGACCACGAACCGGAGCCGGTTCGCCCGGGACTTCTTGTCCACCTTCATCGCATCGAGCAGCTGCGGCCAGCGGTCGTGCCGATACCCGACCGGCAGCCCGAGCGCCGTCAACAGCGTGCGGTGCCGCGCGGCGGTGGCGTCGTCCAGCCGTCCGGTGACCCGCCCGAGGGCTGCGGCGAAGACCATCCCGACGCTCACGGCCGCGCCGTGCCGCCAGCGGTAGTCCTCGACCCGCTCGATGGCGTGGCCGAGCGTGTGGCCGTAATTGAGGATCTCCCGGCGGCCCGCCTCGCGCGGGTCCTCCGAGACCACGGCGGCTTTGACCCGCACCGAGCGCTCCACCACCTCGCGGGTCAGGCCGCCGTCCGGGCGGACCGCCTCGGCAGGGTCGGACTCCAGCAGCGCCAGCAGGTCCGGGTCGGCGATGAAACCCGTCTTGACGGCCTCGGCGAGCCCGGACACGTGGTCGTGGCGCGGCAGGGTCGCCAACGTGGCGAGGTCGCAGACGACCCCGGCCGGCTGGTGGAAGGCGCCCACCAGGTTCTTGCCGGCATCGGTGTTGACCGCCGTCTTGCCGCCGATTGCCGCGTCCACCATCCCAGCGGTGGTCGTCGGCACCTGCACGACAGCGACCCCGCGCAGCCAGCTCGCGGCGACGAAGCCGGCCAGGTCGGTGACGGTGCCGCCCCCCAGACCCACCACCGCGTCGCTGCGCGTGAACCCGGCCTTGCCGAGCACGGACCAGCAGAAGTCCGCGACCGCCAGCTTCTTCGCGTCCTCGCCGTCCGGCACCTCGATGGCGTGCGCCTCGTGCCCCTGCCCGCGCAGGTCGGCGAGCACGGCCTCGGCCGTGACGCGCAGGGCCCGCGGGTGCACGACGGCGACGCGCAGGCTGCCCTGGACCAGCTCGGCGAGGTCGGCGAGCAGGCCGGTGCCAATCACGACGTCGTACGGCGCAGAGCCCGCGGGCGCGACGGTGATCCTGGTGGGGGGCTCGTTCACCCACCGGCCTCCTCGGCTGCGGCGGCGCCGGGAAGGTCCCGCAACGCTGCTACGACGGCGCCGACGACCTGGCTCGGGGAGACGCCACCGGTGGGGATGCGCACCGTGGCGACCTCGTCGTAGAGCGGGGCCCTGGCCGCCATCAGCTCGCGCAGGGTTGCCCGGGGGTTAAGGGCCAGCACCGGCCGGTCGCGCGCGAAACCGACCCGCTTGGCGGCGTCGGAGAGCCCGACCTCCAGCAGGACCACAGGGGAGCCGCTGCGGCGCAGCAGCTCCCGAGTGCCGGCATCGAGGACCGCTCCCCCGCCCAGGGCCAGCAGGCCGTCGTGCTCCCGCAGTGCCGCCGCCACGGCCGCCCGCTCCAGCGCGCGGAAGGCGTCCTCGCCGTCGTCGTAGAAGACCTCGGCCACCGTCTTGCCGGCGACCCGCTCGACGTCGCGGTCGGTGTCGCGCAGGGTCGTCCCGAGGCGTCCGGCCAGCATCCTGCCCACCGTGCTCTTGCCGGCACCCGGGGGGCCGACCAGCACGGCGAGCGGCCCGGTCCCGCTCACCAGGACGGCAGGCTCTTCAGGTAGGCCTCGGCGTTGCGCCGGGTCTCCTCGACGCTGTCGCCGCCGAACTTCTCCAGCGCCGCGTCGGCGAGCACCAGCGCCACCTCGGCCTCGGCGACGACGCCGGCGGCTGGCACGGCACAGACGTCGCTGCGCTGGGCGATCGCGGTGGCCGCGGCGCCGGTGCTGGTGTCGATGGTCGCCAGCGGCCGGGACAACGTGGAGATCGGCTTCATGGCCGCGCGCACCCGCAGCACCTCGCCGGTGGTCATGCCGCCCTCGACGCCGCCGGCCCGCCCGGACCGGCGGCGCACGCCTGCGCCGTCGCGCTCGATCTCGTCGTGGGCGAGGCTGCCACGCGCGCGGGCCACGGCGAAACCGTCCCCGACCTCCACCCCCTTGATGGCCTGGATGCCCATCAGCGCGGCGGCCAGCCGGGAGTCGAGACGTCGGTCACCGGTGACGTAGCTGCCGAGACCAGGGGGGAGGCCGTGCACGAGGACCTCGACGATGCCCCCCAGCGTGTCCGCGTCCCGCTTGGCGGCGTCGACCTCCTCGACCATCCGCGCGCTGGTGCCAGGATCGCTGCAGCGCAGCGGGTCCGCGTCCACCCGGTCGCGGTCCGTCGGCTCGGGCGGGTCCGCCTCGGGCGGCACCTGCACCGGGCCGAGGGCGACGACGTGGCTCAGCACCGTGACCCCGAGCGCCTGCTCGAGCAGCGCCGCAGCCGCGGTGCCGAGGGCGACCCGCGCCGCGGTCTCGCGGGCGCTGGCGCGCTCGAGGACGGGGCGGGCGTCGTCGAAGCCGTACTTCTGCATGCCGGCGAGATCGGCATGCCCGGGCCGGGGGCGGGTGAGCGGCCGGCCGCGCGCCTGCGCTGCCAGGTCGTCGGCGTCGACGGGGTCGGGGCTCATGACCGTCTGCCACTTGGGCCACTCGGTGTTGGCGATGACGACGGCGAGCGGCGAGCCGAGGGTGCGGCCGTGGCGCAGGCCGCCGAGCACCTCGACCCGGTCCTGCTCGAAGCTCATCCTGGCCCCCCGGCCGTAGCCCAACCGCCTGCGGGCCAGCGCTTGTGCGAGATCCTGCGTGGTCAGCCGGACTCCAGCCGGCAGGCCCTCCAGGGTGGCCACGAGGGCGGGGCCGTGCGACTCCCCCGCCGTCAACGCCCGCAGCCCGCCCATGGAGATGATCCTCCCACGGGGGTCAGCTGGCGGCGTAGATCCCGCCGTCGACCTGACCGTGCTTGAGGATCAGGGTGGAGTCGTCGGCCTTCACCTTCTGGGCGGTGGCCCTGGAGTTCGGGACGAGGTTGCCGCCCTCGCTCTCGCCGACGGTGAAGACGAACGTCGGGTGCCCGGCCTGCTCGTCCTCGCCGACGAAGAAGAACTTCGTGCCGCCGACGTCAGGGGTGCCCTCCCGGACCGTGAACAGACCATTGTTGGTGCGCACGTTGACGAACCAGCCGTGCGCCGTGTCGCGGACCTGCAGCAGCTGCAGGAACTGCACGGGCAGGGTGGTCGGCGCGCCGGCGAGGGTCGGTGCCGGGGCAGTCGCGACGGGCGCCGCGGCGGCGCCCGGTGCGGCCGGAGCACCGGGGCCGCCGAGGGTCGCCGGCACCACCCCGAGCGGCAGGGCGCTGACCGCGACCGCGCTGGGAGTGCTGCTCGGCAGCGCTGTCGCCGCTGCTCCCGTAGCGCCAGCGGCGGAAGCGGGGGCGGCTGGGGCGACAGCAGGGGCGGCAGCTCCGGCCACCCGGGCTGGGAGCTCGAAGGGGTCACGTCCCAGTGCCCCGCTGAACACCGCCAAGGCCGCCCGTGGGCTGGCCGACGCGGTGGGTGAGGCAGATGCGCTGGCGCTGGCGCTGGCAGCCGCGACGTGGTGTACGGGTGGCGTGAAGGCAGTGTCTGCGCCTGCCCCGCCGCGCCCGAGCAGGAGGTAGCCACCCCCGCCGAGCACGAGGACACCGACCGCGATGCCGGCACCGATCACCACGCGCTTGCGCTCAGCGGGGACGCCATCGGGGGCGGACGTGCCGATCCCGAGCGGGGACTCGCTCATCTCGTCGTCCGCCTTCAGCTGGTCGGGGTGGTGTGGGTGAAGTCCGAAGGGGCCGGCGAGGTCGCCGGACCGGTGCCGCCAGCCCCCGGGGCTGCCGGGGTGGGCGACACGGCTGCCCCGGCGGCCGGGGCACCGGTCAGAGCCGGCAACACCGCGGTGGTGACGTCGGCTGACGTCGTGTAGACCTCGCCGACCACGTTGATGGTCAGCGTGTGTTTGGTTTCGGCGGTGCCGTCGGGGCTGAGGGTCAGCTTGTCGCCCTTGGCCGGCGAGGGCGTGATGGCGACGCTCTTGACGAGGTAGAGCCGCTGCAGGGATTCCAGCGCGTTGAGAAACAGCGTGGCGTTGGAGTAATCACCGAGCACGGTGGTGGTCACCGGGATGGTGCTGAAGGTCGCGGCTCCCGCCCTACCTGCAGCCGACGTCGCGGCACCAGCCGGTGCCGCGAGCGCTGGCATGCCGAAGGTGATGCTGGTGATATCCACCCCAGTCTTCGTGTGGACGTCCTGCAGCGCCCGCACGAGCACCGGCAGCTGCGGGTCGGAAGGGATCCGACGCGCGACGGCCTGCAGGTCGGCCTGCTTGGCCACCAGACCCTTCGCCTGCTCCTGCAACTGGGCGATCTGGCCGCGCAGCGTGTCATTGGACGCCTGCTGCGTCGCCGTCGCCTCCCGAGCGGTGGCGGCATCGCTGCGCTCGGGGGAGACGAGGAGGAACCACCCCAGCGCGAGAACGGCGAGGCAGCCAAGGGCGCCGCCGATCACCCAGTTGCGCTCCTTGCTCGTCATCACTTGCCTCCCGCGCTCGCGAGCGCCCGGCAGTCGAGCGACCCGGTGGTGGTCCAGGCGACAGTGGGCACGGTGCCCACGAGGGCCTCGGTCGAGCTCGTGAGGTAGGGGTTCGACACGGACCTGAGACCGGCCAGCCGATCGAGCCAGTCCGCCACGTCGGCGTGCGTGTAGCCGCCCCCCGAGGCCGTGAGCGTGCCGACCGGGGCGCAGGACGTCGGCGTGGTGGCCGCCGCGGCGGCCCGTGGCGCGGTGGTGGCGCCGGGCGTGGAGGTGCCGGACGTGGTCGCGGCGCCGGTCTCGGTGAGGGCCACGCTGGTGAGCCAGGTCTTCTCGGGCAGCGTCAGCCGGAGGTCCTGCAGGAGGGTCGACCAGAGCACCTGCGGCGCCTTCGCGCGCGCCAGCATTGCCTTCGCCACGTCCACCTTCGCGTAGAGGGCGTTGACGTCGCCGAGGCGCGTCTGCTCTGCCTGCAGTCGCGTCCCCTCCGTCTGGGCCGACGTCAGCTGGGCCTTGGCCCGGTCGACCTGGTGGCCCTGCTGCACGTAGAGGGCAGCGACCATGGCGACCACCGCGAGAGCCCCGCCGCCGACGGCGAACTGCACGGAGCGCAGGCGCTTGGCCGCCGCGATCTCCGGGGGGATCAGGTTGACCAGCACGGTCCTGGCGACCCGCCGGGGGGAGGTCGCCGTTGCGGCGGTCGTGCCGTCCGCGACCACCCGCTCGGATTCGACACTCATCTCAGGCCGCCCCCATCGCCAGGCCGACGGGAACGACGGCCAGCGGACCCACGTGGTCGAGTTGCTCCGAGGTCAGGCCGACCTTGCCAAGGCGCAGGTCGGCCAGTGGCTCGGCTCGCTCCACCGGCAGCCGGGTGGCCGCGGAGAGCCAGGCGTCCAGGCCGGCGAGCTTGCCGCCGCCGCCGGACAGGACGATGCGCTCGATGAAGACCGCGGAGGGTTGCGCGAGGTAGTAGTCCAGCGACCCGCGCACCTCTTCGACGAGCTGCGCGACCGTGCTGCCGATCACCCGCGAAGCAGGGTGACTGTCGGGGCCGTCCACGCCGGCGCCGGCCAGACCGAGCTGGACCTTCATCGCCTCGGCGGCCTCGTGCGGCACCCCGACCCGCTCGGCCACCGCACCGGTGACGTCGTCGCCTCCCATGAGCAGGATCCGCACGAACTTCGGGACCCCGTCCTGGTGCACCACGATGTTGGTGACGCTGGCCCCGATGTCCACGAGCGCCTCGGTGGCGCCGCTGTCCGACTGTCCCTCCGTCGACAGGGCGCGGAGCACCGCGAAGGACGTGAGGTCCACGGCCTGCACGGTCAGCCCGGCCCGGCGCACCGCCTCGATGGCCATGTCGACCATGGGTCGGACGGCGGCGACCAGGAGCACCCGCAGGGCGCGCGCGCCCTTGTCGTCGGTGATCTCCTCCAGCACGTGGAAGTCGAGCACCGCCTCCTCGACGGGCATCGGGATGTAGTCCTGCACCTGGAACTTCAGGCTGGCCCGGAGCTCGTTGACAGGCATCCATGGCAGGTCGATCTGGCGCACGACGACCTTCTGGTTCGCCACCCCCAGCACGACCTTGCGGGTGGAGAACCCGGTGCTGCTCCACAGGTGCTTGATGGCCCCGGCGACGGCGTCGAGGTCGAAGACCTCACCGTTGCGGACCGCACCGACCGGCAGGGCGACCTGCCCGAAACGCTCCAGCACGGCCGGTCGCTTCTTCAGCGACATCTCGGCGGCCCGGACGGCCGACGTCCCGATGTCGAGTCCGACCGCTGTGCGTGTCGCCACGGCGGATCCCTCACTCTCCGATGAATGCGCGACCAGCGACTCGCTGGCCGTCACCGGTCCCATCGGGCTGTCTGCGGAGGTGCTTGAGTCGACCGCGCAGGCGCACCTGCTCAGGCCGCGCCCAACCAGGTGCGGGCGATCGGAGCGCCAGCCACGACGGCGAGAAGCGCTCCGGCGACGAGGAAAGGTCCGAACGGGACACGGGTCTTGCGTCCGGCGCCGGCGCCCAGGACCAGTCCGATGGACACCACTGCCCCGAGCGCGAACGCCGCGAAGCTGCCGACCAGCAGCTGCGGCCAGCCGAGCCAGCCGAGATAGAGGCCGAGCACCCCGGCGAGCTTGACGTCGCCGAAGCCCATCCCCTTGCCGGCGGTGCCATAGCAGAGCAGGAAGTAAAAGGCGTAGAGCGAGGCCATGCCCTCCACGGCGCGCACGAACGGGGTGGGCTCGCCCTGCACGAGCGCGGCGACCCCGAGCAGCACCAGGCCCACGGCGTACGACGGCAGTGTCAGCGCGTTCGACAGCCGCTTGGTGTCCAGGTCGATCGCGGCCAGCGCCACGCCGACGGCGGCCAGATAGAGGAACGCCGGAAGCTCCGCGTGCGCCCCGATGCTGACCGACACCACGACGAACAGGGCGGCGGTGAGTCCCTCGACCAAGGGGTAGCGGGCGCTGATCGGTTCCCCGCAGTCGCGACAGCGACCCCGCAGCAGCAGCCAGCCGAGGATGGGGACGTTGTCGCGAGGCCGGATGTGCGCGTCGCAGCCGGGGCAGTGCGAAGGCGGCGAGACCACCGAGTGGCCGAGCGGCACCCGGTGGATGACGACGTTGAGGAAACTGCCGACCGCGAGGCCGAGGACACCACAGAGCAGGGCCGGGGCAACGGTCACGCCTGGAGTATCGGCGCGACCCGCGTGCGCATGAACCGGCTCCGGCTAGTGGTCCTGCTCCTCGCCGACACCGGACAGCCGGGTCTGCGGCTTGCCGGCTGGGGCGTTCCACTTCTCCCGGTCGGTGCCGTTGCAGGTCTCCAGGAACAGCGTCGACCAGACTGTGTCAAAACTGCCCGAGCCCTGAATGTTCGTATCGACCGGTCCCGTGCGCAGCGACATGCACAGCCCGCCCGGCGTCGCGTTGTTGGCCGTGCTGCGGATCGAGTAGCTGTTGTCGTAGTCCACGGTGACACCGTCGGGGTAGTAGACGGTCTGCGTGAACGTCCACTTCTGGAACGCCGAGGTGTTGTCATTGCCGATGAGGCTGTTGTTGCCGACGCATCGGGTGTAGTGGATGGGGTCGTTCACCGTGGCGCCCGCGGTGAGGCAGTAGCGCCCGTTGGGCGACTCCGTGGACAACGTGCCCGTCCGCTTGTCGGCCGGGTCGGGGTTGCTCA
>JAABUZ0100002304.1_pt1 | contig 32224 bp, 49 predicted proteins | sample 5562091 | NCBI WGS metagenome assembly JAABUZ01 (sample SAMN12813069, study PRJNA571459) | rock metagenome | isolation source: Antarctica rocks | place: Antarctica: Victoria Land, Linnaeus Terrace sud | collected 2015-12-21
GTCCTGCCCTTGCTTGACATCGAGTTCGATTAAAGCCCGGGTGCGGCGCGCTACACGCGGGATGATGACTGTCAGGCATCAGAGAAACCAAGGAAGGGCAATCATGCCAGGATCAGCCAATACCACGAGCGGCGCCATGGGTGGCGACGCGGCAGAGTTCGTCGTGCTGGGCACCAACACCGCTAATGATGGACGCCCGGTACGCGCGGCCGTGTTGGTAGACCCGGCCACAGGGCTACCATACGCCGCGTCACTGCTGCCCCTCAATGGAGCGACCTCCGTAACCGTCCTCGACCCGACCACGGCCACGCAGCAGGCCACGGTGGACGCTGCCGGCAACCTGCATATTGCGGGGGTCGTGACCGTCGGCAGCGCCTTGGCGACGCAAGCCGTGACCACGACCGTACTGAACCAGGCTAGTGCCGCGCAGACCGCAAACGGCATGAGCGCCACCCTGGCCGTCGGGGCCTACCGTGAGTTACTGGTGACCGTCAACGTCAGCGCCGTAGCGGGCACGTCCCCGACGCTCACCCTGGCGCTGGACAGCCTGGGGGCCGATGGCGTGTGGTACACGCTCTGGACCTCCGCAGCCATCACGGCCGTGGGGCAAACCATCGCGTCCCTCGGGATCGAAGCCTCCACCAATACCGCGTTTGGGGCGAGTGTACGCCTGCGGTGGACCATCGGCGGCACGACGCCCTCGTTCACCTTCTCCGCGTCCATCACTGGCCGCTAAGGACCGGCCGTGGAGGTAAGGGGTTACGCGTCACGTTCGGCCCGTCGAGGCACCTGGCGGCAAGAAGTTGGCCGTCACCAGTCGGGTCATTGGTCGCGTACACTGTGCCTGTCGCCTGGAGCTGCGCGGCTTGGCGGCCTGTGTGGCCGGGCGAAGGGGTGAGGCGGTCGTTAAGGCTGGTAGGCCCCTGCTACAGAGACAAGGGGGGCGCTCTCGCGTCAGGAGGCGGGGCGCAGCAGGAGCGTAACCCTATTTACAGTTGTTGACAGACGTGCAAAACTATACTAATCGCCTGTAACGGGCGGACCAAATCGAGCATATCCTCCCTCAATATGCTCATACGCGTGCGCGGGACGAGGCGGATGATGGTGCAAGAAATGGAGCCCGTACGCATTGCATCTGTCACACCTAAAGGCGTTGATCGCTTTAATGTTCCGCTCTATACCACCACTGAAGCTGCGCGCTACCTTGGCGTCCCCGCGTCTACTTTTGCGACATGGGCGCATGGTTATCGACGGCGCCCGCCTGGCCGGCCCGAAGTGTTGCAAGGCCCTGTCGTTACCGCTCTAGATCACCGCAGGCGTAGTCCATCTATCCCATTTATAGGACTAGCTGAGGGATTGGTGTTGGCGGCCGTGCGACGGCGTAATGTTTCACTTCAACGAATTAGGCCCGCCTTGCAGGTCCTTGCGGATACTATCGGCGTGGAACACGCGCTTGCATCGCGCGACCTATATCTTTACGGCGCTGAGTTGCTCTACGATTATGCCCGGCGTGAAGGTGACACACCCGAGGGCGAAAGTGCGCGACAACTGACCGTGATCCGTAATGGGCAGCGTGTGTTTGACGAGATTGTGTGGGACTTTCTTGAGCGAATTACTTACGGACCAGACAACTATGCCCAAATTATCCGGCTGCCCCAATATCATAAAGCTCAGGTTGTTGCCGATCCGACACGCTCGTTCGGTCGGCCTATTTTCAGCCATGGAGGCGCGCGTGTGGACGACGCGTTGCAACTCTTCTGGGCAGGTGAAGAGTTGCGGGTGGTCGCTGAGGAGTATGGAATGCCAGAGGCCGAACTAGAGGACGCCGTTCGTGTCGCATCCCGTCGGGCTGCCTGATCTCTTCCTTGATAGAAGCCTGGGGCGCAAAACCGTGCCCCAAATCCTTCGCTCACATGGTCTAAGGCTCACCACTCTGTCCGAACATTACGGGATGCCGCAGGATCAGACAGTCGCGGATGAAACATGGCTCGCCGAGGCTGGGCAACGCGGATGGGCTGTCTTGATGAAAGACAAGAGCATTAGGCGTAATGCTCCTGAACTTACTGCGGTGAAGACATATGAAGTCCGCTGCTTTTGCCTAGCCCGTCAAGATTTATTGTCTCAGGAAATGGCCGAACGGTTTCTGCGCAATCTAGATGCAATGATAAAGGCGTGCCGCGCGCCAGGACCCTTTATCTATGCTGTCCATGAGGACCACTTAACGATGTTGCGCCTCGAAAAGAAGGTCACCCCCACGAATGGCCCGGATGGGGGCAGCGCTCCTAGCCGTTAAGCTGCACCCAGTTACCACAAGCGCTAGAACGCATGCCCTCGTAGAGCAATCACTAGGATGACGCAGGCGATGACAATAAGCACAACGGCCGTTATCACCACAATGAGGGTGCGGCGTCGCGCGGCATGACGGCGGTGTGCCGCGCGCTGCTGCGCCTCGGCGTGCAAACGCTCCTGGTCCCGTTTCTCGCGCTCAATGCGCGCGTAATCAATGGCTGAGATCTTGATCGGAGGCACATAGGCGCGTTCACCCTCACGGTTATGCGCGGCGTACCACTCGGGTGATAGCCGCGTACTCGTTGGCGGTGTAGGCTCCTGCTTTTTCCGCATGTACTCTCTGTCTAACAAGCCCATTGATCAGGCATCCCTTCTCTTCTCTTTTCCGCTTTCCACCATCATACAACGACGCCATGCCTATCGGTAGTGCCGGTACTGTGTGTCCGTTCCCTCCACTGGTGGCACGGAGTGGGGGCGGCGCTCCTCCTAGCCGTTGACCCGCATACGACGCGCTGAGAAGCCGCCTGCTCCGCTGCCGTGCCCCCTAGCCAGCGGTGCCCGTTGAGTGTGCGAACGCCATAGAGAGCGTGTGGCGGCGTGTAGCTTGCCTCTCTTGCCGTTGCCCTCCCGTTCTTCTTCAAGTAGTCCGTCCCCCAGCCATTGCGGGCGACCGTGTAGACTAACGGTAGGGGTTTGCGCAGCAAATGTGTAACTTACTACACATTTGATCGGGCGCGAGGCGCCCTCAAAATGTTTCGTTCGCTCCGCACGCCCACAGTGGCTACTTGAAAGAGAAGGGGAGAGGGGACGCGCCGTGTACGCGGTGATGCGGCTCAACAAGCTGAAAAGCCTGGGCCAGGTGAGCTCGCGCGGGGGGCATAACGAGCGCACCCGCGAGACCTCTAACGCCGACGGTGAGCGGCTGCACACGAACGAGCGCCTGACCGGTTCGGGTAACTGGCTGGCCGATGTGCAAGCCCGCCTTGCGGACGTGCCGAAGGTCCGCAGCAATGCCGTCCTGGCCTATGACTTTGTGTTTACAGCCAGCCGAGAGTTCTTCACGCGGGGCGATGAGCGGGAGCAAGACGACCGCCTCACGGACTGGCGCGACCGCACGATGACATGGCTCCGCGAGAGGTTCGGAGCCGATAACGTGGTCGCGGCCATCCTGCATCGCGACGAGATGACCCCGCACATTCAGGCCATGGTCGTGCCGATCGACGACAAGGGCCGCTTGAATGCGCGAGAGTTCACGGGCGGCGCGGCCAAGCTGCACGCGTTGCATGATAGCTATCATGCGGCGGTCGAAGACATGGGTCTCGGGCGCGGCGTCCGGGGCAGCATAGCGACGCACCAGGACGTGAAAGAGTATTACACCAAGATTCAGGAGCCGACGCCCGAACTCGTCAAGGATCACCTTGAGGTGGACCGTCCCGGCCGTATCGTCGCTAACCCCGAGCGCTGGGCAGCGGAGCAACAGGAGCGCATCGCGGAGCGCCTAGCCCCGGTCGTGGACGCCGCCCTCGTCAAGGCCCAACACTACGAGCAACAGGCGGCGACGGCCGAGGCTAACATCGTCGTGCTGCAAAGCCAGGTGCGCCAGTTAGAGCAGGCGCATACCGCGCTGAGAGAGGACTACAAGGCGCTGGCGGCGCAGGTCCGCGCTATCCCCCTGGAGTCCGTCATAGAACGGTTAGGTGGTCAGGTAGACCGCTACAACGCGCACAAGTACCGCCTTGATGGCGAGCACATTAGCATCAACGGTGAGCGGTTCTATAACCATGACCGCCAGCAGGGCGGCGGGGGCGCTATCGACCTCGTGATGCAAGCGGCCAGCTACGACTACCGTGAAGCGGTGGCCTATCTCAGGGACACGCACGGCGCCGACGCGGCCATAAGCGCCGCGACGTGGCATGGCGCACGTCACGCGCAGCAGGACGCGCAAGAGATCGTGGAGCACGCCGAGCGCCCGGCCTTCCGCGCGCCGACACCCGATGAGGGCCGTTGGTCACAGGTTCGTGACTATTTGACAGGGCAGCGCCAGTTACCGGAGGCGTTAGTCGATGACCTGTACGCGCGGGGGACGATCTACGCGGACAGCCGTTCGAATGCTGTCTTCCTGCGCCCGAATGAGGACGGCCAGGCGACGGGCGCGAGCTTGCGCGGCACGGCGCCCGGTTCGGAGTTTAAGGGGCTGGCGCTGGGCAGTCGGCGCGATGAAGGACACTTTTCGTTTACCGTCGGTCAGCCCGAGCGGTATAGCGCGGCGCAGTACCACATCACCGAATCGCCAATTGACGCCCTGAGCCGCGCCGCGCTGATCCAGCGCGCGGGCGTCCGTGGAGAGTACCACTTCATCTCGACGGATGGGCATGGCGAGATCCCCCGCCGGCACATCGACGCGGGCCTCGCGGCGCGTGGGTTAGTGCATTGCGACTTCGACGCCGATAAGGGTGGCGCGACGCTATGGAAGCGCGTGCAGGAGGCGTATCCGCGCGCTGAGGCTATCGTGCGGGACAAGCCGCCGGGCGGGGCGAAGGACTGGAATGACGCCTTGCGGGCCAGCAATGAACCCGACGCCGTACGCGAGCGCGAGGAGCACGCGCGCGGCAAGGGACGGAGCGCACGGGACCACGATCACGAGCGGTAGATCGGGGAGGCAAAGGCGGGGGAAAGAGACATCTTAACCAATCTTAACCGGCGTACCCGAATCTTAACAAGATCGTAACCTGTGCCTGGTACAGTAGAAGACAAGTGGAAGCGACGAACCGCGGTCATTGAATGAGACCGACGTCACAGGTCCGGTTGTAGTACCGACGCTACCCCCTCTCCTCGTGCCGCCTGCCTTGTTAGTGGTCACCCCCGACCGCGTGGAGCTACTGGTGAACCCGGCCATGCTATGTTGTCATGCGCCGGGTTGTCTGTGCTCGGACGCATCAAAAGAGGAGGATGCAATGGCCGGACAATCCCACCCGACGGTCCGTCCGCGTACCGTGCGCACGGCTGGCCTCGCCGCCTTGCTGCTGGTCGCACTGGCGGGCGCTCCGCGGGTCCACGCCCAGTCGTCCGTCGCCGGAACCGTCATCAGCAACGGGGGGACCTTCAATCCCGCCGGCGTCGCCGTGGATAGCGCCGGCGACATCTTCGTCCCGGATTGCTTCGACAACATCCCTGGGACCAGCACCGAATGCTCCGCCGCGCAGAATGGTGTCTACAAGCTGACGCCGGACGGGTCGGGGGGGTACACGCCCGCGCGCATCGCGTCGGACACGCTCAACCCCGGCAACGCCGCCGTGGACAGCGCCGGCACGGTCTTCGTGGCGGATTTCGGCAGCGGTCGCCTCGTCACCCTCGTGCCGGATGCAAGCGGGACCCACTACGCCGAGTCCTCCGTCGGTACCTTCACCAGTCCTAACGGCGTGGCGGTCGCGCGCGATCTTTTCGGCAACCTCTACGTCACTGATCGGGGTAATGGGAACATATACAAGCTGACCCCTGTGGCGGGCGGCGGCTACAACCAGACCACCATCGCCACCATTGCTAACGCCTTCGGTGTCGCCGTCGACGCAGGGGGCAACGTCTTCGTCGTCGACAGTAATCCCACCCAGCTGAACAACGTGTTCAAGATCAGTCCTCTGGCCGGGAGCGGCTACGGCCCTCCGGTCAACATCGCCGCGAACATCCCCGCCGAATCGCTCGCGCTGGACGGGGTGGGGGTGCTCTACCTGCCCGATCTTAGGGGCGATAGCGCCACGGTCTACACGCTGACCCCGCAGGCGGGCGGGACGACCTACACGCCGTCGTCGTTCGACGTGACCGGCGTGGGCACCTTCCAGAGTGAGGGTATCGCGGTCGCCCCCTCAGGGAATATCTTCATCTCGGACACCTTCGCCAGCACCCACGGCGACGGCAACCGCTTAATAGAGGTGATGGGCGTGGCAAAAAGCTACACGCTACCTGCCGCACCCGGTGCGGCAGCCACGCCCGAACTCGGCTCCGGCGAACTCCTAGCCACCGGCCTGCTGCCGATCGGGGCCATCCTGCTCTATCGCCGCCGCCGCACACGACGCGTGACACAGCAGTAGCGCATCAGATAGATGTAGTAGGGTGTGATACATGCAGGGGCCTGGGAGATCCACTCTCCCAGGCCCTCTTTTTTGTCTCCAGCGTGTGGTGTTAGGCCGCGGTGACCCGTGACTTTTGGTCACGGTCCTGGTACCACCGGCACTGTTGGAGTCGCACCGGCGGCAAGTGGCGCACGATAGCGAGGAGCTCACCAGGCCCTAGGCGCCGCACCTGGTCGGCGGTCATCAACGGTGCGCCGGTCTCCGCTTGCGATAGACCGCCTTGCTTGCTCACGACGGAGAAGCGTCCGCGCTGGCTACTGGCCTGCTGCGTGACGCGCGTCGTGTCGCCACAGAGCGCGGAGAAGGTCCGCGCATCCTCCAAGCCAAGGCCCGACAATCCAATCTTGGTCGCGCAACTCCCCGTGATGGTGGCGGCGCCCTCGTCGCCGTAGAGCGCGACGAGCTGCGCGGTATGCTGCACGGCCAGGAGCATGGACACGCCGGCGCTGCGCAACGTCGAGATCCACACGGCCATTTTTGGCACCGTTCCGAGATTTCCAAACTCGTCAAGATAGGCCGCGACCGGGCGGGCCAACTCCCCGCTCGGGCTAGCGTCGGCCAACTGCGAGAGGGTGCGGAACAGATCGAGGAAGAACGCGGCCGCCAGTGGCTTCAACTCCTCTTGCAGCGTCCTATCGAGTTGCAGGAAGATGGCGATCGGCTTGTGGGTGGCGTCGGCCAGGCGCGCAAAGTCCACGTCGTGCCGTGCCGTGACGGCCTGTACGCGCGGATCGGCCATAATGCGGAACCGTGGCTTGATCTCGGCGAAGGCCCCGCCCAGCAGCTTCTCGTTGGCTTTGAGCGCGGCCATGAAACTGTGCGCGCTCTCGCGGGCCAGGGGCGCCGGACTCTCTTCCAGCAGGCCGATAATCGCCTCGGGCGTCTGGCCGCACAGGAAGGCGTAGAGCGTGCCCAATGTCGGCACGGTGGGCGCGACTGCCTGTAGGTGGAAAATTGCCGCGCTCATGATTTCCTTACAGGCCGAATCCCAAAAGGGTTCACTCCGCGACGTGCCCGTGTTCTGGACCCACGCGTCACAGAACGCGAAGGTATCCATGGGCGTCGTGCAGCCGGCGAGCGGGTTATAGCCCAGGGCCGTCGGGTCGAGGAAGTTGACGGACCACACGGTATGCGTGCGCCGCAGGGGCCGCCCACACAGGCGCAGCAGTTCGCCCTTGAGGTCGGTCACGACAAGGGAGCGGTCCCCCAGCTCGCGCAGCAGGTTCGGGATAATTACGCCGGCGGACTTGCCCGATCCGGGCGGCCCTACCAGAAGCGTATTAAGCGCTTGCAGGGCCTGGTCGAGACAGACGCGCATCCCGTTCCGGCCCAAGCGTCCGAGCAGCAGCGGGCCGCCCCGATCGCGCAGGGCGCGCAGCTCGCGCGGCGTCGCCAGGTGCGCGTCGCCGTGGGTCGGCCCCGCCGTGATGCGCCCCGGTCGCGTAAACAGGAACCAACCCACGCGCCAGACGATCACGGCCACGAGGACGGCCAGGGCGACCGCCTCCAGGAGCACGAGGGTCGTGTACGGCTTCTGATGCGCCACGGCATAGTGCGCGGCAATGCGCGCCATCCAGTCCGGCCACGTCGGAACGGTGACGTTCTTGTGGCGTAGGCGCTTGAGATTGGACACCAGCCACGCCGGCGGATACGCAAGCGCGACGTAGGCCCAACGATAGGCCGCTGTGAGTGCGCCAGCGAACCAGAGCGCCGCCCCCGCGCCACAAACGACCAGGAGGGCCACCAGCGCCTTAAAGGGCGTGAGAGAACGCCCTGTCGTGTCGTGTCTACGCATCACGTTCACCCCCTATCGCAACGGCCACGCGCTCATCAACAGCGCGCGGTGTGGCGTCAACAGCCGGCGGGGGCGTGTCCTGTCCCACCTGTGTCGTGACGTCCATAACGTCCGGTAGGGGCGTTCCGTTCATGGCGCTCGTCCAGCCGCGGGCGAGGGTCACGCTACAGCCGATGCTCACGCCGATCACGGACAGCAGCACAGGCGGGAGATGCAGCGCCAGGCACAGCACGTAGAGCGCCCCGAGGCCCACCACGGCGCGGACGAGGGGGAGCCGCAATGCCGGCGGCACGCCCATGACCACGGCGCGCATAAAGTCCGGCGGCTGGCAGTACCAGCGCAGAAAGCGCACGATCGGGCGAAGTTGCTCCTTCATCATCGCGCCCCGTTCATCCGTGTGCCGCAATGGCCGCAGTAGCGATACGCCGTCGTCAGGCGCGCACCGCACGCTGTGCACAGGACAGCCGTGGCCGGTGGTGTCCACGGCGGCGGCGCCAGGCGCGCCGGGGTACGACCCGCGATGACCAGGCGCCGGATGAGACGCCCCACGATATAGCCCCCAATAACTCCATCTGGCATCTCCATCGTCTTTCCTCCTCTGTCCTACTTCACGGCGCTTATCAACGCCGTGGCCACGCCGTTGGCGATTCTGAACGCGCCCGAGGCGCGCGCCATCCCTGTCTGAAACAATCCATCGACCAGGTGCGGCACGCCGTACCCCATCAGTAGCAGCGCCAGCACGAGAAACGGCTTCAAGACGCCGGGTATGCTGTAGTCAACCAAGACGAGCGTCGCGACTTTGAGCCACACCCCCCACCCCACGCCCCATAGTCCGACGCAGACGAAGGAGCGCAGCCACGCCGCCATGATGGCCGGCCCTATCGTCCACGTTGATGCACACAACGGGGCCACGACGAGCAGCCACGCGAGCGTCGCCACGCTGCCCAGCTTGACCAGGACGACCAGGGCGTAGACGACGCCGGCGACGAGACCCACCAGGGCGTTAATCGCGTTCAGGCCCGGCCCGGTGAACACCGTGAGCATCCCTGTCAGCAGCGCGGCGCCGTCGATGGTGGTGTACGACGTGACCGCATCGGAGAGCGCTTGCAGCAGGTCCAATAGTTGCCCAATCCCCCACCCCAACCCTAAGAGGAGCGCGGCCGTTTCCAGCGTGCGCGTGAGCATCGCCAGGCCGGCCGCTCCATCCAGTGACCCGCCACCGGGCAGTAAGGAGCGGTAATACCGGAGCGCGCCTAGGATGCAGAGCGCGGCCGCGATCCCCCCGCCCACCGTCAATAGGAAGGCGAAGAAGCCCGCGAGCGCCGGCCATTGATCGACGCGTACGACGGCGGTCAGGATACCCGTCACGGCGTTCACAATGTCATTGACGGCCCCGATCACCCAGCCGACCAGGCCACTGGCAAGGCTCCCGAAGAAGTCGAACCAGTGCAGCGTGCCGAGCAGGCCGAAGCCCCAGCCCGGCCCCGCGTTGTCGCTACTGAGCGGCGCCGTCCCGCTATAGGCGCCCGTCGCCGGCGGCGTGTCCGTCGGTAACGTCACGGTCTGCGTGACGACCTGCACCCGCGCGGTCTGTGTCGGCGCGGGCGTGTACGTTTGCGTGGGCGTCGCCGTCGCTAGCGGCGTGGAGGTATGCGTCGGCACGACCAGGGCCAGCGCCAGCACGAGCGCGTACATCATGCGTCCACCTCTGCGCCAAAGGGGACCGTATCGGCCAGGTATCGCACCGCGCCCCACACGTCGCCGTCACGCTTGGTAATCTCCACCTCACGCCGCTTGTATTGCCACGAGCGCGGGTCACTCTCGAACAGCCATTGCTCATCAGGATCAACCTGCACGTTCACCTCGCCGCGCACGATCGAGCCCCGCGTCTTGTTATGGCGCATCAAGTAGCAGTGCCCAATCGACAGCGCCTTGATAAGCTGGATCTCCTTGGGCGTCGCGCCCAGCGCGCCCGCGATCTTGGTTGCCGTGCCCTCCTTATCGTCGAGCGCGAACACGATCTTGGTCGCGGCCGCGCTAAACATACTCTTGATTTGCGGATGCTTAATCAAGTCTTCGGGCTCGTGGGTGATCCACCACACGAACCCCGCCCAATGACGACCGCGCCGCGCCAGGTCATTGACCCACAAACCGGCCCCGAGATGTTCGAGTTGCCAGGCTTCTTCGAGGATGAACATGTGCAACCGCTCGCCGATGACGGTCTGCACGCGCTGGTCGAGCGCGTCCATCATGGCCTGGTCTAACTCGCGCTGGCCGCGCATGTCCACAATGACCATCTGCGTGTCAATCGGTGTCGCGGCGAGCTCGGTGGCCGTACGGACCGTCACGGCGTGAACCAGCGTCCCCAGCGGGCCGTAGTGCCCAGAGCGGTCGAGGATGGTGGCGCGTCCATGGCGCATCAGGTGGAGTTTCAAGACCTTGAGGGTAAGCTGGGTCTTGCCCATGCCCGAGAGGCCCACGATGACGCACAGCGCGTTACGCAGGCTCTCGTCTTCGGGGTCGAAGCGCACATCTTCGCCGCGGTCCGTGATGCCGAGCCGGTAGCCCGCCGGCGTCGTGGGGTTCTTGCGGTTGAACGGGTACGTGTTGCTCGCCGTGTCGGCCGTCATGCGCCACGCCCGTTGCGCCGTGTCTGCGCCGGGGAGTGTCGCCTGGTAGAGCGGCTGTTGATGCCCTAGGCCGGACGCGGGACGCGCCGCGATGCGCTGACGGAGCAGGGTGATCGCCCGCCGGACGGTGCGCCGTGCATCGCGTGGGGTCGCGCCTAACGCGGTCAGATAGACGCCGCACCGCACGACGCCTTGCTCAGGTCGGCGTAGCTGGAGGATCATGGCGTCGGTCTCGGCAACGGCCGCGCCCGCGTCCACGTCGGGGCGCTTGCCATTCACCAGGCCCGCGAACAGGGACGCGCCGTTCTGCCGCTGGCGCAGCGCGAGGCGTTCGCGCCGGGTCCGTGCCTGTGATCCACACGGACAGGCGGTACGCGCCATCGAGCGCAACCCATGGATCAAGGAAGCCGGGGTCTGTCTCGCCCGGAGGCCACAGCATGTACGTACTGGCGGCGTGCTGGCCGCTGGAGAGGGGGAGTGTCGTGAGCGTTTCACCTTTCGGGCACGCCACGCCGCCCGTATCGGCGACACCAGGGACGACGCGCGCCGAGAGGCCCATCGTCGTGAGCGTATCGCGCACACCGTCTACGAGATCGTCGATGCCCACGTCGTCGCCATCGTCGAGGCCCAGCGCCTGCTTGACGCGCGCGAAGCCAGGCAGCGCCAACGCCGGCGCGTACATCACGACATAGAAGTGGAGGTTGCTCTGTTTGACCGTGCCGCGCTCCAGCCGCATCAATGACCGCGTATGCAGTTCTTGCAGCCAGGGCGTCGGCGCGGCTGGAGCGGCGCGTTCCTCCGCGATGATGGCGTCCTTGTCGCGGGCGTTGTTAATGACAAGCAGTTGCAGCGCGCCGCCCGCCCCGAGCGCGGCCAGCAGCCCCTGCAAGCGGCCAACAAGCCGTAGATCCTGATCTTCATCAGTCAGGGCGTCACGGGTAAAGCCGTCCACTTCAAGGATGGTATGCACGCGTGATGTGGTCTTGGACTGGCCCAACACGCGGCGCGCAAGAAAGCCGTACATCTGAAAGATGTACGGCTCGACGCGGACCTGATGAGTGAGCACCAGCGTTAGCCAGGTGAGCGTGGCCGGGATGAGCGGCGCGACGCCGCGCAGGAGCGCGCGGGGGAGAATGGCGCGCGCGAGGGTATAGACGACGACCACGGCGGCCGCCTCGACGAATGAGAGGCCGAACAGCGGGCGCGTCTTTTCGTCTGCGTACTGCAACGTTTGAGCATGATGAGCCATCGCATCTCCCCTTACCCGAACAGCGTGGGCGCGAGGGCGATAATGACCATCACCAGGACGCCGCCGGCGAGGGCCTCGCGCATATGGCTCCAGCCCCGTTGATGCCCGACCGTGAACATGATGAAGCCGAACACCGCGCATAGGATGATGAGATATACCATCCATCCTTGCGCGTTGCCGGCCCATGTTTTGAAAAAGCCGGTGATCGGATCGGTCGTGGCTGCGATAACAATGCTCGTGATGGTCTCCATGGTCGTCTTCTCCCTCTTCTACTCGTCGCCGCCGCTATGCTATAGCGAAGATGCTACAGTGAGGGCGGTTCTAATGCGTATCGTAGCATTAGTGCACATTGAGTGCAAGTAGTTGTTTTTGTGTACTTAAAGGTAGACTAGGAGGAGGTACGGCGCGTGCCACGGCCACGAAAGGGAGAAGATCTAATGGAAACAACCGTCACGGTTCGCATGACAAACGAATTGCACGACCGTCTGGAAGAGGTATCGAGGGCCGATAAGCGGCGTGTTGGGGAGATGGCGCGGCTTATTATCGAGGAGTTCCTGCCGACGGTGCAGGCGCGTCTAGAACGGCGCCAGCAGGAGGAAGGTTAAGGGGCGTCCGCAGACCCGAGCCGCACGAGGGATAGCGCCCCACTACTTGAAAAGATAGATGTACTAAGTATAGGCGTCCACGCGGCCCCTGCGGTACGCTACAGGCGCGGGTGGTCCACGATGAAGTAGAGAGCATCGTAGGCCACTCGCCTGTCCTGCGCGCTCTTGGCGCTTAGGACGTGAGGTGAGGGATCGCTACGACCCATACCCCTCATGGGTCATATCGCCAACCTCCTCACGCTTGACCGTGACGTTCGTGGCCCCGCATCTCCGACAGCGCCAATACGTCGAGGTGATACGCGCGACGCGGCGCCCCTGCTGATCCTGCTCCTCATCAGTCCTATCAACACGGTCTACAACCCACGCATGATCGCATGAGTATCCTTCGTCCATCGTGTCCTCCGGGATTCCTCCACCGACGCCTGCTTCGGGTAGTCGCTGACCAATTAGGGTGCCAGCTCGTGGTAGGCGTCACTCTCCAACGCGTCCGCAATCTTGCGCATATACGCGTCGTCCGTGGCCTGAGCCAGGCCACGCATCTCGGCCACGGCGGCGGTAAGGTGGTTCTCGAAGATCGCGCGGCAGGCCAAAGCCGCCGCCTTCTCACGGCGCAGGTCGGCGACGAGGCTTTGCAAGGGTCCATCCAGGTCCCTGGTCACGGTCAGCCGCGCATCCGCCAGGGCTTGGTCGCAGGCGTGGACGATACGGGTCATCGCGTCGCTGAACGGTAAGCAGGGGCGTGTGGCTAGCCAGGCGTCGGTGGCGTTCCCATCATCAGGATGCGTCGCGTCGCGTAGCGGCGGCGTGGTGGCGTGGGGCGGTGTCATGGTCCTTCTTCCTCCCCCGCCGACGATGGCACGGTCATGTGGCCCTCCAGGTGTAGAGGGCGACACACCGCGCAGACATCGACCCTCCCCTGACCTGCGCTCAGTCTAGAGACGGGTTGCGTGCGCCGCGAAAAGAGGTCACCTGGCAGGATAGGCCGCGCGCAGTCAGTACAGGTCAATCGCACGATGGCACGGTACGCGGCGATGGGACGCCCGTCGTCCAGGGTGACCAGCCCGATGGGGTGACTGCGCACACCACGTCTCTCCTTGGCCATGTGCCCTCCTACGGCGGATTGTAGCATGCCCCCGACAGACAAGAGCGACGTGGAGGGGGACAGGTTTCATGCGGTAGGCTAATGATGCGGACGGGCTGCGGTGTGTTGTGTTGCCGCCGCGGGCCGTCCGCCTGTTTGCGCGCTCCCAACGCGTCAGGGCATGTTGTCCCGGTGTTCAGCTTGCTGCCAGATGCTGCACTGCGCGCGCCACGTCGCCTCGTGGTTGTGCGCGATGAACTTTGCCACTGAGGCGGTATTGCCCGCGCTGACGGTGTGGCCGCGCAGGTCATCGAACACGACCCATACTTTCGAGAAGCGACGGGGACGGGCGACGAAACGAGGGCGCGGTATCATGGTCCGTTCTCATTGCGGTGCCAATGACCGGGTGACAGTGTGTCGCCGGCGCGTCCCGCCTCAAGGGCTCTCTAATCGTGCGCGGAGGAGGGGAAGAGGTCAGACCCTCCCCCCGGATGTTATCAATAGGGCCGCATCCGGAGGGGCACCAGCAAGTCCCGGTGGTCGAGGTCGTGCAGAGGGGCGTCACGCCCGCACCAACAAAGGCCGACCGGCCCGCTTATCTCTAGTGTAGCGCGGAGTGCGAATCCCCTTTGTCATAAATCGCACACATCGGCGGCTGCGTGATAACACTATTGTCATACTATCGACGCGTACCGCCATTGATAGCCAACGGGGCGCATGGTATGCTAGGAACGTAACGGCCGTGGTGGAGACAAATGGGGCGTCTCTACCGCGGCCTTACGTGTTTTTAGGCTACCGCTTCCATCCGTCCTTCGCGCCAATGAGCATCGCGTAGCCCCCCTCTGTACCGCGCGTCAGGGCGAGCTGTCCCGATGCTCGGCCTGCTGCCAACGGTCACACCGCTGGTGCCACGCGTGTTCCTGGGCGTGGACGATGAACACGGCGCGCTCCTTGGACTGCCCCCCGCTCACCGCGTGACGGTGCGAGCGAACGGCAGGCAGGCAACAGCGGGGAGCGCGTGGCACGGTGACATGACTCTTCATACCCTGCTCTCCGCGCCGTTAGCTGCATTTAGGGCGAGGGCAGATCGAGCAGCGGCGCGTGAGGCCACCCCTTATGATCCACCTGGTCCGCGGGGATCGTCAGGACGATGGCCCCGTCGCGCACCTCCTTGATCGCCTCGACGGGCACGTATAGGTCGCGCTGCACGAGAGAGCGATGCACCAGGATAGCGGCCTCCGCCGGGCACACAGCCTTGAGGCACCCCACGCGCCCGCCGTCCACACCCACGACATCCATGTCGTGGGAGACCTGGAAGACACCGCGCCCCGTCCGTAACACGTCGCTGACCGGGAGGTCGAAGGCGCCCGCGAGCGCGTCCTCGTCGCCTGTGATGTCCATGGCTACCTCCCCCCCTCGTCCGTACGTCCGTCGCCAACACCCGATACGATCATACTATAGCCGAATGGGCGACGACCGACGCGCCCAGACCGTCGTCAGGGGTGTGTCGAGGCGCGGGTAGCATACGGTTCCGACGCGGAGCACCACGACCTCGATGTACTCGCCGGTCGGGTAGTAGAGCAAGCCGAACGTCCGCAACGCCAGCCCCCGCGTGTACCGGACACGCCAGTTCGGGTCGGCATGGAGCGCGGTGAGGCAGGCAGCGGCCCGCGCCGCCTTGATCCGCTGGGCGAACCATCGACGAACATCGTGGGGGCTTGGACGCATCGTGAACATCCTCCTGGCGGTGGTGTGCGTGATCGTCGTCGCGTTACTATAACCGTACTATCAGTGTTGATGAAAAATATCGGCTAATCTTACGGGGAACTTTAGGGATGGCCATCTCCATGTTCGGCCTCGATCCAGCGCTGACACCGGCGACGCCAGTCTGTCTCATGGGCGCGCGCCAGGCTCGCGGCTATCACTCCTGAGCCGTCAATGCGGACCCGGCGATAGAGGAGGCGATCGAAGACGTACGACTGATTCGTCATCGCATACTGGTACGACGTGAAGCGTGGCGGCGGCATACGTTCTACCCTTCTATTCTATCGAGTCCCTCGCCTCAGGATCTCAACCAGCGCAACGCCCTGGCCCGCCAGGAAGCCACAGGACGCGCGGTAGGCGTCGGCGCGGCCCCTGAGTCCTGCGGAGCGGCGGGCTCTCCCCTCGGCGGCTGTGTGGCCCAAGGGGACGGCGCGGCGGTAGCCTCGATGGCGCGCAAACGCTCACGCAAGACGCCGATCTCCTCGGCCTGGCGCTGGATGGTCGCGACGAGATCGCCCACGATGGCGGCGGACACCTGTCCGTCCGTGGCCGCCGGACGTCCGGACACCTCGCCGGACATCGGACGTCCGGCGGCCATCTGTCCGGCGGCTGTCCGTTGGCGCTCCACCTGGGCGGCGTAGACTGTCACATCCACGAGGCGCACGAGGCGGCCACCGGGCGCGGCCACGGCCGGCACATGTCCGGCGGCCACCCAGCGGCGGACCGTGCGCTCACTAACGCCGGACATGTCCGCAGCCACGGCGACGGACACGAGCTGGTCGTCTTGCTCCATGTCCGGCATTGTAGCATGGCCACGAACGCGCCATGAAGGCCCCCAGCGGTTGCTGGGGGCCTTCGTGACGGGGCAGGGGGGCGTACCTACTAGGTTGTGATAGGGGCCGCTACAGACGCGCCTAGCTCTCGGCGGCGGGGGCCGCGTGCGCGGCGATGATCGCCTGAGCACTGCGCACCAGGCCACTCGTTAGGGCAACGTCCTCGGGCGCATAGCCCATTGACGCGCCCGCCTCCTCGACGAGGGCGACGGCGTGGGGCTGCTGGGCCAGGTACTTGAGATCCAAGACGAGCGCGATGTCGGCGGCCAGGGCGGCGTCGTCCATCGAGATGAGGCTGTTGCTCGGGCGGTGATAAATGGTTGTCATGGTCGTGTCTATCCTCTTCTTTTATCTCGTATAGGCAAAATGCGGGGACGCATAGTGTACGCAGGGGCGCGGCACGGCTTCTCTAATGCCGGCTGCTGGACGTGGGCGGCCCCCGCGCCCACGGGCGGCGTCGCTGTCGGTGTGTCATCACGGCCGTGTCTGCTCATCGCGTCCCGCTAGTTCCGCGAGATACGCGCGGCACGGCTCGCCGTAGGCGGTCGGCCAGTCCGCCAACACCGCCTCCTCCAAGCCTGTCGTGACCCGCCGCAGCGCGATGCATAAACGATGCCAGGCGCCAGGGTCTGGATCGTTGCCGTTAAACGGATCAAGGGCCAGGGGAAGTAGTTGTAATAGGTCAATGGCTTGGTAGAGCAGGGTGGCATCAACATGAATGGGGCCTCCCATGGTCTGCGTGTCACGCCCATCAGGAATCGCGATGGCGATGGTATCTGGTGTGCGGGTCGTGTGGTCGGTCATGAGTGAGTACTCCCCTGTGGCGCTGTCTGAACGGTGAGGCGATGCAAGACGCCTTTGATGCGTGCCTCCTGCGTTGGTGTCGCGACGGACGCCCACGCGATGAGACGCCCGTTGTAGGTGAAAAAGGCGTGTGTGCCGTACACGTACAAGGCCCAGGATGGCGCGTAGGGCGACACGGGCGATGGTAGGGTGGTCTGTTGCGTGGTCATTGCACGGCGCTCCTCGTGGCGGCTGTCCGCGCGTTGATAGTGTCTGCCCAGCGGTTCCACGCCGCGCACTCATCGTGCGCCGCCTGGTTACTGGGAAGCCAGCGCCTGTCGCCGGCATAGGCATAACAGGGTTGGTCGGTGGTGGGGACCGCACCCCTTGATGAAATTTCATCAAAGGGCCGTGTCGTCGTGGCTGTAAGGTTGGTCATGGCACTACGCCGCCCGCATGGCGCTGGCGTTCGCCGCGGCGACCTGGCGCTCCAACACGTCCACCTCGCGGAGATACGTCGCGTACTCGTCAGCCTGCCGGTTGGTCTCGGCGAGTGCGCGCAGGGCGGCGTCGAGCTGGCGCTCGGCCTGCTCCACCGCGTCGACGACGCGGGGCACGACCCCGCCCCTGACCGGCCTAACGATGCCCGAGGGAGCGCCGGCGCTCATCGGAACGGACACGGGAGTCGCTGGCGACGTGGCCTGCTCGTACCAGCGCTCCATTGAAGGCTCTAGCGCCTGTACCAGGGCGACGTGCTTGCAATGGTGGCGGTACGAGAAGCCGACGCATGAGCAATTTGTCGCCGTCGTCGTATGGCCGCGACCGGGGCGCGACTCACTCTCTACCAAATAGCGACCATCGGCGAGGCGGCGCACGCGGGGCTTCCAGGTGGTGCTAGACTTTGTGTTAGGCGCTTGCTGGGTGGTCATTGGATGGTCCCTCCGGTGGTGTCTACCGCCGTCCGGTTGTTCTAGCAGCCGGGCGGCATCTTTGTTCTAACGTTGTCACTGTGCGGGCCGGGATGGTGGGGAGACCATCCCGGCCGCTTTGTGTCTAGTCCTCGTCGTCGTAAACGCGCACGGCCAAGGCCGCGCCGCCAGCGCTCCTTGCCTGCGTACCGCCGGGGCCGAAGAACTGGGCAAAGTCCATCCACACCTCGGCTTGGACCAGGGCGCCCACATGCATCCGCGATAGCCACAACGGGGGCGCGCTGTCCTTGTGGCTATCGACGTGGATTTCAATGCCGTTGTCGCCGCCCTTCTCCCTGTGCGTGAGCAGGGACGCATGGACGCGCAGGACGAAGGAATCGCATCGGTAGTCGGAGTCTTCGTCCACCTGACTTGTCGGCCCTTCGATGACGTGCCCGGTCACGACCGCATTAATGCCGGTCCCTGGCCGCATATCGAGGTGCCGGTTGTACTCATCCGTGTACCACGCATTGCCGCACTCAAGCCCCCGAACCGTACGTAACTCGTTGGTTGCCATCCTGTTGCCTCCTGTCGGTGGCTCGGGCTCGACGGCCCTCTCTCCACCTACTTAGAAGTATAGCGCATATCCACTGAACATGCAAGCATGTCACTTGTGCAATACTAGCATGGCGGGTATACTGTAGATGTAGTTCACGGTAAAGTAAAAGGAGGTCCAATGGATGACGCTATAGCAGTAGTAGAGAGAGACGACATGGCACAGAAAAGGCGCACGGTACGCGAGGGGGAGGTGTGGGTCACGGCCCGCATCCCCGAAGAGGCTAAGGCGCGCTTAGAGGCGTTTGCCGAGGAGAAGGAGCTGTCGGCGTCACATGTGATGCGACGGTTCCTGCTCTACGTCCTGGCCGACCCAGAGCGCATGAAGGAAGCATTATGACCACCCCTATCGACCTCCAGGCGTACCGGGAGGGGCGCGGCGATGATTGACACCAGCGCTATTACGCCGGCGACGCGGCCGTCCCTGCCACTCGACGAGCGCCGCGAGCTGCCAGACACGGCCGCTATCTACTTCATTATGAGGGTGTCTATTCTATGCCTGGCGCTCGTCACTCTGCTCACAGGGTGTGGGAGCGCACCCACCGCAACGCCAGTGCCAATCGCAGCTCCCACCACCACAAGCAGTCCACCCACCGCAGCGCCCGCGCCTCCTACTGCACTCGCCACCACCAGCAGTACGAGTGATATGGCTACGGGCATACATGTGTGCGCCTACAGTGACTATGACGCTACCAAAATCCAATGTGTCCGCGACACCACCACCCTCGCAGGGTCGGCAAAGCTCGATCAAACATACCTTGTGTGGTCAGGCGGCGATTTGATGCAAGTCCGGCAAAAGGATGGCACAGGCGCTTGGCAACCGATTATGAGCGGCGACGGCGCCGGTTTCGTAAGCGGAAACGGGGCTACCCAGTCACCTGACAACAAGAGAACATCGATTGATCTTTCAAACGCCCTGAATAATGCACAAGCCAACCCAACCTGCCCGTGGACGTATCAATTCGCGAAAACCCACAGTGGGACTGACACGCTGCAAAGCTTGATTGTCAGTCAATCCTGCTAGGGCGAGGCCAGAAGGATAACCCATGAGCACAGCGTCCGTGATTCACTGGATTGAGCGCTCGCCGTACCTGCACGAGGCGCGCGTCACGACCACCGACGGCGCGGATCTCTACGCGGGCTACGTCGCCTCGACGCCGGGCACCGGCGACTGGCGCGGTTATGTGGGCCGGGGGTTCGTGCCGCTCGGCATGGGTCCGCGCACGATCATGCAGCGGGCCGTCGAGCAGCGCGTCGTAGAGATCATGCAAGGCGACGGTGCCCACGAGGGCGACAGGTTGAAGTGACGCCGTGTTCCCAACTAAGGTTGACACCAAACTTGTCATCTTTTTGGATAACTTTTCTCTGGCACAATTGGGGTTGTGCCATAATAAGTCAACGGCTAACATAGGTCATATGTTCTAAAAACGTCCAGCAGACGATGGCAGGGATCGGAGGGTCTTCAACGATGAGCACAGCCCTTATCCACCGCGCGCACGATACGGCCCTTGGGCGCATGGCAGACTGGACCGATCTGCCCGACGATGAGCGGCGACGGCGCGCTGTCGCCGCGGCGCGGGATCATGACCGCGCCGCCCTGATTCTTCTCGCCGACGCCTGGCTCACCCTCCACGGGAAAGCCGGCGCCCGCGTGAGCGACCACACGCGGCGCAACTATACGCAGGGGGCGCGCGTCCTCCTCGACGCCTGGGTCCACGAAAACCTCCTCCACCCACGCCGCGACGCCGGCGCGGTGTGGCTCCGCGTAATGGAGGCCGAGGGCCTACGCCCGTCAACCATCAAAGTGCGCCTGGCGGCCGCGCGCACCCTCTACGCCGGCCTACGCTGGGCCGGAGCAACGGACGTCGACCCTTTCAGGGACGCTCGTCCCGCCAAAGATCCTGAGAAGCCCTGGGATAAGCGCGGCCCCTATACGCCTGCTGAGATCGCGGCCATGCTCGACGCGCTCGACACGGCCAGCGCCACGGCGACGCCAGCCGCACGCACGATGGCGCGCTACGATCGCGTGCTGGTGCTCCTGGGCGCGCACGCGGGACTCCGCGCGAGCGAGATGATTATGTTACGCTGGAGCGATCTTGACACCGTACGCAGGGTGATTACGGTGCACCATGGCAAGGGAGGCAAAGGGAGGCAAGTGGTTATGGGCAGTACCCTGGCGGCCGCCCTCGCGGCGATCCCGCCCGAGATGCGCGGCGAGTACGTCTTACCCTACCGGGCACGGAACACGGCCCTCTATCGCATGATGCGATTGACCACGCGCCTGGGGCTCACGCACACGGGGGTCCATCGCCTACGCCACAGCGCGGGGACGCGCCTGATGGCCGAGACACACGACTTACAGGAGGTCGCCGAGTTGTTAGGACATGCGCAAATCGAGACATCCCGCGTCTACGCTCACTGGACGAGTGAGCGGCAGCGCGCGACCGTAGGAGAGTGGTAAAAATGGTACTGATTGTAGAGGCGCTGCCGCTTCCCGATGGCTACCCGGACCCGACGGATGATCAGACCGTTAGGGCCATGGAAATTATAGATGCGCTCGCCGACCAAGAACGGAACGACCTGCTCACCCTCACAACCGCTCTCTTCAACGCGCCCCCCGAGGAGCGCGCCCACCACGCGACCCGGTTATTCGACAAAATCGAAGAGGCCAAGGGCTATGCCCCAACCACCGATGCCCACAAAGAGTGGATCATTGAAAGGTTGGAAGGAATGGCAGTCCTACGGACTGTACACGTCAAGGAACATGCTGAACGAGCGGCGCTGTCATGGATCACACAAGCATCGACAGCACTTTCTCGATATCAGCCAGCGGCGCCGGCTCCATCTTTAGCCGATCTCGGCGCCTCACTCCCACCCTTGCAGCTACAACGGCTAGACGGGACAACCACCGCTATCCCCCTACCCGACATTACGGACCAAGAATTCCAGCAAGTGATGCAAGAATTCCCGATGGGATGGACCGAAAGGGACGCCGAACGCCAACGGGCGGATGAATGGATCGAAAAACACAGCGTTGACCTGTCACCAGAAGAATGGACAACGGCGTGGGTCGCCGCGCGTGCGGCGTCACGCACCACGCACACATCATCGTCGCCCGTCGCCGCCATATTTGCCGTTATACGCGAAGCATGGCAACAGTTTGGATACTTACCCTACAACGGGTTAGACCTACGTCGACCCACCGAGAAGGTCCCGCCTTGGGTTCTTGAAGCGTACCTACTGGTCACGCCTCTCCAAAAGCCACCACGCCCTATTATCACGCCCGCTTTCAAGCACGATGGGCGGGAAGGCCTCGGGCGCATCTCATCAAGCCAAATTAGCTTGGCCCTATTCACTGCCTGCGTTGCTCCTAAAAGTGAATGGGGCACAACCACCAAAGGCTTCCCGCGCTATGTCTTCGCTGTTCCCAGCGGCGAGATCGTCATTATTTTAAAACCTGATGTGGTTGTGCGCGGCGACGTTACCGACCAAGTAACGGCTATGAACAAGGTGCGCGACGAACTGAGCGTCAATGACTGGGATTTACTCACCATTCTTATGGAGCAAGTCTTTGCGGAAGGCCGCTCCGACGCATCCGCGTTTATTACAAGCGATGCAGCCCTTGACTACCGGCAACTCAAACAAAAAAGGAAAGGTAAATACAATACAGGCCATCGCGACGACCCCCGCGCCCGTGTTGACGCCTGCCTGAATCGTGTGGCCCATTTGCATGTCCGTACCGACACGCTACACATCCTCGAAGATACAGGCAAGGGAAAGCCACGCAAGGTGTTGTTTGACTGCGATGAAAAGGTCTTAAAGATCAAAGGCGACATCACCAAACGGGACAACGACACGCCAATGGGTTGGGCCTATGAGTTCGGCAAAACATTTGTCACCTTCTTGCATCGTCCGAACAATTACGTCGGCTATCTCCTACAGGGGACTGTCGCACTTGATGGACGCAAGGAAGCAGCCAAACAACTAGCTCACTATCTCACGATTCACACGCGAATTGACGCGCACAATGGCCGTGGTATGGAACGGTTTATGGGCCAACTCGTCGGAGGAGCAAAACTCCCTTACAACGCAAAACGACCGCAGCGCACCATCACCGACGCCGAGGATGCCTTGCGCGCGGTGGTCAAGGCTGGTCTGTATCGCTTTGAGCACGACGGCAGGATATTCGATGCTGACAGCGCGGATCTCAGTGTGTGGACAGCTATTCCCAAGGATGCAAAAGGCTACGGACTTCTCAAGCTATGGGAAAAGCAAAAGGTGGTGATCCGTGCCGAGCCCGACATTGAAGAGCGATATGATCGCTACCGCCGTCCGCCATTACGTCCCATTGGTGGCTGAATTACGTCCCATTGGTGGCTGAATTACGTCCCATTGGTGGCTGAAATCACGCGTAGATACGGGGGTAATAGTTTTAATAGCTTTAACGGGCGCGACGGCGGGCTTGCTACCGCAAGCCGCCTGCGCGAACATAGAGGCGAGACGGGCGTTTTGCCCACCAAAAGAAACGACCGGCCGCTGTCATCACCAGCGAGCCGGCCACGAGCAAACAGGAGCTTGCACACTATGAATGATACCAACACACAGAGCGAAACCGTCGAGCGCTTGCTCGCGATCGCCGCCGGCATCGCGGCGGCCGCCCAGCAACCAGGTCAGACCGACGACACGTTACGCGCCCTCGCCGAGCAGGCGGTTGAGAGCTTACTCCCAATTGGTCGCGATCCTGGCGCCACGCGCCATCTCATACAACTCGCCGATCTTGAGGCTGCGCTCTTCTCCGACTACGGCAAGCGCCAGGCCGCCGCGGCGGCGAACGGTGGCGTCGTCGGCGTGCGCACTGGACTCAATCACCTTGACGAGGCGCTCAACGGTTTGGAGCCCGGCAAACTTTACATGCTGGCGGCGATGCCTGGTACGGGCAAGACGACGCTGGCGCTCCAGTGGGCTGCAACGGTGGCTCAAGCTGGCTCGACGGCGCTCTATATCTCATTAGAGAATGACAGCATCGACCTCGCGCGCAAGCTCGCGTGTCGGCTGGGCCAGGTCCGCTACTCCGATGCTCTCAAAGGCAAGTTGAGCCGCCAGGATTGGGCCATGGCTGTACAGTCGCTCCAGCGGTTACAGGGGCGGCTCTTCCTTGCGACGCCCCGCGCCTCTATGCCGAATTTGCCGTCACTCGTGGAGTCCTTTAAGGAGTACATGGGAGCGCCCCCCGCGCTCATTGTCCTTGACTATCTGCAGGCGTTTACAAAGCGGATGTCCAGCGACGGCGGCGAAGGGGATGATGTCCGTTCGCGGATCGATCGCTTTACCCCCGAGTTACGGGCGCTCGGCGAGCGGTACGGGTGTGCGGTCCTCGCCATCAGCGCGCAGAACCGCGCTAATTACCTCAATGGCGGCATGGCGGCCATGAAAGAATCGGGCGATCTTGAGTACAACGCCGACGCGATTTTGACTCTGAGCAAGTCCGACGAGAAAGACAAAACCTACGATATCACGCACGACCCTCGCCTGATTCCTCTCAAGCTGACCCTGGACAAAAACCGCCAGGGCGTGGCGGGATCTCTTATCAAGCTCGTGTTCGACGCCGACTACTGCATGGTCGAGGAGGAGGACCGATGAGCCATCGCGGACCCGGTATCCCTCTCGATCTGTCGCGGACAAAGGACGGCCGCGCCATCCTGAGCCGCGCAGACCTACAGCAGTACGACTTTACGCCCCAGCGTTCGGGCGGCCGTGACCGCTACTTCTGCCCGATCCATGGCGGCGACCATCAGCGCTCGCTCTCCGTCGATCCTGACACGGGGAAGTACAAGTGTCACACCTGCGGCGAGGCTGGCACGTTGCGCGACCACTGGCCTAACGCCAACGGGAAGCCAGCCCGGCCGGCGCGCGCCCTCTCCATCGAAGAGATAGGGCGCCACGCGCTCGCGGCCCAGCGGCGGGCCGAGGAGGAGCGGACGGCGCGCCTTGGCGCGGAGCTGCCTACACAGGCGGCCACGTTTATCGAGGGCCTCGACGCGATGAGCGCGGCGCTACGCGTGCCGGACTGCCCTGGGGCTGTCTATCTCCGCAGTCGGGGCCTTGACCCCATACACGCCGCGACGTTAGGCGTGGGCTACGCGGAGCCGAACGCGTGGCCGGGTGATCGCTTCAACAATGAGGGGCGTGGGCTCACGACCGGCCGCGTCGTCTATCCGCTCGCCGATCCCATGACGGGACGTGTCGTGAGCGCTGTTGGCCGGCTGTGTACCGATCTACAGCGGACGTGGCCCCAGGAAAAGCAGAAGGATTTTAAGGGGCTCAAGCAACGCAAGCTCACCGGCTGCCCCGCCGGCGTGTGGCCCTATGCCAGCCTAGTGACCGCACGCGAACAGGGGACGGCCCTGGTGCTCGTCGAGGGGCCGGCCGATGCGCTGGCCCTCATGCGCTACGGAACGTTACCCTATCCGGTCCTGGCGCTCATCGGCACGGCTGACGTGTTACCACATGCCAGCCTACGCGGCGTCGTCGGCGTCGTAGCCGCTCTCGACGCCGACGACGCTGGTGTGAGCGCGACGCGTAAGCTCCGTGCAGACCTGCCGATCGGGGCCGGCGTGCCCGTGGACGTGCCCGAGGCGGGCTGGCTCGGCGACGCGAAGGACGCGGGCGATCTCGCCGCGCGCTGTGTCGTGCCGGGTAATGATAACGCCGACGATCTCGACGCAGCGCTCGCGCTGGCGCATGCCCTCGACGCGCTTAGGCAGGCTGGTGAGCGCCTGGTTATGACGGTGGCGACTGTCCTGGTGGACAACGGTGAGGACGACGACCTTATTGGTCCCAGTACCCCGCCGCCGGCCGCGATCGAGACCTGCATCCATTGTGGTCGCTGGAGCGCAGGCGGCGTCTGCTGCCCCGCCTGCAAGCAAGCGATGTACCACGCTGTTAGGTCCCCCTGCATATAAAGGCCCGCTATTAATCGTCAAAGACACTAAGTAACGATATGGATAACTCACCAAAATATCTGTATTTAACTTGCTATAACTGTTAAAATGGAGGTAGTGAAAAAGAAAGAATAGAGGGGGCGGGATGATAGGCACGACCGCGGAGCGACACGAGATGCTGTTGACCGTTCCCGAAGCCGCGCAGCGGTTGCGCACGTCGTATGCGACGACGCTCTCGCTGATCCACCGGGGCCAGCTCCCGGCGGCGAAAGTCGGCCGGGCCTACCGGGTGCGGCCGGAGGCCCTGGACGAGGCGTTGCGGCGGCTCGAAGCGGCGACGACATGACGAGGATGAGGGGCGCGAAAGCGCCCTTCTCTCGTTTTTAAGAGGTGTGGTGAGGCATGAGCTTCTACAACAAAAGCGACCTAACGTTCTATGCTCGTGAGCGCCCCGACGGCCGTACCGGCTTCTGGTGGTTGGCGGACGCCGCCCTGTGGGCCGACGCCAAAGTCGACCTTAAACGGACGTTCAGCCATGCCACGGGCCTGCGCTATGACCCGGACGCGCGCGAGTGGACGCTTCCGGCCTACTCGATTGCGCGGCTACAGCGGTGGGCGAGCGCCTGGGCTTCGCGAGAAGAATGGGACGCAATCCCACGCAACGGAGAGCGGCGCCAGGGTCACTCTGAGCGCGCACAGGACGTACCAGGGGCGTCGGTGTCCTCGGCCTATCGTACGCTCTATCTCGTGCCGGACGCGCCGCTGTGGGCCTGTGAGGCGGTGTACCGCGCCGCGGCGAAGCTGGCGCATCCCGACGTCGCCGGCGGCGACCATGCTCAGGCGGTCAGCTTGAACGCGGCTATCCAGACGATCCGGTCGGCGCAACAGTCGAGGGGGCGAGTTGCATGAGATTCACTAATGAGCCCGCCAAACCACTCAAGCTGCACAACCGCCGTACCCTCGACGAGGCCGGCGTCCCCGCGATGACCGAGGCCATGGCGCGGTACATCACCGCTTGCTCTCCTATGCCTGGCGGGGTCGTCGATGCTGAGCGTGCCTGTGAGTGTGACGAGCTGGGCGACCTCGACGACGAGCAGCAGGCGGCGGCGCTGGCCCGGCTCCAGGTCGAGCACGCCCGACTCTATGGCGTCTTGTTCCTGACCGACATGCGGGGCTTGTCGTTCCGTGCGACCGGCCGGTACTTGGGAGTGGACCACCACACGGTGGTGAAGCATCGCGGGCGGGCTATCGCCCTGATACGCGCTTGGTGTACAGACGAGCGGCAGGCGGGCTGACCCTCGCCGCGCGCCTTCATGCGGTCGCGCGATGCGGGCGGTCAAGTAGTCGGCATTGTCTCCATAAAACGGGTTATGTTATTACCCGTTTTATGGCCCCGGCCTCGTAGAAACAGTGGTGTGATTCACACCACTGTTTCTCTAATGTTGATGTTATCAACATTAGCCCTACCCTCCACCGTGCGGGATCCAAGATGTCGGGGCGGTCGCGGGCAATGCGAGCGGTGAGGTAGTCGGCGTCATTGCTACCTCTTTTCAAGGTGCCTACGGCACCTTGATCCCCAGTCGCTCTAACATCGCCCAGGAGAGCGGGTTGCTGCGCCCGCGCCAGGCTGACAACCCCTCACGCACGACCCATGCCTTGTATTGTGCCCACTTGCGAAAGGTGTCCCCAAATGCTACACTGAGGGGGTAGTGGTGCGCCTCAGCGTTATTGACAGTAGCATCAACAGCAGAAAACCCAGTCCACAGCGGTTGTGGACTGGGTTTTTGCATGTCCACTAAAGGAGGGCGCGATGGTCACAGCAATGCGGGAGGGGCGGGGGTGGGTGCGGGTGCGGTTACAGCCGCTACGACCGGTGAAGTACAACTTGGCGCTCACGCTGGAAGAGCGAGACACGTTGGACTGCATCACGCTTGAGAAGGGGTACCCGAACGCGGCGGAATGCATCCGGCAAGAGTTTATCCATCAGCGGCCACGGTCGGCGTGAGTACACGGGCAAGAAAAAGCCGCTGGTCGGGCTGGAACCAGCGGCAGGGCTGAGGCGGGTCATGCGACGGGCTGTGGGTTGGGCGTCCGCCTTCTGTGTCACAGCATAGACGCTTTCATGTGGCGGACGCAAGACCCGAATGGGCTGGCCCGATTACGCGTAATGTAACAGAGCCATGTTCGGCGGCGTAGGCAGGAGGGCGGCGGCCGTGTGTCGCTGAAGGGGGAACGTGGGAACCGCGCCGCAGCCGTTATGCTTGCCCGTCCGCCGAGATGTTCCGCTCAAGGATCTTCCCCTTCTCATATGGCCGCATCCGTAACCAGATGTCCGCCAGGCACCGTTGGCAGAGTAGCCGATCGCCATAGACCTGCCGCCGCCGGGCGTAGGCCGCGGCGGCCAGGGTGAAGGGGGCACGGCAAGCCGTGCATGTGAGCGTCACAGGGGATGCATGTTTCATGATCTGTCTCCGACCTGATGAGGATAAGGACTAGGCTGCCGACGGCCACGTTAAAAGAGGACTCGGGATAAGCCCCGAGATAATGAGTCCGCGTCGATGCGGGGTGACGGGGGCTACGTTGCTGTCGGTAGCTGGGCCTTCACCTAGTAATCGCCGATGTGCCACCCCTACCAACACCCCCCATTCGGGCCACGCGGCTGCGGGTGATTAAAAACATCGTGATCGTCGTCATGGGCCAGCCCGATGGCCCGCAATGTCGCAGAGGCGCGCGGGGGCGGCCTGAGAGGATGGACCCTATGATAGACAACAAGCCGGCACTGGCTGCGCGCGAGATGGGCGACCTGCACCAGGCCGAGCGGGCGGCCGCCGATGACGCGGTCGCAGCGATCGATGAGTAGGAGAAAACGATGTCCCGCGTCTGTACCGTGTGCCAGCATCCCGAGCGCCTTGCCATCGACCGGGCGCTGGTCAGTGGCGAGCCGGTACGTCTTGTGGCGTCCCGCTATGTCCCGCTATTAAGCAAGACGGCGGTGCAGCGGCACAAGGATGAGCACCTCCCGGCAACTATGGTGCAGGCCCAGGCAGCGCGGGAGGAGGAACGCGCCCTCGATGTCGTCAAGCAACTGAAGGCCATCAACGGGGCGAGCCTACGCATCCTGCACGAGGCCCAGCAGGGGCAGGACCCGCAAACGGCCCTCAAAGCCGTAGACCGCATTCAGCGGCAAATCGAGCTGCAAGCTAAGTTGCTCGGCCAACTCGACGAGCGCCCACAGGTCAACATCCTGATGGCCCCTGAGTGGCTCATCGTGCGGTCTGCGCTGCTGACGGCCCTCGCGCCCCATCCCGAGGCGCGGCGGGCCGTGGTGGGCGCTCTCGTGTCCATTGAAGCGCAAGGTGCGCGGGGGGCGGCGTGATGCCCGTGCCGTCCATTGTGTCGGACCTGGCCCGCGCTCTCGATCCCGTGCTTTTGGCCGAGCAGGCGGGCATCGTGCCGGACCCGTGGCAAGCGGACGTGCTGCGCTCGACCGCGCCGCGCATGCTGCTCTGCGCGAGCAGGCAGGCGGGCAAGTCGACGATTACGAGCATATTGGCGATGCACACCGCGCTCTATAGCGCCGGGAGCCTTGTGCTTCTTCTGAGCCCAAGCTTAAGACAATCAGGAGAGATTTTTAAGAAGGCGGTGGCGGTTTATCGGGGCTTGGGCCGCCCCGTGATGCCCGAGTCGGAAACGGCGCTCACCCTAACCCTCGAAAATGGGAGCCGCATTGTGTCGTTGCCCGGCAGTAAGGACGGCAACATCCGGGGCTACAGTGGCGTTGACCTGCTTGTTATCGACGAAGCGGCATTCGTGAGCGACGCGCTGTACGTATCAGTGAGGCCCATGCTGGCGGTCTCTGGTGGCCGTCTGGTGGCCCTGAGTACGCCCCACGGCACGCGCGGGTGGTACTGGAGCGCATGGCAGGGGGATGCTGGATGGGAGAAATACGAAGTGCCGGCGCCGCTGTGCCCGCGCATCAGCCCGGAGTTTTTGGACGAGGAGCGCCGCACCATGGGCGACTGGGCCTTCCGTCAGGAGTACCTTTGCCAATTCGTGGAATCGGAGACGCAACCGTTCTCGGCGGCGGACGTGGCGCGGGCTTTCGAGACGGCGCCCGAGGCGTGGGACCTATGACTTCCATCACGATTGGCGTAGACATCGGGCAGGCGCACGACCCGACCGCTATCGCCGTTGCTGAGACGGAACCGCGGTTCCACAACGGCCGCGCCGAGGACAGGTACATCGTGCGCCACCTTGAACGCGTGCCGTTGGGCACGCCGTACCCACAGGTCGCCGAGCGGGTCGCGGCGCTTGTCACGGGCGTCCACCGACGGTCGCGCAGCGTGACCATCTATGTAGACGCGACAGGGGTGGGGCGCCCGGTTGTGGATCTGCTGGCCCAGGCTGGCGTCCAACCGCGCACCGTGTACTTCGTGGCCGGTGACGGCCTGATCGTGCGCCCTAACGGCAGTATCGCACTGGGCAAGGGGCGGCTCGTCTCACGCCTCCAGGCGCTGTTGCACGCGGGGCGAGTGGCGCTGCCCCGGACGGCCGAGGCCCGGGCCTTAGCCAGTGAACTCCTGAGCTACGAGAGGCGGGTAGCACAGGACGGCGGCACGACCTACGGCGCGTTCAGGGGCGGTACGCATGATGACCTCGTGACGGCCGTGGGCCTGGCCGTCGTGCCGGTCGAGATAGAGAAAGGGAGGACGCCATGGGACCAATCACAGTCGGCCTAAAGGTGGGGCAGCGCACGGAATCAACGGGGATCGCCGTCGCCGAGCAGGGGCAGCGCGTCGAAGATGGCTTGGTCGTGGATACATACACAATCCGTTTCTTGCGCCGCCTGCCCCCCGGCACATCGTACCCCGCCGTAGCGAAACGGCTGGGTGATACGGTGCGCCGTCTGTTGGCTCTCGCGGGCACGCAGGAGGGCGACGCGGCCCCCCCGTTGGCGATCTACTGTGACGTGACGGCGCTGGGCGCGCCCGTGATTGATGTCCTTCGCGAATCGGGATATGACCCCATCCCTGTCTTTTTCACACATGGTGACAAGCGCACCGTGCATGACACCGGCGCGGTCACGCTTGGCAAGGCGCACCTGGTAACTCAGTTGCAGGCCCTGTTGCAAACGAGTCGCCTGCATCTACCCCGAACGCCCGAGGCTGAGACCCTCGCCCGTGAACTGGTCGATTATCAGACCGATGCCAGCCAGGTGGATAACGCGCGGGAAGGGGCGTTCAGCGTCGGTAGTCAGGACGATTTAGTGACCGCGCTCGGACTGGCCGTGCAAGGGTTCCCCGAGGTGGAAACGACCGAGGTTATCGGCCTGGATGATCTCATCGGGGATTACCGCATCCGCATCGGCGGCGGCGAATCCTACCAGTCACCCCACGCACAAGCGCTCTCAGAGTGGCAGCGCTACTTTGGCGGTCGCTAACCGCCACGCACACACAATAAAGGACACAACACCATGGCTACCCCTGACACCACCCGCGCCGCGCTGCACGGCCAGCTCGACGCCCTCTTGTCCCCCACGCCCACCGTCGCCGCGCCGGAGCCCTCGGCGGTCAACGAGGGCACGACCAGCGTGATTGACGACCTAACCGCCATGGCGCGACGCCTCCAGGCACGACCGCAGCCATCGCGACCCGCTCCCCGGTCCACCGCGGCGACCACGTTGACTGAGGCGACTGTACGAGGGCTTACACGTGCCGTTGGATGCGTACCCTTGGGACCCCATGCCGACGGAGGGCGATCCGATCGGGTGGCGCGAACGCATGGACACTTTTGAAGCAGTCACCGCGGCGCGGTCGGCGCCGCGCCAAGCCCCGCCGGTTGATCCGCACGCTGAAGGCCGCGCCGTGCGCTTGAGCGAGGCTCACCAGCGCCTCGACGAGATCCTGGGCTAAAGGGAGACAGGATACATGAATAACTTGAACAATCCCGCCGCAATGTCCGATGCCGCCTTCCAACAGGTCCAATCCCAGCTCATCATGCAACAGCGCGACCAACAGCTAACCGTCGAGCATCGCCGCGACTGGGAAGCGCAACACCTGGCCGTGTTCGTGGACCCGCCCCCGGCCGTCCTGACGGCTATCAGAGCGCGCCAGGCGGCCATACAGCGTGAACAGCAGCGGCTTGAGCAGTTGGCTAAAGACAGCTACACAACGTCGATGGAGGCTCTCAAACGCCGCTACCGCGAGCGCCGGGACCTCACGGGGCTTGAGTATGATGCGCGCCAACGCGCCTTGCATAATGAATGGCAAGCGCGGCGGGTCGACCTTGCCCGCCGCTACGTTTTCACCTTCGCCGATCAGCGGTTGCGCGACATCCGGGAGCAGGCGTACACCGCATCACGCGCCGCCGACGTCGCGGTGTGGGAGCAGGAAAGTGGGCCGCTGATCGAGTCGTACGCGTTGCCCGAGCCGCCGGCGTGGGCGTCTGAGCCAGCGCACGGCGTGGAGGACGACGATGGGCCGGCGCCCGTGCGGCGGCAGAGCAGGGCCGCGCGCTAGATGCGGTGTGGGCACGCGCGTCTAGCGATGGGTCAGGCAGCGGCGTATGGTTGGAGGTACGAGTGACATGCAAGGGCGCGTGAAAA
>JAABUZ0100002306.1_pt1 | contig 32196 bp, 27 predicted proteins | sample 5562091 | NCBI WGS metagenome assembly JAABUZ01 (sample SAMN12813069, study PRJNA571459) | rock metagenome | isolation source: Antarctica rocks | place: Antarctica: Victoria Land, Linnaeus Terrace sud | collected 2015-12-21
CCAACCCGTACCCTGACCAGCCTGCTCAACTGGTCAACCTGGCGACGACGACACCAAGCCCGAGCCCGAGAAAGCCACTACCGAAGACGAGAACACAATCATAACGATCTACGGCTGTCGTACTAGGCGTGGATTGGGACGGGCTTATCGCGCCTCGAGTGGGTATGATGATTGTATGAAGCGACTCACGGTGAGCTTGCCGGACGACCTGGTGGACAAGATCAAGCGGGCGGCTGGCGGCGACGGACGGGTCAGCTCGTACGTCGCGACGGCACTTGCGGACTACCAGCAGCAGGAAAGCCTGGACGAACTCCTGGCCCAGTGGCGAGCCGAGACGCCGGTGCCCAGCGAGGTGCAGCAGCAGGTCGAGGCCGAGTTGGCCGACGTCGGCCTGGCTGCCCCCGCCAAGCGACGCTCGCGGACCGCGGGGTGAGCGCGCCGGCGACGGTTGGACTCACTCTCGACACCGGAGCTCTCCTGGCCCTTGATCACCCAAGCAAGGCCGTCGTCATGCAGGCCCGGCTGACTGAGGCGCGGCGGCGCCGCGCGGCGATCTGCGTCCCGGTCGGAGCCGTCGCGCAGGCCTGGCGCGGACCGAGGCAAGTTCGCTTGGCCCGGTTGATCAAGTCGCCCGACGTCGACATTGCGATCATGACTTTGAGCGTGGCCAGAATTGTCGGCTCCATCTGCGCCACGACAGGTCACACCGATGTTGTCGACGTGCACGTCGCGCTGTGCGCCCGAGACCGTCGCCACGCGGTGGTCACCAGCGATCCGGATGACATCGCGCGTATCGACCCCACGTTGCCGCTGATCCGCGCGTAAGACGGCGCCCGAGGACCATTCGGTCCGACGGCGGAGCAGCCCGTACTCGATAGGCGCGCCATATGCGTCCGAAAGGTGCGCCAGGAACATGATGTGCCCTGGAAAGGCCGCGATGTCACCCACGAGTCGTCTGCGAATCTGCTGCCACAGCTTCGGTGTGTCCGTGTAAGCCACGACCGTCCGATGAGACCAGCGACCGCTGCAGCGCCGGCATGTCAGGCTGGCCCCCGGTGCGCCGTCCCAGAGGGCCCGGGACTACGCGGGCTCAGTCAACCAAGGCCTGGGGGAGGTCCGTCAGCCTTCTGATGACGCGCGCTGGGTACCTGTCGGAGAAGCGGTCGAGCAAGGCGCCCCAGTGCTTCTCGGCGACCACGATGTCGCAGTAGCCAGCCGCCATGCCAAGGGCTGTCAGGTCCGTGAGGTCGTTGACGTCCCGTTTGAACTTCGGGTTCTGATGCGAGACGTAGCGCATCCTGCTGATCGTCCCCTTCGCAGGCAGCGAAAGGAGGAAGGGGGTGAGCTGCGCATCCGTGCCGAGCAACGAGTTCACGTCGAGGCCCAGCTGCGTATTCAGCTCACAAACGAGTTTTATTACGTCTCCGGCTTCCTGGTCGAGGACGAGCCGCCGAGCGAGGTCGGCGCTGTGCCCCTCCTGCTGAAGGGTGACCGCTGTCTGCCGTTCGAAGTCAAGCTGCCGTTGGTCGTATGTGCGCGTGGGGAGCTGGATGTCGCCGGACGGAAGGCGCTCATCCGGCCCAGTCAGGAGAAGCGTCTCCCACAACTCGACTGCCTTCTCACGGCCCATGACGCCGACTAGTCGTCGCCAGAGGTCCTCGTTGGTTTCGTAGTCGGGCGATTCCAGTCCGAACGCGTGCGCATAGCCGACTCCGAAAACTCGGGTCATCGGCGGAGGGGCGAGCTTCGCAAGGTGATGCAGACCGATCTCGACCTCTGATCGGAGAACGTCGGCCGGTCCGGCGATGGTGTGGCACTGGGAGATCTCCGCCATGAAGGCGCCGAGACGGCGCCGGCTCTCCGGATCTCCGCGTCGGTACGTCTCCTGGTAGTGCGCAGCTGACAGTGGGTAGGAGGCCAGGCCCATCGACACGGACGACTTCACGATCGCCAGGACGTCGTCCAACGCCGTGCCGGTCGACTTGCCGTAGTGGACGCGTGAGAGCTGAAGCCAAGCGAACTGGTCGAGGTAGACGCGGCGGACGCTCACCACGTGGACGCTAACGACGACGGACGACATCTTGCTGGGCCTGGGGGAGGCGGCCGTTGACCACTGGGCTCGGCGGGCGAAGTAAGCGCCCTGCCTTGTCGCTGCTCGCACTTGTTCGGGCCGCCGAACGGTCGTCATTAGTGCCCGAAGGTGTTTCTGGCTGAGGGTGTCGCCGCGCCGAGCGTCAGCGTCTTGGCTTCGCCACTGACGTGATCGGCGCGTCCTCGAAGAGACTTACTCCGGGTTGGTAGTTATGCCGGGCAGGTCACGCGGGCGAGCGTGGGGTGCTGGCTTGGCCCGGCATAAGTCAGAGGCCTTCGAGGAAGGCGAGGAGCCGGTCGGGCGGCCGGTAGCGGCGTGCTGCTGGCGCGTCTGGGGCGGTGCGGGCCAGGGCTTGTTCTTTGAGCGTGAGGTCGGCGTGGAGGTAGACCTGAACGGCTTTCGTGCCGGAGTGGCCGAGCCAGAGCGCGATGGAGGAGGTGTCGACGCCGGCTTGCAGCAGGTTCATCGCGCAGGTGTGCCGCAAGGTGTGGGGGGTGATCCGCCTTGTTCCGAGTGACGGGCATCGCGGGGTGGCGGTAACAACGTGCTTGTCGAGAAGGTCGGTGACGCTGTCGGTGTTCAGCGGTCCTCCGATGCGGTTGGGAAACAGCGGATCGTTGGGTGCCGCGTTCCGGTCTTGCAGCCAGCTGTTGAGCAGGGCGGCGAGGGGTCGGGTCAGCGGGGTGGCACGTTCCTTGCGGCCTTTACCAGTGCAGCGGACGTGCGCGCCGGCGCCGAGGGTCAGGTCGGCGCGGCGAAGACCGGTCAGTTCGGATACCCGCAGCCCGGTGTGGATCGCGACGGTGAGCAGCAGGTGATCGCGGCGCCCGAGCGGGCTGGCGCGGTCGATCGCGGCCAGCAGCGCGTTGGACTCGGGCCGGGTCAGGAACGTCACGGTGCCGCGGTTGGGGCGTTTGCTGGGGATCGCCAGCACCCGGGCGATCGTGTTGGCGTGTTCGGGGCAGCGCAGCGCGGCGTAGTGGAACAGGGCGTGGATCGCGGCCAGCCGCAGGTTGCGGGTGAGCACGGCGTTGCCGCGGTCTGTTTCCAGGTGGTCGAGGAACGCCCCGATCAGCGTCGCGTCCAAGTCGGCCAAGTCCAGCTTCGACGGTGGTGTGCGCAGCCGGGTTTGGGTGAACTGCAACAGCAGCCGGTAGGTGTCGCGGTAGGCGATGACGGTGTGTGGGCTTGCCTGCCGGGCGGTGAGCCGGTCGGTGAAAAACCCTTCCAGCACCGGCGCGAGCGCGCTCATCGCGGGCCGTCCAGGAACCGCTGAAGCCGGTCGGCGAGCACGCTCATCAACTCGGGGACGGCTTGCAAATACCAGTAGGTGTGCGCCGGGTTGACATGCCCAAGGTAGGTCGACAGCACCGGCAGCAGGGGTTGGACGTCCAGACGGTCGGCGTGCCAACCGAGCAAGGTGGCGACGGCGAAGGTGTGGCGCAGGTCGTAGAGGCGGGGAGGTCGCCGGCCCGGCGGCGCGGCGATTCCGGTGCCGGCCAACAGCCCGCGGAAGCACCGGCTTAGCGACGGGCCGCCCAGCGGGGCACCGGTGTCGCTGATCAGAAACGTGTCCGCGGGCCGAGGTCGGAGCTGGTCGGACCGACGCGTGTAGGTGCTCAGCGCCGTGACGGTGCTCGGGTGCAGCGGCAGTTGACGGGTCCGATCGTTTTTCGACCCGCGAACCAGCAGCAGCCCCCCAGCAAGGTCCACGTCCTGTCGCTGCAGTCGCACCGCTTCGCCGGTCCGCAGCCCGGTCGCGGCCATCAGCCCGATCAGCGTCCTCCAACTCGCCGCCCGCAGCGGCCCAGGTAGCTGGGCGGCCGCGGCCATCAACGCCTCGATCTGAGTCGGGGTGTAAAGGTAGGGGATGCGTCGGTGCACGCCAGCGGCGAGTAGGTGCGCCGGCGGAATCTGGGTGTCCGGGTCGAAGGCCGCCAGGTAGGCCGCGAACCCGCGGACCGTGGTCAGCCGCGCCGACATCAGCGGACGACTCGCCTGGGGCGGCCGGCAGGCCCAGGCGAGCGCCGCCTGCACGGTCACCGTCGTCGTGCCGCGAGCGTCGAGGTAGGCGGCGAAATCGTGCAGCCGCGGCCCGTCGGCGAGCAGCTGGTAGCCCAGCGACCGGCGGATCATCAGGTAGCGATCGACCGTCGCGTCCAACGCGCTCACCGCGCGGTCCCAGGCCAGTTCCGGACCACCAGACGCAAGCTGGAGTGATCCACCGTCGCGTAAACGGCGGTGGTCTGCTCGTCACCGTAATGACGCAACACCTGCCCGACATCCCGCAGCGACGCCCCCGCCCGCAGCATCCCGGTCGCGGCGGTGTGCCGCAGCCGGTGCGCGCCGACCACCGGGACACCAGCGCGCACCGAGGCGGTGCGGGGAACGAATACCACCCCGTTTCGTGACAGCGGCCCGAACGGAGGTAGCGCGGACAAGAACACCGCACGGCTCGGTGAGCTTGGCCGGCCGCGGTGCAGATAGCCGGCCAGCGCGGCGCCCACGTCGCCCGGCAGCGGGAGGCGTTCATCGCTACCGCCCTTGCCGTGCACGAGCAGTTCACCGGCGCGCCAGTTGACATCCTCAAGCACCAGCGCGGCGACCTCGCTGGACCGCAGACCCAGCCGGACTTGCAACGTCAAGATCGCGAGATCCCGCAGCCCACAGGGCCGGTGCCGGTCACACGAATCCAGCAGCGCCCTCACCGTCGCCGCGTCCACCGCCCGGGGCAGCCCGCGGGTGCGCGGCCCGGCGACCCCGGGCAGCGTCCTAGACAGATCCCCAGCGGTGACCCCGGTCGCGAACAAGAACCGCAGAAAACACCGCAGCGAGTCGATCACCGTCCTGGTCGAGCTGACTGCCAGCCGGTCCGCTTCCGCCAACACAAACGCATGCAGGTCAGCGACAGTCAGCGCGTCCAGCCGCAAATCGTCCGCGTGGCCCCGCGCACGCAGGAACCGGCCGACCACGCCGGCGCGGGTCACCGCCGTCAACGGGGCCAGCCGCCGCTGCACCCGCAGATATGTGCCGTATTCGTCCAGAACCTCGGCGACAACATTGCGCCGGGCCCAAAGCTGCCCGACCCGCCAGATCGGGCGCTCGCGCCCTTCACCGTGCCAGCACTCATGATCAACTCCTCCTCGGTCGAATCCGAAGACGAGCATGATCAGCAGCCGACGTTATGCCGGATACTCACCGCTCAGCGCAGCCGCTGACCAGGACAAACGCCCTGTGCCAGCACGCAACCCGGCATAACTACCAACCCGGAGTAAGTCTCCTTATCCCGGGCCCGGGATAAAGAGACAACTGTGTGCCGATGTGCTGGGGGTAGATCTTCAGGGTGCACCACGGCAGGTGCGAGGCGCGTCCCAGCTGCCGGGGAGGGGCGCACGTGGAGGTCCGCGACAGGTGATGCGGGACGGCCGGGCTTTTCGATTGGGCCAGGGATAAGGCCTAGCCGGGGTTTCGCTGCGACGGGGTCGCTGTGGCGGAGTGGAAGGCGCTGGGTGCCCGTAGCGCCACGTCCCGGCGCTCGCCGTGCGACGCCCCCCTGGCGCATTCCGGCGCTTTTCCGCTACCGCTTGGTACTCCGCCCCCTGGCCCGGCTGCGCCGCGGCCTGCGCGTCACCGCACTGGCGCCCTTGCCGGCCCCAGCAGGCCGGTCGGGCACCACGCGCTGCGCGGTCCGAATGCGGTGGGCGGGCTTCGCTTCCTTGTGCCGCGCTGGCCAGCGATGTGGCGCGCTGATGGCGCGCTCTTGCGCGGCGGGTGAACACCGGTGACCGGGGGTGGCGCGCTCTTGGCGCGCCTGACTGGGAGCTTCAGCGCGTGGCCTGCCAGGGGTCAGCGCCGGGTTCGCACTCGGCCCGGTTTGAGGAGGACATCATGGAAAAGCTGCTGTACACGCCGGTCGAGGCGTGCCGCGTGTTGGGCGTCGGCCGGTCCAAGGTCTACGAGCTGCTCGGCGCCGGGGAGTTGACGTCGGTGCGCATCGGCGCCTGCCGCCGGATTTCGGCGGCCGCCCTGCAGGAGTTTGTTAACCGGCTGTCGGAGCCGGCGGAGGAGGATCACCCAACCGGCGTCCGACGGACGGTGCTGTCAGTCGTTCGGCCGTGATGCACTGGAGCCAGCATGAAACATCCAAGACCGGTCCAGCGGGGCTAGCCTGGGTCACTGTGTGATGCGTGGCTGGCACTACCGCACGCCTGACGAGTTAGCGTCTGGCGGCGGCGGCGGCAACAGTTGCGTAGCTCATCGTGAAGCCACCGCCAGCCGCATCGATCGCGCTAGCGAGTCCGTCGAGGAGCTCTTTCCGTTTGTTCGGCGGGATCCAGTTTGCCCCGCCGTGGATCGCGACCTGATCGAGCCACTCATCGCGGGTATAGCAGTGCTCCCAGTCGTAGCGCCACCGCTGCGGCGCGCCGAACGCCTCGGTATGCGCCAGGCCCTCGGCCGCCTTATCGAGGAACGCGCCGTAGGCGTCTGCCACCGACCCCGGGCGACTGTAGAGCTCAGCGACGGGGCTCCCCGGAAGCACTCGCCGGTAGACCTCGGCGAACACCTGCCGAAGATCGCCAGGCATGTCCGCGGCGTTCCAGAAGACAGCCACCAACCCTCCCGCCCGCAGCACTTGCGCCGTCTTCGCCGCCCCCATCACCGGGTCGATCCAGTGCCAGGCCTGCGCCGCCACAACGGTGTCGAAGACCCGGCCGCCGGGGTCCCAATCCTCGAACTTGCCCACCTCGACGTCGATTCCACTTTGCCTCGCGACTGCGGCCATCCGCGGGTCCACCTCGAGACCGAGCACGCGGCATCCCGCCTGCTGGAACAGACGAGAGGCGATGCCCGTCCCGCAGCCCACGTCGAGCAACTCCGGGCCCCGGCTCCCAGCGACGATGCGTTCGATCAAGGCTGACGGGTAGCTCGGGCGAGATCGGTCGTATCTGGCAGCGTTCTCGCCGAACCCCTCCGCCAACTCGCGCTCTTCATGTAAGCGCGCGACACGCTCAGACGGGCTGGTGGACACGTGGTCACCCTAGAGCTGGCAGTACCGACCGGTTGCCAGTGCGCGAGTCCGTCATCGCGGAGCTCCTCGAGCAGCGGTCCTGCGGCCAGCGCCGGATAGTGTTGCTACTGCTTGCGTTTGTTTCGTGCCGCGCTTACTCCAGCGCGCAGAGGATCAGCTCCAGCGGCGGTATCGCTCGATCCAGCGAATGGCGCTTCGCGAGCTCAGAGTGTCGCCCCTTCGCGGGACGATGAGGGTAGTGAGGACTCCAGCCCGAGGAAGCGATGGCAAAGAGATCAAAGCGTACGAAGCGGACGCCGACGGAGGCGACACGGTCTGCGACGGTCACAGCGAAGCGAGCCAAGGGTGGGCTTGGCGATTCTTTCGCCAGCCCGCTTGCCCGGCTATGGGCCGAAAGTCGATCGGGCGCGGTTGCCGGCCGCGGGTACCACTACCAGGACCTGGTTGGCGCCTGGGTGGCGCTACAGGTCCTGACCGGCGGCATCGACGCTGGGAGGGTCCTGGCTGAGGGGTTCGACGACCTGTCGTGTGAGAGCAGTGCACCGCAGCAGGTTCAGGTGAAGTCACGGCAGGAGCGAGTCGGCGACTTCCGGACCGCGGAGGTCGCGCGGTTCGTGGTCCAGGCATGGCAGCGGTGGTTGCTCCGTGTCCCAGCCCATGCGAACGAGTCCGCCGTGATAGTCGTCGAGCGCGCCGTCGATGGATACGCCCCACCTGAGTGGAGCAGGCGCCTGACCGACGATCCTGCGTGGGCGAACCTGGTCATCGCTGTCCGTCACACCGCGCAGCAGCTCGGCATCGCTGCGGACGCCGTGGACGAACTCATTGCTCGGACAACCGTCGTCGTATTGCCGGTGCAGCGCCTCTTTGATGAAGCCGCCGAGCGGGTTGCGGCACAGACCGGGCTGCCGCTTGGGGCGACCCTGCCAGTGGTTCAGGCGCTGCGTGCCGGGGTAGCTGAGCACGCCGACCGCAATGCCGAGGTCGGCTGGGACGAGCGCGTCGGACTGAGCCCGACAGACATCGAGCGGATCGTCACTGACACCGCGGCCCTGGTCGACCGTGATTCCCTAGCAGCTGCGCTGGCAAGCGGGTCTTGCGAGGCCGTCGATTTCGAAACCCCGCTGGCTGACGCCGAGTTCTACAGCGGGACCGGGACGCAGCCAGGGCACATCGCGGCCGGCTTGGTGGTCCCGCGCTCGGTCGTGACGGATGAGGTGTTGGTTGGCCTCGGCAGCGGCAGAGCCGTCTTGATCGCCGGGCCGTCGGGGATCGGCAAGTCTGCGGTTCTGTGGATGGCTGCGTACGTCGCGCGACACGCCGTCTGGTATCGCGTGCATCGGCTCGGCGACGACGATGTCGAGCCGCTGATCCGCTTGGCCGTCGCAGGAGGTGCGGGTCGTCATGGGCCGGTGGGATTCGTCGTCGACGGCGTCGGCACGGGCTCGCTCACTGCGTGGGACGAGTTGCAGCAGCGTGCCGCCGCCGTGCCGGGAGTGCTCCTGCTCGGGTCGGTCCGGGAGGAGGACACGTTGCCGCTGCGCACGTTCGGCCAGTGCGTCGTCGTGCGGCCGCGCCTCGACGAGGACCTAGCCTCCCGCATCCACAACGGGCTGCTTGAGAGTCGCGCCACCGCTCAGCCGCATTGGCGGGAGACGTACAACAAGAGCGACGGGCTGACGCTGGAGTTCACGCACTTGTTGAGCCAGGGCCGTCGCCTTCGCGACGTGATCGGCGACCAGGTCCGCGATCGAGTGCGCGATCACCGGACGGTTGAGCTGGCGGTGATCGCGCCCGTCAGCGTCGCGCACCGATGGGGCGCCGCGCTTTCCGTTGGCAGTCTCGCGGAGGCCGTCGCTGGGTCGGCGGGCGAGTTCAAGGAGGCGCTTACGAGGCTGGCAGAGGAGCACTTGCTCACGGTCGATGACGGTGTCGTCCGTGGTCTGCATCCCGTGCGTTCCGCCGCACTCTGCGACGCGGTTCACGAAGTGCCACCGCCGACGATCGGCGGTACGCTCCACGCCGTCATCAAGCGGATCGAGACCGCACATCTTCTATCTTTCGTAGCAAGGTCGATCGCCGATGACCCGGGCCTCGCACCCTTCGTCGTGGACTCCCTCGCCAGTCGTCTTGGCGGGTCTCCGGGTGACCTGATGACGACTGCTGCCGCGCTCGGTGGGCTGCGTCTCGCCGACTTCACCCTGACGGCCAGACAGTGGGTCGCGATCCTCGAGAGGCACGACGTCCCGGTCCCGCTCCGATCAATAGGACTCGACCTTGCCATGATCGAGAGCGGGCTCGTGGATGGCTTCGATCCGCGGCTCGTCGCGGCGATTGAGGAGATCCGGCGCGACCGCACGTCCAGGACGTCACCACTGCGCGATCAGCTCCTGAACCAGATCGGGGCCGACGCGCTCAACGACTTGGTTCACCAGGCCGCCAGCGTCTGCGAGGTTACGACGCTCCTGTCTCCGCTCGCGGAGACCGGAATGGTCATCGCGCCGGCGCCTCTCGACGCGCCGCTGCGCCCAGCTCTTCACGACGCTCCCCTCGCCGACATCGGCGAGCTGATCGCCACCGCCGCGACCGTGTCCCCGGCGACCGCTGAAGCTCTCCTCGACGCAGCCGGCGGCAGCGATGTCATCATCGAGCGGCTCCGGCAGGACCACCCGTGGTTGCTCGACCTCAGCATCGTCGACGATGGTGACGACCGCGTGCTGCGTGGCCGCGTCCTACACGTCTCCGACCGCCACAACCCGAACGCCGAGAATGAGATCAAGGCACTCTCAGTCCTCGCCCTGCGCTGTCTGCCGATCGTGGACCGGGCCGATCTGACGACTGTCCTCGCCGGCGGCGTACCGCTGCGGGTCAACGACCATGAGGTCGCCGTCAGTGGACTGCTCCGTCAGTACGTCTTCAGTGACAATGAAGTTGCGTGGAACCGGGAGCGGTCGCGATTCGCCCGTTCCGTCGTCGCCTCGACATCGACCACGGAGCGGCTCGCCGCTGGCCTAGCCGTCTTGGAAGGTAGCGCCCGCTTCCTTGCCGATCTCGTCGACGCGTGGGTGACCAACCGAAGGGTCGGGCAGCGGGTGGACGCTTTGAACCGGCAACGCGCCGACCTGCTCCGAGACATCGATGCCCTCGCTCCCGAGCGGGCGAGCGAGCCGCTCGCCGGTCCGGTCGATGAAAGGAGCGGCATGCTGACCAGCGACCCCGTGCACGGTGTCGCGCAGGGCATCGTCCGCAACCTCGCGTCACGGCTCGACGACACCACCGGGTACGCCGCACTCGCCGCGTTCGCCGGCGACACCATCGCCAAGCAAGTCGACGACGCCCGATGCGAGCCGTGGGAGCTGCTCGGTCTCGACGGCCCGCCGCCAGTCCTCGACCGACTGGCGACGTTGCTCGACCAGCTCGCAAGCGTGCTTATAGAGCGAGCTCTTGGGGACACCGCGCCGGGCCGGATCGCCTCGGTTACCCGGTCGATGCCGCGCGGGAGAGGGCTCACTCGCGCGGCCGAGCTGGTGCGCGCCCGGGCACGACGACGGTACGAGCAGACCTTGACCGCCCTCGTCGCCGAAGCCGCGGCCCGGGGTCTACACCTTGAGACAAGGTCACGCCCCCATCCGGACCCAAAAATCGTGACGTGGCCCCCGATAGCCACGGCCGCGCTCGCACACCTGCAGGGCCCGAATCTGGACACGCTCGTCGCGACGCTGACTGAACTTCTAGGCCAGTTCACCGTGCCCGATTCCGCACTCGTGGTCATCCCCGTGCAGAACGGAGTGCCGCTGCTGCGCTACACCTTCCGCGTGTTCACGTCCGGCAGCGTCTTCCCGCTGCCCGACGAGGCGGAACCATGGCTCGACGCCATTCCACCCACCAGGCCTATGCCGTGTTCGGACGCCGTCGCCAAGGCCGTTGAAGCGCTCAGTGAGCTCTCGTCACTCGCGTGGCTCGACATTCAGCGCAGCGCCGGACCGGACGTGCAGGATGCAGCAGAGGTGAGCGTGAGCCAGTTCCGCGACGCCAGGGCACGTCTAGACGCGCTGCCGCGCGACGAGATCACTGCCGTGCTCCTTGACGAGGTCGACGCGATCGCCAACCGGGTACAGCACGAGGTCGACGCACCCGCCACTGAAGCGGTGTTCGCAGAAGCAATAGTCGGCGCGCTCACCGGCGATCACAACGACACCCACCTCAACGTCCAAGAACTCGTGTACATCGCCACGCAGTGGGACCTCGATCCGGCTGGCGCCGAGGCGCTGCTTACCGCCGCGGCCACGGATGAACAAGTCCCCCAGGAATGACGCACAACGACGGCCGGGGCTCGTTCAGCGAGGAGTCGTCTTGGCGCGTGTCGAGCCGGGGCCCCAGCGTGATCAAGCTACGAACATAGCCGGTCTTCTGAGCGGCTCAGCTCGTTCGACGGCGGGGACCGATGGTGACGTTGTTCCGGTCCCAGTGCGGAGGATGCGCACTACCGAGATTTACGACCCCCGGTGAGCCGGGTATGCCTGGGTTCACCAGAAATGGCACTCTCCGCGAGCTAAGTCCAAGAAGTTGTCTTGCTGGACTTCTAGCGCAACGCGTGGAGTCGATCCCAGAACGTCGTCAGCGGACCAGAATCCTCGGAGTACTCGGCCTCCAGAATTTGGTCGACGCGGTATTTGAGGGCCCAGACTGCCCGTGATTGGCCCTGTCCACGCCATGGGACGATCGTGACCAGTTCGCAGTCCGTCATGAGCGGTAGCAATGTTTCGACTGCAAGACTGCGCTCGGTTCCGCGCAACTTCAGTGCCACTCGATCGGCCGTCAGCGTGGTCGTCCGTCGGTACGCAGCGAGCAGCTTCTGGAGGACGCGACGGGCCTCCGACTCGTGAGCTACTTCCTCGAGCTCCAATGAAAGCTGTGCATTGTCGGGTCCGAGCTGGATGCCCAGCTTGTTCAGAAGCAGCGTGATCCGGCGCGGCTCATACTCCCGAGCCACCTCTTCATCACCGTTGACAACCCGAACCCCACCGACTTCACATGACTCGAACACGACGCCGCTGAAAGACGAGTTCTCGTCAACCGTGATCTCGTTGATCTTGCAGTCGATAAGGCGCACTTCCTTCCAGCTGACCCCGATCAGGCTGGCGTTCAGAAAGTTGACCAGCTCGAGTGTGACGTTCTCCAGGTGCGTCCCCTCCAGGGCAATGCTCGAGATGACCACCTGTCCCCGGAAGGTCAGGTTGGAGTCGTTACTGCTCCGATCCAGCAGCGGTGCCAGCAACGTGCCGACGTTCTGCTGAACGTTGGTTGGGCGCCATTCCTCTGACACCAGTCGTTGCAGGCGTCCGAGAACGACTTGCATGGCGCCGGCCTCACCATCGAGTAGCGTCCTGACGTACCTCGCCAGACTGTCGCTCACCGTAGAGACGTTGAGAAAGTTCCGCAGGCCGTCGATAGATCCTGCCTGGAGTAGCGATACGAGCGCACGAGCGACGAAGTACTCACGGAACTCGGGGTGATCGAACGTTCGTGCCGTGAAGTCGCCAGTGGGTGGAGGCGGGAGCAAGACGTGCATCCGCGCCATCTCGGCGACTTGCCTCCGACGGTCCGGTGGGAGGTGCCACTCGTCCAGAAGTATCGCCACAATCGTCTCAAGAACGTCTGTGTCTACCCGGTCCGTCTCGCTGCGGTGCATCTCCTCGGCAACCGTGGTCAGAAGTTGCAGATGTTGATCCACAGAGAGGTAGGCCTCCCCGGTTTCCTTCGACTTCCATTTGTCGCTGACCTCCCGCTGTACGAACTGTTGAACGAGTTCGGCAACCCCCTTGAGGGGGTCGCCCATACCGCGGATGAAGTCCGCAGGTCCAACGTCATATCGAAGCAAAGCCCTGGCCAACTGGGTGACCAGGAAAGGCCGCGTCAACATCGGATGATCGCTTTGCCCTTGAAGCTCGGCCAATATCTCCCCGTAAACAGCATCAGGGTCGTCGAACCGGCGTGCGCTTCCTGTGTCCGTCGCTTGCGTGAGATAGTCAACGACCTGCGCCCGAGACCAAGCCAAAAGCCGGAGCTCGTGGAACTCCGTGGAGACCGCCCCTTGTCGTCGCACTAGTCTTGACCGCTTTAAATAGTCGTCGGTATCAAAAAAGGACCGGCGGCTAGCAGCGGCTAAACACCCCTTGTCTTGCATCTCCCCCACCATCAGAGCCAGCGCGCCAAGAGCGTCGGTGGCGCCTTGCTCCGCCGCAAGTTCATCGAAGCCGTCGATACCCAGCACCAAGGCCCGCCTGCGCAGAAGTCGGACGATCCCAGGGACGTATAGTCCGGCAACCCGGAGCTCTCCGAGGTCCCCCATGAGCGCCTCGGATAGCCTCAGAAGTTGTCTGCCCTGAAGGTCGACATGCCAGAAGAGGAAGCTTAAGGAGCCGTCGAGGAAGTCTCGTGCCGAGACACTTTGATAGGTCCGAAGTAGCGCGGTCTTGCCGGCGCCTGCGTCCGCGGTGATAAACAGCACTCGGCTGGCGAAAGGTGCCGTGTCGGAGCACTGGCGCGCCAGGGCCTCCATCGCGGGAAGGGTCTCGCGCTCTCTGTCAGTGGTTCGTAGCTCGGCATTTGGCTCGACGAACGGCTGCTGCGGCGGACGCTTGTCCAGGAGCCTCGCCGCCAGCAGCGGGAGCCCGGCCAAGTGATGTGTGAGGAATTTCCGATAGCTGAGACGTGCGTCGTTGACCACGACGCTAAGAGCGTCGTTCTCGTCGCTCGAGAGCTGCGCACTTTCAGTTGTTCCGTTGCGTTGGTAGACCAGGCTGCCGTCACGCTCGATGACGACATCATCCTCGTCGTCCGCGAAGGCGGCCACGTCCCGCCGGACTTCCTCGATGTCAAACACGTGCGGTCCCTCTCCATGCCATAGTCGGGAACATCTCCTGGAGGCCATTGAGATCAGGGGCCTGCCGCGCGATCAGAGTCACGTCGCATCCGGAGGCTGCTGCGACATCGAGCGCTGGCACGAGATCAAGGTCGTCAGTGGCCACGACCAGGCGCGGCCTGGGTGAGGACGCAGCTAGGTGCAGAGCGTCCAGGACGAGGAGAGTGTCGACCATCTTCTGCTCCTTGTGTTTGAAGGCCTCGTGGTTTCTTACGGAACATGTCGCCGTTGGGCAGGTGCTGTCGCGCCGCTTGGCGAACTTCTTTAGGGCTTGCACAGCGCAGTCTTCTGGGTAAGCGCAGCTCGTGGGAAGTTGTCCGTCAAGGAACGCCACGCGCTTGAGGCCGCTGCGTTGTCGAAGGGTGCCCCCGTACGAACGGGCGGCGAGCGCTAGAGATGCATTCGCAAGGTCGATTCGACCGGCTAGCACGCCCGAGCGCTTGGGATGTCGCATGGGGAACCGCAGGGCGGACAGGTCGCTGACCAACTGGCTTGCGTGTCGGGTCAGGATGCCGGCCTCGAACCAACCGCCGTAGAGACGCACATCCAGGTGGTCCGTCTCGCTTGTGGAACTGTCCTCGATCAGGATCAGTAGGTCCCGCACCGTCTCCTGGGACACTGAGAGATCGAAGAAGTTGTAGACATCTACGAGAAGTGACGCCCTCATACCTCTCCGCCGGCTTGCTGGTTCCGACAGGGTATCGCGCCTACCTCGTGAACGGCCGGTCGCCAGAGTGCCGACGAACGCCCGCTGTCGCGCCCGGGACCACCCAGCTGGCTAAGACTTGGCCCATCGCCTCTCAGCCCGAGTGGGGTGCGGCGGCAGCAGGTGAACATCGCCGGCAGAAAGTAGCATCACCAGTCCAGAAGCGCCGTTCTGTTCGGCTGGAGGCTCGCTGGATGGAGTGAACAGAGTCCCAGTTCTGCGCCGTCCGCTCATCGGCTAGCGGATGCGTCCGAACTGGCACTATTCGACGTGCCGCGAGTCTGAAGAACACGGCGCGATGCTGCGTCGACAGGGCGTCAAGGGCTTCTCGGTGTCGAACGTTTCCGGCCACGGGTGTGCTCCTCGGTGGCGTCACCTGGAGTGTGGCGCGGCGACAAACTCGGGTCCTGGGACCCAGTTCGGGTTGCCATCGCGCGGCTCCACCCGGCACCTCGTACGGCTGTTCGTCCAATTGCCGCTCACGATGTTCTCGGCCGGGTTCTTGCACTTGAGCCCGCCCGACCGGCCCATCCACGAGTAGAGGAGGCTTCCGACTGAGTGCGACTCGACGATCCGCTTACCCAGCAGACCCGCGTCCGTGTTGCCACCACGGAGAGTGGACAACCGGACTGTGCACGCAAGGAGCCGCCGCGCGCTGTCGAAATCGATCGATACGCGCTGTGGGGAACTGCCGCCTCTAACTGCCTGCCGATGGCCACGAGGGCGGCTAGCGTGAACAAGGACGCCGACCACACCCGGTGTCCGGTCGATGATCCGCCCGGAGACTGGTGAACACCTGGCCATCAGTGCAAGTCCGATATGTCCCTAGGATGACGGTCGGGATTCACGGGGAGAGGGGTCCGGAATGGGTCTCGGCAAGCGAATCCTTCGGCAATCGGTACGTGCAGCTACTCCACGACCGGTGCGACGCGCGATGCACCCGGTCCGCACGACGAAGAACGCGCTCATCCCGCGGCCGATCCACCAGGCGCGGCGCGCTGTGTACACGATGACTAACCCGCTGGGCGCCGCGGAGAACGCCGCAATCCGCGCGGCCATTCGCGCACCTGGACAGCTCAGCAGAGCCCTCGCTTCCTCCGCGCCTCGCAGGTCAAATACTGGTTCCCGCAATAGCACCTCCACGCTTTCAGGCGCATCGCTGTTTCAGGCCAGGAGCGGTTACAGCCTCGCGGAGCAGGCAGACGCGTCCCAGACCCTGCTCGCGGAACTGATTTCGGCGCGGCGGGACAAGTTCACCCCCGCCACGCGGCCGGTCATCCCTGAGGTTCCGCCTGTGCCAGACGAGCCAATCCGCACGAGGATGTGGGCTGCGCGACGTCGTGAGGTGCCTTGGTGGCGCCCCCGCGTCCGCAAGGAACTTGCCGCGAAAGTCCAGGCCGCCGCGCACGCTGAGGCGGAACTGCAGTGGCAGCAGGCGGACGTGCAACGCGCCAGGTTGCAGGAAGACGCGGACAGGTGGTGGCAGCAGCTCAATGCTGGGACACCCACCGTCGTCGAGCAAGCGCTCGTTGCCACGTTCGCCGACAACGCCGCACCGGTTGCTGTCGACAAATTGAAACCGACAGAGGCACAGCTGCGGGTAAGCCTGCCGCCGCCAGACGTCATGCCGGCGAAGGTCGCCCATATCACGCCAAGCGGACGAAGGTCGGTTAGAGCCTGGAAGCAGGCAGAGTTCGAAGCTGCCTACCGGGCGCTGCTGGGCGCACATCTTCTCGCCACCGTGCGAGAAGCATGGGCAGTCGGTGCTCCGCTGACCGAGCTGAACGTCATCGGTCAGCGGAGCACCGACGGCCGCCGTGGATTCCTCTTTTCCGTGACCCTGCAGCGCACTGACGGCGTATGGGACGATGACGGCCTCGGGATCGCACTTCTCGAAAGGGCCCCGCGGCCTCTACGCACATCAGGACGAACCAGGCAGATCGACTTATGGCCGTTTGACGACCCACCGGCGACCCTGTCGCCCACGGGAACGGCGTCGGCATCTGGCGGCCCAGTCGCGACCGAAGGGCAACCTGTTGCGCGGAGGGCAAGGCTGCTCGGGGAGGAGATCGTGGGCCTATACCAAGCCGGGGAAGGTCCAACGTGGGTAGGCCGGCGAGGTGGTCTCGCCGCGGTGGCGCGGGACGCGAGCGACGGCGGGTGGCGCACTCGCCGCTACGAGACGAGCGTCGACCCGATGGCCGGGCAGCGAAACTGGATCTCCGTGTCCACGTTCGTGACGCTAATCTTGGGTGACGGCAGATAAGGGTGGCTGTCGGTCATGATCTCCCGTGCCAGACATGGCGTGGTGGTTACGTGCTCCACTGCCGTCCCAGCCGCCAGCGGAGTCGTCTACGGCAAGCAGCCAACGCGATTCTGGGGTTCTGTCGTCGCTGATCAAGGACCGACCGACCAGCCGGGCGAAAGACCTGCCCCACGGCGCGGTGCCGCTGCGAGTGTGGGTCCGCAAGCGCCGATACCTGTCTGGCGGAAGTGGCCGACGCCCGTCCCATGAAGACAGGGCAAGATTCGACGGTCGGCGCCGGTGTTCACGCCTCGTGAACCGGGGAGCCCCTCTCGCCGGGGACGCGCCATGAGCGCGCACGTCCAGTTTCGGCGCCCGGTGCGGACGCGCATTGAGCGGTGGCGCGCTCTCGGCGCGCCTGGCTGCAAGCGTGCGGCGATGCAACGGCGCCGCCAAATGGAATGGCCCCGGTGGCGCGTTCTGGGAGAACCATCTGGAGGAGGAGCGGTGGAGAGACTTCTGTATACGCCGGTCGAGGCGGCCAGGGTTCTGGGCATCGGCCGGTTCAAAATCTACGAGCTGATGGGCGACGGTGCGTTGCCGTCGGTCCGGATCGGGGCGTGCCGGCGAATTTCCGCTGCCGCCTTGCGCGCGTTCGTCGAGGAACTCACCGACGTGCAGCCCGACGCCGGTCGGCTCGACGTTCTGGCGGGGCGCCACTGATTGCCATCCCGCCGACCTGATGTCCGCCGCAGGACTCCGAGCCCATTCGGCCGCGAATCGTGCTCGAGCCGGTCGTCCGTCGGCCGGGGCGGCTATACATATGCGCGATGGGCGCCGACGACGGGGCAGCGGATGCGCTGAGCAACCCGATTCTCAATCGGCCGTACGACGTCCCGACTCGCTATTTCGAGTTGGGACCGCACGGTCCCACTGGGGTCATCAGGAACGGCCGGCGGCCGAGCGAGTCGCTGGTGCCGATCGCGGCCAGCCGAAAAGGCACCCGGCATGCGGACGGCACCATCGAGCCGACCCTTGACGTCGAGCTGACGGCCGAGCGCCGGGAGCGCAACAGTTTCATCAATGACCTGCGCCGCGAGGTTGAGCGCTGGCGGCTGCGCGACTACGAACGGGTCACCCCGACTTCTCGCAAACTGCTCCAGCACTGGGCTGATCCGGCCCGGGAGAACCGGGTGCTGTATTGCCAGCGGGAGGCGGCGGAGACCGCGATCTTTCTGGCCGAGGTCGCCGGCCGCCACGGTTACGCGGATTGGCGCCGCCGTCTGGGCGAGGCAAACGCCGACCACAACGTAGGGCTGCCGCGGGTCGCGTTGAAGATGGCGACCGGTTCGGGCAAGACGGTTGTGATGGGGATGCTGATCGCCTGGCAGACCGCGAACAAGGTCGCGAGCCCGCGCGATGCCCGGTTCGCCAAGCGGTTCCTGATCATCACCCCGGGCATCACGATCCGCGACCGGCTGCGGGTTCTCGTCCCGAACGACCCGGGCAACTATTACGACGAGCGCGAACTGGTTCCGCCCGACCTACTCGGCGCGCTGCGGCACGCGCAGATCGTGATCACCAACTACCATGCGTTCCTGCCCCGCGACGCCAAGGAACTTGACGGGGTCAGCGCCAATACCCGCAAGATCCTGACCGCCGGTCGGGGCGACGATCCGTTCCGCGAGACACCCGAGGCGATGGTTGCCCGGGTGCTGCGCGATGTCGGCGGCGGCATCGACCCGGTGGTGGTGCTCAGCGATGAGGCGCACCACTGCTACCAGGACAAGCCGCTACCCCAGGACCTTGCGCCCGCAAAACTCACCCGCGAGCAACAAGACGCGAACGCCGCCGCGCGGGTGTGGTTTCGCGGCGTACAGGCCGTCGCCCGCAAAGCCGGCGTGAAGGCGATCTACGACCTGTCCGCGACGCCGTACTACCTCGGCGGGTCGGGCTACAACGAGGGTTACATCTTCCCGTGGACCGTCAGCGACTTCTCCCTGATGGACGCGATCGAGTCCGGCATCGTGAAGATCCCCCGCACGCCCGTCGACGACGACGCCACCGGAGATCTCGTCACCTACCTGCGGTTGTGGGACCACGTCGGTCAGGTGCTCCCGAAGAAAAGGATCAGCGCGACCACCGGCGTCCTGGGCTGGGTGCCGCCCAAGGAACTGGAAGGAGCGCTGCGCAGCCTCTACCGCAGCTACAAACGGTCGTTCGAGCACTGGCAGCGTGAGCTGGCCTTCTACGACGAACCGCCGCCGGTGTTCATTGTCGTCTGCCCGAACACCGTCGTTTCCAAGCTGGTCTACGACTGGATCTCGGGCGGCGCACTCGCCGACAGCGACGCCCTCAAGGTGGGCGAGCTGCCACTGCTCAGCAATGTCGTGGAGGGCCGGCTGTTGCTCCGCCCGGTGTCGGTGCTGATCGACTCGGCCCGGCTCGAATCCGGCGAAGCGCTGTCGAAGGACTTCCGGGCGGCGGCGGCCGGGGAGATCGAGGCGTATAAGCAGCACCTGCGCCGCCGGAGCCCAGGTATCGACACCGACGAGGTGAGCGACGAGGACTTGCTGCGCGAGGTGATGAACACCGTCGGCAAGAAGGGCAAGCTCGGCGAGGCAGTGCGCTGCGTCGTGAGCGTCGCGATGCTCACCGAAGGCTGGGACGCCAACACCGTCACCCACATCCTGGGCATCCGCGCGTTCGGCAGCCAGCTGCTGTGTGAGCAGGTCGTCGGCCGCGGGCTACGCCGTCGTTCCTACGCCTTGAACGCCGCCGGCTATTTCGAACCCGAATACGCGAACGTCTACGGCGTCCCGTTCCAGTTCATCCCCACCGATCATGCGATCAAGGACACGTTGCCGCCACAGCCCGCAATCATGGTCGAGTCGGTTCCCGGCCGCGAGCACCTGCGGATCACGTTTCCGAAACTCGACGGCTACCGCGTCGAGGTGCCCGACGATGAGATCGTCGAGGATCTCGAGCACGCGCCCCGGTTCACGATCGGGCCGAGCACCGTGCCCACCCGCACCACCTCGGCCGGATCATCGGCCCCGACGAGATCGAGGCCGGCGACGCATCAGCCGCCCGACCGCAGGCCGTCGTCTACACCCTCGCGCGGCAACTGTTGCAGGCCCATTTGACCGTGCTCGGCGACGACACCCGCCCCTGGCTGTTCCCCCGGCTCGCCGCGATCAGCCGCGACTGGCTCGGACGCTGCGTCGACGTCGCGCCCGGTTTCACGATCGGGCACTTGATGTGGTCGGCGGAGCTGCGGGCCACCGCGGTCGAAGCGATCTACCAGGCGATCGTCATCCAGGTCGGCAACCGCCGCGAGCGGCTCCGCCCGATGCTGCGCCGCCACGACCCCACCGGCTCGACCGCGAACATCTCCTACGCGACCCGCAAGGAGGCCATCCGCACCGAGAAGTCCGAGGTCAGCCACGTCACCCTCGACGGTCGGGGTGGCAACACCTGGGAGCAGATCCTCGCACTGGAATGCGAACTGCACAACGACGTCGCGGCCTACGCGAAGAACGACCGGCTCGGCTTCACCATCCCCTACGTTCACGAGGGCCGCGCGCACTCCTATATCCCCGACTTTCTGGTGCGGCTGCGGCGCCGGCCGTACGAACCGTTCGACCGGACCCTCATCATCGAGGTCTCCGGCTCGCAGAAGAGCCCCGGGCCGACCGCCGCGAAGGCCGAGACCGCACGGAACCAGTGGTGTGTGGCGGTGAACAACCACGGCGGTTTCGGCCGCTGGGGCTACGGCGAAATCACCGCGATGCCCGAAGCGCACGACCGGCTCGTCACCGCCATCGAAGAGTTGTACGCCGACGCACCGATCATCGGCGACCCCGACCTCCTCGACTTCGCCGAACGTCGGGAAACCGCGTGACAGCGGCCGCATACTGCTACCGAAGCAGACGATGAAGGTCAGCTGGGACTCCGAAGGCGAGGCGCATATTGCGAGTCGGTCAGCTCGCTATGGCGGTGCGTACAATCTCGAGGTTGGGTGGGTCGATGAGGCAGCGGCCGACCCGTTGGCCCTGATGGAAGATCCCGATCCACGGTTGGCACCAGATGTCGTTCGCATCACCGGTGCGTCGGAAAGCGCTGGGTACGCCATTACCCTGATTGCGGAGCGACGCGAAGACGGTCTGTGGGGACTAACGGCCTGGAAGACGTCGGGTCGCCAGCTACGCGAGTACGAGGAGGCGCGCGATGCCGATGAAGAAGGCTGATCCCGAACTGGAGCGGCATCTCGCAGAGCGCCGGGCCGAGTACGCAGACGAGGAGCGCGAGGCCGCCGAATACGAGATGTTCCAGGCACGAGCCGGGATCGTCGATGTCACCCTGCCTAAAGACGTATACGCGGCCGTGCGCGACATCGCAACCAAGCAGAAAACGACGCCGCACGCGTTGCTACGGGATTGGGCCATCGAACGGCTCGCGGCGGTGGACGCCGCCGAAGACGCCGCCGCGGTTGTCGCCGACCTGCGGCGCGATGTGGAGCGGGTGGCCAGGATGATCAGCGGAGGCAAGGACGCGCGTGCCGCCTCGTAACCGCAAGCCCACCGGGCCGACGCCGGTCGAGTCACTCAAGCACGACGACAAGCGGATCAACCTGCCGACCGCCGACGCCGCCGACGCCTACGACTACCAGCCCGACATCCGCCAGGTGACCTACCCCCGCGACCCGACCCTCGACCCGCAACTCGTCTGGCGCGGAAAGGACTCTCAGAACCAGACCGACCTCTTCGCCGACGCCCCGCCGATCTACATCCAGGAAAAGATCGACCCGCGCGTGCTGGTGGAGAACCTGCGGCGCACCGCGAAGGCCGGCGAACCCGAACAAGAAGCGACCTTGTTCGAGGGCTTCGACGGGCTGGATGAGTTGCAACAGGTCGAGTTCTACGAACACGACGCCAACTGGGCCAACCGGATGATCCTCGGCGACTCGCTGCAGGTCATGTCCTCGATGGCGGAACTGGAGAACCTGCGCGGCCAGGTGCAGATGATCTACATCGACCCGCCGTACGGCATCAAGTTCGGCTCCAACTGGCAGGCCTCGGCGCGCAAACGGGACGTCAAGGACGGCAAACTCGAGGACGCCGCGCGGGAAGCGGAACAGATCAAGGCGTTCCGTGACACCTGGGAACTCGGCATCCACTCCTACCTGTCCTACCTCCGCGACCGCCTGATGGCGGCCCGCGACCTGCTCACCGAAAGCGGAAGCTGCTTCGTTCAAATCGGTGACGAGAACGTCCACCTAGTCAGATCCCTGATGGACGAAGTCTTCGGCAGCGAAAGCTTCGCTTCCCTCATTTCGTTCGCAACGACGAGCGGCTTCAGCCAGGCAGACATATTGGGCCGCAACGGTGACTATCTGGTCTGGTACGCGAAGGACATCGACGTCGTCAAGACGCGGAATCTTTGGGCGCACGCTTCAGACAGGGCCGCGTACAAGTGGGTGCAGGAACCCGACGGCAGCCAGCGAGGACTGCGCACCGGTGAAGATCCCGACTCGCTTCCAGCGGGTGCGCGCCTCTACGCGCCCGGAGATCTTCAGTCCCAGGGCGCGGCTATCCAGGCGCAGCCTTTCGATTTCGAGGGAAAGAGTTACAGGCCGGGACCCAACTCCCATTGGAAAGCGAACTATCCCCACGGATTGGACCGTCTCGCGCTGGCAGATCGCATCCACGTCGCTCGTTCAAGCCTTAGGTATCGCCGCTTCCAGGATGACTTCCCGTTTGCCGCCCGTACCAACTTTTGGCTCGATACCGGAACCGGCAACTTTACGGACGACAAGTCTTACGTTGTCCAGACGAACACCAAAGTGATCGAACGTTGCATCCAGATGTGCACCGACCCGGGCGATCTTGTGCTTGATCCGACGTGCGGGTCGGGAACGACGGCGTTTGTGGCGGAGCAGTGGGGGCGGCGGTGGATCACGATCGACACGTCGCGCGTCGCACTTGCGCTCGCTCGGCAGCGGCTGATGGGCGCGCGTTTCCTTTACTACCTGAAGGCTGATTCGCCGGAGGGCCGCGCGAAGGAGCAGGCGCTCGCGGGCAAGCCGCTGCCGCCGGTCGAAACCCACGGGGACATCAAGCAGGGTTTTGTTTACGAACGGGTGCAGCACATCACGTTGAAATCGATCGCTAACAACCCCGACATCGCCGAGGGGATGAATCGCGAGCAGATCGACGCGGCCATCAGGCGGCACGCCGACTTTGAGGTGCTCTACGACCGGCCGTATGAGGACAAGGGTAAGGTGCGGGTCACCGGCCGGTTCACCGTCGAGAGTCTGTCGCCGCACCGGGCGCTCGCCTTCGACCAGGGCGCGGCGGACGCGAGCCGGGACACGATCAGCGAGCAGTCCGCTGCGGAGGACGCGAACGGACCGAACTTCGAGCGGTCGATCCTGGACAACCTCGCGAAGGCCGGTATTCAGAATGGCAAGCGGAACGAGCGCATTACCTTCGCGACTCTCGACGCCTATCCGGGGCAGTACCTGCAGGCGACCGGCGAGCGATTCACGGAGACCGTTGAGTCTTCCGCGGAAGGCTCCTCAAGCCGGATCGGGATCGCGATCGGCCCGCAGTACGGCACGGTCAGCCCGGCGTTCATCAAGGCCGCCGCGCGTGAGGCGATCGCGGCACGCGATGTCGATCTCGTCGCGGTCCTCGGGTTCGCGTTCGACGCCCAGGCGACGGAAGCGACCGAGGCGGACGGTGTGACGGTTGCGCCGTCGGTGGAGGGTTTCGCATCGGTCACGGGCGAACGCAAGCTTGGCCGTATCCCGGTGCTGCTGGTGCGGATGAACGTCGACCTGCTGATGGGTGAGGACCTGAAAAAGTCCGGTGCCGGCAACCTGTTCACGGTGTTCGGGGAGCCGGACATCGATCTCGTCGACGCGGCGGATGGGCAGCTGGTCGTGCGGATCAACGGCGTCGACGTGTTCGACCCGACCACCGGCGAAGTGCGTAGCAACGACACCAGCCAGATCGCGCTGTGGATGATCGACACGAACTACAACACCGAGTCGTTCTTCGTCCGGCACTGCTACTTCACCGGCGGCAATGACCCCTACAAGCGGCTCCGCTCCGCGCTGAAGGTTGACATCGATGCCGAGGCCTGGGAAACGATGTACCGCACCGAGTCCCGGCCTTTCGACCGACCCGAAACCGGCAAGATCTCGATCAAGGTCATCAACGACTACGGGGACGAGGTCATGAAAGTCTTCGAACTGTGAGCCTTGATCCTGCGCGGGCGGTTCTAGGATCCCTCACCCAGCGCGGGACTAGGGCGCCTTCAAGTGGACTGCTTTGGCCGGACCTGGCCGCTATCTGTCGCACCGGTCGTTGGTGTGCGCCGGCCGTAGAAGTGCCGCAAAGTGTGAGGGGGCACCCAGGCCAACCTTTCCCCTAGGCATTCCTCCACGAAAATCAACGGTATGGACCTGCCATGCGACCGGGCACTCAGGAGCCGCGTCGGCGATCTACAATCGCGTTACCGTCGAGCGCAGAGTTGGGGCGAGAATGGCAGAGGATGCGAGTATTGCGTGGGCCACAGCCCGTTTACGTCAGTACCTTCATGATTCCAAACCAGTGCTCGTTCCGAGTCCGCCGAATTCAATCGGGTTTCACTCGTACAAGCCAACTGCGGACGCCACGAGTGTCGCGGCCCAGGAAGCGGTGCTCGAACACATCCTGGACAAGTACACCCCTGCGTGGCGTACTGACGTCGCTGTCGGCAAGAACGAGCGCTACGCGTTTCGAAGAACGCACAACGCCAGCCTTCGTTGCCTTGCCGTCCTCGACGCCCGCGTTGAGATGGAGCAGCACTTGCTCGATCACGGCCCGACGCTGGAGGCTGCCTCGTTGCATGTCTGGGTCTGGGCTGCGGCCAAGTCGGCATGGGAATCCGGTCAGTACGAGGACGCCGTAGACGCAGCGGCAAGGAACGTGAATTCGAAGCTCCGTGCCAAGGTCGACCGCCGAGACATTGGCGAAGGCGACTTGCTCGGCAACGTCTTCAGTCAGAAGGCGGGCGATCAAGCGAACCCTCGCTTGCGCTTTACGTTCTCAGCGTCGACCGGAGAGTCGACCCTACGTGCGATCTACTCGGGAATCGCGCAGTACGGACAGGGGCTTTACGCCGCAGTTCGCAATCCGCTCGCGCACGAAGCGCCCGGGCACACAGCGTTGAACGAGTACGCAGCTCTGGAGTGCCTAGCAGCCTTCAGCCTCCTGGCGCGTTGGATCGATCGGGCCGAGGTGGCGCGCAGCTAGACGCTTTCGGCAGTACGGTGGGCTTATGACCGAGCCCCGACGCGACGACGACCAGCAGATCGAACAGGAGCCGTCAGCCGGAGCGAGCAACCCGGATACAGAACAGTGCGAGAGTGAGACCGAGAACAAGCGCTCTGACCCAGGTGGCGCCGAGACCAAATAAGTTAGACAGCAAGAAGACCACCTACAACGCAAGCAGTTCCGGTTAGTAGAGGGACGAGGCACGTGGTCGCAGCCCATGATTTGGCCGCTATACCGATCGCGTTCTTACTTATGCCGTGCCTGAGGCTGTCGATCACGCGCCAGGTCACTCCTGCCTGATCCACATCCGGCGGCTTGAACCGTTCAACAATTTGGTCGACCTTGGGCCCCTTCTGCCAGGCGACCGGTCGTATCGTCAGCAGGGTCAGCAGTGAGATGGCCGCGGCCAGGACCAAAGCCAAAATCACGAGGACCACCTCGGTGGCAGCTCGGTCTTGCGTATGCAACGAGACGAAAGACGCGAAGAGGCTGGCCAGGGCTAGCGCAGACGCGGCCAACGACGTGGCCTTGCTGTCGAGCGCGTCGATGGTCGACAGCTGTCGAGCGAGCGCGTGCTGAGCCAAATCGAGCGCCAGATCGGCACCAGTCTCGGGGTCTTTGCCAACGGGTTCTGGGGCTGTGTCCCGGCTAAACTTCTGCGTCGAGAGTGCGCGTAGGTGACCGCGGGCGGCCCTGGTCGGATCTCTCCTACCGAAATCCTCGTGCGCAGGCACGCTTATCCTCTCCGTCGGCACCGGCCGCCAATCCGGTGAGCGTGGTGAGGCCGTCGTCGGTCTCCGTGTGGCGCATCGCGTGGCGGGAACGAGCCAAATGTCCTGGCCGGACCCCAAGAACTGATCCACTAGTCGTGAGGGTTGGTCATTGGTGGGTGCAGGCTGCAGCGTAGACAGCCGGGGCCAGGTAGCCGAGCGAATCTCGAGGATCGATGAGGCCATCCCGTCGGTGCAGACGGATTGGCCTTCTGAGTGAGCGAATCGACTGCGGAGTTGCCGCCCGGCGTCGAGACGGACCACCGTCAGGGTGTGCTCACATACCCTGAGGGCATTCCGATTCAGCGGCTGGACCTGTAGGCGTCGTCGTCGACGACCTTGCGGCTGCTACCGCGTTCTTTGTGGAGCTCGGTCTGGAGCTGGAAGGCGAGGCACGAGTCGAGGGGCCGTGGGTGGACCGCGCCGTCGGGCTCGACGCAACGGCCGCGCCGGCCGACCACTCCTGAACCTCATCCTGGTCCGACTTGGGTATGCGTCGGCAATCATCTCCAAGCGGGACCGCACCCGGTACCTGCAGGCTCTCGATCAATGTGACAAAGGCGAACCTGGTCCGCTGGCCGAGCAGCTGGCCCGGTCGGTCATCGATAACTTGCACCGGTTCGTCGTTCCGAACATTGCCGGCCCGGCCCGGCTGGTCCCGCTCCGTTCGCTCGAAGACCGCGAGGTGACCTACGCGGCGATACGTCAGGCGGCACGCAGGCGACGGCTTGTCGCGCACCAAGGTTCGGACGGCGCGTGGCGGGCCAGCCGCCTCGCCGTGCAGCAATACAAGAAGACCCGTCAGCGTCACCCAACTCGGTAAAGTTGACAATGCGATCCCGGCATCTCGGCGCCAAAGTCTCGCGCATTCCCCTTGGCAGAGGATTGTGCGGATAAGGAAGACGATCCGTGCGACGGACCGCAGGTCGCCTGGAAACTCCGGACTTTGGCTACACGCAACTTGATCACGCAGGGGTTCGATGATCTTGTAGCCATCTATGTAGCCAAAATTTCGGAAAGCTATGGACAGCAGTGAATCTCGGTGGACATTATGGTGGCCTCTGGCCTGCGTATACGTCCGCACGGGTCCATAAAGAAAGGCCGAACGGTGGCTGTTAATCGCAGGGTTACTGGTTCAAGTCCAGTCGCGGGAGCTCTGATCAGGGCTGTTATGCAAGCCGCTTCCTGGGGACTGACCTACACCTCCGATCTGTGCCGACGAGCCGCACGACGCAGCTCTCTGTGCCGGCGTACCGCCGACGGGCGGCGACTGCTGCGCCACCAAGGAATCACCACCAACTAACTATTGTTCGGTGGCGGATCACCTGCTCACCGATGCTCGGCGGCGATACCGTGCGTCGTACCCCGGTTGACGCATGACCGTTACTGTTCGCAGATCCTGGTGCAGACCGACTTGCTGAGGTCCTGCATCGGGGGCGCGGATCTGACTGTGTCGGTTCCCTCCTGCCCCGGGTGGAACCTTGCCGAACTGCTGCGGCACCTCGGCGATGTCCAACGCTGGGCCGAGGCGAGCGTACGGACCCGCACGACGCGGCCCTCCCCGTCGAACACACCCGCGACCTCGCCGCCAGCCCCGCCGTGCTCGGCCCCTGGCTCATCGAGGCCGCCGCACGGCTGGCGGACACCCTGCGCGGCACCGGACCTGACAGAAGGTGTGGACCCCGGTCCCCGGGGCGACCGCGGAGTTCTGCGCGCGCCGGTTCGCGCACGAGACCGCCGTCCACCGGGCCGACGCGACCTTGGCTATCGGGGCCGAGTTCCGCCTCGGCCAGGACGTAGCCCTCGACGCCATCGACGAGTGGATGGAGCTCGGCTCGCTGCCGATGCACTTCGAGGTCCATCCCTGGATGCGCGAGCTACTCGACCCCGGCCGCACCCTGCACTTCCATGCGACCGACATGGCGCCGCAGGCGGCAGCGGAGTGGCTGATCGACCTCACCGGCGGCGCCATCGCCTGGCGCCGGGCGCATGAGAAGGCCGCAGTCGCGGTGCGCGGCCCGCTTACCGATCTTCCATTGTGGCCAGCCGGAACGGATGCTTTGGCCCATCCCGAAGACTACGGAACACCAATTATGTCGTTGGCGCGGCGTTGCTGGGGTGTCATGGCGGCTACTTGGCTTGGGGTCAACGTCGGAGGCAAGAAGTCCCTTGGACTCACATAATGATGCGGTCCGCTATATCCCGGCGGTTCCCACATATGAGTTCCTTGGAAGTAGGAGAGATCGAGTGTTCCGTCCGGCCGGACGATGTGCGGAACCGGTGGGGAGACCCTTGGCTGCGGCGGAGAGGTTGTCGCCGAATAGGCGACTGACCCGCTAAGCCCAGCGACGATTGCAGCAACGGCCAAAATCTTGGCAGAGACGGCGAGAGCAGAGGACTTGAAAACCCTAGGACGGTCCATAACGCTCCAGTCGTTGCCGCATTGTGGGCAGCATCAGACTGCTCCGTCAACACTGCCCTGCATCGCCGTGCTCGCGAGCCTGGACTATGTGTATTGGCGGTACCGGGCTGAGGTGATGCACTGGTTCTGCGAGCCCGACCAGTCGGCGAACGCACCACCTGCATCACGCGCCGGGTTCATGGCCGAACAAGACGAGTCGCAGATGCTGTCGGCTCTCGTTGACGACAGTGTGGATGGCGATCAGGAGCCGATTGAGGCGCGGGGATACTCCCCAAAACGTCACAAGGATAATTTGCAAATAGCTCTTTGTAGTCTACGCTGGGGAAATGGGACTCGAGCCGGGCGGAGCGCACCCCGCGGGCGAGCTGCACCTTGATGCCAGAACTCACGTCGAGACCCTGCGCGCGCTCGCTCACCCGCTGCGGATGCGACTGCTCGGCACGCTACGTCGCGAAGGGCCGGCGAACGCCTCACAGCTGGCGGCGGCGCTGGGGGAGTCCAGCGGGCTGACCAGTTATCACCTGCGCCAGCTGGCCGAGCACGGTCTGGTGGTTGACGACCCTGAGCGCGGTAATGGGCGGGAGAGGTACTGGAAGTCGGCCCATCGCACCACCCACTTCGACATGAATCTGGACCCTGCCCTGGACCCGGAGGGCGCGGGTGGGGAGTTCCTGCGTTCGGTCGCCCGCACCGACGCCGACAGGCTGATCCGATTCGCCGACACCGCGGAGTCGCTGTCTGCCGAGCAGGGGCCGGAGTGGGCGGCGGCCTACGACCTGAGCGACTGGTATCTGCACCTGACCCTGGATGAGGTGGTGGCGCTTCGAAAGTCCTTGCACGCGCTGGTTGAGTCCCGCCGCCGGGATCACCCGACAAGCGACTCCCGTACGGTGACGGTGCAGTTCGCGATCTTGCCGCAGAGCCGGACCGAGCCGCAGGATCGGCCGTGAGCACCGCCCCTGCCGACCGGACCCCGCCCGGGGGCCGCGATCGACGCGGGATGACGGGGCTACTCACCGCAGTCGGCATCTCCATTCTCGGCACCCGGATGAGCTTCCTGGCGCTGCCGTGGTTCGTGCTGACCACCACTCACAGCGCCGTGGACACCGGGCTGATCGCGTTCGCGGAGATGGCGCCGTATGTCCTCGCGCAGGCTCTCGGCGGCCCGTGCGTCGATCGCCTTGGTGCATGGCGCACGTCGGTGGTCGGGGACCTGGGCGCGGCGGCCGCGGTCGGTCTGGTCCCCCTGCTACACCTTCTCGGTCTGCTCCCGCTGCCGGTGCTGGCGCTCGTCATGGCGATCGCGGGGGTCCTACGGGGGGCCGGGGATGCGGCAAGGAACGTCATGGTCCCCGGCCTGGGCGAGTTCGCGGGCCAGCCGATGGAGCGCAGCGCCGGGCTCTACGACGGGGTGAACCGGCTGGCCGGGCTGATCGGCGCCCCGCCGGCCGGTGTCCTAATCGCGACCGTGTCGGCGCTGACCGTCCTCGCCATCGACGCCGCCACATTCCTGGCCTCCGCGCTGGCAGTGTTCGCGCTGGTGCCCCGCCGCGCCCAGCCGCAGCCCGCGCTCGGCGACGGTCCAGGAGCTTCCGAACTCGGGTACTTCACCTCCCTGCGGGAAGGGTTCGCGTTCCTGCGCGGGGACCGGCTGCTGTTGGGCATCGGCTCTATGGTGCTCGTGACGAACCTGATCGACCAGGCCTCGAGCAGCGTGCTCACCCCAGTCTGGGCACAGCAGGTCGCCCACAGTCCGATCGCGCTTGGCCTGATCGGCGGGGCGTTCGGGGTCGGCGCGGTGACTGGCAACGCCGCGACCACCTGGCTGGGACCCCGGCTGCCCCGGCGCTGGACCTTCGCTGTTGGCTTCGCGCTGGCTGGCGCACCGCGGCTGGTGGCTCTCGCGGTCGCGAGCAGCGTCTCGCCCGTGCTGGTGGTGGCCGTGCTGGGCGGGTTGGGGGCCGGTGGTCTCAACCCGATCCTCGGGGCCGTGGAGTACGAGCGGGTGCCCCGCGCGTTGCAGGCCCGGGTGCTCGGGGCCGTAGGAGCCGCAGCATGGGCCGGGATACCAGTCGGCGGTCTGGTCGGCGGTGCGCTGGTCGGCGGGTTCGGCCTGCGGGCGGCGCTGGGCACCGCCGCCGCCGCGTACGCCCTGACCACCGCGGCGCCGTTCGTGTTCCCGGTGTGGAAGCAGATGGACCGGCAACCGGATTCGCCGACCTCACCCGCCCGCTCGAGGCCACTACTTTCCACGAGTGCTACGCCTTCTGGGCAAGGCCCGCGATAACGTCGTTGAGGCGCCCCTCAGGCGCGTCCCCTGCGGCCCTGCGCGGCGGGGCCGCGCGGCATATGGTTTCGAGGTGGCAGATCTTTCGGGCGGCGACCGGTCGTCTGGCGTGAGACATTGGCCTGCAGGCAATCGCAATTGTTGAGGAAATCGGAGTGAGTGAGCCGGTGCCGACGATCAAGACAGGTCTGCCGCCGCAGCTGTCTCATGCACAGCTCCTCGAGGCCCAGGACCAGACCTTGGCCACGGCCCGGCGCCACTACACACTCGCGGCGCGCGGCCTGTTCCGGCTCCTGGACGTGATCTACGGCCGCGAACGCAGTCTCGGCAAGTTCAAGATCCTCGAGGTCATCGCGCGGGTGCCGTATCAAGCCTGGGAACACGTCGCCTATATCGCGGCCACCAACGTTCACGAGCAGTTGGGTCTGGTCAAGCGCATCCACGAGCGGGTCATCGAGGCTCGGGCCCAGCAGGACAACGAGTTGTGGCACCTGCTCATCCTGGAGGAACTACTTGCGGAGTCGCGCCAGGCACAGCCCAGGCTGAAGTTCTTCTGGCTGCCCCAGCTCATCGCATTCGCTTACTGCCAGCAGTCCTGGCTGCTCTACGTCATTCATCCGCGGTGGAGCTATCGCCTCAACGCCGACTTCGAGGACCATGCTGAGCGCGAGTACATGCTGTTCGTGAATGACCATCCCGAATGGGAGAACGAGCCTTTCGGCTCCGGTTTTGCCGACGAGTACGGGTCCTTTCAATCTCTGGCGGACGTGTTCCGCCAAATCGGCCACGACGAGCGCGTGCACAAGGAGGAAAGCCTGGCGCAGATGAAGGAGAGCCGCTTCCACTAGCTTCAGCTAGGCCGCGCCGGAGAGCGTCGAAAAGGCTAGGACGGTCCTATGAAGAGCGTACGTGAATGGTCAGCAGGGGCATTCATTAGGTGGGACGCCCGGATGCAGGCGGCTAGGCCCACCAGTCAGAGTGATCGTGGCGAACCCCTCCTTCTCGCGGCCACGGTTCTCCCTCGCACGCGGACGACCGTAGTGTCCTGGCTGTTCAGGTCCCCCGCGGGACCATTCATGCGCAGGACAACGCCCGACCTTCCGGGTCGAAGGGTGATCTGAGGCAGCGGCAAGAGCCCCGCCATTCCGGAGCAGCTAAGAAGGGCTACCTGATGACGGCCGTCCCGGATCTGCAGTGCGCCCGAACCACAATGCTTGGTGGAGCGAGCCTGCACACCGTCGTTGCAGCTGGTGAGCAAGGTAGAAGCAACGTGACTGGTCAGGTGCCTTGAGTTCGGCGTTGTTATAGATACGGCTAATTGCCGCGTGTTTTGTCGGCGTGTTTGCACGTATCTCACCTGTGGCACAGGGAGAATGCGTATGTGAACGAGCGTCCA
>JAABUZ0100002308.1_pt1 | contig 32193 bp, 27 predicted proteins | sample 5562091 | NCBI WGS metagenome assembly JAABUZ01 (sample SAMN12813069, study PRJNA571459) | rock metagenome | isolation source: Antarctica rocks | place: Antarctica: Victoria Land, Linnaeus Terrace sud | collected 2015-12-21
TGCTGCTTCAAGCGTACTCGTTCCCTTTCCTCTTTGCAAGGATTTGAGGGAATTGTAGCCAATTTGGGCTTCACCGTTTGCCAATTTGGAATCCCCAACGGCGTAAAGCATGTTACGAAACGCACTCATTGCAACAACTAGAGGCTGAGCGTGCAAGTGCTGAGGCGCATGCGCGACAGGTTGATGCTATTTTGGCAAGCATGACTGAAGGAATTATTATCGCAGACCCACAGGGCAATGTGCTCCAGATGAACGCTGTTGCCGCACAGATAATAGGGTACAATCATCCAAAAGAGTTTCAGCGCCCTCTGACAGCGTTTACAGATACGTTTGAACTTCATTACATTGATGGTCGCTTGATGTCCCTTGAGGAATGGCCGCTGGCACGCGTTTTACAAGGCGAAACATTCACAAATTTTGAAGTACATGTGAAGCGGTTGGATAGCGGCAAAGAACTGATCGTATCTTATAATGGAGCCCCTGTACGTGATGAGCAGGGGACGATGACGCTTGCTATGCTCACACTACGTGACATAACAAGGCAAAAGGATGCAGAAGAGCGGTTGCGCAAGAGTGAGGAGCGATTCCGGCTACTTTGCGATAATGCACCGATTGGTATTTCAATTTCTCGTGACACTTCGCACGTCTATGTAAATCAGGCTCTTGCCAACATCTTCGGTTACGACAATGTAGAGGAACTGCTGCATCAATCATTGCTGGCGCTTATCACCCTTCAATGTCGAAAACAAATCCTCGGATATATTGGGGAGCGCAAACGAGGGGAAGATGTCCCTACTGAATATGAAACGATTGGACTACGTAAGGATGGCTCGACATTTACTCTTGCAGTCGATGTTGGGCGCATGCCACTCGCCGATGGTATAGCAAGTATTACCTTTATGACTGATATCACTGAGCGCAAAGAGGCAGAATGACGTAAAGATGACTTTTTGAGTATGGCAAGCCATGTGTTACGCACACCAATTACCAGTGTCAAAGCGTACACCCAGATATTGCAACGTATGTTTGAGAAGGAAGGCAAGAAAGAGTCTGTGCTTTATCTGACAAGAATGGATACACAGATTAATAAGTTAATCAAGCTTATTACTGATCTACTGGATCTCTCCAAGATGCAAGCCGAAAAAATGGTATTTGTCGAAGAGCCATTTGATGTTGATGCACTTGTATCTGAGACTATCAAGAATATACAACAGACGACGCCACGTCACCATATCAAGCTTCATGGTCATGTCGGAAGAACGATTGTTGGAGACAAAGATCGGCTGGGCCAAGTCTTAACAAATTTAATAACAAACGCAGTGAAGTATTCACCACGAACAGATACGGTGATTGTTACTCTTTCGGCAACTTCTAAGCAGTTGACGGTATGCGTACAAGACTTTGGCATTGGCATTCCCAAACATCATCACGCGAAAGTATTCGAGCGCTTTTACCGTGTGTATGCCAACAAAGACACCACGTATCCAGGACTTGGTATTGGTCTCTATGTTGCTCATGAAATTGTTACGCGACACAAAGGTACTATTTGGGTAGAAAGCACGGAAGGTCAAGGGTCCACATTCTCTTTCTCTCTCCCTTTTGAGCAAGAGGCATAAAAGCAAGAATGAGGGAATGAGAGCAAATATTTTTTTGGAAGGAAGCACACATGCAGAAACACATTTTGGTTGTTGATGATGAGGAAAGTATTTTAGAGGTTGTACAGATTGTTCTTGAAGGCGAAGGATATGTTGTTCAGACAAGTATGAATAGCTCATTTCTGCAAAACATTACTACTTTACCCGATCTTATTCTGCTCGATGTGCTGCTATCGGGCGAAGACGGACGCGAGATTTGCAAGAAAATCAAAGCTGATTCACGCCTAAAGCGTATCCCCGTAATCATGCTCTCAGCACATTCCGAGGCAAGCAAGGTTGCAGATACCAGTGGCGCCGACGCTTTTCTGGAAAAGCCATTCGACGTTGATGTACTTATAGAGACTGTGCAGAGATATTTGGTAGCTGTACCACGGTCTAATCAGGAGTAAATGGTGTCTCAAATGCTGTAACATCAGCTATGGTGTGACAATGTAGAATCTTGTTTTCGTAAGCCACTAGATAGTGTGCAATAGTCACTCGGCTCGAGTAATCTTCACTATCCAGCAAATGAGCGTTGAGTATCATGAGTCGCGTTCATATCATGTGAATACCATGCACAAAATATTCTTCTATCACTGAGGTGTCTTTATCGTATCTAAAAAATTCTCGACAATGCTTTTCGCTTCTTGCACCATTGTAGTATTGTTCCCATCAAGCCATAGAATGCGCGTATCACGGCGAAACCAGGTAAGTTGTCGACGTGTGAAATCGTGAATGGCATATTTTAAGCGTTCGACCATCTGGTCTTCACTTGTGAAGTCGCCACGCAGCCAGCGACTTACAAAGCGATACTCAAGCCCTAATGCCTCTAATCGTTCGTGTTGAACTCCCATATCGAGCAAACCTTGTACCTCTTGCACCATGCCTTGTTGCATGCGCTCGTCAACGCGTGCATCGATGCGCTTGTACAGTAGCTCACGCGGCCATTGGATTCCTAACAAGAGACTACGATAGAGTGGGTTAGCGCGTCTCCGTTGCTCTGAGAATGGTTTTCCTGTAGTAATACATACCTCTAACGCACGGATGACACGTCTGGGATTGTTATGGTCAATTCCCGCAAAACTCTTGGGGTCACGCACTTGCAGTTCTGTCAAAAGATCAGACAACGGACGTTGCTCTAGTTGTGTACGTAGCTCTGGTTGTGGTGCTACCTTTGGAATGTCCAGATTATCGATAACGGCTTGTATGTAGTGCGGTGAGCCACCTACCAGAAAAGGCAGCAGCTGACGTGTCAGGATAGTATTGATCGCAGCAATCGCATCGTGTTGAAACTGTGATACAGTGTAGGTAGCGTTTGGCTCAACGATATCTAATAGGTGATGTGGCACGAGAGCTTGCTCTGACAGCGTAACTTTAGCTGTTCCAATATCGAGACCACGATAGACTTGCCGCGAATCCGCCGAGACAATTTCGCCATGAAAGTGGTGTGCCAGCGCAATGCCCAGTGAACTTTTGCCTGATGCCGTTGGTCCAAGGACAACAATAATCGGTGGTTTCTCATGCATCATGGTGTTTTTTGTTGTCCGTGTCTTAGCAATTGATCGACGCGCAGAACTAAACCCACACAAACAGCGATACCAAGCAGAATACCAAAAGGCGTGAGGCAACCGAATGCGAAGCCCGATGTTAGAAAGAAACCAAGCATACCACCGAGCAACGCCGCCACCGCGATGAATAACTTACGCTGGTGCATTAAAGCCCAACCAGCACCATCAAGAACATAGTCACTCAACTTTGGAGCTGTGCCAAGGGTAGCTCCAAGAGCAGTGACAAAGAGCATGATGCTGAATTGGAGCGCGGGTGGACTCCTATGTGTACTAAGCTGCCATAGAAGCTCGACGAGGGCAAGCAAGGCTAATGCGCTACCCATGCCAGTGCAGGCGCGATTAATTACATCGTGAATTGTCCAGCTACGATTCCAGTATACAAAGAGCGAGCCAAGCATAGCTGATGGTACAAGAAGTGTGAGTAGCACAATGAACCACGGACTTGGGGGCAAAGATGTATGAACCAATGGTGTTATCACAGTATAACACAAGCTCGCAAGCATAAATGCAGCAACGAAGGCAAGGCCATACTGCATCACGGTACGTTGCTTTGGAGATGCAGGCAAAGGGTCCCAGCCCTGAAATACTGTGCCATTCGCACTCTGAGTCGCAGGATTCCCATATTTCACCTTGTACTCGTTATCACGCAACGTTGCCGCTTGTGGTAGACCTGTTGGTGCGGCTTTGGCTTTTGGTGGTGTTGCCACCTGTACTGCTGGTATATTTGCTGAGCTTATCGCCGTTCCTTTGCCTGTGATGGGAAGCATGTTCATCGAACCAATCGTCAATGCATCTTCGTCCTCTTCATCTTCGTCATTCAGATCAGCCCCAATCGTTTTACCACCGCTTCTTTGCCCATTCGTTTGTATGCCAAAGCTGAGGATATCCGCCTCAACTACTACGACAATATCTTGCTCCTCGCCCTCTGGAGCAACGAGGATTGTACCGGTATAATGTGTTGCGCCATGCAACTGTGTACTGTTGATACGCACGTTGACACGTGTACTCATGCCGTCGAAGGCAGTTTGGTCTACCACAATCCACGGATCGGTTGCGCGAATGAAGCCGTTTACCGCTGCCCCTTGATTCCCTATGATCGAGAATGTCAGTGGGGCGGAGATACCGGGGTACACCTCGCCAAAGTCGAGTGTACGCGGCTGTACCTGTACACTTGAGCGCGGGGCGCGTGAGAACCAGCCGCGACCAGGGACACTGGGAATACTGGGAACTGTTCCTGATTTGCTTCCATTTTTTGCTGTTGTCACCGGACGAATACGAGCATTAGGACCCATCACAACCCGCAAAAATTGTTCAATCGCCTCTTGTGGGTCATCTATCGTTGTGCGAATCTGGCGCGATGCGCGTGCCAGACCCTCCTCGCCAAGTTCACGCAACCATGACTCGATCTCACCCGCTGCTAAATAATCCGATGCTTCTTCAGGATGACGAGCGCAGAGGTCCGCGAGTTCTTGTGGCGTGGTTGCCTGCTCACCGTTGTCGAAGACAAAGGTGCCGACACCCAGCAACGCACGTCGGAACGCAGCTACATTGCTATAGCGGTTTTCAGGCTCCAGAGCCGTTGCCTTTTCGAGTGCGCGTGCCACACTAGGCGAAATGCGTGGATTGGTGCTGCGCACATCTTTCAGGCCAAAACCTGTTTCAGATAGAGTGTTTGTCAGAAGTTGGAAGATGGTCATTGCCAACGAATAGATATCGGCGCGTTCATCCGTCTGCGCTTTACCATATTGTTCGGGAGGTGCGAAGCCCGGTGTGCCAAGTAGTTGTGTGTCTTGCAAACTTGTTGGGCGAAAAAAACGCGCGATTCCGAAGTCAATCAATTTAACGCGTCCCGTTCGCATCAACATAATATTGCCGGGCTTCATATCACGAAAAATGATTGGTGGATTTTGGTTATGTAAATATTCTAATACATCGCAGAGTTGCCTTGCCCAGCCAAGTACACGCCGCTCTGGAAAAGGACCAGCGTTGCGCTCAAGCAAGTCCTCAAGTGTTGAGCCATCGACGTACTCCATGACCATGAAGTAGCGTTGGCCTTCGGTAAAGAAGCCCGAGAAGGACGGTAAGTTTGGATGGTTTAACCCCCAGAGCATCTTGGCCTCGTCCTTAAAATTCTGGATGGCCTTCTGTCGCTCGTCCGGTGGCACCATTGAGAGACTCATCTCTTTTACCGCACATATTGTCTGTCGCTTCAGGTCACGCGCCTTGTAAACCGCGCCCATTCCTCCCTGTCCAACTGTACCTATGAGCATATAGCGTTTGTGGAGCAGGGTGCGACCAAGATGCCCTGTCTGTGTGTTCGGTTGCCCACTTTGCTGACTGATGACGACCCCCAAATATCTCTTCTATAGCTAGTATATGGTTTGTATGTGCGTATTTCAGTATAACATACGGTCTATAGTACATACTACCTATTTGGAACTATTGTTCAGGCTATTTTTATACTTCACTAAAACAGAGTTTTTAACATGTACAACGTGGGTAGAATGACCGCTCTCCCTATAGAGATAGACGCAAAACACGGCTCATTTATAAAACGGGCAAACATATGATTACTGGTATGTATAGCTGTAACAAGTAGTAGGAAATAGAAGACGAAACATGCCTGGAAAGCATTCTCGTTCCTTCTTTTCAATAACTACGTTTGTCATCATATTAAGTGGCAATGTTGGGAGATTTAGGGAGTTTACGAAAAATGTGATACTCTGTACAAGCAATGAGCAAATATTTATTTTCATGAAAAAAGCTGAATGTATATGACAGAGCAAACTTCTCTCTTTGGTTCAGATGAAGCCTTCCCTAAAAAAGAACAGACGATACGGCAGACAACCAATACGAAGCCTGCAGAGCCACTAGCGGCACGCATGCGTCCACAAACACTCGATGAGATTGTGGGGCAGGAGCATCTCGTGGGAACGGGACGGCTCTTACGACGCACAATTGAGGCTGATCGCCTCACCTCAATTATTTTGTGGGGACCACCTGGCAGTGGCAAGACAACGCTGGCCGAGGTGATTGCACACCATACTCATGCGCGGTTTGTTCGGTTGAGTGCTGTTTCTGCTGGCGTCTCTGACCTGCGTAAGGTGATGGATGAGGCAAGCAAACTGCGTCAATTCTCTCAACAGCGCACCATTCTTTTTATCGACGAAATTCACCGCTTCAACAAAGCACAACAGGACGCCGTGTTGCCCTATGTAGAGCGAGGCGTTGTCACGCTGATTGGGGCGACAACAGAAAATCCGAGTTTCGAGGTCAATGCCGCTTTGTTATCACGTTGCCGTGTCTTTACACTCAAAGGATTGAGCGAGGAGCAGGTACAAGCTATTCTCCGTCGTGCTCTGACAAATACGGCGCGTGGCCTGGGTATGATGAAAGTGTCAATTGATGATGACGCTTTAGAGGCTATCGCTGTCTTTGCTAATGGTGATGCTAGAACGGCCTTGAATGTGCTGGAATTAGCCGCTCAAGGAAGTATAGAAAATGTACAGGGCGACAATATGCAAAGAACTATTTCACTTGCTCTTGTGGAAGAGGTCATGCAGCATCGTGCGCTCCTCTACGATAAGAGTGGCGATCAGCACTTTGATACAATTTCCGCGTTGCATAAATCACTACGCGGCTCCGACCCTGATGCAAGCCTCTATTGGCTTGCTCGTATGATTGAGGCTGGAGAAGACCCGTTATACATTGTGCGCCGTCTCATTCGCTTTGCCTCAGAAGATGTGGGTATGGCTGACCCGCAGGCCCTTTTAATTTGTGTTGCAGCGCAGCAAGCGGTTCATTTTGTCGGACTGCCAGAGGCGAAACTCGCATTAGCACAAGCGGTTGTGCATCTTGCCACTGCACCTAAGAGCAATGCACTTACCGAGGCGTATGAACGCGTGCAAGCCGAAGTACAGCAGACCCAGAATGATCCTGTGCCGCTACAAATTCGCAATGCGCCCACAGGCTTGATGAAAGACCTTGGCTATGGCAAAGACTACAAATATGCCCACGACTATTACAAAGATATGCAAATCGAGGACCCTGATAGGCCGCCTCCAACACGCGTTCAGGAATATCTCCCCGAACGCTTGCAGGGACGCCACTACTATGAGCCTGGGCAGCAGGGCAAAGAAGCAAGCATCAAAAAGTGGCTAGAGAAACGCAGAGAGAAACCTCAAGAATAGATAAACAGGCAATCATCTTTTGTGTTTGCCTATAGGTTTGTATGATATTTGAGAAATAATATAGCATGTCTACAACACTACAGCATTTGATTATTGAGCGTATCCAGCGCGAGGGTCCGCTTTCGTTCGCCGACTATATGCGTATGGCTTTGTATGAACCTGGCTATGGCTATTATGTAGCAGGTCCCGCGAAAATGGGTTGGGAGGGCGATTATTATACCAGTAGCGATGTGTCCTCTCTGTTCGCACACTGCATGGGTCGTCAACTCGTACAGATGTGGGAACTATTAGAACAGCCTCATCCTTTTGTTGTGCTAGAGCAAGGGTCGGGACGTGGCAATCTTGCTCAGCAAATTACCACGTGGGCGAAACAAGAGCATCCTGCCATGTATGCTGCACTTGACTACCAGGCGGACGATATACGCGTAGGCAGTGATGCGATACAAGTAAGCCACGAGAAACGCGTCTCGGTGTTGTTGTCAAACGAATTGGTGGACGCCTTTCCTGTGCATGTTGTCGAAAAACGCGACGGACAGTTGTACGAGGTGTTTGTCGATATGCATCATGGGCGTATGCATGAGGTGCTTGACGAACCGAGTAGTGAAGAGGTTGCGAACTATCTCGATACGTATAAAATTCCCTGGTCAAACTACGATGATGGCTGGCGTGCCGAGATTAATCTGGATGCCCTACGTTGGATGCAACGCTCAGCACAGGTACTCAATAGTATAAGTACGAGCAGAAAACAACGCGGCTTCTTGCTGACTATAGACTACGGAGACAAGGCACGAGCACTTTATACGCGCGAACGACAACGCGGCACGCTTGCCTGTTATTTTCAGCATCAACTAACCGAACGTCCTCTTGTACGTCCGGGCGAACAAGATATTACAGCGCACGTCAACTTCAGTGCATTGATAGATGAAGGCCGCCGCCAGGGATTACGCTTGCATACATTCACAACGCAAAAGGCATGGTTAGAGGCAATGGGACTTGATAGCGAAGCTGAACAATTGCGCAAGACGAATTTCGCAGCGATGGATACAGAGCGTGCCAGCGATAAAGGGCAGGTAGCACTTCTCCAATGGTACACACTCCGGCAGCGTATCGCCGCACTGACAGACCTAACGGGCATGGGCAATTTCAAGATTTTGATTATGAAGCGATAATATTTGTTCTGTTTTATGTCGGAAAGTAATAAAATGCGTGCTATTGAACAATATTTTCACTCATGAGATATCAGTTCCAGCTATAGCTAGCTGAGAAAAGGAGAGGTGTTGTTGATGCATTTTAAAGATATAGACAGCATACAGCACATTTCATTGAAAAATAATCTTCTGCTCACTTTGCGGAACGCTGAGCCGCGTGACGCCGAACGTCTGTTAGCTTTTCTGGATCAAGTGGCAGGTGAGAGTGAAAATATCACCTTCGGCCCTGGTGAATTTGGGCTGAGCGTGGAAGAGGAACGTGTCTTTCTTCAGCAGACCGCAGTATTCCCGACCAGTCTCTATGTCATTGCTGAAATTGCTGGTGTAATCGTGGGAACGCTGACATTCAGCGTGGGTAAACGCCCTCGTCTTCAGCATGCCGGTGAGTTTGGGACAACTGTCTTACGCAAATATTGGAATCATGGCATTGGGAACTGCCTGCTCAAGTATCTTCTCGATTGGGCGAAGCAGATGAAGACGATTCGCAAGATTAACCTACGTGTGCGCGTCGATAATCTGCCCGCCATTCACCTGTATGAGAAGTATGGTTTCGTTCGGGAAGGACGATGCACCCGTGAGTTTTATCTGCACGGGCAGTTCGTTGATGTGTATATGATGGGCTTACAACTTGATCCACCCCAATCATTGTCTGCTGATGCATAAAATTATTATCCACAGCTTTTAGTAGACAAAAGAGAACGAAGAAGGGAAATTATTGTTTCGTGGTTAGTATTTGCGGGGATATTTGTAGTTATCGTTAGTGTTGCTTTTCGTAGGGGCAACGTCGTGCATGTTTTATAAAACGTATCTGCATTGTATTATATGCGGCGCTTCTCACCATGTCTATGGTATAAAATAGAGTGTAAAGAGAAAGGTAAATACATCATGGTACAACGTGGAAAAATTACTCCTGGCTCCGGTCAGGAGTCAGTATGGGATTATCCACGTCCCCCACGCCTGGAAGATAGCGACAAGCATATTCAGGTCATTTTGAATGGTGTCATCATTGCGGATACACATCGGGCGAAGCGTGTCCTCGAAACCAGCCACCCGCCGGTATACTACCTGCCTCCAGAAGATGTAAAAATGGAGTATTTTACTCCTACCTTCCGCAGTACCTTCTGCGAGTTCAAGGGTAACGCTTCCTACTATACCGTTACAGTAGGCGACAAGACGCTTCTAAACGGTGCGTGGTATTATCGTAAACCGACGAGAGGTTATGAGGCTCTTGCAAACTATATCGCGCTTTACCCCTCGCAGATGGACGCATGTTATGTAGATGGCGAACGGGTGCAGGCTCAGGAGGGTGACTTCTATGGAGGCTGGAGTACTCGTGATGTTGTAGGTCCCTTCAAAGGTGGCGTTGGGACGATGGGATGGTAGTAATATACGACTGGATTGGTCAAGGGGAACCTTTGAGCAATGTTGATCGAGGATTGTAATAGTGGAGTCGTACGTCATGCTATTCACGCATCCCTAGATTTCAGGGTAATGACAGTATACCAAAGTATGACTCCAAGCGTATTACAATTAATAAAAATGTTATATAATGTGTCCGACGATCTAACGTTCGAAAGAAATAGGATTTATGGACAGTACTGACTCAAAGGTGGTGCTTCTAACTAAACCTTGAAATTACGTGATATTAGCATTACTCGAACCTATCCTCGTTGAAAAAACTTTAGTAATGTAATTTATATTTTTTGAAATATATTGCATGAACCTAAGGCTCTCGTATGTTGCAAGACTAGTCTTAGAGAAAAGTGAATAACGCAATGAGTGAACTTTGTGTTAATCAGTCATTAAACGCATCCCCAGCAGAAAATACCGCTACAGTTACTAATCGAGGTGTTATTTACGCTTCTGTCGTTGCTTTCGTTGTATCGTTGTTTTCCGTCTACGATTTCATTCTCCTTGGTACCCTACTTTCTATTATTGCCCAAGAATTCAAATGGTCTACTGCGACAAGCACTGGAATAGCTACTTGGGATTTGGTGCTCGACGCGTTCCACCACAGCAGACGCTAGAAGAGATCGCTGTTTAGTTTGGCTTTGGGAGGAATTTCATGAGCTCCAAGGTTGTCATCATTAGTACTGGAGGTACCATTGCTTCTCGGTTTGATCCTCTACAGGGAAAAGTGGTGGCAGCGCGAAGTGGTGAAGATCTCCTGGAGATGGTACCGCGAGCGAAGGACATCGCCGACATCGAGGTTGAAAACTTCTGTAACATTGGAAGTTACCAGCTCTCACCTGATATTGCCTTTGGGTTAGTAATGCGTATTAATGAAATATTTGATCGACCAGATGTCATAGGCGTTGTGGTAACGCACGGTACTGATACTATGGAGGAGACGTGTTATCTTGCAGATTTGCTGGTCACATCTGAGAAACCCATTGTTTTCACAGGCGCTCAGCGAAGTAGTGATGATCCTGACTCTGATGGTCCAAGAAATCTGCTTAATGGAATACGTGCTGCTGCTTCATCTTCTACACGTGGGTTGGGAGCGATGATTTGTTTTAACGATGAACTGCATGCCGCTCGGGATGTTACGAAAGTCCACACGGCGCGTGTTCAAACGTTTCAATCGTATGGTTATGGCATGCTGGGAGAGATTGATGGCAACCAAGTCATTATCTATCGTAAGCCAACCCTTCGTCGAATGTTCCAAATTCCTAAGCTTGAAGAACGGGTCGACCTCATTCTATTGGTTTTGGGAATAGATGCTCGTTACATCGATGCATCCATCAAGAGCGGAGTAGTGGGAATAGTTCTTGAGGCTTTTGGACGCGGAAATGCTAATACTGCTATCGTGGATGGAGTGAGCAGGGCTGTCAATAATGGTATTCCAGTTCTTGTGACCTCCCGTTGCCCGGTAGGGAGAGTCGCGCCTATCTATGGTGGAGGAGGTGGTAAAGACCTGGAAGAAGTAGGAGCTATCTTTGCCGGAGACCTCTCAGGCGTGAAGGCTCGGATATTGTTGATGGTGTTGCTCGCTGATCCACACGCACATTCACAGTTACGGGACATTATTGCAGAAATGGCTCCATAATCGTCATCGTTGCTCCACAAGGAAGCCTTGTCTAGCAATGCATTAGCTTAAATAGGCGCGTTCATTTGTTTAGAAAGCAAATAGCAAGCCGTTGTGTTGTACGTTACACGTTATCATAGCTTTAAGGAGGCATTGAAATGGCAAAAGAGATCTTTTGCGCGTATGGAGTTGACGTCGATGCAGTCGCGGGTTGGCTAGGGTCATATGCAGGTGAAGACTCTCCTGACGATATTTCTCGCGGTCTTTTCGCCGGTGAGATAGGAGTTCCGCGCTTGCTCAACCTTTTTAAGAAGTATAAATTGAAGACGACATGGTTCATTCCTGGACATTCGATTGAGACGTTTCCAGAGCAGACGCAAATGGTTGTCGAAGCTGGTCATGAAATTGGTATTCATGGTTACTCTCACGAGAACCCCATTGCGATGACCGAACAGCAAGAAGAAACAATTCTAAGCAAGTGTATTGATCTGGTTGAGAAGGTTTCAGGTCAGCGGCCAACAGGCTATGTTGCTCCTTGGTGGGAGTTCTCGAACGTGACCAACGAGCTTTTGTTGAAGCATGGCATTAAATATGACCATAGTCTGATGCACAATGACTTCCATCCATACTATGTTCGAGTTGGTGATAGTTGGACGAAGATTGATTACTCTAAATCTGCAGATGAATGGATGAAGCCACTTATTAGGGGGCATGAAACTGACCTCATTGAAATCCCTGCCAACTGGTACCTCGATGACCTTCCACCGATGATGTTCATCAAGAAGTCACCCAACAGCCATGGTTTTGTCAATCCCCGTGATATTGAACAAATGTGGCGAGATCAGTTTGATTGGGTGTATCGGGAGTATGACTACGCAATATTCGTGATGACCATTCACCCTGATGTGAGCGGACGACCGCAAGTCCTCCTAGCTCATGAGAGACTGATTGAATACATGAATAGCCATGAGGGAGTACGTTGGGCGACAACCAATGAGATTGCAGATGATTTCGCCCGTCGGCAACCCAGGTCTAAGTAGAGGTAAAGTGAAGTAACTAACCTCCTGAATACAATAGCCGGTACAGAAGGAAGCTTCCTCTATTCGATAACTCGAAGAGGTAACCGTATCCAAGCAACGTTTCTAATTGCAAAAGAAGGTTCCTCTTCCCTGTATCGGTTATGTTTCAATATAGGTTCATGGCTGAGAGCATAAGTTTGCTAGAAAGGAGATAGCGCATGTGTGTGTTATGTGGAGAGGCGTTGACGCAAATTCATTGGACAGATAGACGGCCTGACAAAAGAACAACCGTATCTATGTTGGCAGGAGATGATGTCCAACGATCCCGACTACGTGACCGCTACCATTTAGTACATCTAGCGAACAAAATTCTTTGTCACTATGGCTTACGGCTAGACGATTGGAATGGGAGCAGGTATGTATTGAGTGACAAGAAAGGAAGTTCAGTGATTGTCCAGGATCTTGGTAGTTTATGGCCTGCCGCAGAAAAACTCATTCATCGACCACTCGATCCATTTGATCCCACCCTACTTGAGGCACTTCTATCTCAGTAAAACCGTGAAATACTAAACATGATGAAAAGCAAAACAACCAAGTGCCCGGTGACAATTGTCACTGGTTTTCTAGGTAGTGGAAAGACAACGCTTCTTTCTCGCGTATTGTCAGAGCCATCTATGCATAATACTGCTGTTTTAGTCAATGAGTTCGGTAAAGTTGGCTTAGATCATCATCTATTGCGACAAGTTAACGAACACACTCTCCTACTGGGAAATGGTTGTGCCTGTTGTACCAGACGCGAGGATCTTGTAAAGACGCTTCTAGAACTACTAGCTATAGACGAAAGAGCTGACATCTCTCACATGGAACGAGTGGTCATAGAGACAAGTGGTCTTGCTGACCCAGCACCTATTCACTTCACTATTCTTACTCATCCTGTTCTTCAGCATCACTTCTTTATTGACCGTGTCATCACTGTGGTAGATGCTGTGAATGGACATTTACACCTTGATCGTCACCCTGAAGCACAAAAACAAGTTGCTAGTGCTGACAAAATTATCATCACTAAGTCCGATATGGCTCTTGTCGCAAGCGTTGATGAATTAACAAGCCGTCTGCATACTCTCAATCCTTTAGCTCACATTATGAAAGCAACATTCGGTGAAGTAAATACTCTTCTACTATTTAGTAGAAATGAAATGAGCACTTCAGCAGAGGAAAAGAATCTCTCGAAACTTCAGAACAAGCCGTTAGACAAAAAGCAGCATATTTCTAATACCCACTCTATCTCATTGATATTTCAAGAACCTCTGGATTGGAGAGCCTTTGGCTTATGGTTGAGTATGTTGCTATATGCACGAGGCGAAGATGTACTACGTGTAAAGGGGCTTCTAGATATTGGTGAGGAAGGCCCTGTTGTACTGAATGGAGTACAACATATTATTCATCCTCTAGAACACCTTGATCAATGGCCGAGCGAAGACCATTGTTCTCGGCTCATCTTCATAACGAGAGGTATTGATCCGCAAGTGATTCTCACCTCGCTACGTATATTCCATCATGCCTTTGCCGCTGAACTAACTCAGTTTGAGGTAAACGTGCATATGTAAATGTAAAAACTGAAGCAAGCAGGAGTGATGTACTCTGTCTAGTATCTACTTTGCCAAGTGAAAAAAAGGAAAAAACAGTAATAGCTTTCTCTCTGAATAAATGTCGGTGAGCATAGGAGCTCACCTACTCCCTTGTGTTCTGAGTGGGACTAAGGTATCTTTGAGTAGAACACTAGTCAGTCCAAGAAAGGAATGCTTATTGTGCTGTACTCCAGCCCTGGATTACCCACGATATTGTTCATCCCTTCAAAGGTGGTGTTGGCACCTATGGTTGGTAAATTGAAAGGAATGGAGAAATAGCATGAGTGCAATAGATACTGTAAGAACATTTGTTAGTGCGCTAGACGACAACGAAAAAGAGGTTGCTGCCAATGCGCTTACCGATGATTTCCTCTTCACAGGTTGGACGCCAAAGCCCCTTAACAAGGCAGATTTCCTGACCACCATTGCTGAACTTAAAGCAGGCATTCCTGGCCTGATGTTCAACTTGCACAATCTAGCCGAGCTAGATAATACCGTCACAGGCAGCATACAGATCGCGGGCTATCAAAGCGATTCGTTCAGCATTCCACCACTGAGCCTGCCCCCTATTCCGCAAATGGCTCGTAGCATCTCCATGCCCGTCGAAGATGTTACTTATACACTGGAAGGTGACAAAATCGCAAGCTGGCGTGTGCAACATGTCGCGGGTGGAGGTATTAGCGGTCTACTCCATCAACTAGGCTTTGATGCGCCAGTTATACAATGAAGGGGTGTAGTTGGGAAAATAGAAGGGAGACTGCCAAGGTCTCCCTTGACACTCCTGCTTAGCGAAAGCAAGAAAAGATCATAATTGTTCCCATTCTTGTGGGGAAACATCCGCTTCTTCAAGAATTCGCTTGAGCAATCCCGCACTAATATCACCCTGATGAGGGTTGGGAATGTGTACCTTCAGTTGTCCACGTTGCATATACTCGTGCTTTCCACCAGCATAAGGACCTGTAAAACCAAGTTGTCGGAAGCGACTCACTAAATTTTTACGTTTGATTGGTCTAAGTGTCGCCATTAGACTGGCTTCCCCACTTCCAATGTCGCTCCATCGACGACCGGTAGGGCACTGTGATCAGCGATGTTCAGAAGAATCCAGCCTTCCAGGACCTCACGCAATTCCTTGCTACATTCCTGCTCGGTCGGTTGGTTCGCCCAGACCCCTTTGAAGCCAGAAATCCGGCCAAAATAGGTTCCATCTTCAATCTGCTCATACTGAGCATGGCGCATCACTTTGTCGACGTACTCATTGAACATGATCATATCCTATTTTCTTGGTAAGAAAATTCACAGTGAGAACTATCACGTCAAGTATAACACAAGCCCTGACTATGTAGCAAAAAAACTCTGGGGAAACTAGAGCTTTTGGGTTTCCCCGTCATGCACTCGCATACCCCTTTTCTTCCTCTGCCACCGCAGGTGAAAAAACGAGCCATTCGGGTTCATCAAAAAGCCCTGATACATACGGGTATCACTCTTGACAAATAATGTTATCTACAGCATAATCAGTGTTATCCCTTTCCCTTTAGCTTAGCGGTGGAAGGATGCATTTTTTATGGAGATATATGGACGTCACCAGTACCCCGGACGCCTCTTTATCGTAGAAGGTGTCGATGGTTCCGGAAAGAGTACCCAGATTGCGCTCTTGCGGCAATGGCTGATTAGCGAAGGGTACACCGTGTTTTTTAGCGAGTGGAACTCTTCTCCCCTCGTTAAACAAACGACGAGTAAGGGTAAAAAGAAACAACTACTCACGCCAACAACATTTAGCCTGATTCATGCCACTGATTTTGCTGATCGTACAGAGCATGATATTATCCCTCCCCTAAAAGCGGGTGCCATTGTGCTGGCTGATCGATATATCTATACCGCATTCGCACGCGATGTTGCACGCAACGTAGACCGTGAATGGGTTCGTGAACTCTATCAGTTTGCGGTAAAACCAACGATGGCTTTCTATTATCGAGTTCCACTAGAAGTTTCGTTGAGCCGTATCCTCACGGGTCGCACCGAACTTAAACATTATGAAGCGGGTATGGACCTTGGACTGAGTACTGATCCCCATGAAAGCTTCAGGCTTTTTCAGCAGTGCATTGTCAACGAGTATGAGTCAATGATTGACGAGTTTGGTCTAACCGTTATGGATGCGACACTACCTATTCCAGAACAACAGCGACGTATGCGTAAGCTTGTAAAGCCGTATTTGCAAGGGGTACGCCGCTTACACACATCAGCACGTGATGTAGCGGAGGCGGGCTTAACACGTGAGTGACAAGAGCAATCAGCCGAGGTTGAGAATAGCCGGAAAAGTGAGCGATAAACATGGTAGGAGAATATAGAGGTGGTTGGTCGTACGCCGCTGCCTACGAAAGTAAGCGTCCAACAGAGTCTCATCTATCCTCTAAGTCAGAGCATGCGTCTACATCAAATTTAGCTTTTTATGGTATTGACGCGATTCATCTTAAAGAGCGTGATGAACTGTTGCCGGGACGTTTAATCGTGATCGAGGGAACAGATGGCGTTGGTCGTTCGACACAGTTGAGCTTGTTACGACCATGGTTAGAGAGCAGTGGTTATGCTGTCGTCGATACGGAGATGACACGCTCAGTGCTAGCGGGTCCCGGCCTCAAGCAGGCAAAAGAGGGACATACGCTAGGTCCCGTCACCCTGAATTTGTTCTATGCGACAGACTTTGTAGACCGCTTCGAGAACCAGATTGTACCAGCGCTACGTGCCGGTTTTGTGGTGCTCACCGACCGCTATATCTATTCGCTTATGGCACGCGCTATCGTACGTGGCGCTGATGCACACTGGATACGCTCTATTTACGGCTTGGCCTTGAAGCCTGATGCCATTTTCTATCTGAAAATTGGTCTTGATGATCTTATTCCACGCGTCTTGCAACGTGGAGGCTTCGACTATTGGGAGTCCGGAATGGACATGCGGCTCGGTGGTGATCTCTACGAGAGCTTTATCAACTATCAGACGCGCCTCCTTACGGAATACGAAAGAATGATACAAGAATTTAACTTCCACGTCATCGATGCTAGCATTCCTGTTGAACACATGGCCGATCAACTCAAAGAAGCTATTCTTCCCCTGCTACCTACCGGGTAATAAACAATAGAGGCATTATTATGCGCTTTAAGCATGACATGAATCCATCGGTATTTCCTCAATGCAACAACTCTACTCTCGTTCTCAGGGCTTTTGAAACAGTAGGAGCATGACAGGGGCAAGCCCTGTCACTCCTATACAACGTTAATGCTGCTGATGCGTCTATAGTAGTGACAGGGCTTGCCCCTGTCATGTGAACAACGATGTCTTTCAGCAACTTTTGGAAAGCCCTGTCTCTTTCTGTTCCTACTTGACAAATTCACCAATTGTATTATCATCTAATTAGGAGAAATTACAATTGTATAATTATAGAGAGAATACTTATGGATGAGAGACAAGAACAGATTGAGGCACAAAGAAAGTACGGAATCGCACGTATGACTTATGAAGGGTCACAGGGCGAGCCACTGTTACGCCTGGGACGGGCATTTGCTGATCCTATGCGTATTCGTATGCTCGCACTTTTGGCAGAGCGTTCAATGTATGGGCAAGAGTTAGCGGAGGCGTTGAAGGTTGCTACACCAACGATTTCACATCATATCGCCATTTTGAAGGCGGCGGGACTGGTGCAGATGGAACGCGAAAATAACTACCACCACTATCATTTTGATGAGCAGGGGCTTAAAAATATGACGCAGATGCTGACTCTTGAGCATCTGCGCACTATCGGGTTGTCTATGCGACTTCAAAGAGACCCGACAGAGGTAGCACCCACAGAGGCTGATGACCGTCGAATGACACAAGAGGCGTACTTTAAGGGAAGTCGCCTCGTCAGTATCCCACCTCAGGAAAAGGCGCGTAAGTATGTGTTAGAGAAGATTGCGGAAGCGTTCGAGTGGGGTCGCATCTACGACGAGAAAGAGGTTAACACACTTCTCAAGACCTTTCATCCAGAAGCTGCCACTCTGCGACGTGCTATGGTCGATCAGAAAATTATGATGCGCGAGAACGGGCAGTACTGGCTTGTGCGTCCGCAAAGCACACGGTAAAATGGGGTTATGAGAGTATTCCTTCGTGGGTCTCTGAATTTAACTCGTACAAGCTCTTTATATGTATACAGACAATAGTAACTGGAGGGTAATATGACAAATTTACGGCATCAGCAACTAGCAAAGGTGCTAGTTCACTACTCATTAAAAATTCAGCCAGGGGATAAACTAGTTATTCACTCTCCGCTCTCCGCAACGCCACTAGTACGTGAAGTATACCGTGAAGCATTGCATGCTGGTGCGTACATCACCACACGGATCAATGTTGATGACCTGGACGAGATCATGTTGCGCGAGGGCAATGAAGAGCAATTGACCTATGTATCCGAGCTAGACACGTTCGAGAATGAACATTTTAACAAGTATCTCGGTATCTGGGCATCGCAAAACACGCGTGCTTTAAGTAAGATCAAGCCAGAGCGTATCGCACTCCGTAGCAAAGCCTATGCGCCCATCTCGAAACGCTTCCTGGAACGTGCTGCAACAGGCGAATTTCACTGGTGCGGCACGTTATTTCCCATGCAAGCACACGCTCAGGATGCAGGTATGTCGTTGAGCGATTATGAAGATTTTGTGTATGGTGCAGGCTTGCTCAATCAAGACAATCCAGAGGCGGCATGGCGTAAAATTGATGAAGAGCAGAAGCGTATCGCAAATTTCTTAGAGCAGCATAATGAAATTCATATCGTCGCCCCAGGCACCGATATTACCTACCATGTTGGCGGACGTAAGTGGATTAGCTGTGCAGGCGAGGTCAATTTTCCAGATGGTGAGGTCTTCACTGGTCCCATTGAAGATTCGGTGAACGGTACTGTGCGCTTCACCTATCCTGCTGTGTATAACGGCAACGAGGTCGAGGATGTGCAACTCACATTTCAAAATGGCAAGGTCGTCACGGCTACGGCTGGTCGAGGCTTAGACTTTCTCAATGCTATGCTTGACATGGACGCTGGATCGCGTTTCCTGGGTGAGGTTGCCTTTGGCCTGAACTACAACGTCAAGCAGTTTACTAAAGACATTCTATTCGACGAAAAGATTGGCGGTACGATGCACATGGCTCTCGGCGAGTCTTACCCCGAAACAGGAGGTAAGAATGAGTCAGATCTTCACTGGGACATGGTCTGTGATCTACATGAAGGCAGAGTCTACGCCGATGAGCAGTTATGTTACGAGAACGGGAAATTTATTATTGGATAACACAGTCAGGGTGTGTTTAGGCTCTTTATAAAAAAGTATAACTTTTTGAAAGGGCTAAAACACGGGTAGATAGCGTTCAAGTTCCCATGTGTGAACCTGTGTTCCATATTCGGCCCACTCAATGCGTTTGGCATCAAGAAAGCCTTCGTAGATGGAGTCGCCAAGTGTTTCGCGAATAAAGGTATCTTCGCGTAGAGCTTCGAGTGCTTCACCCAGTGTTGCCGGAAGAAGTCGTGCATGAGAGCGTGAACGTTCTCTTTCGTCACGCAAAAACAAGCTTTCATCCATTGGCGGCGGCAGCGTTAGTTTACGTTGAATACCGTCGAGTCCTGCCCGTAGCATCACGGCTAATGCGAGATATGGATTACAACTGGGATCACTACAACGTAGTTCAACGCGCATAGAAGTTTGTGGGTTTGTGCTGAGACGCGGCACACGAATGAGTGCCTGTCGATTGACACGCCCCCAGTTTACATGTGATGGAGCCTCGAAACCTGGGACGAGCCGTTTATATGAATTTACTAGAGGCGCAAGAATGGCACATAGTGCGCGTGCATGAGCAAGTTGACCCGCGATAAAATAGCGAGCCACCTCGGAGAGACCATAATCGCCTTTTGCATCGACAAATGCGTTTTGTCCCGTTGCAAGACTCACAAGTTGCTGATGCATATGTAAGCCCGAACCATTGACACCATATAATGGCTTGGGCAGAAAAGTTGCATATAAATCATGATGCGCGGCAATAGCCTTCAGCACATATTTTGCGGTCATCAGACCATCGGCGATATGAAGTGCATCGTTCGCCTCAAAGTCTACCTCGTGTTGACCTACGGCAACCTCGTGATGACTTGCCTCTATCGCAATTCCCATCTGCTGAAGTGCATAAACCATCTGGCGACGCACTGTGGCTGCAAGATCGGTAGAAAGATCGAAATATCCACCGCGATCATGTGGGAGTGGCATAGGTGGCCCAGGAGTCCTATCGTCGAGTTGGAGCAGGAAAAATTCCAATTCGGGCGCGACATGAAAGCTATAGCCCAGCGTACGCGCCATTTCCACCGCTTGTAGTAAAGTTGCACGGGGATCACCATCAAACCGTTCACCATCAGGTGTGCGTACATCACAGATCACGCGTGCCACAACGTCATCGCTTCCCTCATTCAGCATAGTATTGATACGCGCCGACAAGGAGGGTCGTACGGTGCCAGGTAAGACCGCGAAGGTTGAGAGATCGGGAAAGAGGTACATGTCACTTTCCGCGATGCGTGCGAAACCTTCGAGTGATGACCCATCGAACCATTTACCGTGTGCCAGGCAATCAGGAAATTGCTCTACCGGAATGGTCACACACTTTGCCATTCCCACCACATCAGTAAACTCCAGGTTGACAAAACGTACCTGCCGTTGCTTTATCGTCTCCAGGATGCGCTTCTGTTCACCCTGATGATCCTCGTGCTTTTGCTGGCTCATAACCTTACTCTCCTCTTTGCAGACACGTGCTAGATTGGACCCTCCTAGAGATATTTTATATAGTCAGTATTTCGTGTAAAATTATACTTATTGAGCAATGTAAGCAAAAAATATAGGCTTCTCATTAGTGACTGAAAAGTGTATTGTGAGCGAGCGTGACCAGGGCTTAAATTTGTTCGTGATCGCGTTTCCCCTGTACTTGTGGAGCATCAAGCGTATGATGTTCTACTGATGGAATCATGAATGCTGATTGGTCAATGCCGTCTTGTTCCCATTGCTCATTCGCAATGATACTCGAACGCCGATTATTATTATCGCGTGAGTCATATTGATCTTGGTGAACTGGTAAGCGTTCGTCCAGACGTAGGGGAGGCCGCACATAGGCGTCTTGTTCTTCTACAGAAGGAGCTTCTAGCAACGCTGCATCTACGACCTGATCCATGTTGTCTACCAACGTAAATTGGAGGCTGTGACGAATTTTTGCGGGAATGTCCGTGAGATCATTTTTATTCTCCGCTGGCACAATCAAATGTGTGATGTTTGCTTGATGGGCCGCCAAAACCTTTTCTTTTAAGCCGCCGACAGCTAGCACACTTCCTAACAATGTAATCTCGCCTGTCATTGCTAGATTGCTGCGTACAGGACGGCGTGTAAGGGCCGAGATTATCGCGGTTGCAATAGTGATGCCAGCGGAAGGCCCGTCCTTAGGAAGAGCGTTTTCGGGGAGATGAATATGCAGATCGTTGTTTTCCTGAAAATTGGGGTCGATCTGAAGTTCTTCCGCGCGTGTCCGAATATAGGAGAGGGCGGCGCGTGCTGATTCATGCATAACATCGCCAAGCTGGCCTGTAATAAGTAGCTCACCTTTCCCCATCATCGTTACAACTTCAACCGATAGGAGCATGCCACCGTTCTCTGTCACCGCCAGTCCCATTGCCGCACCAACTTTTGAGCGTTGTACGGGTGGTGCGCTACTATAGCGGGGTGCGCCAAGATATTGCTCAAGACCATGTACAGTGAGACGTAAACGCGTATTTGGTTTCTCTAAGACACGCCGTGCTGCTTTGCGACTAATTGTGGCGAGTTGGCGTTCAAGATTGCGGACACCTGCCTCGCGTGTGTAGTCAGTGACGATATGCTGCATGGCTGCTTGCGGTATTTTGAGTTGTTCTGGAGTCAGACCATGTTCGTCTAAAACTTTGGGTAAGAGGTGACGCATGCCAATATTGACCTTCTCATCCAGAATGTACCCTGGCAACTCGAGAATATCCATGCGATCAGCAAGCGCACGTGGAATTTGGTATTTCACATTGCCGGTGCAGATAAAAAAAACTTCTGAAAGGTCGAAGGGCACCTCCAGATAATGGTCTGTGAAGGTGCTGTTTTGTGCTGAGTCGAGTACCTCTAACAGAGCCGCTGCTGGGTCACCACGGTACTCGGAGGAGAGTTTGTCAATCTCATCTAACAAGAAAACAGGATTGTGTACGCCAACTGTCTTCATACTTTGAATAATTCTGCCAGGGAGTGCTCCAACATAGGTGCGACGATGCCCACGTATCTCGGCCTCATCATGCACGCCACCGAGAGAGATACGCGCGAACTTGCGTCCTAACGCATGAGCAATTGACTGTCCCAACGATGTTTTACCTACACCTGGAGGGCCAATCAAGCATAGAATTTGTCCCTGACTCTCACTTTTTGCGTTTTGTCCAGATTTCCTACCCTGTCCCTGACGCTTGTGCCGTTGTTGCCGTAACTGACGTACTGCAAGAAACTCGATAATGCGCTCTTTAATCGCCTCTAGCCCATAATGCTCCACTTCAAGAATACGTCGTGCCTCTACTAGATCAAAGCGGTCCTCTGTACGTTCCTCCCAGGGAAGGGCCAATACCCAGTCGATATAAGAACGCAGCACGGTAATTTCTGCTGATTGCGCTGGAGTTCGCTCAAGGCGGTCAATCTCCTTACGTAGCTTGAGCGCAACCTCCCTTGGTAGTGCCTTCTCTTTCAGCTTGATACGCAACTCGTCGGCTTCAGATGAGGTATCCATACCCAGTTCTTCCTGAATTGCGCGTAGTTGTTCACGCAGGTAAAACTCTTTTTGCGAACAGTCTACCTGCGAGCGTACACGACTACGAATGGTCGTCTCAAGCTCTAATATCTCGATCTCGTTGCCGAGCGTTACACAAATTTTGTTCAGTCGCTCCATTGGGTCGAATGTCTCTAAAAGGTCCTGTTGTTGCTGAACATCCGTGATGACGTGCGCCCCCAGTGTGTCGGAGAGACGTGGTAGCGTTTTGAGCACCACAATTGAGTTAATGTCTTCAGCGGAGAAGCGACGGTTAAGCTGGGCATAGCGTTCAAAGAGGTTTGTTGCATAGCGCACTAAAGCGTCTGATTGTGGTCCTTTGTAGTGTGGTTCCTGCTGTGTACTCACTCTTGCATGAAGAAATGGCTCATCTTCGAGGAACTCTGTAAGCTTTACGCGCTGAATGCCACGGACGAGTGCCTGTATCGTCCCATCTTGTTGACGTTGTATAGATGAGATTTCGATAAGTGTGCCAATATGAAAGACATCTTGTATTTGGGGATCAGCGATCTCGGTAGAGCGTTGCGTAACAGCGATGAGTGTGCGCTCAGGCCGCATCATAGCCTCTTCGATGGCACGCACCATCTTTTCTCGTCCAATGACCAATGCATGACTATTATGCGGAAATACAACGACGTTCTTCAACGCTACAAGGGGATACACCCCGCTTCCATCCCGCGCACTTTGTCCACTTTGTATTGTATCCTGGCGTTCCAGATCACTCATGTGTTTACGCCTGTCTTTCTCGCCGTTTGCTGCTTCCTGTCTGACACTAATCCTTCATGTCTTATAGATAAGGATGAGTCTGCATTAAGCAGACTCATCTTCAGAATAAGCCGTATTCCGATCACCCCTTGTCACCAGGAGAGGTTTATGGTGGTCGGTAATCACCTCGCCATTGATAATCACCTTTTTCACATCGCTGCGTGACGGTATCTCATACATAACATCGAGCAAGACGCCCTCAACAATACTGCGTAGGCCACGCGCACCTGTTCGCTGCTTGAGTGCCCCCTCTGCTGTTGCGTCAAGAGCATCATTGGTGAAGACGAGTTCTACACGGTCAAGCTGTAGAAACTTTTGGTATTGCTTGATGATGGCGTTCTTTGGCTCGGTCAAGATACGGATGAGTGCGGCTTTGTCCAGGCTATCTAATGATACATCTACAGGGAGGCGTCCAATGAATTCAGGAATAAGACCATACTTGAGCAGATCATCGGGGATAAGTTGTGAAAGAATAGACTCTTTACTCGTTTCGTCGGTATTTTCTTCACTCTTTGCACGGAAACCAATACTTTTATTGCTACCAAGGCGTTGCTCGACAATTTTATCGAGTCCCTCGAAAGCTCCCCCGCAAATAAAGAGAATGTTCGCTGTATTGATCTGGATGAAGTCCTGGTGTGGATGTTTACGCCCACCCTGTGGTGGTACATTCGCGATGGTTCCCTCGATAATTTTGAGGAGTGCCTGCTGTACACCTTCACCAGACACGTCGCGTGTGATTGAGGGGTTGTCTGACTTGCGTGCAATCTTATCGATTTCGTCGATATAGACAATGCCACGCTCGGCACGGGCTACATCGAAGTCGGCAGTCTGGATGAGACGAAGTAGGATATTTTCGACATCCTCGCCGACATAGCCCGCTTCTGTCAACGCTGTCGCATCGGCGATACAAAACGGTACATCCAGTACTTTCGCCAGAGTTTGAGCCAGCAATGTTTTCCCAGATCCCGTTGGCCCGATCATGAGGATGTTGCTCTTCCCTAGCTCTACATCATCGATCTGCATACCAACGCCTATGCGTTTATAGTGATTGTATACCGCAACCGAGAGCGTCTTTTTCGCCTGATCTTGTCCGATTACGTATTGGCTAAGTTGCTCGTAAATCTTTTTTGGAGCCGGTATCTTACCTGTTTGGAGGCGTGGCTTTGAAACCGTTGCCTGCTCCTCGTCGATGATTTCTCGACAAAGATCGATACATTCATCGCAGATATACACACCACCAGGACCAGCGATAAGTCGTTGAACCTGATCTTGGCTCTTGCCGCAGAACGAGCAACGATACGTTGTTCGTACATTCTTCGAGTTTGCCACGTCTGTCACCTTTTCCCTTTAGAGGTGTCATCATAGAGTATTGTCATTAGTTGACGTACCATTCTGACGCTATTGAACAATAGGAGTGCTTTGACTGCTTTGAGGAGCGGTCAGAGCACTCCTATTGTTCCTATTGTTCTGTCTCCATTGTCGGCGTCTCTGGAGTTTCGGGTTGAGGTGTTGCAGACGCCTCATCTCCTACGGGTTCGGTCTCCACTGGTGTTGCCGTTCCCTCCACATTTACCACCTGTACTGCATCTGTCGTCGCATCATCCGAGAATGACTCACCCGCAAGGGCGGCTGCCTCGGCATTCTCCACACTAGCCTCTTCTGAAATTTCCTGTTCGATTTCCGCATCAGGATCAGGGTCGGTTGTCAATTCGACAAGGCGTGCGATAGCCTTCTCGCGCCGATAGCTGATCGCCAATGCGCGAATCTGGTCCTCTGTACGCGGCAACTCTTGCCCCGCTTGTGCATACGCATTGAAAAGAGCCTCAAGGTCTTCAGGCGTGATCTCAATCTTTTCCTCACGCGCGACCTCATCTAAAACGAGTTGCTGCTTAGCGCGTTTCTCCGCGTCAGGCCGTGCCTCTTTGAGAAAGTCTGCGCGTGTTTTGTTCGTCATCTTGAGGTATTGGTCCATAGAGAGTCCCTGATTCTCTAATGTATGCCCCATCTGATGCAGCATCTCCTCCGCCTCTTCGTCTACCAGCAATGGATGAAGCGTCATCTGTGAGTGGTCAATGACGGCATTGATAACCTCTTCGCGTAGATCGCTGCGAATTTTGCGCTTCTTGTTCTCAAGAATGTTATCACTGAGAGCTTTACGCACGTCTTCAAGCGTTGTAAGCTCTCCACCGCTTATCTTCTCCGCGAATGCATCGTCAAGTTCTGGCTCGTGCTTCTCTTCTATCTTATACAGGTGTATGAAAAAGTCGGCCTGTTTTCCGCGATACTTTTCGTTGATGTAGTCTTCTGGAATAGTGGTTGCGAATGACTTGCTTTCGCCGGTCTGCATACCCACGACCTGCTCATCCATACCTTTAAAGAGACCACTGCGTTCGTTTGTTAACTCGAAGGGATTGTCTTTCAGATCAGAGATTTTTTGCTCACCGGACGTGAGTTTGAGATCGACGGTCACACGATCATTGTAAACCGCTGGACGCTCAACTTCTACCCACTCTGTCTGTCGACCACGCAGTGACTCTAGTTCTTTTTCGACCTCTTCTGATGTCACCTCTGCCTCTGGTCGCTCGAAATGGAGTGATTTATAATCACCTAAAACTGGCGGGGTAACAATCGGCACAGTAAGACTGAAATGATAGGGCTGCTCCATCTCGAAAATGGGCGCGTCCACTTTGGGTTGAGCGATAGGGGTAAGCTCATGCTCTTGTAGCGCGGTACGATACGTTTCTGTAATCAGGTCGTCGAGACCCTCTTGATAGATATATTCTTTGCCCAGTTTACGTTCCAGTATGGTCCGTGGGGCTTTTCCTTTACGAAAACCCTGCACGTCAACCTGTTTTACAAGTTTGCGATATGCCTTTTCTGAGGCTTTCTGCATCTCGTCCCAGGTAACTTCCACATCAAGGACGGCCTCACTGCTTGGCAACTTTTCTACCGAGACCTTCACAATTCCTCCACTGGTCAGTGTGAAGCAAGCGCGTCCACATTGACTCTGTACATGTATACTATTTTATTTTCTGACACAGTCTATTACAACGTACTGCGCCCCTATATTCCTGTAATATAGTATTGAAAGATAGGTAATGTAAGGTTGAAGCGGGAAACGGGGATCGAACCCGTGACTTTCTCCTTGGCAAGGAGATGCTCTACCACTGAGCCACTCCCGCATGTATACGCGAAATGAACCATATAGTAAAGGTGAAAAGTGGGCGGTGAGAGACTCGAACTCTCACGGTTCATCACCAACAGATCCTAAGTCTGCCCTGTCTACCAATTTCAGCAACCGCCCAATGTCTCTAACGCAAAAGGATATTTCTTGTCGTAACTATGTAATACCCTCATCGAGGATAATACATCAGTACCTTCGCTGGTGTCAAGGCAAAATCATTGTATAAGACATTCGGATAATAATTGCTGTACATCTGCTAAACAAGTTCATCCATAACTCATACGTATTTTAAAGTAATCTACGATTTCCTGATCTTCGCGTTTCACAACGCATGCATTTTTGTCTCGCTCATGAGATCACCCACGAGAAATCGTCGAAAAGCTCTTTGCATCATTTTGGAATAAGATGCTACAATGTAGCAACACGTACTATAGAGGTAGGCATTTCAGTAGTTGTGAACGACAGCGTTTCAGCATAGCAGGAGTAGAGCTTATTAACTCGAACGAATTTATAAAGTGGCTTGTAGAGTCAGCTGGCAGGCATGGAAAGCTTGCCTTTGTAATGTCCTCGCCTCATTTCTCAGGCCAATGTACAAATTTGTTAGCCCCAATCAGGCGCAGTTTCTCCCCTGGTATGTCTTCTATGTGATTTTTGAAAAACTCTGGTTATAAAAGATAGTAGGATTAACAAAATGATACATCAAGATACATCCCCTACTAATTTAGAACAACCCAGCATTTATATAAATAGAGAATTGAGTTGGATTGAGTTTAACCGTCGTGTCTTTGAGGAGGCGAAGGACGAACGTCATCCTTTATTAGAGCGTGTGAAGTTCATTTCAATTTTTGAGACGAATCTTGATGAGTTCATTATGATTCGTCTTGCAGGTATCAAAGATCAGGTTGCTTCCAGTAAAACACTACGTAGCCCCGATGGACGTACAGCAGAGGAGCAGCTCGCAGCTATTCGCGAAGGTCTGGCACCGCTTGTACAAGAGGTGCGTGAATACTGGCGTACAATACTACAACCCCTGCTCGGTGTACAACATATCCATATTCTTGACTATGTGCAGCTCAATGTGCAACAGCGTGAGGCGATGCGTGTCTACTTTACAGACGCAGTTTTTCCCGTTCTAACGCCGCTGGCCGTTGATCAAGGGCATCCCTTCCCACATATCTCAAATTTAAGCCTGAATCTTGCTGTCGTGATTGCTGATGCTGCCCAAAGTGAGTTGTTTGCCCGCGTCAAAGTCCCGTCAACGCTGCCCCGCCTCGTTCCTGTGCCGGTGCAATCGGATGAGGAGTCCGCGATTGCCTTTGTCTGGATGGAACAGATTATCGCTGCGAATCTGAACATGCTTTTCCCCGGCTATGATGTCTGGGAGTCGTATCCGTTTCGCGTTCTGCGTGATGCTGATATCGAGTTGCAGATGGATGAGTCGTTAGACCTGCTCGAATACATTGAACAAGAGGTACGTGAGCGACGCTTCGGGATAGTGGTCGATCTCGCGGTCAATCCCTCTATGCCACAGCGTATTCGTAGTTTATTGTTAGACAATTTGGAAATTACGTCTCACGATCTCACGCTGATTGACGGACCCCTTGGCATGGATGCGGTAATAGAACTTCATAGTATTGAATATCCCGCCTTGAAAGATGAACCATTTGTACCTCGTACACCCTCTTTTTTACGAAAATACTCTGACCTGTTCGAGGCGGTACAGAAACATGATCTCTTGTTGCACCATCCCTATGATAGCTTCAATTCTATTGTCGACTTTATCTCTCTAGCAGCAGAGGACCCTCAAGTTCTGGCAATCAAACAGACACTGTATCGGGTTGGCAAGAACTCACCCGTCGTCAAAGCGTTGCTCAAAGCTGTTGAAAATGGCAAGCAGGTTGCTGTGCTAGTCGAGTTAAAGGCACGTTTCGATGAAGAGAATAATATCGGCTGGGCACGTGAGCTGGAACGTGCGGGTGTGCATGTTGTCTTTGGCTCGTTTACCTTAAAAACACACGCGAAGGTCGCTCTTGTGATACGTAGAGAAGAGCAAGGATTGCAACGCTACATTCATCTTGGGACAGGTAACTACAATGCCTCAACTGCGAAAATTTACGAAGATTTAGGTCTCTTCACCAGCAATCCGCGTATTGGTGCCGATGCTACAAACCTCTTCAACTCGTTGACTGGCTATTCGCGTGGCACGACCTATAATACACTCCTGGTTGCTCCGATTGAACTACGTCCCAAATTTATACAACTTGTCGAGCGCGAGATACAGTTACATGAACAACACGGCAACGGACGCCTGATCTTCAAATTTAATGCGCTGACCGACCCAGAGATGATCAAAATGCTCTATAAGGCATCACAGGCCGGTATACGTATTGATCTGCTTATTCGTGGTATGTGTTGTTTGCGCCCTGGTGTCAAAGGAGTGAGTGACAATATTCGTGTCAGGAGTATTGTTGGACGCTTTCTTGAGCATAGCCGCATCTACTACTTCGGCAATAACGAGAACGCGGAAGTCTACCTCGGCAGTGCTGATTTGATGCAACGCAACCTTGATACACGTGTTGAAGCACTCTTTCCGATTAAGTCACCTGAGCTGCGTACTGTGCTTTATGAAAATGTGTTGCTTACATACCTTGCAGATACCGTTAACGCGCATGAACTTCAGCCCGATGGCAGCTACGTACACTTGCAAACGTATGGAAGTGAAGAAGAGTTTGATTGTCAGGATTGGTTCATTTTGAACCCCTTGTTTGAAGAGGGCGATATCCATGATACATATGATGCGACAAAGAAAATACTGTTTTCAGATATAGACTTGTAGAATGTACACAAAAATGGAGCGAACGACAAGAGGTCGTTCGCTCCATTTTTGTGTATGGCCTGTGTTAGTAAGAAATAAAGGTTACACCATCGCCCGGTGAAATTTGTATGGTTGTTACCTCCCAGTAAAACAAACCCCAGTTCATGTTGCTAACAACCGCCGAGCCATCAGACAATACTTGCTCAACAACGCCTACATGCCCAAAGTTATAGGCTCCCTGCACTCCCGGCTGTAGATCAACAATTGCACCTACAGATGGTTGATTAGAAACGTTCCATCCGTAGTCATGGGCACGGGTCGTCCACTGCCAGGCGTTCGCGTTGCTTGTCCACGGCACAAAAAAGCCGTGCATCTGGTAAAAACGCTGATTTGCGTACCACGTGCATTGTCCATAGGGGAAAGGGTTGGACCAACCGCGCAGGGCATTGGAGATGGTAGTGGTGATAGTGTTACCGCCGCCACTGTTTCCACTTCCACTATTTGTTGTCGTCTTACGTGTACCACGGATACAAATATGCTGGTTGATGTAAATAATGTTGGCATTGGCAATCCTGTTATAGGATGCTAAACTCTGCCATGACATGTGATAGCGGTTAGCGATGGCTCCTAATGTGTCCCCACTCACCACCATGTACGTCGAATCACTGCTAGAACAAGCGGACTGCGCAAATGCCCCAAGTAATGTCGATCCAAAGACACTACTAAGCAAAACCATTCCAAGAAGTGACGCCACGATCACAGGCCCCAACACAATACTCGCCACTCGATGCTGCCGTAAATATCCCAAGATACGCTGATTGCTAGAACGCATGCTACGAATACGATACACGTTATCCTCTTCTCTACTAAATACTACACAGACGATGCAGGTTCATTAAAGACCTGTATACAAATGCATCTCTGCTTATATGCATCATACTATATCTTTACAGTAGGTCAGCATGAAACGTGATGAAACATAGGAGAAAAGGACTAAGTGCAGTAAAGCATCTTAACCAGCATTGTGATGAAAGAGTTGGAAAAGAACAATTTCAAAAAGAGGTTGACGTGGGAAAAGTGTGCTGGGCTTCTTGACGGAAAGTCGGGAATGTGCTATTATCATGGTGTTCCAGAAGGGCAACTAGCTCAATGGCAGAGCACACGACTCTTAATCGTTAGGTTCAGGGTTCGACTCCCTGGTTGCCCACTCTTTCAGATGTCGAAGTATTGAAAAAGATGGTACAAGTGTTGTTAATCGCACTTGTACCATCTTTTTTCGTTAAAAAAACAAAATCAAAGATGTGTTTATCTGACTTGGCATACTACATAATAAGAAAGATCTTTGCTTCATACTTTTTATAGCTTATAAGTTACTACAACTACTACACGTTCTGAAAGAATGCATCTGCTTGACGGTCAGGGGTGCAGAGCATACTATATTGACGACGTACACATAGGTGAGTACCAGTTTGTAGAAAGGAAGCTAAGTAACAATGAAATTTAATAGTGATATTGCTGCACTGGCGCAACAAAACGAGTACTTTCGTCGGGAGGTAGTAACCGGCACATATAATCAGGTAGTGGTTATGAGTATTCCGCCAGGAAGTGAAATCGGTGAGGAGACGCACTCCGATAGAGATCAGGTGCTTGTCTTCGTCTCAGGCGAGGGTAATGCTATCCTGAATGGCGAGAGTCAACCTGTTGCAGCGAATAGCCTCTGCTTCGTACCTGCTGGAACAAAGCATAATTTTGTCAATACGGGTACAAGTGCTCTCAAGCTCTACACAGTCTATGCTCCACCAGAGCACGAGCCAGGCACAATTCACAAGACAAAAGCTGAAGCCGACGCTGCCGAGGCTGCTGAGCACCACCACTAGGCCTGCTTCTCAAGTAACAATTCTTACATCTCCTATTAGGTTTTCCTGTACAAACAAGGAAAAAGTGCTTAGCGACGATGAGTGGTCATATTGCTAGCAACTTTTTCCTTGTTCACATAACAATCACGATGAACCTCAGAAACATCAAAGGATTCCCTTTCTCCCGTGTTCATCCTCGCTTCGTTCGGGCCAGGAGGAGACCAGAGCCAGCAGCATCCGCAGACTTCTACCAATCATGTCATATACTTGCTTTTCGAAGTATATCCTCCTCACGGAAGGTAAACGTAACGGTTCAGACTTGACCTTTCTGATAAACTGACAGAGATGACAACCGACGAGCAAGTCACTTGGCTGACGGAAAAACTGAATCAAGTGGTGGCCGAATTGATTGAGACGCAGGAAGAGTTGC
>JAABUZ0100002309.1_pt1 | contig 32190 bp, 3 predicted proteins | sample 5562091 | NCBI WGS metagenome assembly JAABUZ01 (sample SAMN12813069, study PRJNA571459) | rock metagenome | isolation source: Antarctica rocks | place: Antarctica: Victoria Land, Linnaeus Terrace sud | collected 2015-12-21
ACAATTTAAACAATTGCTATAGTCGTATTTCAATTACAACTATAAATAAAATAATAAAAAATTTGCAAAAAATAAGTAGAGAAGCTAGAGTCTCGACAATAGTATTTAGAGACAATATTACTAGAAAGTATTTGCTCTCTATCTTATACAATAAAAAAGTAATTTGCTATATATTTCTATTAATCTAAATTAGACTTTTTCGACAATAGATCAAATAGAAAAGCAATTGTCTTTCTTGTGCTCACAATAAATATCGATAAATAATTCGATACAATCAAAATTTATGTCGACTTAAATAATTTAGATATTTAGTTTGTTAATATATATACTTTGTTACTATTTAAAAATTATCTTTTATTGTTAATAAAGCAAAAGCTTATAGCAAAGCGTTTATTAAGTATAATAATACTTAAGATTAAATCAATCTTATACAATATAGATTATTTTAATTGCTCTTTTAAAGCTAGCACAAAAATCTAGTTACTTAGTACGTAAAAGATCTAAGAAATTAAATTTCGAAACTCGACAACAACTAAGTATATATTTAAGATAAAAGAAAAACTACAAAAGAAGAATATATATATAATATACTATGATATATTTGTTGTTAACAAGTTATATATTGTAAAAAATATTAATAAAGACTTGTAAAAGTTTATCGAAAAAAATAAGATTACTCGATTAAAATTTTGCTTTTAATTTATTTCTATATTTAATATTATTATTAATACAAAATCTTTAAATATATTAATATTACTCAATATTATCTTATCTTTAGCGTAGAATTCTTCTTAGTATATTCTTTATAATCTTAGTGCTTCTAGAATTAAAAAATTTACTAAAATACCAAACAATTATTAAACTAATTCTATGTTAAAAAAGAAGACAAAAATAGATAAAGCAAACAAAAGATTTAGTTAAGTTCTGTTATATAATCTTATTTAAAAAATATAAATATAGTTAATAATTTCTAAAATGTCTACTTAAGCTAAAAAAGCTTTATTAACAAATTGCTTAAATATGTTTTCTAGCAAAATATAAAGAAATCTACAATATAATAGTTAATAAATAAAAGAAATTAAAGCTAAACAAACTTTAGCTCTTGCAACAATACTAAAAGAGCAAGCAAATTAATACTATTTATATAAAAAATTATTTTAATCAATTAACAAAGCTCGATATCGAAGACATTATTAATATTGTCAAAATATATTGTTTTTGCAACAATATATTTTATCTTGCAATAAAAGAACTCGAATTAAAATTTGCAACCAAGATACAATAAACAAATTAAAGCGTTTAAGACGTTTGTATATATAACAATATAAACCAAATAATTAAGAGTTGTTTTCTAGACAATATATATTTAATTCTTGTTAAAATATATTCGAAGTTTGACGCAATCGAGTATAAATTTTCTAGATCTAAGCATCTAGATAAGCTAGCTTTAATTATGTTTGCTTTTCTTAAAACAATACTAATAATCAAAAGAATAAATAATTTCTTTAAATCTTAATCTTTGTATCTTTTATTTTCGATTTTTGTCTTTTAACAACAAGTATATTCTTTTATCTTTTAATTAATTAACAAGTACTAATTATTTTTGCTTAATTCTTTTGCAAATATCTTGTTCTCTAGCAAACAAATATAATATTCTACAACAACTTTAAGAAGTATGCAAAAGTTAAATTATTCTTTATACTACAAAGAAGTCTCGAAATTGACAAACTACTAAACAAACAAAAATTAAATATCTTAATAGAACTTGCTAAAATTATAAGCACAAATTCGAATATATAATATGCTTAAATTATTATCTTGTGCAAATCGACGCAAGATTTTAAGCTTCTATTGCAAATTTTCAAAAAAATCTATTATTAAAAAAACTCTTTTGAAGTCTTCTATATTGTTATTTGTATTAATATTAATATTAAGAAAGCAATTAATACAAAATATATAAAGAAGACAAACTTTACAATAGCAATCTTCGGGATATCTAAGAAGAAGAAAAGTAAATTTAACAATATTTGTAATACTAGCAATATAATATTTAATAAAAAGAATTCGTTAATTGTAATATATAATAATAAAGATTCTATCTAATAAATATTTAAACAAAAACTTGTTTATTTCTACAAGACGTATATATTTCGAGCTTAATAACAAGATTTTATTAATTGTATTAAAAGTTCTAAAACAAAGTCTTGTAATTTACTTAGTGTGATCGTCGGGTCGAGTTTCAACTCGATTGAATTGACTCGTCCAATCTTGATTCTAGAATCAAGCAAATTTCCTAGTCCAACAAGGTGGAACGAGCGAAGAATGCGCGTCGAATGTTCAACCCGACCCACCCGATCACGTGACGTCACGTGACGCGCTAACTCGATCGAGCTAGCGCAGGGGTCCACGCTAACTATATGCGATTAGCGTGGACCCTACGCTAGCCCTATTGGGTTAGCGCATAGATAAGATAAGATAAGATAAAATAAGATAAGCGAATGCTAACGCGACGAAGTTAGCTTGGGTTCTTGGCATTGACCCAACGAAACTCGACCCTAGAATCGAGTTCGCGCCTTGACCCTGGCCCAACCCTACGAGGTCCAAGAAGATGGGTCGGGTTGAGAAAAAAGTGTTCGACCCAACTCAACGATCACACTAAATTTACTTAATAAGATATCTTTGTCAAAATCTTGTTCGAATTTGTTACAAATCTTAATTATATAATTGCGCTAAACTTTTTTTAAATTTTTAAATTACTTAAATACAAGTTTAATTGTTATTAACTATAATATTGTTTTAATAATTAATTCTTAATTATTTTAACTCAATTTTACAAAGTGTTTCTTTCTTATTTTTTTTTTATATTCTTGTATATATCTTGCGAAGCTATATTTATATTATAATATATCTTTATTATTACTTGTCTCAAACTTTAATTATATTAAATATTCTACTATTTAAAGCAAAGAGTACAACAAAGACGCTCTCAATATTAATTATAAGAATATTGTAAAAAAGTTTCAAACTTTTGTCAATTAATTTGTAGCATAATATTAGTTGTACGTTGCAAGATATAAGAATTTATCTTACAATCAAATTGCTCTTAAACAAGATTATATATATATAGCTAGTTTCGTTTAAACTCTTTTTCGAAATTATCTTAAGATCGCAAATTAGCTAGTATAAAATTTAAAACTATATATAGATATTTTTGCTTACATTAGCAACTCAATCTACAAAATTTATATAAGTAAAAAATCTTACTTAATAGCTCGAGAATAAGATAATTATATTAATTTTTACAAGATTATTACAATTTTTATAACTTCTATTATACTCTTCTTATTGCTAACGTTATCGATTTAGTTTTTAAACTTATTGACATTGATCTTTCTATCTTTTTTCCTTTTAATATTGTTAGTCTTGTCTTTAATATTTTTAGCACAAATTGTATTAAGTCTTATTTTATTCGAACTCTATATTTTATTTTTTCTTATAAGTTTTGTTAATCTTACAATTATAATTTGCATTCGACAAACTTTTATTGTTTCTTCAAATAAATCTCTTAAACTTACAAACCTTTTTGTTAAGTTCTTTTAGCGTAATCGACGAGTTAAATTTCAACTCGAACAAGTTGACTCGCTCAACTCTAATTTTGGGATCAAACAAAAAAGTTCTAGCTTAATCGAATAGATCGAACGCATAAGACGCGTCGAACGCTTAAATTAACTCGTCCAATTATGTAATGTTACGTAACGCGCTAATTATATGCGATTAGCGTAGATTCTGCGCTAGCTTAATCGAATTAGCGCATAGATAAGATAAGATAAGATAAGCGAATACTAACGCGACGAAGTTAGCTTAAATTCCTAACATTGACTCGACAAAACTTAACTCTAAGATCGAGTTCGCGTCTTGATCTTAATTCAACTCTACAAGACTCAAGAGAATAAGTTAAATTAAGAAAAAAATGTTCGATTCGATTTAACGATTACACTATTTTAACAATAATAGAATTTAAAAGCTCTCTCTTATTTGTATTGTTCAAAAATGCAAATTCTTTAACAAAAATATTAAACAATTTAATAGAATTGTTATTATTAGTTTTTCTTAAGTTATTTAAATTACTATAATAAATAATTTGTTATTAAATAATTTTTACAATCGATTTTATATAGATCGAAAAACTTTTATTAATATTAAGTTTGTTGTTAATACTTAATTGTAATATTAATTAATTTAGATATAAAATATAGATAATATATTTAGATAATATATATTTTCTTAAAAGAGAATTCTATTATTATATTTGTATTTTTATATAGTATTTGTGCTTTTTTGATAATTTTAAATCGATTTACTTTTTTAGTTGTAAATTTATTTTTTATTTTTTATCTTAATTTGTTTTCGAAATATTCTGCTATTAAGCTATTAGTATTGTATACTTAATTGTATTATTTAAATATATTACTATAAATCTCTTTATTAATTTGATATTTCTTAACTTTTTTTTTAATATTATCTTTTATAATTTTACAATTCGATTTTGTAATTTTTTTTAATATAAATATTTTACAAAGTTTTCTCTTAATTTATATTAAGATAATTTTTCGATTGTTGCTTTGCTTTTTATACAATTGCTTGCAATTATAATTTTAATCTTTTGCGCAATTTCGATTTGCAATAATTTTTAAATTTGTTAACAACATTTCTATTATTTATATATATATTTAACTTATTTTATTAATAATATATAGAGATAATGCAATTATATAGTAGCTTAAAAGTTTCTTACAATATCTAGTAAAATACAACAAGATTCAAAGAATAGAAGATTCGAAAAAATTAATAGAATTGTAAATAATATATTAACAAGTAATTTTATTAAAACAAGATAAGAAATATATATATTAGAGTTAGAGTTAATATATATTTATTAATACTTACTTTAAACTTTTGCTAATTTAAGATTATTAATTCTTTGTATTAATATATACTTAATTTTGTTAATATGTTACGTATATTTATATTTGTTAACTTTTTTATTATTAATTTTACTTACTTTTATTGTTAATTATCGATTAAAGCCATTTTTATTATGCAATTTTTGGTATATTTGTACTGGTAATTGTTATCAAAATTATTGCTTATTTTATTATAACTTCTTCGCAATTGCTTTTAAATCTTCTATTTTTTAGTTATATTTATACAAATCTCTTTCTATTAATATCGTTAAAATTATTAGCTTTATCAATAACTTGTACAAACAAACAAATAATATATACAAATAATGCAAAATATTTGACTTAAAATTAATATATTCGATTTGCTAGATTGTCGAGATATTATTAAGTTTTCTTGCAATAGATTGATTTCTTAATTTAATTGTAACAAAATAAATACAAACAAAGAAAAATCTCGAGAAAAAAAAAATACTAAAGAAAAAAGTATTAGAAGTACTAATATAATTAAGATAATACAAACAAATAACATATTTTTAACTAATATACTAATATTTTGTAATAGTAAAAACAAAAGTAAAAGCTCGATATTGTCGCTCTTTATAAGATCAGAAAATATTAGAAATCAATTAACTTTCTTATTTCTCAACTTTTATTTTAGCATCTAATTCGCGAAATTCAATATAATAAAATTAACAATTTTAATTTTAAAAAAAAGATCTATTGTATTTAAAGCTTAGCTTTAAATACACTTTAGAAAACAATTAAAATATTTATATATATCTTTTTTTTAGTAAGTATATTATCTCTTTGCATTACTATTATAATAATAGAATTGTAATTAATATTTTATATATTATAGATTTAAATCTTGGAACAATCTACGCTAAATATATAATAGTTTAATTAAAAAATATAAATTTTTATTAAGTATTTAATAGAGCAATTCATTCTTCTTAGCTAGAAATTCTACAACAATATTTTTTTTTTTTCTTGAACAATTATAATCTGTTCTTTGCACTAGCTAAGAATCGAATTTTCGAGCTTTTATTATTAATAAATCTTTTCTAGCAATTTGAATTATTAAATATATTATTTCTTTGTATTATTATTAATAGTATCTAATTATTTTTGTAATTATTAAAAATATCTTTTCTTCGAAATTTAATTTAATTATTAATAAATCTAATCTAAAACAATTTTAAAACTTAATATAAAAAGATTTTCTTCTTTATTTATTGCTTAATTGTTTTTTTTTCTACAACATATATTCTACAATTCGAGAACAATCTTTCTTGTATCTAAATTTATAATATAATTAAAGTATTTAATTATTATAATTTGCTTAATTGTTTGTAAACTTATTTAAGATTGATTTTATTAATATACTTTTCGAGCAAAACTAAAAGCTTGTTTAATGTTTATTAATAATACTAAATATAAAAGTATATCTTAAGTTGTTTGAGTTAATTTTGAAAAGTTCGATATATTGTTTCTTTAATATTTTTAGATTAAATATTTATTCTCTATAATATCGAAAGAAAAATATTAATTGTCTTTATCTTAAATTAAATAAAGTTCTTAAAACTATTAAAATAAGAATTTTGTAACAATTACAATAGACTAAATTAATATTAGTAAAAAATTATATATAGATTTTTTTTTTTTTAAATTTATACTTGATTTAACACCTCTAAGAATCTATGCAAGCTCTATATACTTTTGCGATTTTTAAATTTAACTAATTACGAATAGACGAACAACATTAGCGTTTACTTGTCTAATTATAATTGACTGAAATTCGCGATCGCAATTTCGTTCGTAATGCTTCGTTATAACAACGTCGCGTCTTCGTCTTCTATATCGTGATATTCGTAATACAAGAAAATTCTTTAAACGAAAACTCTATAAATTTAAGAGAGATTTAAGCATTGTTAACGATATTGTTATCTAAAACTATTTTGGTAAATTAGTAAATAAAATTATTCGTATTGTCGCAATAACAAATCTTGTTTCGTCTAATAATTATCTTAAATTTGTAATATTATTTTTCTATTGCATTTGAGCTCTTTTTTGTCGTTGTATCGAACATGTTAGAAGAACGTGTTACTTAATTATGCGTTTTTGATCGCATTTGCATGTGTTCGTTGTAACATTAAAAACGCAACGTTCGCATAAAAACCAATTAAAATTAATTTTGCTCATTCTTAATTAAATGAAAAGTAAATTGTGTAATTTAAGACGATTTGAAGTTATAAGTAGATATTTATTGCTCGCATTTGTCGTATATTTAAGTTAGCATTTTGCAATTATATTTAGTTAATTCTTTATACGTTAATATGTTGACGTTGTTTACAAAGCTCGTTACACTAATTTGTAATTTAATGTTGTCGCATTATTTCAAAAGATTTGCGTTATAAAACAAATATAATATTAAAAATAAAAAGAAATTTTGCGATATATTAACGTTTTATTTCTCGCTTTTTTATTGTATAGTTCTTGATAATTAATGTAATGTGTTATTTTTTTTAAATTTTTTTTACTTAATTAAGTAAACGAGTTAAAACTTTTCTTTTTTTTTTATTATAAAGTAATTTAATGTGCGACACATTATTGAATGTATTAAACACATTTAAATTTAGAAAAGAAATTACTCTTTTCTTTTAATTACTTTATATTGTGTGCATCTTTTTAATAATTAATTGTAATATTATATTAATTAAGCGTTGTCTTCTAAATTTTATTTGTATATTAAATAAAGTATTATGTGCTTTTACAACGTAGCGAAGACACTTTAATATTATTGATTTTAACATCTTATTTAGCGTATTAAGCAATGTTATAAATCTAAAAAACGATAACTCTAAATAGTTTTTCTTTTTTAATTTTCGCAACATTATTATAATTGTCTTTTTAAAATAAGACAATTACATTTCTTTCTTAATGTATTTATTAAACAAAATTTTTATCTATTTTAAAATGACGCAAACTAGTTGTCTTAACGTTCGATTAATTATTTTGTTAATTTCAAATGTCTTGTTTGAAGTTGCTTTATGTGTTGTTTTTATTATTTCGCACTTTAACATAATCTTGTCGTTCTTTATTAAAAATAAAAATAGAATCTCTCTATATTGTTAATCAAAATCGTGAGTAAAAGAGAAAAGTAAACTTAAAATATCGCTTCGATTTTGTCTTTCGCAATTGTCGTTATCTTAATGTTCGTTCTTAATAATAAAATTGTAAGTTTGATAAATATATTTATTATTGCGTTTTTAATTTAATTCGCTATTTTAAACAAACTCTTCGCAATATTCTTCGAAGTTTACATCTAATTGCGAAATTTATTTCTCTTATGTTTTTTAAAAATTCTGTCTTTTTTGTCGTATACTTGAACGTACATCTTTTAATAACAAGAAATGCGATATTAACGTCGCAATCTTTTAATCTTCTTAATTACGTTAGTGCATTTTTGCATTTATTTAGATTTAACTCTTTCGTGCGATCTCGCTTACGAAATAAAGTCTTTAATAATTTTCTTTAAAATTCTAAATAACGCAATTATATATTCGTTAATACTCTTTTGTTCTATTATAGCGTCTAATAATAATTCGAGTAATAGTCTCTTTAATATATTGTCAAATTTCTCTATATTTATAACTTTTCAATTTTGTCTAAGATAACGTATAAACTTTATTTACGTTTTAAGATTTAGCATTGTCTTAATTAACAAATAATTTAACGAACTTTTTATCTTTTTGTTTATGTCGCAATATATTAATTAATTTGTTGTCTTTTTCGTAACAAATAACAAATCGATTGTGATTCGTATTTTTTAATAATTTTTTATTATAATATTGTGTAAAAGCTTTAATGTAACATTAACGAAGCGCATTATGTTTAGCAAATCGTTAAATACTAAATGTTGTCTAAAATATAAAAAGCTCGCTTATAAAAAATAATGCAAATTAAAGTTCTTTATTATAACGCTCTTGTTTTTTATGCGTAATGTTTGCTTTATTGCGTCAAGATTATCTTTATTAATTATATTGTTATAATTATCGAAAAATAAATTGTAAACGTTATAAACATTAATAAGATTTTGTTTAATAATATTGTTTTTACGTTTTTAAAATATTATATGTTATATTAATTGTTGTCGTCAATGTGTTTGTTAATATAAAAGCATATACGTTTGTTATTATTTACGAATGTAAAATTTAAGCATTTTAAATTGTATATTCTTGTCTTAATATAATATTGTTACGACTCTTGTATTACTAATATATTGTATTTTTTTATTTTATTTTTCTAAAGTAACGCTATTATTATTTTGCTTCTTAATTTATAAATATTGTACTATAATATTCGAAGCTCATTTCGTATTTTTATTATAATTTCTTTTTTATATTTATCTTTGTATATATTAAATTCTTTATCTCTTGCATAAAGAACATGCTTTGTAGCAACGACAATATTACTTTATTATTAATTTGCTTTATTAGAGTAAACTAACTCTTTATTAGACTAGTCGCGTCGAGTTGAGTTATCAAGTTCGAGTCGAGTTCTTGACTCGCCAAGACTTGATTTGGGTCAAAAATCTTAACTTAAGTATTTGAGTTAAATCAAAGAATAAATATGAAGTACTTAGCGTATAACTTGACTCGACTCGCCAAGACTCGAAAAATTTAAATTATTTTTAAAAAAGTGCATTAATTAACTTAATCAAGTTGATTAATTTAATTGATTTGTTTATAATTTTATATAGTAATGCATTAAGATAATGCATTTGTACGTTATTTGTGCGTTGTTATTTTTAAACTATTTTTAGTAATTCAAATAATGCGAATTTTTTTAAAAATAGAAAATCTTAGCATTTTGACGTCATTTTCGATTGCTTGGCGAGTCGATTAAGTCGAGTTAAAAAATCGTTGATTCGAGATCAATTTTAAGTTGAGTTAAGAGATTGATATCGAGTATTTAAGTTGAGCTAGAATGTTAATATCGAAATCTAGCCCAACGATTAGTCTACTCTTTATTAATTTGTCAAAACGCTTTTTTTTAATTAGTTGTTAAATAACGCTTTTTGTTATTATTATAAGAATGCTTTGCATATAACTCGTTTATATCGAACGATTTATTGTTGTTTCTATTGTTTTTCGCTTTGTTCTCTTGTTCGTAATTTAAACAAACAAGATTTTATTTCTTAATATTATTAAAATTAAAATTGTTGCTTTATTTGCTTCGATCGCTTTAATAACGTAATATAGAAACTTTATCTTTATTGTCTTTTTAATTTTAATTTTTTCTTTTTATTTTTTAAAACATTTAAAATCGAATGTCTTGTAAACTTTCTTACAAACGTTATATTTTTACTTGAAAACATTTTTTTAATAAAAATATTAATGAAAGCAATAATTTTGCGCGCAATATGCGCATTGCTATTCTTTCTTACACTTATATATAAAATGTTTATACTTTTAACATTTTATGCATTGTTTTGTTTTGCATTCTTTATTATAATATTTTGCAATCTTTATGTTTAACTCGTAAATTACGCTTAATTATATTAATTTATTTGTTGTTTTTGCACAATTTATTTATATTACGATTAAGACGTATTTTTTCTTGTTAATTTTTTTTGTAAACTAAATTATCTTTTTAATTTTTTAATTTTAATGCATTATCTTGCATAATTTTATTATTATTTTTGCTCTCTTTTTCTTTATATTTTTCTTTGTATTTTAATTTTAATATTATACATTACTATTTTCGCGCGCTTTTAACGTATAATTGTTGTTATTAACATTTTTTTGATTTGAAAATCGTTAAACTTTAATATTGTTTTGCTACTTCCGTTATTTATTCGAAAGATAATAATTTTTTTGAAGCGTCTTATCTCTTGTATATTTTTTCGCGCTATCAATGTCTTAACGATGTCGAAATCGCGCATTAATGTTATTATTTTCGCAACGCTTATTTTGTGAACTTTTTTTATCTCTTGTTCTTCTTTGATTTATGTTATTAACTTTATCTTTTTAGTTAATTGTCGCATTAAAGATGTCTATTCGACGCTCTCTTAATTATTTATTTGCTTCATCGATAATAAGTTTTTCGTTATCGTCGCTTATGTGTTTGTTAATTGCATGTCTCTCTTTATCTTTTCGACTCTTTTTATTTAATTAATTGTTTTTTTTTAGTTTTTTCAATATTAAGATTAAGTCGATTCGCTCGTTTTTCGCGAGAGTTTCGCTAAGACGTCGCGTCAATTTCTCGATTAAAAAACATTATTTTGTTAACGTTATTATCGAGATTATTTTGAACGCGTTTCTCTTCATGGATTTATAGAGTTTTCTAATATTTATTATTTTCGTTTTTATGTTTGTCGCAATTTGCATTAATTCGCGTTAAAGCGCACTAGATGTGTCTTAATTACTTGTTAACGTTGCGTTAATTATGTTTATTTAATTTTGACAATCGAGATAAATCGTAAGCGTTATTGTTAATAAGATTTTCTCTCTTGCCTCTTCTCGTATAATAAAATAGTAGAATATCGATTTTCGTAGACTTTTCGTATATTGTTATTTCTATAGAATTATATTATATTATTTTTTTAGCAATATTTGCTTTTTGCGTTTTTGCTCTTAAATTAGCAATTAAATTTTAATAATATTAAAAATAATTTTTAAATTTTGTCTTATATTTGTTTTTGTAATTAATAGTATTATTGTTTTCTCTCTTATTTTATAACTTATAAAAATTATTTTTTTGCGTAGAATCTAAAATATTAACAAGATTGTATAATATATTGTCTAATTTTTCTATTCTTAAATAATATTTTGCAAACTTTGTTAAAACTTTATTGCAAATCTTAATTACAATATATGTCGAAAAGTAAATATTAACTCTTATTATCTTCTTTAGATATTTAAGATAATTAAATATTGTATTGAATACTTAAAATTTTAAATAAATATCTATATTAATTGTTTGCGAAACTATAAGAATATATTTGTAGAAAAAATTTAGTATATTGCTAATAAGCAAAACTAAGTTCTACTTGCTTTTGTTAAGTTTAATTTGTTAAATCTTTAAATTTTAAAAATATTTCTCTATTTAAAGATTAATGTGATTGCGTAATTAATATACTTAACAAAGTATAACATAGATAGAATTTCAATAAATAGAAATATTTTGTACTAGTTTTTGTAGTTTTTTATTAATTTTCTCTTAAAAGATTCTAAATCGAAACAAGTATTAAGCTAAGTTATTAATAATAATTATAAAAGCGCAAATCTAATAAAATTAATATATATATTATTTTTTTGTATTATTACAAATTTAAATATTGTTTTAATTATACTAGATAAGTCTATGTTTCTTGCAATATTTTAAAGTTGTTTATTCTCTAATTGTACAACAATATTGTTATTTGCTATTTTTAATTTTATAATCGAAATAAAATCTTAAGTTACAAGATTAATAACATAAGTTAAACAAGATACAAAGTTCTATTATTTGTTCTATTAAATTTTTTGTTAATTTAAGATTTTTTCGAGTTTGTTTTTAAGTATATTGTTATTATTTATATTATTGATAATAATCTCAAGAAATTTGTCTTTAATCTCGAAAGACTTTAAAATTTTTATAAGTTTTAATATTAATTAATAATTTATATACTCGATATTAAGAAAAGTAAATCTAATAAAATATTTGCAAAATTAAAATATAATATCTATTTAATATATTAATACTCTTAAATAAATAATTCTTTAAGAACTAGATTATATATTTAAAATAATAGAGATATATTAAGTATTCTTAAAACCTATTTTGATTTTCTTACAAATTTAATTATATTTTAAGAAAATTGTCTTAAATAATTTTATGCAATCTAAAAGTATTAAATTTGGACAAAATATTTCTAATAGCTTTCGAAAGTTAAGATTGTCGATAATTCGAAAAAACAAATTCAAATTTATAAAAGTTTTGTATAACTAATTTTCTTAATTATCTTAAATAAAGAATAACAACAAATCGATATAACTCTTTTTCTAAAGAATTATTAGTTTTGTATTATCTTTATATATTATTAATTGTAACTTACGCAATTAAAAACTAGATTAATTGCGATTTGTAATCGAAATTGTTCTTGTTTTGGAATAAAAAGAAAATAGAAAATAATTCTTTATATTCGATATACTTAAATAATTGTAAACAATAAAATAATTTAAAATTTTCTAACAACTTTTGTATACAATTTTTGAAATATTATCTACAATCGAAACTATTTAAATATATTTGTTTTAAAGCTTGAATTGTACTTCTATATCAATCTTTTTTACTTAATATAAATTGACAAGTCTTAATTAAGTTTTGTTTAAAATATTATTGTTAACAATTGTTTGTAACTATTATACTTGGAATTAAGTATTAGTATTTAAACTTTATTCAATATATTTGTTTCTCTCTTTTAAAATAAATAATAGATAATTAATAAATATCTTGTTTAATATTTTGCAAAAAATGCTTTTTCTATTATTAAAGCAGAAGTAAGAAAATCTTAATCAAATTAACTCGCGAATTAATTGAAATATAAACTACTAGATAGCAAATTGCAAAAAATAGATTTGCAAGAATTTTCTTTGTTTAAAAACAATAATTAACTTAAAGCTCTTAAAGAGTTTAATATTTTGCAAACAAGAATACAAATATAATATAACAATATGTTTTAATAGTTCGAGAAAGTAACTCGAGAATAAAAAAATAATACAAAAAAGTAATGCAAATAATAACTAGTTTAAACAAGTTATTTTAAGATAATACAAATAATCATAACTTTTGTGTTAAAGTATATTACTTAACACTTTAGCAAAAAACTTAAAATTGTAATAACGTATATTCAAAGATAGAAAATTTTAGCATAATAACGTTACTTTCGATTTCTTAACAATTCGATTTAATTTCAAATATTGAAATCGAAAATCGAGTCGAATCAAATCGAATTAATTTCAAAATAGTAGAAATTAAATTGGATTTCGAATCGATTTCTAATATTAAAATCGACAAATCGAATTAATTTCTAAAGTTAAAATCGAAATTCGATTCAACAATCAATCTACTTAACTTCTAAAAATCGATATCGATATTATACTAGATATTATAGAAGACAAAGAGATTAATTGCGTGCAAAAAATTGCATTAAAATATACATTTAAAATAACACATATATAAGATAAGATATTGAAAAATAATATTAAAGATATAAGTGCAAGTTAATTTAATACAATTGTATATTAAAGAGAACAATTAGTTACTTGCTCTCTTCTATTAATATTAAGACTAATCTTTAATTTAGTATTACAATTAAGCAAATCGATTAGTTTTCCAAGTATTTCTTCAAGAGACTTTAAACTCAAACTATTAATATTGTTTATTTAATTACTTTTAAGATAATAATTGTAAAAGTTAAGTAACTCTTGTCTGGTCTAAAGTTTCAACTCTTTTATTAACAATTATATTTAATTATTGTTGTTGTTTATCTAAACAATAATATTAACAATTAATAGAGCAATTTGATTGTCGATAAAAACAAGTTTAAAGAAGATATTATACTTTTGCAAAGACAAATAACTTAAAGAAAAATACTAACAAACTATATATAACTTAGACAATTTTTGTAATCTTATTTCGATTGTAATTATAAATAAAATAAGAAGAAATTTAAGAAGAATAGCTATAATAGCTAGAGTTTCGAAGATATTGTTCGAACACTATATTACTAGAAAACAACTACTTTCTATCGCAAACTTCTAAAAAGTAGTTTGCTATTTATCTAGAGTTTGTATTCTTTAACAATAGATTAAATAATAAAATAATTGTCTTCTTTGTATTAAGAATTAATATCGAGAAATAATTTATTGTAATTAACATTTACGTCAATTTAAAAAATCTAGATATTAAGTTTGCTACTATCTATATCTTGTTGCTTTTTACAAACTAGCTTTTATTCTTTATTAAGAATAAGTTTATAGCAAAGCGCAAATTATAAACAAAGCAGCTAAGAGCTAAAGCAATTTGTATTAACAATTTGTTAACAAAATTGTTAAGTATCTAAAAGAATTAAAAGAGTCAAGTTTAAGACTTATATCTAGTTCAATATATAATTATTACTATTAAATTTGCAAGTTTGTTATAAAAAAATATCTTAATAATATATTGTATTTGTTGTTAATAAACTATATATTATAAAGATTATTAACAAAAGATTATAAAAAATTATTGAAAAAATATAATATAATTGTTTAAATCTTTGTTTCTAGCTTGTTGTTATATTTAACGCTACAATTGACGCAAAGTCTTCGCACTCTATTGTATTATTCGATACTTTAATCAAAATTTATCTCTAAACTTTCTTTGTTACGTTAATGTTACTAAAAACAAACAATCTACTAAAGCGCAAAAGAATTGTTAAATAAACTCTACAAAATTGATTAAGCAATTAAGAGTTTTAGTTAAATACTTCTCTATAAGCTATTACAAAGACAAAAAAGTAATTAATAATTCAAAGAATATTTACTTAAGCTTAAATAACTCGACTAGCAAGTTGCTTTTGTCTTGTTTTTAATTAAATATCAAGAGTATTATAGTTAAACAATTAACAACTAAAAGTAGTCGAAACTTAATAAGCTTCTCGATTTATAGAGCTTCTAATATATTGAACAAAAAAACAACATTTATCTAAAGCTTAATTCTTAATAATTGACAAAACTAGATATTAGAGATGTTATTAATATTGTTAAAATACTTTTTCTATTCAACAATCTATCTTATCTTGCAATAAGAGATTTTAACTTAAGATTTAAAACAAAAATAACATAGACAAAACGAAGTATACAATAAGTTTGTATATATAGCAAAATCGAATATATAATAGAAATATATTTACTAATTAATATCTATTTTATTTTAATTAAGATATATTCGAAATTCGATGCAATTAAATATATATTTTCTAGATTTAAGTATCAAGACAAGTCGACTTTAATTAAGTTTAATAATATTTAAAGTTATCTTAATTAAACGTATTAACATCTATATAGAAGTATAAAGTTTTAAGTATCTATATAAGCAAAGCAACTTCAAAATATAAATAAAAAAGCTTAGTAATATATTAAATTACAAAAAAAAAGTTTTTAAAAAAGTTTTTTTTAAACTAATTGATACTAGAACTTATATTGTAATTTTTACAAAAAAAATTGCAAATACAACAAATATAAAGAAATATTATTTATTTAATTGAAAGACTTAAATGTATATATATAATAGAATTAATAAGACTCTAGTATTGTAGATAGACAATCTAAGTACTATACTTAAAATTGTTTTTCTATTGTAGACTTAATACTTAGATATAAGCTTTATAATTAAATATATTGCAAGTCAAAAATTAATAACTACAACTATCGATATTTGCAACAACAATATTACTACTTATATCTAAACTATATATATCTATATAAAGAACGTCAAAATACTAGAGTACTTCTTTCTTAAATAATAAACTGTATTTTGGTTTATTGCAAATTTTTACAATTGCTACAAAGAATTTACTTAACCAATAGCTCTACAAAAGATACTATTAATATTCGAAATAATTAATATTAAGTTTTGCAAAATCAATTGCATATATAAATGTAAATTAAAAGCAAAAGTTTCTTGTATACAAACTTGTTGTAGTACTTTTGTCTAAAAAAAGAACAAGAAGAAATCTAATAAAATAAAATAAAATATTACTACAATTGTTGCTACTTAGATTGAAAATAATAAGTTAAATTATTGTTTTACTTGTAAGAAAGCAAGTAAGCTAGATAAGTTTTATCTACTAGATTAGTATTAAATAAAATATCTAGATCTTATACTTAATTATATTAAGAAAAAAATTAAAGATAAAACAAAATCTAAGAAAAATAACAAGATTACTATAAAAACTATCTATGTTTTTTAAACAAAAGCAATTAACTTTGCACAAAATTTTAACTTTAGATTTGCTTGCAATATTACAATATACTTTAAATATATTAACAAAGAGAAGAACAATATTGTAGTCTTTAAAATAGTATTTAAAATAAAGATTATTAAAGTTGTCTTCGCTAGTATTGCAATTGTAGAAAATTCGATCTTAATAAAGAATAATAAAATAGTTAATTTTAACTTCTTGTATTTAATAATTTTATTAAAGACAAAGTTTATTACTTACAATTCTATATCTAATAATATACTTATCTATATTGTTAATAATAGCAAGTTAAATACTATTAATAAAAATACAATTACGTTGAATAAGATATTGCTAGATAGCACTACAATTATTATTAATCTTATTTATATTCTATATATTTTAAAGCTATTAATAGATCTTTTATCGATTAATATATTAATAAACATTGATAAATCGAAATAATTCTTCTCGAGAACTTTTAGTTGTTCGAAACTTCTAGAATCGTTGTGCGCATATCTTAGCTCTCGAATTATATTAATTAGAACTAGTTAAATTCAAGTTAGCTAAAAGTTAGAATATTTCTCTATACAAAAAGATATTGTTTTGAGTTTCGATATTTCGATCGATTTTCTATACAATATTAATATAATTGTTTACAATATAAATATTACAAAGCGTAACAATAATAGCTTCTCGAATTCTATAATTTTTATATCTACTAAAATTTATATCTACGTTAGAATTGCGCTTTTTAATTAGAATGTTTGTAGCAAATTTTATAATATTCGATTTATTCGTAATTACAAATATATATAATATCTTAAATTTATAATTTGCTTTCTATATATGTTCTTTATATTATCTTTAGAAATCGTAGTTCTTCGTCTTATTACTTAGAATAATATTTATGTCTTTGAAATTTCTAATATAGATTAAGAATCTCTTGTATATCTTTGCGTTATTTATAAGCAAAGTAGATATTTCTCTTTTCTTCGAATATCAAGTTGTGTCTTCTTTTTTAGCATCTAGCTTTTTTTTTATGTTGTTTAATTAAATAATTATTTTTAATATTAACTTCTTCTTCTTTGTTTTAATGCGAGTTATATATTTATCTTATTTAAGAGAACGCTTTGTAACAGTTTTCGACTTTAAGAATAACTTGCTTGCCAATTATATTAGTACTAGTAATACAAATAATAAGAGAACGCAATCTACAATATTAATACTTCTCTCGCTCAAGATATTTTGTTTGTTATTATTTTGTTAACTTTAATCGAATCAATCTTTGTTATCGAGAGTTTGATTAATATATATTTCCAGCTATGTCTTTCGATAAGTTGTAATTGTCTAGTTATATTAAATATTAGCTCTTGAAATAATTTAATATAACTTACATTAGATATTTTTTGCTAGAAATGTTTATCTTAATATTAACTCTTTTATAGAATTCTCTCTTTAAGCATATTTGTAGTTAGTTAACAAATACAACAATTATATTTGATAGATTGAGAAAAGATATAATAGAGATTTGACGAAGATTTAATCTAGATATATCGCAAATCTTTGTTCTTAAATAGAGATATATATCTAATTATTGTTCTTCTTTTGCAATTCTCTCTATAATTAGACTTGTAGTTAGTTAACAAATACAAAGTTATTTAACAAATAAAAAAATATATAATAGAGATTTGACAAAGATTTGATCTAGACATATTGCAAATCTTTGTTGCCAAATAAGAATATTTATTTGATTATTGTTCTTCTTCTTCGATTCTCTCTATAAATACACTTGCAATTAGTAATATTAATCTCTACGTCTAGAGAAGACTTAAGAAAGAATTAGTCTAGATATACTTCAATTCTTATTAGTTTGAAATAATTACTTAAATGTTGTTTCTCTTCTAGAATTCTTCTTGTAAGTACTCTTGTAGTTAGCTAACAAATATAGCGAAGATTTAAAAAAGATTTAATAAAGATTTGACGAAGATTTGACGAAGATCTAACTGAAATCTTTGCTATCAATTAAGAATAATTACTTAATTGTTATTCTTTTTTAACAATATCTCTCTACAATTACTTTCGCAATTAGTTAACTTATTTATTAACATTTAATATATATAGACAAGATTTGTTTAGACTTCTTCGAGATTGACTTACTTAAATAGAGCAATTATTTAATTGTTTAGCGCTCTCTCTTTATTTAAGTTATTGATTAATAACAAAGACAAATTTACTTTTATCTACTCTATTATCGCTTAAGCTTTTTAGTATAGAATCTCTATTTTAAGTATTTATACAAGTTTTGTTATTCTTTTGTCGATTATATTGTTTCGAGAAGTATTCGATTTCGATTTACTAATATTCAAGTTTAAGAGAGTATTGTTAAGAGAAAAATATAAAATCTTTTTGTTGTCGAATATGTCAAAAGCTTTCTTGCTGCAAAATATTATTTTTTGTAGTAGCTTTTGCGTGCATTTCTTTCTTTGTATCGCAAGCTAGAAATTCTATCTTCTTTGTATCTTCTTAAAGATATCTATTAATATTTTGTTAATATTCGAATATCGATTGCTAATAGAGTAAAGAATATATTCTTAATATATTATCTCTCGAAATTGATTAATATATAAGCTTTGTATTTGTACTTCTTAATACAATAACAAATTATAGTTCTTGTTATCTTTATTGCTTCTAGAATTATAAGACTAAATATATATTTAATTAATAAATAAATTTTAAAACTTCTTCGATTATTGTTAAAGAACAAAGATATAAAAGTCTAAATTATTATTAAATTTATAATTATTCTTTTTGCATTAATATAAATTTAGCTATAATTTAACAAGACTTTAACAAATTTAAATAGACTTACAATTTTGATAATTTTCTCTTAGAAAGACAAATTTATTTAGCAAGATCTAAATATAGTTGCAAGACTTTTAGACTAATTATGTTAGATTAAATTATCAAGTTCGAATCGAGTATTCGATTCGAATTTTAGCAATTTGTATTAACTTAATTCGAAAGTCTTAACAATTCGATTTCTAAAGTTAAAATTGACAATTCGAATCGATTTTTATACTTGAAATCAAAACTCCATTCAAAAAATCGACTTAAATTGTCAAGACTATTATTTTTAGTAAATTTTATTATTTTTAGTAACAATTAATTAATAATTTAATAAAAATAATTAATCTATTTAAATTAATTAATAAGTATATTAGACTATTTTTATATTATATATTACTAATGTGCATTATCTAGAAAATAATTAAAAAAATTTAAATTTCAACTAAATTTATACTATTTTTAGTATTCTTAGCATTCTTGACAATTTGATTCGATTTTTAGTCGATTTCTAATATTGAAATTGATAAGTCGAATCGATTTCTAAAGTTAAAATCGAAATCGATTAGACAATTAGTTTAAAGACTTTCTATTGTTGTTAAAACTATAATAATTTTGATTACTTCGCAAATCTGCTCTATTATATAAAATTAACAATTCTTTATTGCATTGTAAAGCTATTTTCGTATAAGCATATCTCTATTATAGAAAGAGCTAATAGTGTTATCTTTCTTGTCTTCTCTAGTATAGAGATATTGCTTATATTATTGTTACGCTAATTTTTAATATAATCTAAACAATTTGCTATCTTTCTTTATATATATCTTATTAGTATAAACAATTTAACTTTTTGTCGAGAATTAACTCAAGATTTATATTTCTTAATAAAATGCTTAGTAGCAAATATAATCTACAAATAGATTTGTGCACTAGCTACAACAATCTTATATTTTAATGTAAAAATATATTTTTGACGTTATTTTATCTTGTCTTAGAGAAGCTCTCTATTATAGCGTCGAGTCTTGCGCAATAATAATATATTATTTCGTCTATTTATAGACTCGAATATTTAAGACGTAAACTTTGTATTATTAATTTTCAAAAACAAAATATCAATCTTGTTATAGAAAGATTAAGACGATTGTAAGATACGCGCTTTCTTTCTTCGAGATTTGTTCTTCGTAAACAAAATGTTAGTTGTAAATTGTATTAAGTTATTAAAACGCTCAATAATTAGAAAGAGACTTGTATTGTAATTTAATTGTAAAGACAATAATCTTATTTCTTTGTTCTCTTTATCATTGATTGGCAATATTTGTCTTCTACGCTTAACTACAATATATAAGAATTCGAAGATCGTAGAATTAGTTAGTATGATCATTGGGTCGGGTCGAACACTTTTTTCTCAACCCAACCCACCCTCTTGGGTCCCGTAGGGTTGGGCCAGGGTTAAGGCGCGAACTCGATTCTAGGGTCGGGTTTCGTCGGGCCAATGCCAAGAACTTAAGCTAACTTCGTCGCGTTAACATTTGCTTATCTTATCTTATCTTATCTATGCGCTAACTCGATTAAGCTGGCGCAGGATTCAAGCTAGCCCAATTAGGCTAGTGCAGGGTCCACGCTAACCACATATGGTTAGCGCGTCACGTGACGTCACGTGATCGAGTGGGTCGAGTTAAACATTCGACGCGCATTCTTCGCTCGTTTCATCCTGTTGGGTTAGGAAATTTGCCTGACCCTAGGGTCAGGGTTGGGCGAGTTAACCCGATCGGGTTAAAACCCGACCCGACGATCACACTAAGCATTAATATTTGTTTTAAATATTTTCGATATTGTTACTTCTACACTTAGCTTATTTAGTAAAAATATCTTTTTAAATCTTTTGCTCTTAAAGCAATTAATATTCAATCTACGCAATATATACAAATTAATAATTACTAAGATTATCTTTGTAAGCTTCTAAATCTCTTTAAAGGTAATTTTAAAATCTTTCTTTCGAAAAGTTTTAAAATACTTATTAAGATTTAATATAATCTTAACTATAAATTCTTATAACAAATAAATACTCTTCTTTTATTTAAAAATCTCGAATAATTTAAAATAAGACTAAAATTAATTAAGTAATATTAATTATAATATTCTTGAGATATTTTATTTGCTAGATTAATAAGCAATCGATATAGTTATTTCTTTTATTAGTAGTAATTGCTTTGCTATCTTATAATCTAAAATCTTTTTATTAAGTTTATTAGTTTTTGCTCGAACAACAACTACTCTCTTGTTGTTAAAATACTCTTGTTAGTTATTTAGTTTTCTAAAAATCTTAAAAGTAAACAAATTGAGATTTTTTTTTTAAAATAAAACTTGTCTTTAATAATTCTTGTCTATATAATATTTGCAAAACATAATTTTTGCAAAAAATAATTTATTGTTTTTATTAAATTGCAAAAACTTCTTTATAACAAACTAATTTGTAATTTATAGATAATACAAATTGTTTATTGTAATTATAAAGTATTAACTAGTTTCTTATTGCAAAATATTATTTTCTAAAATTAGTATTTTTATTAATATTGTCTTGTCTAATCTATAATTGCTATAAGTATTTTTATATTAAATTTATCTATTAAGATTTAAGATATTTAAAAAGATAGAATTAATTTATTTGTTAAACTTACTAAGTTAATGCAATTAAATATCTTTGAAAGCTATAATTAATATTAGATTGTATTTAACTTTAGATTAACACAATAGACTTTTCTTAATATATAAACAAGTTGTCTCGATCTTCTTCTAAATAGAACAAAGATTATCTAGATTTAAGAATCTTCTCTTTGTCAAAGATCGCAAATATTTTGTAAAATTGCTTTTCTTTATTTTTTATTAATTTAAAGCTATATTTGTTTATTTTGCAAAAATAATTAAATTAATTATTATTGTAGTTTAAAGACATTAGTTTAATATATTTTGATATTATATCTTGTTTAATCTTATACTGTTACAAAAGAAATTATTGCAATATTTTTGTTTAAATCTTTATATTTAAAATATAATATATAACTAGAAATTGTCGAAGACTATTGTTATATCTTTAAGCTTAATTTGCTAAGATTTCTCTTGTATTTTTTTATAGAAAAGTTATAAACACTTAATAAAGTTATAATATTCGAGTTATTTAATTTTATTTATATAATTGAATATTATTGTTTATTTTAGTTGTTTAAGTCTAGCAATTAAATAAACTTATATCTTAACTTTAAGATATAAAGTTCGACGTACAATATTATTGCGTTTATTATAGATAGATTTAGTTTTTTCTCGAAATTTCTAATATTTTATATTGTATTAAATACAACTTTAAGTTACAAATTTAACTCGATATTAATATTATTTTCTAATATATTAATATATATATTGTTTGCAATCTCTTATACTATATTTTTTAATAAATAATTAATTTTGTTTTCGATTTAATTGACAACATCTTAAGATAAATCTAACACTAATAATAATAAAAAGAGTCGAGATTGCGTAAGCGTAAATTTAAGAAATAAAATGTAAGAACGCAATCGAATAAATATAAATTTAAGAGATAAAACATTAAAGCGCAACAATATAATAAGAAAACTATAAAATAAAGTAGAAGATTGCGACAACAAAGAAGTAGATTTGTAAAATAAAATATAAGAAGACAACAATATAAAAGTAGATTTGTACTTAAATTTGTTTAAATTTCTCTCTTTATTACTTGAGATTTTTATTAAATCTTAAGTTTCTTGCGCAAGCAATTGTATTTTCTTTATAACTATATTATTTGTTAGTGCATTTATTAACTTGTATTAGTATTAAAAGTTATTTACTTTTTATTTTTTTATTTATTTAAAAACAAATAATTTGATGTCTTTATTGTAATCTTAGTTGCACATACTAGTATCTTTTGTTCTTTATATAAGTAAGTTTGTCTTATAGTTAAAGAATTCGAATTATTAATATATCTTGTTTAACAAAGCTTCGAAGAAGATTAAAATCGAGATAAATAGATTTTAATTTGTTAAAAACAACTTTTTAATATTGTTTTTTAAAAATATTTACAGCAAAAAAGCAAACTATATCAATATTATTTATTATAGAATAAATTTCGAAGATTATATTTGTAACGTTGCTCTTTTAAGACAAAAACTAAGTTATTATAATATTTTAAAATTGTTTACAACTTTTAGTAATTGTTAACAACTTCGTTTTTTTACTTGTTGCTTACTATAATAATGAATATTTTGTACTATATAATTAAACGTTTTTTAAGACTATATTAAACTTAGATTAGAAAAAAGAAGCAATCTCAATTATATTGTTTAAAATTCTTAAATTGTACTTTGAAACTTTTGCTTGTTGTCTCTTGTTATTAGTAATTTACTTATAAGATATTGCTTCTTAAGTTTAGCAATCAAAGCATTAATAATTTTTTTATACTTCTTATTAATTATAGAATCGATTATCTAAAATTTATCTTTAATATAAATTTTTAATTAAGATTATAAGAGAAAAATTAAACTAAAGTCAAATATAGTTGTTATTCTAAAGAGATATACTAATTACTAATAGATACGCTAACACAATTAAAACTTATTAGAGTACTAAAGAGAAAATTAAAGAAGTAGAAGAGTAAAGACGAGATTTAAGATAAACTTAGTTTTTACAATTATTCGATATAAGCTAGCGTAAAATAGTATTATTTAATTAAAGTTAGTAACTTTTAAAAGCGCTTTAACTAGTAATTTAAAAAATTATTAAGCAAGCTAAAGTTAATATACAAAAGAATATACAAAATATCTTTAAAGCAAGTTTCTATAATAGATACTAAATTTATAGAAAGCAAAATTATATAATTTGTTTCTTTTATCTATATACTAGATTTTCATTTCAAGTTTTACTAAATAACAATTCTAGTCTATCTATTATACAAAAATTATTCTATTTCTAAATCTTAAAGAAGATTTTTGCTACTAGTAGTATTTTCAACTAATTAAGATATTTCGAATAACTATCAATTTCTAGATAGCAACAACAATAAATTCTAATTATAAAATACTTACTAACAATGCAATTATTAGCTCGAGTTAAACTATATTAGACTAACAATTATAAAGAAGTTCTAAATACATCTAATTCTATATTAGCAATTCGAGGAATCAATCTCTCAATTTCAAGATACTAAGATAACTCGAGTAATTCGAGATCAGTCTCAAGAGCCCTCAAGAGACAATAAGAAGCTTTCATTTAAAAAATAAAAAATAAATTAACAAAAAGTATAATTTTGACGTTTAAGATGCGCACAAACTCTTGCAGCACTAGTGTGATCGTCGGGTCGGATTTCAACTCGATCGGGTTGACTCGCCCAACCCTGACCCTAGGGTTAGGCAAATTTCCTAGCCCAACAGGGTGGGGCGAGCGAAGAATGCGCGTCGAGTGTCCAGCTCGACCCACCCGATCACGTGACGTCACGTGACGCGCTAACTCGATTGGGCTAGCGCAAGATCTACGCTAATCGCATATAGTTAGCGTAGACCCTGCGCTAGCCCTATTGGATTAGCGCGTAGATAAGATAAGATAAGATAAGATAAGCGAATGCTAACGCGACGAAGTTAGCTTGAGTTCTTGGCATTGGCCCAACGAAACTCGACCCTAGGGTCGAGTTCGCGCCTTAACCCTGGCCCAACCCTACGAGGCCCAAGAGGGTGGGTCGAGTTAAGAAAAAAGTGTACGACTCGACCCAACGATCACACTAGTTTTAATATCTTGTCTTTTGTATTAATAATTAAAATAATTAATGTCTTTATTAAATATTATTGTAATCGAAAACTATTCTAAGTAAAAGTAATATCTTCTCTTCGCGTATATATTTTGTTTTAATTATATTAAGAATATATTAAATAAAAAAAACTAGCATAGATTTTAAAAGAAATAAAATATATAAAACTTTCTAATATAAGCTCGATATTATTGTTGCAATTAATATATTAATTATATATAAACTTTGCGCAAATACAATAAAATCTTAAGTCTAATTATATACTTAAAAGAATAATTAAAGCAAACTTTATCTTGTTATTAATCTCGAATATTTCGATATACAACAAAATCTATTTATTGCTAATATAATTTGTATCTCGATTTTTTCTATAGATTTGTCTTTAATACAATTTGAATATATATAGAAAGAAACTTACTTAATAATATTGTCTCAAAGAAAAATATATTGTTTTGTCGAAAACGTTTTAATAAAAAAAATTAAAAAAATATTACTAATTTGTTCGAAGACAAAATTTTAATAAAAAATTATATAACAAACAATCTCTTTTTTAGATTTACAACAAAATAATATTAAGAGTTTTGTATATTTTTCTTGCTTTAATACAAGAATTTTTATATTCTTATTAACTAATTCAAATATAGATTCATTTTTGAAGTATATTTTCTTGTTGTATATTTAATATAATTCTTACAACTTTATAATTTAAAAAGATAAAACTTGTATTTTTTCTCTTTATTGTTTTGTCAATTTAACAATTCTTGTCAAACTAACAACTCTTGTCAATCTAAAAAAATTAATCAATTTAACAACAATAGCAAAGATAAACTATCTAGTATCTTTGATCTTATAATTGATATTTAACGCAATTCGTTTTGCTTTACATTTATTGTCAATATCTCTTTGCTATTCTTTTTGCTATATATTAGATCGAAAATCGAGTTTATTATTTTATTTTATATAATACTTTTAACTATTAAGCGATAAACTAGCAAAGATTGTACTAGTTTGCTTGAAATTGTTTGTAAGCGCTATAATTCTTATTAGCAACAATATTGTATCTATTCTCTTATAAAATAAGAAGACAATGCGTTCGAACAATATATATAATATTTAATGCAATTAATTTTGCTATATTAATTGCTCTTAATAGATAATCTACTAAGCAAACTAGCAACTAAAATCGATCTAATACTTTATTATTTAAACCTTAACTTTATTAGCATCTTAATTGCTATATTATAATTCGAAGAACAAAACAAGAAGAAACTCTATTAATTGCTAATAAAACAATTAATATTAAGCAAAAATAACTTGAAATACTTTACAACAATTAACTAGATACAATATTAATTATACTTTAACAAAAATATAGCAATCTTATTATTACTATCTTTGTTATTATTGTTCTTACTTAATAAGTCTTTAACGTAAAACGCGCGCTTGTAATTTAACTATATTAAAAAATAAAATAAAAAGAGAAGAACAACAAGTTAATTGTTACTAAATAGTTTTATAAATAAAACTTTAGTAGACTTATTAATTTAAGAGAAAGAAAACAAGATAAAGGGAAGAGAAAATCTAATATAATTCGACTTAATCTAAAATAGTTCAACAATCTCTTTTTATTAATAAGTAAATATAAACTAAAATAATTAAATTCCTTAAAAACTTTACTAATTTATAATCTTTAAAATATTTCTATCTACTATTAAGATTAAAGTCTTATATGGATGTGCAATTATAGCAAGACTCGAACAAGACTTAAGAGAATAAAAATATAATATTCTAATATAGTCTAACAACATTCGAGTACAATCTATTGATTTCTTTTTTCTTTTAACGACTTTGTCGAAGTTACAATCTCTTAGACATTTTCTTCTACTATACTTTTCTAACTTATCTTACTCTTTTTCTTAGATTTCTTGCTTTCTTCCTGCTAAAGCTACAATTAATATCAAATATATTAAATATATTGTCGAATTTGTTTTCGAAAAATAAATTAAAATAGACAAAGCAATAAAAGTTTAAAATATTATTGTCAAGTACTTCTAGAAAAATACTATCGAATACATCAACTATATTATTAAATTTGTTTTTAAGAAATAAGTCAAAATAAACAAAGTAATAGAAATCTAAGATATTATTATCAAATATCTCTCTATCTTCTATTATACATCTCTAATTTGTTTCTTTCTCTTCTTCTCTTAGATCTCTTGCTTTCTCTTTGTTAAAGCTACAATTAACATTAAATACACTAAATATATTGTCAAATTTATTCCTAAAAAATAAGTTAAGATAAACAAAGCAATAAAAGTCTAGAGTATTATTGTTAACTACTTCTTTGTTCTCTATTACTACAATTAGAACTTTGCATAGATGCGCAATTGTAACAAAGAAATAATTTGCAAGAATAAAAGTATAACATTCTAACTTAATTTAATTGCGTTTTAGCAATATTTTACAATCTATTTTTTCTCTTAAAGACGTTATCGAAGTTACAATTTTTTAATTTTTTTTTCTATTATATCTCTCTAACTTATACTCTTCTCTTCTTCTTTTAAATTTCTTGTCTTCTCTTTGTTAAAGTTACAATTAATATCGAATACGTTAAGTATATTATTAAATACAAATTTAAGAAATAAATTATAATAAAGAAAGCAATAAAAGCTAGAACTCTATTGTTAAATATCGCTTTGTTCTCTATTATTAAAATCGAAATCTTATATAAGTGCACAATTATAACAAAGAACAAAATTGGAACTCGTAATCTATCTATGTATATAAAAAAATGCTATACAATATATTAAATATATAAAGAAAGTTAATGTAAGTCTATAGATTATATATATATAATATAAGTAAATACGTAGAAATTATAAGCAAAAGAATATAAGTAAAGAGTATTTTAAAATAATTAATTTGCAAAGACTATAAAATTATTAAAGTAACTATAACTTAATATTTGTTAAACAAAAAGACAATTTATGTTAGACAATTTATATCTTTCGAATTTAATATATTTATTACGTCGACTTACTAATTGTTCTGTAAACAAAGAATAAATAAAAGTAAAATTAAATATTTAGTCTTTGCAATTAGATCAATATTGTTAATTAGATTAATCTTGTCTAGCTTTGATTTATCTTAGATTTAGAAAAAACTTTATTTCTAATAATTTATTGTCTTTTAATACAATTAAAACAACATATTTTGTTATTGAGCTTAAATATCTTAGCAATTCTTTTTACAATTATTAAGAATCTCTCTACAAACAAATACAAAGATAATTTAAAAAAACATATTTAAATACAAGTACTTGTTCTATTTGTAAAGAATTATATTTCTTGCTTATATATAACAATACTTAAGAGTATACTTTATACTATTGAGCAAACAACTTTGTCGAAGACTTTTAAAAGAAATATTAAGTTAAATTAACTTAAACAACAATAATACAAATCTAGAATCTTTTGTAGAAGTAAAATAAGCAACAATAATTTAACTCGAAATAACAAAATTAGTCGATTAATTCTATATACTCTTAAGAGACTTAAAAAACAATTATTTAAAATTTAAAATTTAGATATTTTTAACTTTTTAGATTAGATTAAAGATAAACAATATTATATTTTTAATACAACTTTCTAGCATAACAATTTTATTGTCGAAACGCAACTTTTATTAATTGCGAGAAAATCTTAAACTTGCTATTAAAAAAAAAACAATAATGATCTCAAAGAATTAGAAAAAAATAATACTTAAATAAACAAAAAAAAGACTAGAATTAAAAATTCGAAAAAGCAACTAGAAACAAAAGCTACAATAGTAAAAACAATTATACAAGTTAATATCTACAAGAAAATAATTAAATATGTAGCAAAACATTTAATTGTTAATATATTTAAACTATTATAATCTTCTTTTAACTTCACAAACAAAAAGATATATTAATTGTTTAATAATTATATTAATTATATTATAGTTTACTAATTGTTGCAATCTAAATATATAGCTAACAATATAAATGAATTCTTTAGCAATATTAATCTTAAATTATTGTACAGTCTTTTAAGCTTTAGAAATTTAGACAAATAATAGAACAAGTTGTATTATATTTTCTATAAAGATTGCAACAACGTCTAGACATATATTTAATTCGAATTAAATAAAAGAACTTATATATTGCAAAATCGATTTTATATAATTCAATATGAAGAGATAATAGAGACAATCGAATTTCTTATTAATTATTCGACGTTTGCGAACAATCTAATATATTAGCTAGTTTGTCAATAAAATATAGTAAGAAAAATTTAAATATATAATAAGTTTTATATAGAAAACTAATAATAGAGTATTTAATTAAGTCTTTTAAATAAAGCAAATGTAATATCTATTATACTATCTATTGACAAAAATGTATTAACTAGAATGCATAACAATAAGCAAATATATTTAATATATATAATAATCGAAAATCTTAATAGCAAAACAAGAGGAAATTAGACTTGTTTAAACTTTATTTAACTAAATTTTCTTTCGATTATTAAATTAAAGAATATAGATATTAAGATTAATATATATTATCGAATAATAGAAAAAAATTTTAAGCGTAAAAGCAAATTTTTTTTTACAAAGTATTTATTCTAATTAATTGTTTGCAATTGTTAAGACTTTTGCTATTAAAGAAATATCTATTGTTTGCGCTAACAAATATATTCGACATAACTATTTTGTATTAATTAATATAAATATTGATTATAAGAAATAAGTTTTAATTATCGATATTAAAAGCAATTAATATTGCAATATATATATAGTTTTATCTATTTAACGCAAAAATATATATATCAACTAATTTAGTTGCATTTACAAAAGTACTTAGACGCAAATTCTTTACTAAATTGAAAATAATATTTTAAATAAGTATTTAGACTAAATATATTTAATAGAGAACTTTGTTCAAAAACACTTAAATTTGTAAATATTTACAATATAATAATGATAGTTATTTTGCATTAACTTTATAGCAACAATATTATAAATTATTTGCTTAAGTAAGTTTACAAACTTATTAACTATTATATTTTACAATTCAAAAGAAGTTAGAATAACTCTATTTTCTTAAAAAAAAGTATAGCAAATTAACTTAAGCAATACTTTTAACTTGTAACAATATATATAAAACTTAAATACTTTAATTATTTTAGTAAAGTTAAGCAATAAATAAGCAATAAACAAAAGTCGATTTTGCGTCAACTAATTCTTGTAATAGTTTTGTTACTTACTTTAATTCTATTATATACAATATTATATATTCGAATACTTCTAAACTTTACTATGCTAATATACTATTGAACTTACAATAATAAAATATTGCACTATATAGATTATATCTTGTATTGTATTAATAAATTGAAATAGATTTTTTGCAAATTTCAAAAAGAAAAGAGAAATTTAATAAATTACTTCAACTTTTTTAAGTACTATATATTAAGTTATTAAATCTCGTATATAAAGAAATATAAAGCTTTAATTAAATATAATAGTTTAACAAAAGAAACAATATACAAAGAAGTTAAGTTACAGTATAATCGAATTAATAAGTACTTAAATTATCAAAAATAAATTTTGTATTATAATACTTAAAAAATCAAGATACAAACAATAAACAATTTGTTACTATATAATAGTTCGAAAGGATTTAATTAAATTAATACAACATTTAATTAAATTAATATTACAATCAATTAAATTAATATAAACAAAAAAATCAAGATTATAAAAGCTTTACAACTATAGAAATTAAAGTTGTCTTGCTAGACAATTGATTCGAATATAAAGAGCAAACTTAAGATAACTAATATAAGTCTTAGATACTAAAAATGCGTTGCTAATATTATTAAATATTTTTAAATTCTCGATTTTATCAAAGTTTTTAATTTGTTTATTTGTTATTAATAGATTGTAAGAGATTAAGTATAAAAGAAAAAAGAAACAACTCTTAAAAGCAAAAATATCTTCTTCTATTGCAAAAAGAATAATTTCTTGTAAGTAAATAATTGTCTTGTTTGCATTTATTTCTCTATTATTTACTAGAAACATATTGTTAAAACAACAAATATCTAGACTAATTGCATCGATTCGAGAAATCAAGTTTAATTCGGAAAATCGAATCGAATCTTAACAATTTGTTTTAAATTAAATCGAAAGTTTTAACAATTTAATTTCTAAAATTAAAATTAACAATTCGATTCGATTTCAAACTTAAAATCGAAAATCGAATCGAAAAATCGAACTAAATTGTCAAGACTACTATTTTTAGTAAATTTTATTATTTTTAGTAATAACTAAACTAGTCGCGTCGAGTCGAGTCATCGAGTTCAAGCCAGATTCTTGACTCGTCAAGACTTAATTTGGGTCAAAAATCTTGACTCAAGTATTTGAGTCAAGTCAAAGGATAGATATGAAGTACTTAGCGTATAACTCGACTCGACTCGCCAAGACTCGAAAAATTTAAATTATTTTTAAAAAAGTGCATTAATCAACTTAATTAAGTTGATTAATTTAATTAA